>ERZ824488.637-NODE-637-length-44773-cov-8.345051_pt1 | contig 44773 bp, 43 predicted proteins | sample MGYA00519936_ERZ824488 | MGnify/ENA primary metagenome ERZ824488 (study PRJEB31778, sample SAMEA3449153) | human gut metagenome | biome: human gut; feature: human-associated habitat; material: faeces | place: United Kingdom | collected 2010/2012 ... | reverse complement strand
TACCGTGGACTTCAAGTTCATCCTTTGATTAGGATGGACTTTTTTATATGAAAGGGAGGAATTTAAATGTTAGATAAAAAATATAATTCACTTGAAAAAGAAGAAAAATGGTTAAATTATTGGAAGGAAAATAAAATATATGAATTTAAACTAGATCATAGAGAGGTATATTCAATAGATACACCTCCACCAACTGTTAATGGGAAAATTCATATAGGACATATTTTTTCTTATTCTCAAGCAGAAATGATTGCTAGATATAAAAGAATAAGAGGATATAATGTTTTTTATCCATTTGGTTTTGACGATAATGGACTTCCTAGTGAAAGATTAGTTGAAAAGGAACAAGGAAAGAAAGCTCATGAAATAGGTAGAGAAGACTTTTCTAAATTATGCTATGAAACAACTGATAAATATGAAGAAGAATTTCAAGATCTATTTTCTAGATTAGGTGTAAGTACAGATTGGAGTATGCATTATAAAACTGTTAGTCCATCTACAATAAAAATTAGTCAAAATTCATTTTTAGATTTAATAGATAAAGGACATTGTTATCATAAAGAAAGTCCAGCTCTATGGTGTAATGAATGTTTAACATCTATTGCACAAGCTGAATTAGAAACAAAAACAATTAAAACAACATTTAACTATGTAAATTTTGAAACTGTAGAAGATGGTGAAAAATTTACAATAGCAACAACAAGACCAGAATTGATGCCAGCTATTATTTGCGTATTTGTAAATCCTAATGATGAAAAACATAAACATCTAATTGGAAAAAATGCACATATTCCTGTAATAGATGTTGATGTTCCTATTATGGCTGATGAAAAAGTTGCAATAGACAAAGGAACAGGCGTTGTTATGTGTTGTACATTTGGAGATCAAACGGATATAGAATGGTGGAAGAAATATAATTTACCACTTAAATATATTTTTACTGATGATGGTAGAATAATCGATTCTGTACCTAATTATGGTGGATTAAAAATAAAGGAAGCAAGAAAAAAAATTGTTGAGGATTTACAATTAGGCGGACATATTGTTAAAATTGAAGAATTAGAACATGAAGTTCAAACGCATGAAAGATGTGGTAGAGAAGTAGAATATACTGTAATGAAGCAATGGTTTATAGATATTATGAATCATAAAGAAGATTTCTTAAAAATAGGTAATGAAATAAATTGGTATCCAACACACATGCATAATAGATATGAGGAATGGGTTAATAATGTTGCTTGGGATTGGTGTATATCTCGTCAAAGATACTTTGGAGTACCGTTTCCAGTATGGTATTGTAAAGAATGTGGTGAACCAACATTTGCATCAAAGGAACAATTACCAGTTAATCCTTTAACTGACAAACCATTAATCAAAAAATGTCCAAAATGTGGTTGTGAAGAATTTATACCTGAATCTGATGTTATGGATACATGGGCAACTTCATCAGTTACTCCACTTATTAATATGAGATATGGTGAAAAAAATAATTATGAATCAATTTTAAAACCTATGAGTTTGCGTAGTAATGCTTCTGAAATAATAAGAACTTGGGATTTTTATACTATTGTTAAAAGTTATTATCACTTTGGAGTAAGGCCTTGGGATAATGTAATGATTTCAGGATTCGTTATGGCAAATAAAGGAGAAAAAATTAGTAAAAGTAAAGGAAATTCAAAAGTTGAACCACTAGATTTAATAAAACAATATTCTGCAGATGTGGTAAGATATTGGGCTGCTTCTGGAAGACTAGGAACTGATATTACATTTAGTGAAGAAACTTTACTTCGAGGTAAAAAATTAGTTAACAAAATATGGAATGTTTCTAAATTTATTCAAATGCAACTTGAAGATTACCAAGATAAAGAATTTAGTGATTTTGAATATGTTGATAAATGGATATTAGGTAATTTTATAAAAATGGAAAAAGAATATTTAAAATATTTAGATAATTATGAAATAGGATTAGCTTTAAATATTTTAGAAAAGTTTTTCTGGAATTTTTGTGATAACTATATAGAAATCGTAAAACATAGATTGTATAGACCAGAGGAATTTGGTGAGAAAGCTAGATATTCTGGACAAAAAACAGTATATATGTTACTTTATAAATTGTTGCAAGATTTTAGTGTATTCTTCCCATTTATTACAGAAGAAATATATCAAGATATATATCATGATATGAAATCAGTACATATTACAGAAATTAAACCTTTAGATTACTCATTTGATAATGAATCATTAAATGGTGATTTGATGTGTGAAATAATAAGTGCTGTTAGAGGCGAAAAATCTAATAATAATCTATCGTTAAAGACAATTGTTAAAGAATTAAATATAGATTGTTCTGCTGATATAAAAGATGCTATAAATAAATCAGAAAAAGACTTTAAAGCAACTTTATTTATAGAAAAATTAATTTTAAACGAAATTGAAAAGGATTATAAAATAAACAATATTGTTTTAGATACTGAAAATTTATAATGTATAGTTAAACAGTTATATTTTAACTTTTTGGGGTGTTTATAATGAACAATAATATAGTAAATACCATAGAAAAAATCCAATTAAAGAATTTGAATTAAATCAAGCAATGTGTTCTTTAATAGATAATGAAAGTAAAAATGATTTAAATTTAAATGCAACAGGATTTATGGAAAATAATATGACTTATGGAGATTTAATAATATCTTCTGATAAACTTGCTCAAGCATTACATAATATTGGTGTTAAAGATGGTAATAATGTTGCAATCCTAACTATAAGTATGCCTATTGTTCAACAATCATTAAGAGCTTTATCAAAATTAGGTGCAACTATGTCTTGGATAGATTTAAGATTCAAGGGTAAAGATTTAATAAAATATATAAATAATAGTAACTGTAAAACAATAATTGTTTTTGAAGATTTAGTACCTTTAATAGAATCTATTATTGATGAAACAGATGTAAAAAAAGTTATTGTAAGTTCTACTAAAGATTATTTATCTCCAATGGTAAAAGTATTAGCAACATTAAAAGATAAAAAAGAAGGTAAAACAATTAAATTACCAAATGATAGTAGATTTGTTAGATTTGATGATTTTATTAAGAATGTAGATACAAATAATTTAGTTAAACCTGTATCTTTTGAAAAAGATAGACCATCTTTAATTATTCAATCAAGTGGGAGTACAGGTAAACCAAAACAAATAGTACATACAGAATATAATTTTAATTCAGCTGTTCAAAAAATGGCTTATACTGATTTGCCTTTTTACAAAGGAACCACAATGCACATATCAATTCCACCATTTATAATATATGGACTTGGAAATTCTATATATGCAAGTATGGCATTTACAATGAAAGCTGAAATGAATCCATTTGTAGATGAATACACAGTTTATAATGATTTAGGTAAATTTGATATATCTTTAGCTGCTCCATTACTTATAGATATATTTACAAAAAGTTAAATGAATTAAACAATTCTATCAATGAATTAGAAGAAGATAATTCATTAGAAGCAAGAAAAGAATTAAAGAAAAAAATGAAGGAACTAAAAAGAGTATTAGCAGGTATTGATAGAGCAAAAGTATTTGTTTCTGGTGGAGATAAGATTAGTGCTGATGAACTTATAGAAATGCAACAAACTTTTAATAAAGTGATTGTAAATGGATATGAAAATAATGAATGCTTAGAAGCGACAATAGTAAGTCCAATGTATGCAAATAGAACTGGTAGTATTGGAGTTCCTATACAAGGTGTAGATATAAAAGTAGTTAATCCAGAAACAGGCGAAACTTTACCACAAGGTGAAGTTGGTGAATTATATATTTCTTCAGATAATTTATTTGTTGAATATTTAAATAATCCTAGTGAAACATCTAAAATAAGAGAGATAGATGATTATAATAAAGAATGGGTTAAATCAGGAGATCTATGTTATGTAGATAAAGATGGATATATTGTACCAAAAGGAAGAAATAGACGCCTTATCAAAAAAGAGGCATTTAAAATTATTCCTGATACAATAGAAGAAGTTATTAGCTCATTATCATTTGTAGAAGATTGTGTAGTAGTAGGTGTTAATGATGAAAAATCATTATCTGTACCAATGGCATTCATAGTTCTTAAAGATAAGAATATTTCATTAAATGATGTAGAAGAACAAATTAGAGAAAAATGCAGAGAAGAATTACCTGATTATGAAGTACCATCATATTTTGAACAAATTGAAAAAATACCATATACTCCAAATGACAAACAAGATTTTAGATTATTAGAAAATATGGGAAATGAAATTGTAGAAAATGTGAAAGAAAAGAAGTTAGTAAAGAAAAAGTATTAAAATACAAAAGTTTACATAATTATCTAAAAAATGATACAAAAACAACAATTTTGTTGTTTTTTTTGTGATATAATTAATATGTATATTACTTAGGTATGCCAAAATTATGATTCTTTCGTAGTAATATGAAAGGAGTGGCATGAAATATACAACAGATTTATCAAATTATTCAGAAAATGAAATCGGAAAGTATTTAAGACTTTCTTTAATGGATAATTTGAAGAAAGGTGGTATTAAGGACGAAAGCGAAAGTATAGCGAATCAAAGAAATATTATAAATAATTTTATTAATCAAAATGGTAAAAAAAGATTTTTATGTAAGGAATTTATAGATGATGGGAAAAGTGGTACGAATTTTGACAGACCAGGTTGGCAGAGTTTATTAGACGAAATAGAAGCAGGTAATATAAAGGTTGTAATTGTTAAAAATTTATCTAGGCTTGGTAGAAGTAATTTTGAATGTGGATATTTTATGGATTATTATTTTCCTTCAGTTGGTATAAGATTTTTAACTGTGCAAGAAGGAATTGATTCTTTTGATGATAGTAATAACAGTAATGAATATGCACCATTAAATAATTTTTTAGATGAAAAATATTCTAGAGACTTATCAAAAAATGTTCGCAATAGCAAAAGAATAAGACAAGAAGCAGGAGAATATATAGGTGGAAAAAATACACCATTTGGCTATAAAAGAGATCCTGATAATAAATATCATTTAGTTATTGATGAATATGAGGCAATAATTATAAAAAAATTTTTAATTGGTATCTTGAATTTAAAAATCAAAAAGAAGTAATTAGAAAATTATATGAAAACAACATCCCTAAGCCTTCATTTGTTAGAAATTATAAAAATAAATCAACCAATGAAAAAAATAAATGTCATTGGGACGGAAAAACGATACATGATATATTAACAAATCCTGTTTATATTGGTACTATGGTTCAGCATAAATATCAGAAAAAAAGTTTTAGGCAAAAAAAGTTGTCTAGAGTGCCAAAAGATGAATGGATTTCAGTTCCAAATACTCACGAACCAATTATATCAAAAGAAAATTTTGAAAAATCTATAAGTTTGATAAAAGCAAATTATAAATCAAATCCTAAAAAAGAACCAGAATTATTGCAAGGATTATTGGTGTGTTATGATTGTAAAAGAAAAATGGGAATATCAAAAACAGATCGTATAGGTAAAGATGGCAAATTATATAAGTAATATTATACACAATGCTTATATTATAGAAGAAATAGACATTTAAATCTTTGCACTATTCATTCAGCAAATTATTTTGATGTTGAAAGTCAGGTTTTACAATCTTTAAATGATATTTGTAAAAAGTATATTAAATTAGTTGATTTTGATAATTTAACTCAACAAGGGAAAGAAAAACTGTCAGCAATTACAAATACATACGAAACTAAAATCAAAAAAATAGAAAAAGAAATAAAGGATTTATATAATAAAATTGAAGTAATATATATGGATAGACTAAATAACGCTATTAGTATTGATACTTATAATAAAATTTCAATTAAATTTGAAGAGCAAAAGGAACAATTTCAAAAGGAACTTATTGAATTAAAAAGTACATTTGAAGATTATAAAAATAATAACACAGTTGATAATCTTCTTGAAACAAAAAAAATAGTCAATTTATATCTGAAAAGTCGAAAAAACATAACTAGAGATTTGATATTACAATTAATAGATCATATTGAAATACATGAAGATAAGACAATAGATTTATTTTTAAAAATCAAGTTGTTAGAACAACTTGTTTGATTTGTACCAATGGGTGTAGGGAAAATAACACCTGCTCACGATCCTAATGATTTTGAAGTTGGAAATAGACATAATTTAGATAGAATCGTTGTTATGGATGAAAGTGCTGTAATGAATGAAAATGCTGTAGGTTATACTGGATTAACTAGAGAAGAATGTAGAAGTAAATTAATTGAAGATTTAAAAGAAAAAGATTTATTAATTAGAATCGAAAAAATAACACATTCAGTTGGTCATAGTGAAAGAACTGGAGTTATGGTTGAACCTTATTTATCAAAACAATGGTTTGTTAAAATGGGTGATTTAGCTAATAGAGTTCTTGAAAATCAAAAAGAAAAAGATACAAAAATTAATTTTGTACCTGAAAGATTTGAAAAGATATTAAATCACTGGATGGAAATTAGTTATGATTGGTGTATATCAAGACAATTATGGTGGGGACATAGAATACCTGCTTGGTATAAAGATGATGAAGTTTATGTTGGATGTGAGGCTCCTAAGGGTGAAGGATGGCATCAAGATGAAGATGTATTAGATACTTGGTTTTCAAGTGCTTTATGGCCGTTTAGCACATTAGGATATCCAAATAATACGACACTTATGGAAAGATATTATCCAAATGATTGTTTAGTTACAGCTTATGATATTATCTTTTTCTGGGTAGCACGTATGGCTTTTCAAGCTGAAAAAATAACTGGAAAAAGACCTTTTAAAGATTGCATTATCCACGGTTTAATAAGAGATAAAGATGGAAGAAAAATGAGTAAATCTTTAGGAAATGGTATAGATCCTATGGATATGATTAGTGAATATGGTGCAGATAGTTTGAGATTTTATTTAGTAACTGATTGTGCTCTTGGTACTGATTTGAGGTTTGATACAGAAAAAGTTAAGTCAACTTGGAATTTTATAAATAAATTATGGAATGCTTCTAGATATGTTTTAATGAATATAGAAACATTAAAAAATTATGATTTTTCTAATATTAACGAATCTGATAAATGGATATTATCTAAATATGAAAATATTGTAAAAAGTACTATTAATCATATGGATAATTATGAGTTTAATTTAGTTGGATCAGAATTATATAATTTTATTTGGGAGGATTTTTGTAGTAATTATATAGAATTTTCTAAGTTTACAAGTAGTGAAGTTGGTACGCAAAGTACATTGTGTTTTGTATTAACAGGGATTCTTAAAATGATGCATCCATTTATGCCATTTGTAACCGAAGAAATATATGGAATGTTACCTATAAAAGATAGTACTTCTATTATGATAAGTGATTATCCTAAATATGAAGAAGAGTTTGTTTATGATGATGTAATTAAAAAATATGATTATATTATTGATTTTGTTAGATTGTTTAGAAATGTTAAATTAGAGAATCAAATGACTAAGGATTTAAAGGTTAAAATAAATAATAATGAGGATTATTCTTTAATTAAAAAGATTTTAAAAATCGAAGATTCGATTATTGATACGGAATTAAATATTACAAAGTTTAATATAAGTAATAATGTATACAATGTTGATGTTTATTTTGAAAAAGAAATTACTAAAGAAGATGAGAAATTAAAAAATAAACAAATTGAACAGTTAAAGGCATCAATAAATAGAAGAAAAGGATTACTAGCAAACGAGAATTATGTTAATAAGGCTCCTCATAATTTAGTTGAACAAGAAAAACAAAAACTTTTAGAAGAAGAAAAATTGTTAGAGGAGATGGTTAAGTAATGGAACGTTTACAAAAGGTAATTGCTGAGGCTGGATATGCTTCAAGAAGAAAAGCTGAAGAATTAATAAAAGCTGGAAAAGTTTATGTAAATGGTGAAAAAGTAACAGAAATGGGTTTTAAGGTAAATGGTAATGATATAATTGATATTAATGGTAAACCTTTAAAAAAAGAGGAAAAAGAGTATTATTTACTTAATAAACCAAGAGGTGTTGTTACTACTACTAGTGATGATAAAGATAGAAAGGTTGTTACAGATTTAATTGAAACAACTAAAAGAATTTATCCAATTGGTAGACTTGATTATGATACAACAGGTGCTTTAATTTTAACAAATGATGGAGAATTAACTAATTTATTGAATCATCCTTCATCAGAGATTCAAAAGGTATATGTTGCTAAAATAGAAGGTATAGTTGAACCTTATAAAGTTAAAAAACTAAGTGATGGGGTTATTGTTGATGGTAAAAAGACTTCTAAGGCAAAAGTAAGAATTAAAAAGCTTGATAAAAAAAATGATGCTTCTTATATTGAACTTACTATTCATGAGGGAAGAAATCATCAAGTTAAAAAAATGTTTGAGGCTATTGGCTATAATGTTATAAAATTAAAAAGAGAAAAGTATGCTTTCCTTGATGTTAATAGTTTAAAGTCTGGTGAGTATAGAAAACTTAATACTAAAGAGGTAAAGAGTCTATATGCTTTATGTAAAAGTAAAACGAAGTAAAATACTTCGTTTTTAGTTATAATAAATATATGTTTAATTTTTAATAATTAGATTGTATAGTAAAAGATTATCTGTCGTGATTCAATTTTTATGCAATTTCGGCTAGTTTGTTCTAGGAAACTTTTTTAGATTGCTATTAAATATCTGTCCTGATTGTATAAGTTTGTTGGATATGCAACTATTATTTAAAAGTTCTTTAATTCTAGTGAAAGTATTAATCCTTAAAATTAGTAAATCCTTTTCTTTTATTTGATTTTCTAAAATATTATTGAATTTATTTATATATTTTTTATATATTTATACTTTTTATCTTGTGTTTTTATGTAAGATGGAATAAACATATATGTGTTAATTAGTTCTTCTAGCATTTTACACCTTATTTCATTTTTAAAAAGAGAACTTAAAAATAAGTTCTCTTTTAGTAGTTACCTAAGTTGAATTAGGTGAATGGCCTTCTATTTTGTGTATTATAACATAAGTTATAACCGCCGAAGATAGGTACCAACTCCCATTTGATAAATTAGTACATTTCCTTGATGTTTATTTTTAGTTTGAAAATTGTATATATGATCTTTATAGCAGTAGATAAATATATTTTTTAGCCAACTAATATTTTATAATTTTTTTGTTTTTAAACATAAGTTCCTGTAATTCTTTTTATTGTGCAATAATTATTCTAAAATTACTTCGAAATGGGTAAAATGTCTGTAAAAATAAACAAAAAAAGCCTATAAATTAAGGCTTTAATCATCTTATATGGTGGAGAATGAGGGATTCGAACCCTTGACCCTCTGCGTGCAGGGCAGATGCTCTAGCCAGCTGAGCTAATTCCCCAAGACAACGAATTGATTATAGCATATTTTTTTTAATGTTGTCAAGTGTAATTAAAATATTTTTGCTTTTTATGGCTAAAAAGTTAATAATTATATATAAATTCTTTACTAAAATGGTAAAAAATAGTATACTTATTATAGAGTGATAATATGAATAAAAAAGGAATTACAATACCAATCTTAATAACACTTATAATAAGTATAGGTTTACTTTTTACAGGCATTTATACATATTTTAGTGGTGTAAATACAAAGAGTAATGAAGAGGAGTATAATGAACAAGTTAATTTAATTATAGAATCTGCTAAATTATGGGTTAGACAAAATAAAGTAAAAGGTGATATAACTATATCTTTATGTGAGCTTGAAAAGAATGACTTTATTGGAAGTTTAATAAATCCATTAACTGATAAAGAAATACCAAATGATTCTAAAATAGTATATGAAAATGGAAACTATAATTTTATACTTGGTAAATACAATTTAAAAGTATGTTCAAGTGATAATATATATGTTGAACTTGATAAAAATGATAACACAATATTAAGTATTCCTAATGAATATGATGATGTTAAAGAAATATTAATTAGAGAAAATGGTGAAGAAGTAAAACAATTATATAGAAATAAAAAAACAACTTATGAATTAATTTATAGATTTGATAATGATATAAAAACAAAATATTTAATAGTAAGGGATACTACTGGTCCAAATATTGATGTTGATTTAAAAAACTATAATTATGATGAAAGTACTAATACTATTGTAATAAATAAAAATGCTAACTTTATTATTCCAGAAGCTATAATAAGTGATAATAGTAATTCTTTAATTAAAACAAATGAAAAAAATAATATTGATATATATAATGTTGGAAACTATCATATATTATATGAAGCTGTTGATGAAGATGACAATAAAACTATAAAAGAAATACTTGTTGTAGTTAAATCAAATATGGAAAATGAAAATTATTATATTGATACCAATGAATATACTAATAAAAAAGAAATTGAATTAAAAATCAAGGGTATTGATACTAAAGAAATATGTATTTCTAATAATTCTATATGTGATAATTGGATACCATATAAAGAAAATATTTCTTGGATTCTTGATAATAATGATAAAATATATGTTTATTATAAAACTAACAATGATAGAATATATATGAAAACTAAAAACATTTATTTAGATAATGAAAATCCTGTTTTTGTTTCTTCAAAAAAAGTATTATATGGAATTAATTATAATTTGTTAGATATAATAAACGCTAATGATAAGAGTGGGATTAAAACTATTACAAATAATAATATTACATCTTATAATCCTAATAAATTAGGAATTAATAATCTTGATATAGAAATAGTTGATAATGCTGGTAATAAAACAAGTACAAATATTTCTATTACTACTTATAAAAATTTAAAATGTGATAATAGTGTATCATCTATTATAAATGAGGATGGTTTAATAAAAGATGGTAATGATTGTATTTATGCTGGTAGTAATCCTAATAATTATATTAAAATTAATGATGATTTATATAGGATAGTTTCTATTGATAGTTCTAATAAGATAAAGGTTGTTAAAAATGATAGTATTTCTAAAGAAGAATATAATGGTTCTTGGTATTCTTCTAGTTTGAAAGATTATTTGAATAATTATTATAATAATATTAAATCTAATATATTAACAAATGGGGTATTCTATTATGGTGATATATATAATCAAAGTAGTTTAAATAATATATATTATGATAATAATAGAAAGTCAGAGGTTTCTTTTGTTGCAATTTTATCTATAAATGATTATTTAAAAGCTGGACTATGTGCTAGTAGTACTACTTGGGATAGGTTATTAAATAATAATCCTTGCAAAGATAATAATTGGTTAAATAGTGGTGAGTACTGGTTAATTAATAGTACTTCGTCAAGGCCTTTATATGTTACAAATGATGGTAATATTTCTTATACTTATGGTGGTAAAAAAGATATCAAACCAGTTTTATATTTGAAGTCTGGTCTTGGTGTTATAAGTGGTGATGGAACTAAGAGTAATCCTTATATTATAGATGATACAATTGATGTTAATAATCTTGTTTGTTCTCTTGATACTACTAATGGTTTTGAAACTAGTAAGTTACTTACTATTAATACGCTTGCAAATGTTAAGTATTCTTTTGATGGTAATAGTTTTACTGATAATAATAGACTTGAGGTTAGTAAAGATGGTATAATAACGGCTTATATTAAGAAAGATGATGTTTATTCTTCTTGTTCTATAAGGTTATATAAAGAGTATGAATATAGATATAAAGAGTGTAGTGATAGTAACAAGGTTTATGGTAAATGGTATGCAATTGGTACTTCTAGAGAGAGTAGTAGTTTTCGTGCTACTTCTAAGGCTGTTGCTGAGATGAATAATAGTAATCATTATGAGGTTATTGATTCTACTCCTTGTGATAATTGTAAATGGGTTACGAAATATGAGCGTTCTGTTTCTTCTTGTAAGAGTTTTGATGATAGTGTTTGGTCAAGTTGGTCAAATGTTAAACCGGAAGAAAGTGTTTCAAGAATTATAGATGTGCCAAGAATTAAATATGGAACAAGATAGTATTTTGTTCACAATTATGTTGGAGTACGATTCTATGGATTGACTATAGATAGTAGTCCTTCTTTTTGCACCACAAAATATATGGAAGTAGTATGAAAAATAATATTAATAATATGTATAATAATAGGAATATGTTCTATATTAGTAGGTAGTATTGCTTATTATAGAACAGTAGTTGAAGGAAGTATTAAAGACAACAGGTAATGATTTATATAGTTCATAGCGGTAAAAGCAAGAATAGAACTTAAGAAAATTGATTAAGTTCTTTTTTTGAAAACTACTAGTAAAAATTAAAAAAATCGTGTATAATTGGTTTAGGAGGTTTATATGGCCAAAATTTTAGAAGGATATAAAAGAAATAAAGAAGGAATGCTTGAAGAAACATATACTTTAATAAATATGCAAGGAGAAGAGTTTACATCAGTTGAAAAAGAAGATTATTCTATTGAAAGAGAAAAAGAACTTTTGAATGAATTAAGAAAATGTATGTTTGAAAAAATATATAATTATTCTAATCTTTATATGCTTAATTATAAAGAAATGGAAAGAATAACAACAGGACTTGGAATGACAGGAATGAGCGCTATAAATAATTATGGAGTAGCAGGAACGCTTACAGCACTTTATTCATTACAAACTGCTAAAGTTTTTATAAAAAGATATAAAGAAATGAAAAAAATTGAAAAGTTTGTGTTTTATATTGATAATGAAGAAGACTTTAAAAACTTTAATGATCATTTAGGATTTGCAAAATCAAAATTACTGGATAAAAATATAAATAAAAAAATAACAGAAATGTGTATGAATGATGAAGACTTAGATTGCAATAATATATCGAGATTTTCTAAAAAACAATTAATTAAAATTAAAAAATTTACTAATAAAGTATTATAAATATTGAATATTAATAATAAAAGTGATATGATAAATAAAACAAATGAAGAGAAATAGTAATACTATCCCTTATTTATAGAAAGTCATTGAAGATGGAAAAATGATAATAATATAGTATGAATCTAACTCGGATGTGGTAATACCCGGTAAAACCGTTATGAAATTAAGAAAAATAAAGGATGGTACCGTCTTTTTAGACTCCTTGTACTATCCTTTTTATTGTTTTGTGGAGGGAATATGTTAAAAGAATTACTAAAAGAAAAATATGAAACTATAAAAAATGAAAATAATTTAGAAAATAAAGCATATATGATAGTCTCGATACTTTTTGAAGGAAAACTTGATAAAGGTAAGAAACCATATATGGAACATTTACTTAAATTAAGAGATAGTGTTGATGAAGAAAATCAGAAAATAATCGCTCTTTTGCACGATACAATAGAAGATATGAAGATAACAAAAGAAGAACTTGAAGAAATAGGATTTCCAAGGGAAATAACTGATGTTGTTCAAATATTAAGTAGAAATGAAAAGCCAAAAGAAGATTATAATGATTATATTGAAAGAATTATTAAATCTGGTAATAAAGATGCTTATATAGTTAAATTAGCAGATCTAAAACATAATATGGATATATCAAGAATTAAAAAACCAACAGTAAAAGATTTTGCACGAATAGAAAAAAGATATAGACCAAATTATATAAAAATACAAAATAAATTAAATGAAATGAGGAAATAAAATGTTAGATATAAAATTTGTAAGGGAAAATCCTGAAAAGGTAAAAGAAAATATAAGAAAAAAATTTCAAGATCAAAAGATTGTTTTAGTTGATGAAGTAATTGAACTTGATAAAAAAGTAAGAGATTTAAAACTAAAAGGCGATGAATTAAGAAGTAAAAGAAATAAATTAAGTGATGAAATTGGATTATTGTTTAGAGATAAAAAACAAGAAGAAGCAAACAATAATAAAGAAATTGTTAGAAAAATAAATGAAGAACTTGAAAGTTTGGAACAAGAAGAAGAAAAATTAAATGAAGAAGTTAAAAAAAGAATGATGGTTATACCAAATATAATTGATGATTCTGTACCTGTTGGAAAAGATGATAGTGAAAATGTTGAAATTGAAAAATTTGGAGAACCTGTTGTACCAAATTATGAAATACCATATCATGCTGATATACTAGCAAGTATAAATGGACTTGATAAAGAAGCATCTGGAAGAACAAGTGGAAATGGTTTCTATTATTTAATGGGAGATGCTGCTAGACTTTCTAGTGCGATGTTATCATATGCAAGAGATTTTATGATTAATAAAAACTTTATATATTGTATTCCACCATTTATGATAAGAAGTGATGTTGTAAATGGAGTTATGAGTTTTGCTGAAATGGATGCTATGATGTATAAAATAGAAGGTGAAGATTTGTATTTAATTGGTACAAGTGAACACTCAATGATTGGTAAGTTTAAAGGACAAGTTTTAAAAGAAAATGAACTTCCAATAACAATGACATCATATTCTCCTTGTTTTAGAAAAGAAGTAGGTGCTCACGGAATTGAAGAAAGAGGAATATATAGAGTTCATCAATTTGAAAAACAAGAAATGATAGTATTATGTAAACCAGAAGAATCTATGGAATGGTATAATAAAATGTGGTCTTATACTGTTGAATTATTTAGAAGTTTAAATATTCCTGTTAGAACACTAGAATGTTGTAGTGGTGATTTAGCTGATTTAAAAGTTAAATCTTGTGATGTTGAAGCTTGGAGTCCAAGACAACAAAAGTATTTTGAAGTTGGATCTTGTTCTACATTAGGTGATGCCCAAGCTAGAAGACTTGGTATAAGAGCGAAGGGTGAAAATGGTAATTATTATGTTCATACATTAAATAATACAGTGCTTGCTTCAACAAGAGCTTTAATTGCCTTTTTAGAAAACAATTATAATGAGGATGGAAGTATTAGTATTCCGGAAGCATTAAGACCTTATATGGGAGGAAAAGATATAATTTATCCTCAAAACAAGAATAACTAGTTTACTAGTTATCTTTTTTATGGTAAAATTATTGATATAGATAAAGAGGTGTTTATGAAAAAATTTGATGCATTTTTAGAAAACATTGGTCTTAAGAATACAGCTACAGGTGAAAGAAAACCACTAGGAAAAATCATAGGTGCGATTTTAGCGATCGTTCTTGTTATTGGAGCAATGATTCTAGGAAATAATTTGCTAAAGAATAGCAATACTAAAAAGCCAACTCAAGATGTAGTGCTTGAACTTGAAGGCACATCAACAATGGTTTTGTATTTAAATCAAGAATATGTTGAACCAGGATATAAGGCTACTAATGAGTATGGTAATGATATTTCTAATAAAGTTGAAGTTATTGGAAAAGTAGATACTTCTGTTGCAGGTATTTATGAAATTAGTTATCGTTTAAGTTATAAAAATGAAACTTTTGCAAAAAGAAGAACGGTAACGGTTATAGATAAAACAAAGGCAGTATTTACATTACTTGGAGAAAGTGAAAAAAATATTAAGAAGGGTGAGACTTATGTGGAAGATGGATATTTCTTAATTCTTCCAGGAGAAAGTGATCCTGATAAATATGTTACAATTACTGGTAGTGTTGATGTTAATGTACCAGGTATATATCGTATTATATATAAACTTGATTCACCTTCACTTAAACATGAATTAATTAGAACAGTAAATGTAATAGGCGAAAGTACATTATTTCCAACAATCACTTTAGTTGGCGGTCAAAGTATAACATTAAAAATTAATGAAAAATACAAAGAAAATGGGTATTCAGCTACTGATAGTGTTGATGGAAATATTACGAAAAAAGTTTCTATAAAAAATGATGTAAAAAATGGTGTTCCAGGATTATATGAAGTAAAATATACAGTTAAAAATTCTAGAGGATATGAAACTAGTATTTCAAGAATTGTAAAAGTTTTGTCAAAAGAGGAAAGTTCAACAATTATTCCTACATATGGTGGAATTGATGAATATATTAAAATTGTTCCATCTAATAAAGCTATTACTAAAGATAATATAACACTTGATATTACAGTTATTAATTCTAGTGTTAAATCAATTATTTTACCTGATAATACAATCACAACTTCTACTAACTTAAGATATACTATTAAAGAAAATGGAACATATATTATTATAGTAGAGTTAAATAATGGTGCTTTAATTACTGGTTCTATAACTATTAACAATATTGATAGAGAAGGTCCAACAGGTACTTGTCAAGCTATATATCAAAATGGAAAAGTAAGTTTTGCTGTTAATGCAAGTGATCATGAAGGAACAAATGAAATTGCCTATGATGAATCAAAAGATTATTCAGCTTGTAAAAAAGATGCTAGCTTTGTTCCTGAATATTGTTACGGCGATAATATGTCAAGTTCATCAATTACTGATACAGCATCTAGTGGAATAGCAGGATATAGCTATTATAATGGTGAAAAATATAGTGAGTTTGTTTCTAAAAATACTTATGAAATTGCAACTAAGAAACAATTTGGTTATAAAGTAATTATAAAAGATAAGATTGGTAATACTACACAAATTGATTGTTCTGAACAAAGATTATCTACAACGACAGCTATTAAGATTGTTGGCGAAACAAAAGCTAAACTAGGTGATAATGTTTCATTACAAGTAGTATTTACGCCTGAATATGTTGAAAATAGAAAAGTTACTTGGGAAGTAATAGAAGGTGGTAGCTTAGGTACTATAAATGATGCTGGTGTTGTTACTATAACAAGTGATGGAAATAATTTAAAAGACAAAAATAATATTACCATAAAAGCAACTAGCAATGATGGTGGTTTAACTGCTACACATACAATAACTGTTTATGCAAATGAAAAGAGTTTAAATGATTCTAATTCTTCATCAAGTGATGGAAGTAGTAGTGAAGGCGCTAGTTGGAATGGTGGAACTTCTGCTGGATTAGCTGAACCAAGTGGTATTAAATTACAGGTTGGTGAAGAAGTTGAACTTAATTTAAGTGAATACGAAAAAGATAATATGAAAGTAACTTTACTTTCTACTGATTATTCAATTGTTATGGCAAATGGTCATAAGATAAAAGGATTAAAAGTTGGAAATGTAAAGGTTCGTGTTTCAAGTGGAAGTACAATTTTTAAAGAATATGATGTTTCTGTTGTTGATTCTAAATGCGGAGCATCTGCTCAATATATGAGACAAGTATATCGAATTGGTGAGAAAAATAAACAAGGAAATATTATATTTGGTACTGCTAAGAGTGTTCCTTATGATGGAATAATTGTAGTTGGAAAAAATCAAGTTGTAAAAGTTACATTAACTTTACCTCAAAAATGTGGTTCAATTGAATATTTAACTAGAACAACAGCTGATGGCGAAGAAGGTTGGAGAAACTATTTTGAAGGTTATTCAAAACCATATGTTAACAGATATGATAAGTCAACATTTATCGCAAAAACAAAAACATATGATTGGATTATTTCACCAAAAACTACTACTAATGGAAAATATATTACTTTATCTCAAACAGCTACGCAAGCAACATCTGTATTTTCAGAGATTAAATCTTTTGGTAAGGTGAGAGTTAAAGTAGTTGACGAAAATGTTTCGGTTGGTAAAATTGGTTCAATTATTGTTGGCGGTGGCGGAAATGCACATTTGTTTGTCAAAGATTAAGCAGATTATTCTGCTTTTTTAAAAGGAGGTTTTTATGAGAGTTGGATTATGTGATTCAGGATTAGGTGGAATTGCAATTCTAAAAGAAGTAAGAAAAAGATACCCTAATAATGATTATGTTTATATAGGTGATAATAAGAATTTACCTTATGGAAATAAGAGTAAAGATGAATTAATTGATTTAGGTCAAAGTTTGATTGATTTTTTGGAAAATAAAAATGTTGATATAATTATTGTTGCTTGTGGAACTTTATCTTCAAATATTATGAATGATATAAAAAGTAATGTAAAAGTACTTGATATTTTAACGCCTACTATTGATTATATAAATAATTATATAAAAAAAGAGGTAACAGTATTCGCAACTAATTCAACAATTAATACACATATATTTAAAAATAATTTAAAATATGGAGCGTTAGAAATTGCTTGTCCTGAATTTGTACCGATGATAGAAGAAAATAGGATTGATGAAGAAGCAATTAAAAATAAAATACCTAATGATAATATAATTGTTTTGGGTTGTACACATTATGGTTTAATAGAAAGTATTATTCCAAATAATTGCATAAATATGGGTAAGATAATTGAACTACCTGAAAATAAAGGAAATGGAACAGTTGATATTTATTTTACTGATGAACTTAAAGTAAATATAAAAAATATTATAGATGGAGATGTGAAGTATGCCAGAATTACCAGAGGTTGAAACTGTTAAAGAAACTTTAAAGAAAAAAATACTCAAACAAAAAATTATTGATATAAAAGTATTATATCCAGAAATGATAGAGTATCCTGATATTTTGACTTTTAAGAAAGAAATTATTAATCAAACTATTAATGATATCAAAAGAAGAGGAAAATGGTTAATATTTGAGCTTGATAACTATTATTTGTTAAGCCATTTAAGAATGGAAGGAAAATATAATATAAAAACAAATGAAAGTATTAATAAACATGAACATGTTATATTTTACTTTAAAGATTTTAATTTGAGATATCAAGATACAAGGAAGTTTGGTAGAATGTATTTGTATAAAAAAGAGGAAGCATTCAATAATAAACCACTTAATGCTTTAGGGTATGAACCTTGGGATGATAAACTTGATATAGATTATTTAAAAGAAAAGTATAAAAAAATAACAAAACCTATAAAAGAAGTTTTGCTTGATCAAAGTATTATTGTTGGTATTGGAAATATATATGCTGATGAAATATTGTTTTTATCTAAAATTAATCCTTATAAGAAACCAAATGAATTAGATAATAACGAATTAAATGATATTATAAAAAATACAAGATATGTACTTGAGTGTGCTATAAAAAAGGGCGGAACAACTATAAGAACTTATACATCAAGTGAAGGAGTCCACGGAAGGTTTCAACAGGATTTATTAGTACATAATCAAGAATATTGTAAAAAATGTAATTCTAAAATAGAAGTGGTTAGAATAGGGGGAAGATCAACCTATTATTGCCCAAATTGCCAAAAAAACTGTCAAAAGTAGAGTTTATAATCTACTTTTGTTTTGTTATATATATAATTTATGGTATAATAAGTTTAGAAAAGGTGATGTTATGCCACAAGATATTAAAGATTTGTTTGATATAACTAATGAAAATATAATTGATTATGAAGATGTTTATAATTCTTATTTAGAAAAATTGACATTTTTAATTGATGAAGATTTTAATTTTGAAAAGTTATTTAAATTATTAAATGGATTTAAGTTTATCCATAGCATGTTCTATCCAGAATATGAAAATATAAATATAGATACAAAAGAAATTTTTGAAAAACAAATTAAAGGTGAAGAATATATGCTTGCAGTATCTGGTTATGCAATTTTGAAAATAGATGAAATAAAAAATTCTAAAAGTATTGATTTAATGAGTTCTATTGAAGAAAATGTAAAAAGAGATTATTATGCAAGAACAAGAAAAATAAAAATATTAAATTAAAGGAGATATATATGGAATTGCGCAATTTAAAGGGAACAGAAGATTTTTTGTTTAAAGATCAAGTGGTTAGAAATAAAATTATAGATACTTTAAAACAAAATTTTGAAAAATATGGCTATATGCCAATTGAAACACCAATATTAAATTATTATGATTTGCTTGCTTTAAAATATGAAGAAGGTGATGAAATATTAAATGAAATATATAGATTATCTGATCAAGGTAATAGAGATATTGGATTAAGATATGATTTAACTGTACCATTTTGTAAGGTAGTTGGAATGCAAAAAGAATTAAGACTTCCATTTAGAAGATATGAAATTGGTAAAGTATTTAGAAATGGACCTGTAAAATTAGGTCGTACAAGAGAGTTTTATCAATGTGATGTTGATGTTGTTGGAATTGATGGAAGATTAATTGAAACGGAACAAATTGTTATGGCAATAGAGATATTTAAGTGTTTAGGTATTGATATAAATGTTTTATATAACAATAGAAAATTTATGAATGGCTTATTAATAGAAGCTGGTATTAGTAATCCGACATTTGGAGTTATTGGAATACTTGATAAACTTGATAAAGTAGATAGAAAAACTATTTATAAAATGTTTAATGATGAAGGAATAGATAATTCTATTGTTGACAATATTTTTAATATATTTGGTAAATCTTTGGATGAGTATAATGCTTTATATAAAGATTCATCTAATGAATTATTAAAGAATGGCTTAAATGAATTGAATGATGTAACAGATAGTTTGAAAAAACTAAATTATTTAGATAATATAACATTTGATTCTTATTTATCAAGAGGTCTTGAAATATATACAGGTATTGTTTTTGAGTTTAGAGATAAATTAAAAAGATTAACTGGTTCACTTGGTGCTGGTGGTAGATATGATAAAATTATCACTAACTTTATAAATGATGGTAATGTTTATCCAGCAGTTGGTTTATCATTTGGCTTAGAACCTATATATGTAATACTTAAAAATGAAGAAAAATTATCTTTAGTTGATTATTACATTATTCCTATGAATACAGAAATAGAGTGTTTAGAATTAGCATCTAAAATGAGAGATAAGGGTAAGAGAGTTTTAATTGAAATGAATAATAGAAAAATTAAGAAAAGTTTTGATTATGCTAACAAAGAAAATATTCCTTATGTTATTGTAATAGGCGAAAATGAAATAAAGGAAAATAAAATAACAATAAAAAATATGAATGAGGGTTCACAAGAAATGATTGATATTGATGAATTTTTAAGGAGGATATAATGAAAAAATTGACAATTGGATTATTTAATGATTCTTTTTTCCCAATGGCTGATGGGGTAATAATGGTAGTTGATAACTATGCTAGGGTACTTTCTGAGTATGCTAATGTAATAGTTTTTGTGCCTAAATATACAGGAAAGGAATATGATGATTCAGTTTTTCCTTATAAGGTTGTAAGGTGTCATTCGTTAAAGGTACCTTTCTTAGATTATTCGCTTCCGATTCCTAAATTAGATCGTAAGTTTGAAAAGGAACTTGAAAAGTATAAACTTGATATAGTTCATATTCATTCGCCTTTTACAATGGGTGAGATTGGTTTAAAGTATGCTAGACGTCATCATATTCCTTGTATTGCTACAATGCATAGTCAGTTTAAGCAGGATTTTGAAAAGGCTGTTAAATCAGAGTTTTTAGCGGAAAAGTTAAATAATAAATTAATTAAATTGTTTAATAAATGTGATGAGTGTTGGGCTGTTAATAAGGAAGTTGCTAGAATTTATTATGAAGATTATAAGTATAAATGTATGCCAAGAGTTATGAATAATGCAACTGAAATGAAACCTGTTAGTGATGTTAAGAAGGCTCATGAATATATTAATAAAAAGTATAATATTAAAAAGGATGAAAAAGTATTTTTGTTTGTTGGTAGAATTAATACTTTAAAAAATATTTTCTTTATTGCTGATAGTTTAAAGGCTGTTAAAGAAAAGTGTCCAAAATTAAAATTTAAGATGTTATATGTTGGTGCTGGTCAAGATGAGGATAAGTTAAGAGAAAGGATTAAAGAGTGTGGTTTAGAAAATGATGCTATAATGTGTGGTAAGGTAACTGATAGGGAAGAACTTGCTAACTATTATTCAAGAGCTGATTTATTCTTATTTCCATCAGTTTATGATGCTTCTTCAATAGTTCAAATTGAGGCTGCTTCTCAAAGTACTCCAGCTGTTTTCCTTAAAAATACAGCAACAGCGGCAACAGTTACTGATAATGTTAATGGTTTTTTATCTGATTATACTGTTGGTGCTTATTCTGATAAGATAATTGAGGTTATGAATGATAAGGAACTATATAATAAGGTTTCTAAAAATGCTTATTTAGATTTGTATAAGACTTGGAAACAAATGGTTGATAAAGCTTATGAATTATATAAAGAATTTATAAATAAAAAGATGTAATTTTTTACATCTTTTTTGTGTATGTTTTTGAATTGTTTAACCATTCTTCAAATGTCATATTGTTATTTGCTCTACAATATTCATTAAATGTATCTAATATATTGGTTTTAAAATATATTTTTCCAACTGTATGATATAATTTTATATCTAACCATCTAATAAATGGGATATTGTTATGTAATATATCTTTTTCGTATTCTGTTTCTAATTCACTTATTGATTGATTTAATTTATTTTCATATAATGAAACTATATTTATATAAAATTTATTTAACCAGTTTGCAAAACTTAATTTAGCATCTTCTATATTTCTTGAGTTATATAGAAATGTCATATTGTTTCTATCAACATTCATTTTATTACATAAATCAGTTATTGTTAATTCATCTTTTAACCAATCTTCAAATTTTATATTTATACCAAATGAATTACAAAAGCTTACATATTTTAAGTATTCATCAATTATTTGGAATTGTGTTTTTTTAAGTTTTATTATTGCTTCGACTGGAACTTTATATTTCAAATATGGACTTGAACAGTCATACCATTTTGTTTTTTCTTCATAGTTTTGTGTATATGGACTTGAATAATTATACCATTCTTGCGCTTCTTCATTACTTTTTGTATATGAACTTGAATCATACCATTTTGGTGTTTCTTTATAGCTGTATGTATATGTTCTTGTTTGTTGATATGTTCCATTTGTTTTAAGGTTAGATGCAAGGTATTTTTTTATCATTTCATAAGCATTATTGATTCTTGCTGTTATTTCATCGGCGTCTAAACCGTTATAAATATCTGGATGATATTTTTTTACCAATTTTTTATATGCTTGTTTAACTTCTTCAATACTTGCGTTTGTACTAATTCCTAAAGTTTTATATGCTATAGTTATATTCATAATTTTAGCCCCCTCATAATTCTACATACATTTTACTACTTTTATAAAATTAGTCAAATTGAGGTTGATAAAAAGTCAATGATTGATATTTTCATTGACTTTATTTACTAATAGAATAAATTCATATAGGTTTCTATAGTAGGTATATAGTAGCTTTTTGGGCATATGTCCTAAATAGATGTTGGGGTCAAATATACAGTTGAAATGTCCTCTTATTAGGATGCAACCATCTTTGCATACAAGGTCAAAGTTTGAGCCTGTATAATCAATAAAATGGTTAAGTGCTTCAATTATTTCTTTATTTAATTCTGTATCATTTATATATATATTATATTTTCCTATTTTTTTAATTTTTTTAATATTATAGTTTTTTGAACTTATTATAAAGTTATTTTTATTTGATGTTTGAGATATTGATATAAGTCCACTAAAGATTTTGTATTCTTTTTTAATATTATTTGTTTCATTGCGGTAGGTACTTACATCATATATCCAGGTTTCATTTAATTTCATATAGTCTTCAGATATGTATTTTGTGTATTTTTTTTCATCTAATCCTTCGAAGAAACGTATATATATGTCTTCATTTAATCCGTTTGTACTTGAATATATAATGTTTTCATTTAAATTGTGGATTAAATCTTTTATTAGTTCTTTTTTAAAGTATTCTATATAGTTTTTTGTGTTTTCATCTTTTGTTTGGTTCATTTGTTCACTTGCAGGGTATTTTATTTTTTTATATTCTAGCGATTGTTTTAATAGATAGATAAATATTAATAATATTATAGTTGTTAAGATATAGAATACTGTTTTATAATCTATATATATAAATAGATAGTTTAATCCTTCTAATAAAAAAGTTAAAACGATTATAAATAGAGTATTGTATTTTTTTAAGATTATTCTTTTCTTACATTTATTTCTTAGATTATTTAATTCAACTGAATGGTTTAGTTGCAATTTTTCATATATTTCATCAAAGTTTTTCATATGATCACCTTAATAATTATATCTTTTTTTTTAATTGTTGTAAATAGGTATAAGTGTTTGAATGTCTATGCTTTCCTTTGAAAAAAATGTAAAAAATGGCTTATTTTTGATTATTCCTTTGAAAAAAATACACTTTCGTGTATTTTTACTTTATATAATAATTATCATCTTTAACATCAATTGTAACGGTTGTATTGTATTTAATATTTCCTTCAATTATATTGTTTGCAATTAATGATTCGATGTTACGACTAACATATCTTTTGATAGGTCTTGCACCATATTCACTATCGTATGAATTATCAACAATATGTTTTTTGCATTCATCAGTTAAATTGATTTTAATTCTTTTATCTGATAATCTTAATTGTATATTGTTAATTATATTATCAAGAATACTATATACAACATCTTTAGATAATGGTTTAAACATTATTATTTCATCAATTCTGTTTAAGAATTCTGGTTTGAATGTTCTCTTTAAATCTTCATATACTTTAGATGTTCCATCATTACCTAGAATGTGTTCACTTCCTAAGTTAGATGTCATTATGATAATTGTATTTTTGAAATCAACAATTCTTCCTTGACTATCAGTTATACGGCCATCATCTAATATTTGTAGTAAAATATTAAAAACATCTTTGTGAGCTTTTTCGATTTCATCAAATAAAACTATACTATAAGGATTTCTTCTTACGGCTTCTGTTAATTGACCACCTTCATCATATCCAACATATCCTGGAGGTGCTCCGACTAATCTTGAAACATTGAAGCTTTCCATATATTCACTCATATCAATCCTAATCATATGTCTTTCATCATCAAATAATTCATAGGCTAGGGTTCTTGCAAGTTCAGTTTTACCAACACCAGTTGGACCTAAGAAAATGAAGGAACCAATTGGTCTATTTGGATCTTTGATACCGGCTCTTGCTCTTTTGATTGCTTCGCTTACTAAGTGAATTGCCTCATCTTGACCTTTAACTCTTTTTTTCATATTTTCTTCAAGATTTAAAAGTTTTTCTCTTTCACCATTCATTAGTTTACTTACTGGTACTTTAGTCCATTTAGATATTATTTCAGCTATGCTTTCATCAGTTACGGTATCACTTAAGATATTGTTTGCATTAATTTTATTTAATTCTTCCAATTCTTTATTTAATTCAGGCAATGTTCCGTGTCTTAAACGTGCTGCTTTTTCTAGGTCATAGCTGTTTTCAGCTAACATTAATTCGTGAGTTGCTTTTTCAATTTCATTCTTTTTGGTACTTATTTTTATATTGATGTTTTTTTCGTTTTCCCATTCACTTCTTAATTTGTCAGCGTCTTGTTTTAAACTTGATAGTTTATTATCTATTTCGATTATTCTGTTTTTAGAAATATCATCCTTTTCTTTTTTTAAGGCTTCTTTTTCGATTTCTAATTGCATGATTTCACGATTTAAATTATCAAGTGAAGAAGGCACTGATTCCATTTGAACTTTTATTGTTGCACAGGCTTCATCCACTAGATCAATTGCTTTATCTGGCAAGAATCTGTTTGTTATATATCTATCTGCTAGAGTGGCTGCTGCGACTAAAGCATTATCTTTGATATTTACGCCGTGGAATACTTCAAATCTTGATTTTAGTCCACGTAGTATTGTTATGGTATCTTGAACAGTTGGTTCTTTTACCATTACAGTTTGGAAACGACGTTCAAGCGCACTATCTTTTTCGATATATTTTCGATATTCGTTTAATGTTGTTGCTCCTATACAATGAATTTCTCCTCTTGCTAGCATTGGTTTCAACATATTACCAGCATCTAAGGCGCCTTCAGCTCCTGCTCCAACTATCATATGAATTTCATCGATAAAGAGGATTATTTTTCCGTCACTTTCTTTGACTTTGTTAAGAACATTTTTTAGTCTTTCTTCGAATTCACCTCTATATTTAGCGCCTGCTATAAGTGAACCCATATCTAGTTCCCAAATTGTTTTGTTTTTTAAACTATCTGGGACATCTCCTTTGATTATTCTTTGCGCTAATCCTTCAACGATTGCTGTTTTACCAACACCGGCTTCACCGATTAAAACAGGGTTATTTTTACTTTTTCTTGATAATATTCTGGTTAGTGATCTAATTTCGTCATCTCTGCCAATTACGGGATCAACCTTATTGGCTTTGGCGGCTTCAACTATATCACGACCATATTTTTTTAATACGTCTTCATTATTATTTTCCATATTCATTTTTCTCATCTCCCTATATATACATTATACTCATTTTTTGGCACTTGTCAATAGAGAGTGCTAAATATTTGACTTTTTGTTTAAAATTTATAATGTAGAATTGGTTAATAAGAGTTTTATTTTGATTTATTATATGTTAAAATTATATAGAGGATGATTATTATGAAGAAAGAAATGAGTATGCTTTTTATAATGATGATAATTACTTTTTTAGCAGTTTTTGTGATTCTTTATAAGGGTATTAAGATTGAACAGACTAAACGAAATAATTTAAAAATAGAAAATATAGGTGGGTGATTTTATGGATTATAAAGTTCTTGATAATTCGATTGTTATTTGTTCAAATACAATGAAAAAAAAGATACTTAGTCAAAATATTCTTTTGAATGTCAAGATAATGAGTATGAATGAATTTTTAAAAAAAATGACATTTGATTATGATGATGAAGCTATTTTTTTAGTAATGCAAAGAGAAAATGTAAATTATTCACTTGCAAAGATGTATTTGGACAATATTTATTATGTTGATTGTAATGATTATGATAGTTTTAAATTAAAAAAATTATTAGAAATTAAAGAATATGTTTATGATAAGTTAATATTTGATAATTTATTTAGGGAATATGTTCAAAATAAAAGAATTGTTGTTATTAATCATAATTTATCGAAATATGAAAAAAAGGTATTTGGTGATTTAAATTATCAAGAGATTGATTTAAGATGTAATAGTTATGATCATAAAGTTTATGTTTTTAGATATTTGGAAGATGAAGTTAAATATGTTGGTAATAAAATATGTGAACTTATTGAATCAGGAATTAATATTGATAAAATTAAACTTTATAATGTTTCTTCGGATTATGAAAAGGTAATAAGAAGAGTATTTGGTTTTTGGAATTTGAAAGTTAATTTTAAAACGATAAAACCTTTAATTTCTACTATACCGGGTAATTATTTTGTTAATCATTTAGATAATATAGAAGAGACTATAGAATATTTAAAAAATAATTATGATTTAAAGATTGTTAATAAAATAATTGGTATTTGTAATAAATATGTATGGTCTAACTATAATAAAGATTTAATAATTGAGGCTTTAAGAAGTAATGGTTTAAAAGGTGAATATTATGATAATGGTATTGAAATTATTAATTATCTAGAAGCTTTAGATGATGAATATGTATTTTTATTAGGTTTTAATGAAGGAGCTATTCCTAAGAGTTATAAGGATGAAGACTATATAAATGATAGTATAAAGATGGATTTTTTAGAAAATACTCTTGAAAAAAATATTATTTCGAAAAATGAGACTTTAAAAAATATTAGGTCAATTAAAAATTTATTTATAACTTCCAAGGAAAAAGATAATAAACAAACCTTTTATGTTTCAAGTTTAATAAGTGATATTGAATATATAAAAGAAGAAAGAACAAAAACATATAGTAAATTATATGATAAGATTGAATATACTAAAGGGTTAGATAACTATAATAAGTATGGTACTATTAGAGATGATTTGGGTATACTATGTAATACTTATAATATTCCTTATAATGAATATAATCATTTATATAAAAAAATAACTGATTTTCATTTAGATGAGAAATTAAAATTATCTTATACTTCATTTCAAAAATATAATGAATGTGGTTTTAAGTATTATCTTGATAATATTTTAAAGATAAATCCTTTTGAAAATACTTTTTCTAGTATGATCGGATCACTTGTTCATAGTGTTCTTGAAAATAATTTGAAAAATAATATTAGTGTTGATGAAATAATTGATAATTTTATAAGGGAAAATGAATTATCAAATAAAGAGGTATTTTTTGCTTCAAAATTAAAGGAAGATTTGAAAAAAATTATAAATGTTATAAATGTTCAAAAGAGTATGGGAGATTTAGAGAAGGCTTTATACGAACAAAATGTTGTAATTGAAAATGAAAACTATAATTTGGTTGGTAAAATAGATAAAATTATGTATAAAGAATTAAATGATAAAACTGTTGCTTGTTTGATTGATTATAAAACAGGATCAGCTGATATTAGTTTAAAATATATTGATTATGGACTTGGAATGCAACTGCCAATATATGCTTATTTAGTTAATCATTCAAAACTTAAAAATATATGTTTAGCGGGATTTTATTTGCAAAAAATTCATTTAGAAGTTCCTAAAAAAGGAAAGAAGAGTTTAGATGAAATGTTTGTTGATAATTTGAAATTAGAAGGATATTCAAATAAAAATAAGGATATATTAAGATTAATTGATGAAAATTATGAAAAATCAAGTGTTATAAAGTCGATGTCTGTAAAGAAAGATGGTAATTTTGGCCATTATGCTAAAGTATTAAATGATGAAGAAATTAAAGAGTTAGTTGATTTTACAAAAGAAAAATTAAAAGAAACAGCTGATAATATAAATAAAGCTGAGTTTAATATAAACCCTAAAAAAATAGATAAGGATAATATTTCTTGTAAGTTTTGCAAGTTTAAAGATATTTGTTTTATGGAAGATTATGATACTATAAAAATAGAAAAGAGGTGTAATGATGATACCGAAGAAACCGATTGATGCTAAGTGGACTGATGATCAGTGGTTAGCGATTTGGGAAGATAATTCTAATATATTAGTAAGTGCTGGGGCTGGTAGTGGTAAAACGGCTGTTTTAACTGAAAGAGTTATTAGAAAAATATCTTGCGGCGTTAATGTTAATGAATTGCTTGTTTTGACATTTACGAATGAAGCAGCTAAAGAAATGAAGAGTAGAATTAGGTATGCTATTAGTAAGAAGGGATTAAAAGAACAGTTAGATTTACTTGAGAGCAGTTATATTACAACTTTTGATTCATTCGCACTTTCTCTTGTTAAAAAATATCATTATGCTCTTGGTATTAGTAAAAATATTACTAATATAGATGCTAGTATCATAAATATTAAAAAAAGGAAATTGTTAGATGATATTTTACAAAAGTATTATAAAGATAGTTCTGCTTTTGGGGATTTTGTTACAATATATGGTAATAAAGATGATACTAAATTAAAAGAAGCTATAATTGATATAAGTAATGAACTTGATAAAAAAATTAATAAAAAATCTTATTTGGAAGAATATATTAATTCTTTCTATTTGAAAAATAATATTGATAATTTAATAAATGATTTTATGAATTATGTTATGGAAACTAAGAGAGAGATTATTACGTTATATAGTGATTTACTTAGTTATTTAGAAGATAAACAAGCTAGTGATTTGATTAGTAGTTTTGAAGGATTAATTAATGCTAATTCTTATGATAGTATTAAAAATAATATTCCTAGTATGCCAAAGCTTAAATTAGAAGATGATTCTAAAAAAATAAAGGATGAATTAAAGAAAAAAGTCGAACTTTTAAAGGTTTTAGTAAAGTATGAAAATACTCATAAAATTAGAGAGAGCCTTGATTTAATAAAACCATATGTAGATGTTATAATTAAAATTATTCTCGAAATTGATGAAAATATAAATGCTTATAAGAAAAAATATAATGCTTATGAGTTTAATGATATTGCTGTTATGGCAATTAAATTAATTGAAAATAATCAAGATATAAGAAATGAAATAAAATATAGTTTTAATGAAATTATGCTAGATGAATATCAAGATACATCAGATATTCAAGAAACTTTGATTACACTTATTTCTAATAATAATGTATATGCTGTTGGTGATCAAAAACAAAGTATTTATCGTTTTAGGAATGCTAATCCATTTATTTTTAGTAATAAATATAATGAATATTCTAAAGGAAATGGTGGACTTAAGATTGATTTAAAGGATAATTTTAGATCGAGAAAAGAAATAATTGAATCAATTAATAAGGTTTTTTCATCAATTATGAATGATAAATATGGAAATGCTAAATACGAAGAAAGTCATCAAATGAACTTTGGTAATAAATCATATGAAAAAGAAAAGCCTAATCAAAATTATTATTTAGAGGTTTATAATTATGAAGAAAATAAAGGTTTTACTAATGAAGAAATAGAAGCTTTTATAATTGCTCGTGATATTGAAGAAAAGATTAAAGATAATTATTTGGTTTTAGGAAATGATGGTTATAGACCTTTAAAATATGGAGATATTTGTATAATTGTTGATAGAGGAACAAACTTTAACTTGTATAAAAAAATTCTTGAATATAAGGGTATACCTTGTACTATAAAAAAAGAACAAACTTTAACAACAGGTTATGATATTATGGTTTTAAGAAATTTGCTTAATATTGTAATAAAAGTAAATGAAAATAGTTATGATGAAGAATTTAAATATAGTTATACATCAGTTGCGAGGTCATTCTTGTTTGAAGAAAGTGATACTTTAATTTATAATGAGATTAAATCTAATAAATACAATGAGAAAATTATAAAAAAGTGTAAAGAAATAAATATAAATGAAGAGGTTCCTAGTACAATTATTTATAAATTACTTGATGTATTTGATTTTTATGAAAATATAATTAAAGTTGGTAATATAGAAGAAACATTTATTAAAATTGATAGTATCATTTCTCTTGCTGAATCATTAACAAAAGAAGATTATACAATAAAGGATTTCTATAATTATTTGGGTGAAATGATTGATGGAAAAGATGAAATTAAATATAAGATTGATGGAGATTCTGCTAATAATGTTAAGTTAATGACAATTCATTCATCAAAGGGTTTACAGTTTAGTTTGTGCTATTTCCTTGGGTATGAGAAACCATTTAATATAGATGATACTAAAAAAACAATTTATTTTGATAATAAATATGGAATAATTATGCCTTATTATGATGAAGGACTTGATACTATTATTACAAAAGAACTTGCAAAAAAGAATTATATAGAAGATGAAATATCGGAGAAGATAAGGCTTTTATATGTTGCTTTAACAAGGGCTAAGGAAAAAATGATTATTGTTTCACAGATTGATGATAAAGAAAAATATGATACTGTTCCTAATAGTATTAAGAAGAATTATAGATGTTTTAAAGATATTATTTCAAGTACTAATAGTGTTGTAAGTGATACTAAAATAGTTTCTAATTATGTTGATATGGATTATATAAAAAGAATTAACAAATCATTTGAAAATATTAAATGTGATAAAAAGATGAGGTTTGTTGATTTGAAATTATCTTATAATTTATGTGATGAGAAGCATTATTCAAAAGTTGCCAGTAAATTATTTACTCAAGAAGAAATTAAAAAAATGGAATATGGAACTAAAGTTCATGAAATGTTTGAGTTTGACGATTTTGATAATCCTAAAAATAAAAGAGTTAAGGAATTTTTGAAATTAATTGATAAACCTTTAAAGGTATATAAAGAATATGAGTTTATAAGTGATAATACAGTTGGTGTTATTGATTTACTTTTAGAGTATAGTGATTATTATATGATTGTTGATTATAAACTTAAAAATATTAGTGATGATGAATATAAAAAACAGATAAATGGTTATAAGAAATATATTGAAAAGGTAACGGGTAAGGATGTTTATACTTATTTATATTCAATAATTGATAATAAACTTCTTAAAATAGACTAAAAAATATTCATAATACTTTTATTGCCATATAATACTTTAGAAGGTGATAAAGTGTTAGAAAATATAATCGCTTTTATAACAATCATAGTAACTTTCTTTTTGGGCAAGCTCTCTAAGAAATATGAGTTTGTAAAAAATGAGATTATTCCTATACAAAATATTTTAGTTGGTATAATAGTTGCTGTTATTTACTATTTAGTTACTAAAGATGTTTCTCTTGCTATAGGTACGGCTGGCTTGTTTGCTGGTGGAACATATGATGTTGTTCATAATCTAAGAAAGATGCTATGTAATGGAAAGGAAGGCTAATGCCTTCTTTTAATTTGACAAATTATATGTAAATGATAGAATGTATTTAGAGGGAATAATATGTATTATAATTTAAGAGAATTATATGATTTGCTTAGAAGTAAGAAGTTTTTGTCTTGTGGTACTAGGGGTATTGTTTTAATTAATGATGATAATACTTTGATTAAGGTTCCGAGGGAACTTTCTTCTTATATAAATGATTTTGATGATTTCAAGAATAGTTTTATGGCTTTGAAAAGGCAAAGTAGTGAGCTTAAAAAATATGAAGAAAATCAAAAAAAGTTTATATATAATGGTGAATATGATTTTATTGAGTTTGCTAAAAAAATGATTTATATTAATGATTTATATATTGGTGTTCTAATAAGATGGTATAAGAATTATAATAATTTACTTAGATATAAATACAAGGATGAAAAGGAATTACTTGGTTTATATAAAAAAATAATTGAATATAATAAGATTCTTATTGATAGTGGAATATATCATATGGATTTACTTCCGAAAAACATTTTATATAATGGATCAAATGCTCGTATAATTGATATTGATGGTCCAGCTATAAATTATAATACTTTTTTGAATACTAAAGAGGAAGATGGTTCTTATTATACGATATTTGTTGGTTTATATTCTATTTTGAATGAATTATATAAGAATGATGAAGATTTTATTGATCGAAAGGAAGAATATATTGAACTTACTTCTTGTGATCGCTACAAAAGGTATAATTATGATAATGCGAATGAACTTATAAGTGTTATTGAAAATAGGGGTATCTTTACTAGATAAAATATGTTAAAATTGTATTAGGTGATAGTGTGTTACATATTATTTATAGTATTTTATTTATTTTAGTTTTAATTTTAATATTTAGATTTTGGCCTTTTATATTATTTACTTGTTTATTTATATGGTTTTATAAAAGAATTAAGAAACCTAAAGATAGTGTTTGTGAGGTTGTTTCTAAGAAAAACGTTAGGACAAAAGATTTAGAGGGTATGGATTTAGCGATGCATATATCTAAAAAAACTAGTGAAAAAAAATGATTTTTTTGAAATTTTCTTGGTTTAAGACTGAAAATGACAAAAATCGGGTTTAAAAATGGATTTTTCTTCTAAGGAGAATTTCCGTTTTTTTGTTTATTTTTTGCTAAAAAATCGGAAAAGTCTCATTTTACAAGGTAATATTTATGTGCTATTATGTTCTTGTGAAAGGAGAAAAATTATGGTTACAAAGATATTAGATGGTCAAAATGCTTTAGATTTTTGTTTAAAGAATGGTCTTGATGAAAGAGAGGTTGTAATAATTAAATATAATTTGGATACTAAAAGATCTTGGTATTCAGTTGATTATGAAAACTTTTTTAAGATTAATTTTGATGATATTAAAAAGTATATATAAGATATTTACTTTTGGGTTCAAATATGGTATCATTTGATTATAGGAGGAGTAGGAAATGGAAAATATTGCTGAAAAAATTGCTTTAAAAATTACTGAAGAGTTTATTAGTGATAGAATATCTTTCTTGAAAGAACAAAGAAAAAAACCTGATTTTGTAATGGAACCTAATTATTTTACAAATCTTAGTGAAAGATCAGTTGATTTGTTTGTTAAAACGCAAGAAGCTGCTAAACGCAAGTTTGATGCAATTGCTCGTGAAAAAAGGCGTGAAGAGCAAAGAAAAGATATTTTAGATAGAACTTTAGAGAAGAATGTGGCTGAGATTGAGGAAAGAAGAAATTTAGAAAATGTTCATCCAAAACTTGAACCTACTGAAGTTAGTCCGAGTCAAGAACAACTTACAAGAGAACTTCTTGCTAAATATGATGATTTTAATCCAAGAGAAGAGCAAGCTATAAAAGATGCTTTTGCAATGTATGATGAACCAAGTCATCCAAAATTAAGATAATTAAAATTGTTATAATATAACAATTTTTTTCTTGTTCTATTTTACAAAATATAAAAAAAATATTATAATGTTTTAGGTGGTTGAAATATGAAAAATGTTTTAGTTACAGGTTCTACTGGTACTTTAGGGGAAGAGATTTTAAGATTGCTTTTAAAAAATAATTATAATGTTATTGGCCATTATAATAAAAATTGGGAAAGAGCGAATGAATTAGAAAAAGAACTTGGTATTGAATTTATAAAATGTGATTTAACAAATGAAAATGATATGGATAATATGGTTAATTATTTAATTAATAAATATAAACATATTGATGTTTTAATAAATAATGCAGCTTTTTATCAAGATGAACCCATCGAAGAAAAAACAAAAGAAACATTTATGAAAGTATTAGATGTTAATTTAGTTGGACCTTTTCTTTTATCTAGAGAAATTGCTAAGTATATGCTTGATAATAAATATGGTAAAATAATTAATGTTGCAAGTACGAATGGAATTGATACATATTATCCAGAATCTATTGATTATGATGCATCAAAAGCTGGTTTAATTAATTTAACTAAGAATCTTGCTAAATATTATGCACCATATATATGTGTTAATGCTATCGCACCGGGTTGGATTGAAACAAAAGATACATTAAATATGGATGAATCATTTATTAAAGAAGAAAAAGAAAAGATATTATTAAATAGATTTGGAAGTCCTTATGAAATCGCGCGTAGTATATTATTTTTATGTGAAAATGATTATATAAATGGGGAAATTATTAGAATTGATGGAGGTAAAAGATGAATATATTTGAACAAGCAGAAAAAGATATAAAACCTTATATAGAAAACATTAATGACTTGTGTTATAAAAATAGTTTAAAGGTTTTGAATGCATTTATAGAAAATGGAGTTTCAACATATCATTTTAATTCAACAGATGGGTATGGTTATAATGATGATGGAAGAGATGTAATTGAAAGGGTTTATGCTAGTATTTTTAAAGCTGAAGATGCTTTAGTTAGAACACAAATTATATCTGGTACACATGCTTTAACTGTTACCTTATTTGGTTTACTTAGACCAAATGATATATTACTTTCAATTACTGGTACACCTTATGATACATTACATGAGGTTATTGGTATCAAAGAAAATAAGTCATCTTTAAAAGCATTTGGAATAAAGTATGATGAGATAGATTTAAAAGATAATGAATTTGATTATGATAAGATAGAAAATTATTTAAAAAATAACAAAGTTAAAGTAATTGAAATTCAGAGATCTAAGGGGTATTCAACTAGAAAATCTATTACAATTGAAAAATTAGAAAAAGTAATTGATTTTATTAGAAGTATTGATGAAGACGCAATAATTATGATTGATAATTGTTATTGTGAATTAGTTGATGAAAAGGAACCTATTGAAGTAGGTGCGGATATAGCAGTTGGCTCTTTAATTAAGAATTTAGGTGGTGGTCTTGCTCCTAATGGTGGTTATGTTGTTGGTAGAAAAGATTTAGTTGAATTAGTTGCTGAAAGATTAACTGTTCCGGGTTGTGGAAAGGAAGTTGGTCCAACTTTAGGTTTTAATAAAGCTATATTGCAAGGTTTGTATATGGCTCCATCTAGTGTTGCAGCGGCTTTAAAGACTGCTATATTTACATCTAGAGTACTTGAATTGAGTGGTTATAAGGTAGAACCTAAATATAATGAAAAAAGAGCTGATATTGTTCAAAATATTGAGTTTGGTAATCCTGATGATTTGATTAATTATTGTAAACAAATACAATATAATTCACCAATTGATTCAAGTGCTAGTGTAGTACCTGATGATATGCCGGGATATGATGATAAGGTAATTATGGCGGCTGGTACTTTTACACAAGGATCTAGTTTGGAACTTTCTTGCGATGGTCCAATTAGGGCACCTTATATTGCTTATCAACAGGGTTCACTTACTTATGAATATGGTAAGATAGCAATTACAAATGCTGTTAATAGTTTAAAATGAGTTTAACTCATTTTTTTTAATTCTTCTAATTCTTTTTTTAGAGCATATATCATTTTTTCTAGTGTTTCAACATTAATGTTGTTTGGTCCATTTCTTCTTTCGGCTTCAACTTGTTTATAGAAAGCGTTAGTACATAGTACTTGGGCGGTTAACATTAGCCAGTTTCCTAAGGCGTTTTGTTCGTTTGCTGTTAAATCATCTATTAAAAGGTATCCTAATGCGACTGCTGAAAGGGTAAATAGTTTTGGGGGAATATTTGGTAAGGACATAGTATCATCTCTATAGAATTATATGAATAAAATTTTGAATATTGTTTCATAATATAGTTGAAAGGAAAGTGTTATGAAAGAGAATAATGAATTATTAGAGTATATTTATAAGTGCGCGAATATGGGGTATGAGAGTACTACTAATTTAATAAGAGCTTTAGAGAATAAGGAAAATAAATTAAAAAAGGCTATTGAGGATGAATTAAAAGAATATGAGAAGATAGTTAAGGATTGTAAGAAATTACTTAAAAATAATAAGATTGAGCCTAAGAATACAAATATGATGACAAAGATGAGTTCTTTTATTGGTATTAATATGTCTGTTGTGAAGGATAATTCGGATTCAGCGATTGCTGAGATGTTAATACAGGGCTTAAATATGGGAAAAATAGAGATAGAAAAGAAACTTGATAAATATAGTAAAGTGGCTGATAAAAAGATTATTAAATTAGCGAAGGATTTATATGAGTTTCAGAATAATTCTATTGAAGAGTTAAAGAAATATTTATAAAAACCTTAGATTTTATTCTAAGGCTTTTTTGTTGAAAAAAGATATATTTTTGAAGTATAAATTTTTAAGTTTATGCATTTTAACAAAGTTGACAATCATACGGATAAATGATATAATGTCCGTATGAATGAACAAAGAGGTGGAATTATGGATTTTATGACAATTGATGAGTTTGTAAATAAAAGTAATATAGAAATTATTCAAAAACTTATGGAAGAAAATAATGGTTATATTACTGCAAAAGAACTTGAAGATTTTGATATAAGTAGAAGTTATCTTTCTATTATGGTTCAAAAGGGAATGATAGAAAAAGTTTCTAAGGGAATATATATAGATTCTGCAAAAATTGAAGATGTGTATTATGTACTTAGTATAAGTACACCTAAGATAATTTATTCGCATATGACTGCACTTTATTTTCATAACCTTTCGATTAAAGCTCCAGATGGTTCGTTTGATATAACAGTTACAAAAAAGTATAATAATTCTAAACTAAAAAAACATAATGTTTTTTATGTAGATGATAAGTTTTATAATATAGGTGTAATTGAAATTGATACGCCACAAGGAAATAAAGTAAAAGCTTATGATATGGAAAGATGTATTTGTGATATAATTCGTTCAAAAAAGAGAATGGATCCTGAACATATTAAATATGCAATTAAAGAATATCTAAAAAGAAAGGATAAAGATCTAATTAAACTTTCAAAGTATGCTGAAATGTTTGGTATAAAAGAAAAAGTTATGGATTTTGTGAGTATGATGTATGAATAGTATGCAAATAAAAGATAAATTAAAAAATATAGCTGTAAAACGTAATTTGGATTTTAATACACTACTTCGATTACATATGTATGATCGTTTTATTGAAAGATTAGCAATAAGTGAATATCGTGATAATTTTATTTTAAAAGGTGGATTTTATTTGAGTACATTGTTTGGATTGGAAAATCGATCTACCAAAGATATAGATACAGCAATTAAAGATGCTAATTTCTCTAAAAAAAGTGTTGAGGATATGATTAAATCAATTATTTCAATTGATATTAATGATGGTGCTCTAATAAGTTTAGTAGAAATTGGTAATATACGCGAGGAAGATCAATATGGTGGTTTTAGGGTTGTTTTAAATGTTAAACTTGACACAATTGTAGAAAATTTTCAAATTGATATTGCAACCGGCGATCCTATAACTCCGAAACCAATTATATATAAATATCTTCCAATATTAGGAGATAATTATATAAATGTATGGTCATACAATATTGAAACTGTAATTGCGGAAAAGCTGGAGACAATTTTGAGGAGAGCAGAAGCAAATAGTAGAATAAGAGATTATTATGATTTGTATTTAATATATACTAAAGGCTGGAATTATGTTAAAGTAGATAATCTACGTAAGGCAGTGAATAAAACTTTTATTAACAGAAACTATGTAGGAAATATTGAAGAAGCAATCATTACATTAAAAAATAGTGAGATTATTAGGGAGCGTTGGGATTTTTATAAGAAAAAATATAAATATGCAAATGGTATTGATTACGATGAGATAATGGATTGTATTGAAAAAATTGTTAAAGTAATAATTCCTGTAGTTGTATAGGTTTAGTAAAATGTCCGTTAATTATTTTATTGTGAAAAGAAGCTTGATTTTTAAGCTATTGTAATAATATGGGGGGAAGAAAAATGAAAAAGTATAACATAATAGTAATTTTTAATAAGGAATTAAATAAAACATTAATGTGTAAAAGAACTAAAGAACCATACAAGGGTATGTTTAATTTGGTTGGTGGAAAAATTGAAAAAGAAAATGATGGTTTGAATGAAGCATATAGGGAGTTATTTGAGGAAACTGGTATATGTAATAATGATATATCTTTAATTCATTTTATGAATATTGAGTATATTACTTTTAATAAGATGATTGAAGTATATTATGGTATTTTAAATAAAGATGTTCATTTGATAGAAGAAGTTAATAAGCTTGAATGGATTGATATGAATGATAACTTTTTTGATATGCAAAAATATGCTGGTGAAGGAAATATAGGGCATATAATAGAAGAGATAAAAATTGAATTAAATAAATAGTTTTTGACAACTAAACTGAAAATTGTTTTTTTCAATCATACGGATAAAACTAAAAATGTCCGTATGATTGTAAAATTACGATAATCAAAAAATGATAGAAAAATTAAATATTGATAAGATTAAAAACCTTAGATTTTATTCTAAGGCTTTTAATTTCCTCCAAATCTTCTATTGCGAGTTTTAAAGGAATTAATAATTTCTTCTAATTCATTATATGTTAAATCAGGAAATAGAGTAGGTGTAAAAAATAATTCACTATAACTTAATTGCCATAAAAGAAAATTACTTAATCTATATTCGCCACCTGTTCTAATCATTAAATCAACATCTGGTATTTCTTTTGTGTCTAAATAAGAATTAAAAAGAATTTCATTTATATTATCAACACTAATATTATTTTCAATTATTTTTTTAGTAGCTCGCAAAATTTCATCGCGACTTCCATAATTTAAAGCAATTGTTAAATTTAATCCATTACAATCTTTTGTCATTTCAATTGCTTTATCAATTAAGCTTTGCAACTTTTTAGAAAACGCTGATTTATCTCCTATAACTCTTATTTTCATATTGTTTTCTTTACTTTCTAATATATATTTATGAAACATATCTTCAAATAATTTCATTAGAAAGTTAACTTCATCTTTACTTCTTTTCCAATTCTCTGTTGAAAAAGCATAAACTGTTAAATGGGTTATATCTAGTTTGCTATACCATTTACATATCTCATATAATTTTTCGGCACCATCTTTATGTCCAAGTGATCTTGAACCGTATTTATTTTTACCATATCTACCATTTCCATCCATTATAAGTGCTACGTGCATAATTTCACCTCTTAATAATTATATCTTTATTTTTAAATAAAAACAATATCTTGTAATTTTAAAGAAAATAATATAAAATATTTTTGGTGATTGATTTGGAAGATTATAGTAAGTATTTTCATAAAAGAATAGGTAATTTATATTTGTCGCAAGCGGAGATGGATATTTTAGATATGTATGAAATTGATTATAAAAAATATAATGATATTAAATTATTAATGTATGAAATAGAAGAGGTTTTGGAAGAAGAAGATAGTGATGAATTAGAGTGGGTTTTAAATGAACTTGCGGAATTTAATTATTATAATAATACAAAAAAATGAAAATTAGTTTTTCATTTTTTTTAATGCTTTCTTTTGAATATTATAGGTTTCATTTACTTCATATGGCAATATATCAATATTTAAAGTAAACTTATGATTTTTAATTTTATGAATGGTTTTTTTATCTAATATTTGGATTCCTGGTAAGTATATATCATAATTATCTATAAAGTTTAATCTGATTATATTTTTTAATTTAATGGCATTTTCTTTATCTATAATAATACTTTTGTAAAAAGAATTAATATTATGGGTAATATTAAAGATTGATACATCAAAAATACTTTTTTCTTCATTATAATTTACATTTATTTCATATTTATTATTATCAAAACTAAAATCTTTTAAAACTAAACTATAAATTGTTATAAAATTATTCATAATTTTCCTTTCGCTTAAAAAAAGAAAGTACATAAGTACTTCCTATCTGTTGTAATATTCAACAATTAATGATTCGTTGATATCTGCATTTAATTCAGAACGTTCTGGATATCTTACATAAGTTCCAGCCATTTTATTTTCATCAAATGTAACAAATTCAACTCTACTATTTTTGGCTTCTAATGCAGCTTTAATAGCAGGGTGATTTAAAGATTGTTCTTTGATTGCAATAACATCGCCTGGTACACATCTATAAGATGGAATATCAACTTTTTTACCGTTTACGGTAATGTGTCCGTGGTTAACTAATTGACGAGCAGCTCTTCTAGTAGTTGCAAAACCAATACGGTATACCATATTGTCTAAACGACTTTCAAGTAGTCTTAAGAAGTTTTCACCGTGAACACCTTTTAATTTACCAGCTTCAACAAATGTTTTTTCAAATTGTTTTTCAGTTAAACCATAAGTAAATCTTAATTTTTGTTTTTCTTTTAATTGAACACCATAGTTAGATAATTTCTTAGCTCTATCTTGACCGTGTGCACCTGGTGCATATGGTCTTTTTGCTAATTCTTTACCATTTTCAAGTGTTGAAAAACCTAAATGTCTTGATTTGCGATAAACTGAACCAGTATATCTTGCCATATTTTTTCCTCCTTGTAATATTTTACAAACAAAGGCAATTTGTCAAATTATAGGGTGTTTATTTTGATACTTTCACATAGTCAGCAATAGTTACTAATAAACCTAAAAGGAATAAACACATTACAAAATTCAAATTATGCTGTCCGTTTGCAAGATAAATTATATTATTTTTTTATCTTTAAGTCAACCTTAAATCAATAAAAAAATAAACTTTGTAAAAAAATATATTAAAATTAGAAAAAGTGTGCTATAATTTTAATATAGAAGAATATGGGTGATTAAATGGATAACAATATTACTTTAATTATGATTTCGACTTTAGTTGTAACTAGTATACTTATTACTTGTGTATTAATTGCAATTCAAAATATAAAAAATAAAAAAATAAAAAAAGCTCTTGAAAAGTTAGAGTTTGAAAAAAATACTATTGATAGTATGCCTATAAATAATGAGCTTTCTAAAATAGAAACATTTTTAAAAAATGATAAGATTGATGCTTTATATAAGGAATGGAAAACAAGACTTGATGATATAAAAACTACACAAATACCACATTTAACAGATATGTTAATTGAATCAGATTATTCTTTACAAAAGCTTGATGCTAAGGCTGCAACATATAAACTTGCTCAACTTGAAATGGAAGTTTATAAAGTTAAAACGGAAGCTAATGTTTTACTTGATGAGATTAAAGAAATAACTGGTAGTGAAGAAAAGAATAGATCAATTATTATTGCGATGAAACAAAAGTATAGAGAACTTTATCAAAAGTTTAATGATAATTATGATGCATTCTATGATGTTACAGATACTATTAAGTTACAGTTTACAAATATTGCTAGTCAGTTTGAAAACTTTGAAAAAGTAATGGAAAATAATGATTATACTGAGGTTAATAAGATAATAAAAAGTATTGATGAGATGCTTAAACATATGGAGGTTGTTATAAATGAGGTTCCTTCTATTATGTTACTTATTAAGAAAGTTTTACCTTCTAAAATAAAAGAAGTTACAGATAATTATAAGAAGATGAAAGAAATGGGTTATCCTCTTGATTATTTGAATATTGAGTATAATATAGATGAGGCTAATAAGAAAATAAAGGATTGTTTTGAGAGAACAAAGGTTCTTAATTTAGAGGATAATTTGTTTGAATTAAAGGTTTTAAATGATTATTTTGATTCTGTTTTTAATGATTTTGAAAATGAAAGACAGGGTAGAAAAGATTATGAAGAAATTAATCAAAAGTTTTATTCTAGGTTAGTTAAAATGAATAATGCCATTAGAGAGATAAAGCTTCAAATTGGTGATTTAGAGGTTTCTTATAATCTATCGAGTGATGATATTGAAACATTAAATAATATTGCGGAATCTCTTAAGAATTTGAATGATGATTATCAAATACTAATTAATCATACTAGTAATAATGTTTTTGCTTATTCTAAATTGATAAAAGAAATTGAAAATTTAAATTATCGATTAATTAATTTGGAAAATAATTTGGATTCTAGTTTAGATACGATTGGTAATATGCGTGAGGATGAGGCGAGAGCTAGAGAACAGCTTGAAGAGATTAAGATTGTTATGAGAAAAGCTAAGGTAAAGATTCATGAATATAATTTGCCTATTGTTCCTGATATATATCAAACAGAATTAAAGGAAGCTATGGATGCCGTTAAGGAAATTGTTAAAGAACTTGAACAAAAACCGATTACAATTGATATTCTTAATACAAGGGTTGATACAGCTCGTGATTTGGCGCTTAAGGTTTTGAGAAGAAGTGAAGAAATTAGTAGGTGTGCTCATTTAGCAGAGATGGCTATTGTTTATGGAAATAGATATAGACCGGTTAGTCCAGAGGTTAATAGACAACTTAATTATAGTGAAAACTTATATTATAAAGGTGAGTATAAAAAATCTCTTGAGTTGACTGCTAATATGCTTGAGAGAATTGAACCGGGTATATATAATAGACTCGTAAAAAAATATGTTCAATAAAAAAGTACATTGAGATATTTAAAATAAATCTCAATGTATTTTTAATTATGAAAATGATTATAATTGTTTTGGTGATTAAATGAAATGGTAGATATTTAGATGATAAATAGTAATAAAAAAATTTAATTTTTATTAAAAATATTGTATAATATACCTGTTGGAGGAATTGTATGGAAAAATTGATTTTAATAAAATATGGTGAATTAACTACAAAAAAAGATAATCGTAAGTTTTTTATTAAAGAGTTAGTTACTAATATTAGAAAAAAAATAGATAATATAGAAATTGAATATAGCTTGGATAGAATGTATATTAGAAGTTCTGATTTAGATGATGTTGTTACAAAATTAAAAGAAATATTTGGAATATATAGTATAATAGAGTGTTATAGAGTAAATGCTAATATTGATGAAATAAAAGAAACAATTTTATCTTTACTTAAGGGACAAGATTTTAATACTTTTAAGGTTATAACGAAAAGATCTGATAAGTCTTTTCCTATTTCATCAATGGATTTTAGTAGTCAAATTGGTGGATTTATTTTGAAAAATATTTCTTCTAAAGTTGATGTTCATAATCCTGATTTATATGTAAATATTGAGATTAAAAATGGTTATTCTTATATTTATTTTAATGAGATAAAGGGATTGGGTGGTTATCCGGTTGGTGTACAAGGAAAGGGTTTGTTAATGCTTTCTGGTGGTATTGATTCTCCGGTTGCTGGATATATGGCTTTAAAAAGAGGAATTGATATTGAGTGTATTTATTTTGATTCACCACCACATACTTCTATAGAGGCTAAAAATAAAGTTATTGATTTAGCGCATATTTTGAATAAGTATAGTGGTAGAATTAAGATAAATGTTATTCCTTTTACAAAATTGCAAGAAATAATTTATAAAAATGTTCCAAATGAATATATGATTACTATTATGAGAAGAATGATGTATCGTATAGCGCATAAGCTTGCTTTAAAAAATAAGTGCAAAGTTATTATTAATGGTGAATCAATTGGACAGGTTGCTAGTCAGACTTTAACTAGTATTAATACTATTAATAGTGTTACCAATTTTCCTGTTATTAGACCTGTTGCTTGTTTAGATAAGTTAGAAATTATTGAAATTTCTAAAAAAATTGGTACTTATGATATTAGTATAAAACCTTATGAAGATTGTTGTACGGTTTTTGTTCCAAAACATCCTTCTATTAATCCTGATATTAATAAATGTTTAGAGTTTGAGAAATTATTTGATTATGATTCTTTAATTGATGATGCTATTAATAATAATGAAGTTATTTATAAATTAGATAGAAATAAGTATCAAGATTTATTGTAAAAAATTACCATTATAATTTATTTTATCTTACACATTATATTAATGTGATGGAGGTGAAATAAATGAATACAAATAATAAGTTCGTAACTAATGGTTCAAAACAAGCTATCGATAAAATGAAATATGAAATAGCTAGTGAATTAGGTGTTAATTTAGGACCTGATACAACTGCTCGTGCTAATGGTTCAGTAGGTGGAGAAATCACTAAGAGATTAGTTCAAATGGGTGAACAACATTTAGGATCATACCAAGCTAAATAACTATAGAATAGCCTAGGCTATTCTTTTTTGATGAAAAAATATTGTAATATAAAATATTTTGTTGTATAATTAAATAGTAGGAAATGTTAATAAGTATAAGAAAACGAAAGGAATGTTGATAAAATGTTTGACCTAATACATACATACTAGTATTACTAAA
>ERZ824488.636-NODE-636-length-44785-cov-4.933177_pt1 | contig 44785 bp, 32 predicted proteins | sample MGYA00519936_ERZ824488 | MGnify/ENA primary metagenome ERZ824488 (study PRJEB31778, sample SAMEA3449153) | human gut metagenome | biome: human gut; feature: human-associated habitat; material: faeces | place: United Kingdom | collected 2010/2012 ... | reverse complement strand
ATCTTGGCGTCCTCGCCGCCGAGCTCGATGGCGCAGTCGGTTTGCGGAATGAGGGTCTCCACGGCGCGCTTGGAGGCAATGACCTCCTGGACAAACTCCAGGTCAAGCCACTTGGCCAGCAGCATGCCGCCGGAACCGGTGATGGAGACGCGCATGGGGGTGTCGCCGATGACGCGCTGGGCGCGGGCGAAGAGCTCCTTGGCCGTGGCGCGCACGTCGGTGTGGTGGCGCTCGTAGTTGGCGTAGACCAGGTGGTCGTTGTCGTCGATGACGGCCAGCTTGACCGTGGTGGAGCCCACGTCGATGCCCAGGCGCAGGTGCGCGTGGGAGAGATCGCAGGGGTTCTTGGGCGAGAGCTCGGCGCCATCCTGCGCCAGCTCGATGGCCGGGCGGGCTGCGCGCTCCGCCTTGATGGATGCCGCGGACTTATCGGTCATTTCTCTCCTCCTTGGGGGACAAGGTCGCAAGGGCAAAGCTCGGGATGTCAAACTCGATGTGGCTGCCGTAGAGGTCTCCGGGGCGCACGAACATGAGGGCCGTCATGAGGCGGGCCATGGTGCCCACGGACTCCCTCATGCCGCCCTCAAGCCAGCGGATAAGTACGCCCACCTCGGCGGATATGGCAAAGGTGAGGTAGTAGTCAAAGAAGGAGCCCAGGGCGCGCAGGTCTATGCCGTCCAGGGCGCGTTCGCTCACGACCTCGCGCACCATGCGCTTGAGGCGCTCCGCGAAGGCGGGGTCTCCCCCGTCGCCCAGAAGCGGGCGCAGGTAGTCTCCCCTCTCGCGTACGCAGGTCAGGAGCTCTATGGAGCCGGGCGCGGGCTCCTGGCGGCCGAGGGACTCCTGGAGCTGGCCCAGGTGGCACTCGGAGATGCGCACCACGTGGGCGCAGAGCTCGGCCAGAGTCTCCGCCTCGATCTGGTTGACGAGGTCGGGAATGTCTCTGAAATGCGAGTAGAACGTGCGGCGTGTGACGCCGGCGCGCTCGGTCACGGCGGTCACCGTGACGCGGGTGAGGTCGCCCGTGGCGTCTATCTCGTCCGCGAGGGCCTGACGCAGCGCGCGTCGCGTTCGGACGCTGCGGCGGTCCGTGCTCTGCGGGACAGGAGGCGCGGCCGCGGCGTCTCTGAGGGCCTGGTGCATGCATGCCTTTCGACGTGGTCTGGCTGCGTTATTTCACAGCCTGCGTAGTATTGCACACCTTGTGTAACATCCACTGCAAGACGCGCGCGGTAGCAGCAAGACCACGCGTTCTTCACTGAAGGGCTGCGGCGACGGCACTGGTGGCCGCCGGCCGTGGCCCACCGCCGCGCAGATTTGCGTTCCACCGGAAGGCGTTTCTCGGCAGGCGAGAAGCACGAAGCCAATGCGCTCACTTTTGCGTTCCGCTGGAAGGCGTTTCTCGGCGCAGGGACACCCCGGACTCCGCCTGCGCAGATTCTCGTTCCACTGGAAGGTCCTCCTGCGCAAGAAGCGTTGAGAAAACCCATCCGCGCAAATATGTCTTCCAGTGGAACGCACTTTTTTGCAAGTCAGCGTCACGGCGCCGCTGCGCTCAAACCTCGCCTCCACTGGAAGTCGTTTCTCGGCGAGAAGACCGTCCGCTCGAGCCCCTCCCATTGGAACCAAAATCTGAGCAACGAGTCCATCATTTCATTCCCCAGGCTCTCTGCAGGCGTTGATTCAAACAGAGTGGCGCCCCGGGTTTCTCGTCGACGACTTCCGCAGCCGCGCCCTTTGCGGCGAGGACTGAGTCGAAGAGAAACCCGGGGCGCCCGGTGCTCAGGTTGAATCTACCTGCTACTCGTTGTCACCAGCGGTCATCTGGGTGGCAGAGAGCTCGCCGTCAGAGGCGGCAGCGGCGTCAGGCCACACCCAGCTGGTGAAGGCGGGGTGATCGTAGCCCTCGTCGCAGGCAAACTGGAAGGCCTCCTGGCGGAAGTTCTCCCACTCGTCGATCTTCTCGGCGAACTTGCTGGCGTCCACGAGGCGCAGGGCGTCGGCAGCAAGAGCCCAGCGGTCCATGTTGTTGAGGCGCAGCATGTCGAACGGGGTGGTGGTGGAACCCTTCTCCTCGTAGCCGTGGACGCGGAAGTTGTCGTGGTTGGGACGGTCCCAGATCAGGCGACGGATGGTGCCCGCATAGGCGTGGAAGGCAAAGAGAACGGGCTTGTCGGTGCCAAAGAACTCAGCGAAGCGCTCGTCGGAGATGGCCTGGTCGTTCTCGGAGGCGTTCTGGATCTTCAGCAGGTCGACGACGTTGACGAAGGTGGCCTTGACGCCCTGCTCCTTGAGCATGTCAAGGGCGGCCAGGGCCTCGAGGGTCGGCACGTCGCCGCAGGTGGCGATGACCAGGTCGGCATCGGCCACGGACTCGGCGGTGGAGGCCCACTTCCACTCGGCCAGGCCCTCCTCAAGCTCGGCCTTGGCCTCGTCGACGGTCAGGAAGGTCGGGGCCGGCTGCTTGCCGCAGAAGATGGCGTTCACGCAGTTGGTGGAGGTGTAGCAGCGCTCAGCCACGGCCAGGGCCATGTTGGCGTCGCAGGGGTAGTAGGCGTTGACCACGTGGGTGTCATTGGCCTTGTTGAGGAGAAGGTCGACGAAGCCCGGGTCCTGGTGGGAGAAGCCGTTGTGGTCCTGACGCCAGACGTGGCTGGAGAGCAGGATGTTGAGGCCGGCGATGGGCTTGCGCCAGGGGATCTCACGGACGGTGGCCTCAAGCCACTTGCAGTGCTGGTTGATCATCGAGTCGACGACGTGGATGAAGGACTCGTAGGAGCTCCACACGCCGTGACGGCCGGTGAGCACGTAGGCCTCGAGGAAGCCCTCGCACTGGTGCTCGGAGAGCTGCTCGACGACCTTGCCCTGCGGGGCGAGGAGCTCGTCGTTGTCAGCGTCGGCGTAGAAGCCGCCCTCCCACTGCTTGACGGTGTACTTGTAGGCGTCCTGGAGACGGTTGGAAGCGGTCTCGTCGGGGCCAAAGATGCGGAAGTCGTCCTCGTTGAGGTGCAGGACGTCAGCGGTGTAGGCACCAAAGACGCGGGCGGCCTCGGTGGCGCCCCAGCCGTGGCCCTTCTCGGCAACCGGCACCTCGTGGGCGTGGATGTCGGGCAGGACGAGGTCCTCACGCACGAGGCCACCGTTGGCGTTGGGGTTGGCGCCGATGCGCAGGTCGCCCTTGGGCATGAAGGCGGTCACCTCGGGGCGGATCTGGCCCTCAGGGGTGAAGAGCTCCTCAGGCTTGTAGGAGCGCAGCCAGCCGCGGAGCACGCGGAAGTGCTCGTGGGTGTCCTTGGCGGAGGCCAGGGGCACCTGGTGGGCACGCCAGGAGCCCTCGGTCTTCTTGCCGTCGATGTGCTTGGGGCACGTCCAGCCCTTGGGGGTGCGGAAGATGATCATCGGGTAGACCGGGCGGGTCTCGTCGCCAGCCTCGGCACGGGCCTTGATGTCGCAGATCTGGTCGAAGACGGTCTCGAGCAGGTCAGCGAAGCGACGGTGGATGGAGGCGTGGGACTCATTGTCAAAGCCGGCCACGAAGAAGTACGGATCGTAGCCCATGCCCTTGAAGAAGTCCTCGAGCTCTTCGTCGGAGATGCGGGCCAGGATGGTGGGGTTGGCGATCTTGTAGCCGTTGAGGTGCAGGATCGGCAGCACGATGCCGTCGGTCTTGGGGTTCACGAGCTTGTTGGACTGCCAGGAGGTGGCAAGCGGGCCGGTCTCGGACTCGCCGTCGCCGACGACGGCCACGGCCAGAAGGCTCGGGTTATCCATGATGGCGCCGTAGGCGTGGGACAGGGTGTAGCCGAGCTCGCCGCCCTCGTGGATGGAGCCGGGGGTCTCGGGGGCAAAGTGGCTGGGGATGCCGCCGGGGTAGGAGAACTGGCGGAAGAACTTCTGCAGGCCGGCCTCGTCGTCGGTGATGTCGGGACGGACCTCACGGTAGGTGCCGTCGAGAAGGGACTGGGCGGTGCCGGCGGGGCCACCGTGACCAGGGCCCATCAGGAAGACGGCGTTCTGCTGGTGATCGGCGATGAGGCGGTTGACGTGGCCAAAGAGGAAGTTCACGCCCGGGGTGGTGCCCCAGTGGCCGACGAGGCGGTGCTTGACGTCAGCACGGCCGAAGTCGCGGGCCTCCCCGGTCTTCTCGTCAACGAAGTCCTTCTTCATGAGCGGGTTGGAGCGCAGGTAGATCTGGCCGACGGAGAGGTAGTTGGCGGCGCGCCAGTACTTCTCGACGCCCTCCAGCTCCTCGGCGGGAACGGCGTGGTCGAGCTTCTGCCACGGGGTGCCAATAACGGGCTGAGCCATGCTTGGGTCCTCCTTGTTTGATGACTGCTGATTTCCGAAGTGGAGTATAGAGGGGTAAAACGGTTTACTTTTCGAGAATAAGAGGGTAATTCGTTTTACCTCGGACTGTTTTACGAGCGGTCGTTCATAAGCGCTGGCGAGAAGGGCAGGTGGCGCGGTGGACCTCGGGGCAGTGCGCCGCGCAGAATTGGCTTCCGCTGGAAGGCAAAGGTGCGCGGCGCCGCACCAGACCCCTCTAGCGCGCACATTTTGCTTCCACTGGAACGTCACTTTGCGCGGATTCCACCGCTGCGAAGAATTGGCTTCCAGCGGAACGCGTTTTTGCGCGGCCTTCTCCCCTAGGAGTTGTGGAGAACGAGGGGAGGCCTCCCGGCGCCAAGATCGGAAAGAAAAAGTTGCGAGCACGACCCCACCTTAGCCCGCAGCGCCCCATCGGCGAGAAGGGCGTTCTGCCGAAAGTCAGCTGTCCGCTACACGCAAGGAATCAGAAAGGCCATTTTTGTCGCCAGCCAGCAAAAACGCATACGCTTCCGCTCACAATGACTTACGTGATCTCACATACCACCGCACTTGAGGTGATGCGCGCGAGGCGCTTCTGCGACCTCCTCGCCCACCGCGACCCACGCCCAACCCTGCCAACCAGGGCGCCGGGCGCGGGCGAGGTCGAGCGCTGGCTTGAAACCTCCCCCATCGCACGGCAGCTCAGCCGGCCAGTCGTCCTTCTCGCCGCGGGAGAGGGCAACCGTAAGCGGTGTCGGGGCTTCGAGGTGCGCACGGCGGGCTTTGAGCTTCCTCCCGCCTCGCTCATCAAGCTCGACGAGTCCACTTCGATAGTTTCGCCGGAGCCATTGCTGCTCCAAATGGCAAGAATCGCAACGCCGTTGGAGCTTGCGATGCTCGTCTGCGAGCTGTGCGGGCTCTACGCCATCCAGCCGGGAGGCGAGATCGTCCAGAGAGAGGTGCCGCTCACCAGCATCGGCCAAATCGTCGAGTTTCTCGCCAACCTGGGCGGCATTCCCGGGGCGCCCGCCCTGCGACGGGCCGCAAGCGCCGCGTTTGAGCTCAGCGCCTCGCCCCAGGAGTCAAAGCTCGCCGCGCGCGTGGCATGGGACAGGGCCCGGGGTGGCTACGCCATTCCCATCCTTGGCATGAACGAGTCGCTTGAGGTCAGGCGCATAAGCAGGCGGCTCGACGAGGCCCACGTCCGAAGGCCCGACGTCATCCTGCGGCTTCCCGGCCCAGGCGGCCCCGGCATCGGGCTTGAATACAACGGCAGCGACCACCTTAGTGAGGGCAGGCAACAGCAGGACGCGCTGCGGGCAAACGAGCTTCTTGCATACAATTTCAAACCGTATGCCATCTGGAAGGACCAATATCAGAGCACGTCCTACATGGATGGCCTCATGGACAGGGTCATTCGGAGCGAGCTGGGGCTCCCTCGCCATCGCCCCTCGGCAAGAAGGGCGTCCGTCGAGCTGGCCCGCCGGGAGGCGCTTCTCGCCGAGCTCAACGCCATCGACGGGCTGAGGTGGGGAGCTTCGGCATCGCACCCGACCGTCATCCGCGCTCGCGAGGCCATAGAGGAGGCCCGCGAGCGGCCGCTGGACCAGTAAGGCCCATTGGCCGTGGGGCATGGGCTGCTCAAATTTGGCCTCCACTGGAACGCTTTTCTCGGCGAGAAGACCTTGGTCTCACGATTGGCTTCCAGTGGAGCGCCATTGTGAGCAAAAGAGCGCCCCAAACACCCGGCGCACACTTCTCGCTTCCAGCGGATGGCAAATGTGAGCGCGCAGCGGCGCAGCGCAGCGCCCGCCCGTCCCACTACAGCCAACGGACGGAGTTCTTCACCACGATCTTGGGGCGCAGGATGGTGGAGACGCTGCCCTTTGGCTCGGTGCCCGCATCGGCCTCGGCAAGACGCGCAAACAGCAGGTCGATGGCCGCGTCCGCAAGCTCGCCGGAGTTCTGCTCGATGGAGGTGAGCGCGGGCTCGAAGAGCGAGTCGGCCGCTGAGTTGTCGTAGCTCACCACCGAGTAGTCACGCGGAACGCGCAGGTCATGGGCGTAGAGCAGCTTGAGCAGGCCCAGCGCGATGTTGTCGGAGCTTGCAAAGACGGCCGTGGCGTCGGTCTTGAGGAAGTCCTTGGCGGACTCGTAGGCGTCGTCTATGTAGTAGGCGGTGTGGAACTCAAGCTCCGGGTCCGGCTCAACGCCGCGCTCACGAAGGGCCCGCTCGTAGCCCGCCATGCGCTCGCGGCCCGTGTTGGACTCCTTGTTGATGAGGCACGCCACGCGCTCGTGCCCGCGGCCAAGCAGGTAGGAGGTTGCCAGGTAACCGCCCTGCTCGTTGTTGAAGCCCACCTTGTCGCAGTCCAGGCCCTCAATAAAACGGTCAACCATCACGTAGGGCACCGGCAGCTGCTCCAGCATGGAGGCCAGCTTGTGGCCAGGCCGCAGCTCGTCCGAGACCACTATGAACAGCCCGTCGACGCCGCGGTTGACCAGCAGGCGCACGAGCTCGGAGTCGTTTGACTTGCTTCCGTCGGAGTTGGTGATCAGCAGCAGGTAGCCGCGCTCGCGGCACCGCAGCTCCAGGTTTCTGGCCAAGGACGAGAAGAACCTGGACTCGATGTTGGGAACCACCAACCCCAGCGTCTGGGAGTGCTGCGTCACCAGGCTGCGCGCGATCTGGTTGGGGATGTAGCGCTTCTTGCGCGCCACCTCCTTGATCCGGCGGCGGTTCTCGGCAGAGATCTTGCACGGGCGGTCGTTGAGCACGAGCGAGACCGACGTGGGAGAAAGGCCCACCTCGCGGGCGATGTCCTTGAGCGTCACCTTTGCCGCCATCATGCCCTTCTCTCCTCCGAGCTCACTGAGCCGCCGCGGACACGCCCGGGCGGACGCGCCTCTCTCCTGGGTTTCCGTCACGTCACCGCTTCGGAGGTCCCATCGGCCATCTCTATAATGGTAGCGGCAATCCCACGCCAGCCTTCGGAAGAAAGGGACGCAGTGGACATCACCCCGCAGGAAGTCGCCGAGACCCTCTCCATGGTCTCCGAGCAGAATCTGGACCTCCGCACCATCACCATGGGAATCTCGCTTGCCGGTTGCGCCGACGAGGACATGGACCGCATGTGCCAGAAGGTCTACGACAAGATCACGCACACGGCGGAAAACCTGGTCAAGACCGCCGATGACCTCCAGAGCGAGTACGGCATCCCCATTGCCAACAAGCGTGTCTCGGTCACCCCGGTGGCCCAGATCGCAGCCGGCTGCCCAGACCAGGACCTCTCGCCCATCGCGCACGCCATGGACCGCGCCGCCCAGACCCTGGGCATCGACTTCATGGGCGGCTTCAGCGCGCTGGTGCAGAAGGGCATCGGCGCCACGGACCGCAAGCTCATCGACTCCGTGCCGGAGGCGCTTGCCACCACCGAGCGTGTGTGCTCGTCTCTCAACATTGCCTCCACGCGCGCCGGCATCAACATGGACGCCGTGCTCCTGGCCGCCCAGACCATCCAGGAGTGCGCGCGACGCACGGTAGACATAGACTGTTACGGCGCCGCCAAGTTCGTGGTCTTTGCCAACATGGTTGAGGACTCGCCGTTCATGGCGGGCGCCGTCCACGGCTCCGGCGAGGCCGACGCCGTCATCAACGTGGGCGTCTCTGGCCCCGGCGTCATGGCCGCCGCCCTCTCCGAGCTGCCCCAGGACGCCAACCTCATGGACGTGGCCGAGAAGATCAAGCAGACCGCCTTCAAGATCACCCGCGCCGGCGAGCTCATGAGCCGCGAGGCATCCAGACGCCTGGGCGTGGAGAAGGGCATCGTCGACCTCTCGCTGGCGCCGACGCCGGCCGCCGGCGACTCCGTGGCTAAGATCCTGGAGATCATCGGCGTGGGCGAGTGCGGCGGTCCCGGCACCACGGCCGCGCTGGCACTTCTCAACGACTGCGTGAAGAAGGGCGGCGTCATGGCGTCCTCCTCCGTGGGCGGCCTCTCCGGCGCGTTCATCCCCGTGTCCGAGGACGCCGGCATGATCCGCGCGGCCGTGGACGGGGCCCTCTCCATCGAGAAGCTCGAGGCCATGACCTGCGTCTGCTCCGTGGGCCTGGACATGATCGCCATCCCGGGAGACACCTCGGTGGAGGCCATCGCCGGCATCATCGCCGACGAGATGGCCATTGGCGTCATCAACACCAAGACCACAGCCGTGCGCCTGATTCCGGCCATCGGCAAGTCCGAGGGCGACATGCTGGAGTTTGGCGGCCTGTTTGGCAGCGCGCCGATCATGCCGGTCAACCGCTTTGCCGGCACCGTCCTGGCCCACCGCGGCGGCCGCTTCCCCGCCCCGCTGAACTCGCTGAAGAACTAGCGGGGCCCGCGCCTTCGGGCGCGTCCTGCGCAGCAAAACAGCCTCGCGCCCCCGAGTCCATGGGACCCAAGGGGCGCGAGGCTGTTTTGCTGCGCCCACGAGATTATTCCTGCCGTTCGCCGAAATTACGTCCAAAACCGCTCACCGAGCCCGGGAAAGGCCGTTCGCCGGGAAGGCGTTCCGACCTCTTGTGTTTGCCGAGCATACTGGTGGGCCGGCCGTCTCGAGGGGAGCGGCCGAGCAAGCGGCCTTGCGCCAAAAACCGGCGGCGCGAATGCACGCTGCCACACAACAAAGGAGATAGGCATGGATCTCAAGGAGAAGTACGGCGAGTGGGGCATCGTCCTCGGGGCCACCGAGGGCGTGGGCGAGGCCTTCTGCAAGAAGCTCGCCGAGGGCGGCATGAACATCGTGATGGTCGGTCGCCGCGAGGAACTCATGCGCGAGAAGGCCGAGAAGTTCAAGGCCGAGTACGGCGTCGACTACAAGGTCGTCCGCGCCGACCTCTCGGAGCCCGACGAGGCCTGCGAGAAGATCTTCGCCGCCACCGAGGATCTCGACTTGGGCTTCATGAGCTACGTCGCGTGCCTGCACCACTTCGGCCGCTTCCAGGAGGTCGACCTCGAGACCCACGAGAAGTGCCTCAACGTCAACGTCATCTCATTCCTGCGCATTTTCCACCACTACATGCAGGAATTCGCCGCCAAGGACCGCGGCGCCGTCATCAACGTCTCGTCAATGACGGGCATCTCGGGCTCGCCGTTCAACGGAGAGTACGGCGCGGGCAAGGCCTACATCCTCAAGCTCACCGAGGCCGTCGCCTACGAGACCAAGAAGACCGGCGTCGACGTCGAGGCCATCACCCTGGGCACCACCCTCACCCCCACCGCCATGAAGAACTTCCCCAAGGGTCCCGCGGGCGACGCCGTCGTCAAGATCGCCCTTACCCCCGACCAGGTGGCCGACGAGGCTTTCGAGAAGCTCGGCCGCGAGATGTCGGTCATCGCCGGCGAGCGCAACAAGGCGAGCGTCCACGACTGGAAGGCCAACCACACCGAGGACGAGTACATCAGCTACATGGGCGCCTTCTACGAGAACTAGACCCCAGCAGCCGATGACGCAAACGACCCGCCCGAGCCGCGACGACGGCTCGGGCGGGTCGTTTTTTCTGCGATGGTTTCTCCAAAAAGAAGGGCACCAGGGTAGGCAGGCGTGCTACCCCAAGAAGCGGACCTCGGGCTGGAGGCGGACGCCAAACTGGCGCTCGACCTCGGCTTGGACGTGCTCGATGACGGCGTGGACATCGACCGCGGTGGCGCCGCCGACGTTGACCACGAAGCCGGCGTGCTTCTTGCTGACCGCGGCGCCGCCCACCTGGTAGCCGCGCAGGCCCGCGTCGGTGATGAGCTTGCCGGCAAAGTGGCCCTCGGGGCGCTTGAAGGTGGAGCCGGCGGAAGGCAGGTCAAGCGGCTGCTTCTCCTCACGGCGGTGGGTGAGGTCGTCCATCTTCTGACGGATCTTCTCGCCGTCCGCACGGGTGAGGGCAAAGGTGGCGGAGAGCACGACGAGGCCCTCGTCAGCAATGCGGCTGTGGCGATAGCCCAGGTCGAGCTCGTCGACGCCCAGGTCGCAGACGTCGCCGGCGGGCGTGAGCACGCGGACCTCCTTGAGGACGTCGGCCATGCAGCCGTCGTAGGCGCCGGCGTTCATGTAGCAGGCACCGCCAACGGAGCCCGGGATGCCGCAGGCAAACTCCAGGCCAGAAAGGCCCAGCTCGCAGGCCATCTCGGAGGCCTCGCGCAGGTCGACGCCGGCCTGGCAGCACATCTCGTCGTCCTCGACGGAGACGCCCATGAGGCACTCCAGCGCAATGATGACGCCGCGGAAGCCCGCGTCAGAGACCAGCAGGTCAGAGCCGCGGCCCAGAAGGAAGTAGTTCTCGCCGGACTCACGCACGGCAGAGACGACCTCGCGGACCTCGTCGATGTCTTCCGGGGTCACAAAGAGGTCTGCGGGACCTCCCACCTCAAAGGTGGTGTGCTCGCTCATTGGCTCGTCAACCAGCACGTTCTCCTCGCCGACGATGGAGCGCAGCCTCCACGCGAGGGGTCTGTCACTATCGGACATGTCTTCCTTTCTCTTGCCCGACAAAGCGCCGTCCTGCGGCGTGCCGCACCTGCGGCGTGCCGCACCTGCGGCTCTCCGAGTATATCAGCAGGCAGCCCGCGCGTCCCGCGGCTGACAGAGCGCTGACACAAGTGCTATAGTCTCCCCGACAGTTTCAGGGCGGGGTGAGATTCCCCACTGGCGGTAACGGGGCCGGGCGCACGCGCCACGGCAAAGAACGCAGGCAAGAAGCGCCCGCGCACCCCGAAGCCCGCGACCCGCGAATACGCGGCTGACCTGGTGGGACTCCAGGGCCAACGGTATAGTCCGGATGGAAGAAACGGAGGCCGGCATGGCCACTTCCACGCACATGCACAGCTCGCACGACACCCACTCCACCACCGCAGGCGGCGGCTGGTCCACGCGCCGCATTGCCACCACAGCGCTCTTCTGCGCGCTCTCGCTCATCCTGAGCTTCGTCGAGGTGCCCATCTTCCCGCCCGCGCCGTGGCTCATGTACGACCCGTCCTGCGTGGCCGCGCTTGTGGCCGGCCTGGCCTTTGGCCCCGTCACGGGCACGCTCGTGGTGGTGCTCTCCTGGCTGCTCCACCTCATCTTCCAGTTCAGCCCGTGGGGCGTGCTCATGGCCGTCATCGCCAACGTGGCCCTCGTGGTGCCCTGCGCGTTGGTCTGGCGGCGCAACCGCACCGGCCGCGGCCTGCTTGCCGGCATGGTCCTGGGCGGCGTCGTCTCGCTGGCTCTCTGCATCGTCTGCAACATCGTGGTGACGCCACTGTATACCGCCGTCTCCACCGAGGCCGTCATCGGCATGATCGTGCCCATCCTGGTGCCCTTCAACCTCATGAAGATCGTGCTCAACTGCGTGCTCTGCGCCCTGGTCATGAAGCCCATGGCCAAGGTCCTTGTCCAGGACTAGGCGCGGCGAGAAGGGCAAAAGGCCGGTGAGCGAGCAGGCATACAGCGTGACCGCAGGCGCCGAGGTGCCCGTGCGCCTTGCCCACGTGACCCTGCGCTACGGGGACTCCGTGGCGCTGGACGACGTGACCCTGGAGGTCTGCCGCAGTGAGCGCGTCTGCGTACTGGGCGCCAACGGCAGCGGAAAGTCAACGCTGGCCTCCGTCATCTGCGGGCTTCTGGCCCCCGACGAGGGAGACGTCGAGCTTGCCGGCCACGCGGTCTGCACGGGCGGCGTGCCCGACCTCGCGGCCTACCGGGACGCCCGCCGCCAGTTGGGCCTGGTCTTCCAGAACCCGGATGACCAGATCGTGACCAGCGTGGTTGCCGACGACGTTGCCTTTGGCCCGGAGAACCTGGGCGTCCCCCGCGCCCAGATTTCCGCCCGCGTAGCCCGCGAGCTGCGGCGCGTTGCCATGGAGAAGTACGCCCACGCGGACCCCTCGCGCCTTTCCGGCGGCCAGCGGCAGCGCGTCTGCATTGCGGGCGCCCTGGCCATGGAACCGGCCGTGCTGGTGCTGGACGAGCCGTCCTCGCTCCTGGACGTCCGCGGCCGCACGGCAATCATGCGCGTCATGGGCCGCCTTGCCGCGGCCGGCGCCACGCTGGTGCACGTCACGCACTTCATGGACGAGGCCCTGGCGGCAGACCGCGTCGTTGTGATGCAGCACGGCCACGTGGCGCTCGAGGGCACGCCGGACGAGGTCTTTGCCGCTAAGAACGCGCAGGTCATAGAGGCGCTGGGCCTGGAGATGCCGTTTGAGGCGCGCCTTGCCGTGGCGCTGCGGCAGGCCGGGGCCGCCGGCGGCGCCATAGCGGCCCCCGGCGCCCCGTCTGACGAGAAGCCCGCGGCTTGCGCGCCCGCAGCCGAGCCGCTCGCGATTCTTGCCCGCGACCTGGGCTTCTCGTATGGGCCGGACGCCCAGGCGCTTGATGGGGTGAGCCTTGAGGTGCCCGTCCGCGCCACCACAGCCATCGTGGGGCAGACGGGCTCGGGCAAGTCAACGCTGCTGCGCCTGCTCTGCGGGCTTGAGGCGGCCGACGCCGGGTCACTCACCGTCTGCGGCATCAATGCCGCAACCAAGCGCGGACGGCGCCAGGTCAGGCGAGCCGTGGGCTACGTCATGCAGCACCCCGAGCGCCAGCTCTTTGCCCAGACCGTGGCCGACGACGTTGCCTTTGGCCCGCGCAACCAGGGGCTTTCCGCGGCGGAAGTGGAGAGGCGCGTGGCACACGCCCTGGACCTCGTGGGCCTGGCGGACCGCCGCGACGCCTCCCCCTTCGAGCTCTCCGGCGGCCAGCAGCGCCTGGCGGCCATCGCCGGAGTGCTTGCCATGGAGCCCGAGCTTCTCGTCCTGGACGAGCCCACCGCGGGGCTTGACCCGCGCGGCCGCGCCCGTCTGCGCGCCCTCATGGCGGACCTCGCGGCCCACGGGGTGACGCTGCTGCAGGTCACCCACTCCATGGAGGACGCCGCCCGGGCGGATCACGTGGTGGTTCTCGACCAGAGCCACGTCCTGGCCGCAGGCACCCCCGCCGAGGTCTTCTGCCCCGCAAACGAGCCGCAGCTCACGGCAGTCGGACTAGGCCTTCCGCGCCCCCTGGCCTACGCCTGCGAGCATGCCCTTGACGCAAGGCCCCTCACGCTGGAGGCACTTGTCGCCGCGCTGAGGGCGCAGGACGCCGAGGAGGCGAGAAGCCGTGGCCTTTAGGCTCAACGTGGGCCAGTACTTTGACGCGCCCTCCCCCATCCACGCGCTGGACGCCCGTGTCAAGCTCTGCTGCGCGCTCACCGGCATGGTGGGGCTCTTCTGCGCCGCCACCCCCACTCAGCTGCTGCTGGGCGCCGTCTTCACGCTGGCCGTGGTTGCCGCCAGCCGCGTCCCCGTGGGGCGCGTGGCCGCCAGCGTGAGGCCGCTCGTGCTCTTCCTGGGCGTGCTCTCCCTCTTCAACCTGGTCTTTGTCCAGACGGGAGAAGTGCTTCTTGCCGCAGGCCCCCTCACCGTCACCGCCGGCGGCGCCTGGGCGGCCGTGCTCTACACCATCCGCTTTGGGCTTGCCCTCATGCTGGGCGGGCTCATCCTGCTGACCACCACGCCTACGCAGCTCTCGGACGCCTTCGACCGCATGATGGCGCCCCTTGCCCGCCTGGGGCTTCCCGCCCACGAGGTGGCCATGGTGTTCAGCCTCATGCTGCGCTTTGTGCCCACCATTGCCGACGAGACCTCGACCATCCTGGACGCGCAGTCCATGCGCGGCGGCGGACTTGACGAGGGCGGCCCCCTGCGGCGCATCCGTGCCATCGTCCCGGTGGTGGTGGCGCTGCTGGCCAGCTGCCTGCGCCACGCCGACGGGCTCTCCCGCGCGCTGGACGCCCGCTGCTACGAGGGCGGAGAGGGACGCACCCACCTCCACGAGCAGCGCCTGGGCCGCAGGGACGCCGTTGCCACCGCGGTCACGCTGGCGTTTCTGGCCGCGCTGGTGGCACTGGGCTAGCGGCGGCCCTTCCGCACTTCTCCCCAACACCTGACAGTTTGTAAGCCAAGCAGACAAAAGCGCATTACAGAGGGGTAATTCGCTCGGAGGAGTTTGACCGGAGGCGCGCCCCGCTGCCGTAGAATGTTGAGTGACATGGCAACGTCTCGGCCTGGAGGTAAGCAACGCATGGTCTCTCGTGTCTACGTTGAGAAGAAGCCCGGATTTGACGGTGAGGCTAAGTCCCTGGAGCGCGAGCTGCGCGGCCTGCTGGGCGTGAGCGCTCTCACCAACCTGCGCATCATCAACCGCTACGACGTGGAGGGCGCGAGCGAGGAGCTCTTTGCCAGCTGCGTGCCCACCGTGTTCTCCGAACCCCAGACCGACGACGCCTGGGCGCAGATGCCCGAGGTGGCGCCCGGCTCCCAGGTCTTTGCCGTGGAGTTCCTGCCCGGCCAGTTTGACCAGCGCGCGGACTCCGCCAGCGAGTGCATCCAGCTCATCAGCCAGGGCGAGCGCCCCACCGTGCGCTCCGCCAAGGTCTACGTGCTCGAGGGAGACCTCACGCCCGCGGACGTGGACGCCATCAAGCACTACGTGATCAACCCGGTGGAGGCCCGCGAGGCCTCCCTCGAGGAGCGCAAGACCCTACTCCAGGACTACCCCACCCCCGAGCCCGTGGAGCAGCTCGAGGGCTTCCTTGACCTCACGGACGAGAAGCTGGCCCAGTTCATAGCCGACCGCGGCCTGGCCATGGACCTGGCCGACATCAAGTTCTGCCAGAGCTACTTTGCCAGCGAGAAGCGCGTCCCCACCATCACCGAGATCCGCGTCATCGACACCTACTGGTCGGACCACTGCCGCCACACCACCTTCGGCACCGCCCTGGAGCACGTGCAGATCGACGACAAGGTGGTCGCGGCCGCGTTTGACCGCTACCTCGAGATGCGCCACGAGCTGGGCCGCGACAGCAAGCCCGTCTGCCTTATGGACATGGGCACCATCGGCGCCAAGTACCTCAAGGCCAAGGGCGTCCTCAGGAACCTGGACGAGTCCGAGGAGATCAACGCCTGCACCGTGAAGGTCAAGGTGGACGTCAACGGCACCAACGAGGACTGGCTCTTCCTCTTCAAGAACGAGACCCACAACCACCCGACCGAGATCGAGCCCTTTGGCGGCGCGGCCACCTGCATCGGCGGCGCCATCCGAGACCCGCTCTCTGGCCGCAGCTACGTCTACCAGGCCATGCGCGTCACCGGCGCGGCCGACCCCACTGTCCCCGTCAGCCAGACGCTCGAGGGCAAGCTGCCCCAGCGCAAGCTCGTGACCACGGCCGCCGCCGGCTACTCCAGCTACGGCAACCAGATCGGCCTGGCCACCGGCCAGGTGAGCGAGCTCTACCACCCCGGCTACGTGGCCAAGCGCATGGAGATCGGCGCCGTCGTGGGCGCCACCCCGGTCTCCCACGTTCGTCGCGAGTGCCCGGCCCCCGGCGACAGAATCGTCCTTCTGGGCGGCCGTACCGGCCGTGACGGCATTGGCGGCGCCACCGGCTCCTCCAAGGCCCACAACGTCGAGTCCCTGGAGAAGGACGGCGCCGAGGTGCAGAAGGGCAACGCCCCCGTGGAGCGCAAGCTCCAGCGCCTCTTCCGCCGCGAGGACGCCTGCCGCCTCATCAAGCGTTGCAACGACTTTGGCGCCGGCGGCGTCTCCGTCGCCGTGGGCGAGCTGGCCGACGGCCTCTTTGTTGACCTCAACGCTGTGCCCAAGAAGTACGAGGGCCTGGACGGCACCGAGCTCGCCATCTCCGAGTCCCAGGAGCGCATGGCCGTGGCCCTCGCGCCCGAGGACGTGGAGGAGTTCATGTCCTACGCCCGCGAGGAGAACCTCGAGGCCACAGTCATAGCCACCGTCACCGAGGAGCCGCGCCTCAAGATGGTCTGGGACGGCGCCACCATCGTGGACGTCAGCCGAGAGTTCCTGGCCTCCAACGGCGCCCCCAAGTCCACCTCCGTCCACGTGGGCAAGCCCGAGGCCTACTCCCACACCTGGGCCGGCTCCACGCTTGCCGAGAAGCTCCGCTCCCTCGTGACCGATCTCAACGTGGCCTCCAACAAGGGCCTCTCCGAGCGCTTTGACTCCACCATCGGTGCCGCCACGGTGCTCATGCCCTTCGGTGGAAAGACCCAGCTCACACCTGCCATGGCCATGGCCGCCAAGCTGCCGGTGGACGGCGAGACCACCACGTGCTCCGGCATGGCCTGGGGCTTCAACCCCTACCTCATGAGCGCCAACCAGTTCACGGGCGCCTACCTCTCCGTCGTTGAGTCCGTGAGCCGCCTGGTTGCCGCTGGCTTCGAGCACCGCGACTTCTACCTCACCTTCCAGGAGTACTTCGAGAAGCTCGGCTCCAACCCCAACCGCTGGGGCAAGCCCGCCGCTGCCGTGCTGGGCGCCCTGATGGCCCAGGTCGACCTCGGCATTGGCTCCATCGGCGGCAAGGACTCCATGTCCGGCTCCTTCGAGGACCTGGACGTGCCGCCCACGCTGGTCTCCTTTGCGACCGGCCTGGGCAAGGTCGCCCGCGTGACCTCCCCGGAGCTCAAGGGTGCCGACCACAAGGTGGTGGCCGTGGTCCCCGAGTACGAGGCCGACGGCATCACGCCCAAGGCGGAGTCCCTTCTCGCCGCGTTTGACGCCGTGGAGGCCCTGGTGGGCTCCGGCTCCGCGCTGGCCGTCTCTACCCCAGGCTACGGCTGCGCGGCCGAGGCCCTGTTCAAGATGTGCGTGGGCAACCAGCTGGGCCTGGACGTGGCGCCTACCTACGACGCGGACTCGCTCTTCTGCCCGGCCTACGGCAGCTTCATCGTGGAGCTTGCCGACGAGGCCGAGCTGCCGCAGGTGACGGCCGGCGTCACGGTGGCTCTCCTTGGCATGACCACCGAGGCCTACGAGCTCGTTGCCGCCGGACAGACCATTGACCTGGCCGAGCTGCAGGAGGCCTGGGAGGGCGCCATCGAGTCGGTCTTTCCGTACCGCGCGGAGGGCGAGAAGGTCAGGAAGGTCAGCTTTGACGTTGCCAAGCAGGGCACTTCTCGCCCGGTGCCAGCCATCCACGTAGCAAGGCCGCGCGTGGTGATTCCGGTCTTCCCGGGCACCAACTGCGAGTACGACACCGCCCGCGCCTTCGAGCGCGCCGGCGCCGTTGCCTCCACGCTGGTCATCAACAACCTCACGCCCGAAGCCGTGGCCGAGAGCACCCACGAGCTAGTGCGCCGCATCAGGGAGAGCCAGATCGTCATGCTGCCGGGCGGCTTCTCTGGCGGAGACGAGCCCGACGGCTCGGCCAAGTTCATCACCGCGTTCTTCCGCGCGCCCGAGGTCACTGAGGCCGTTCGTGACCTGTTGCAAGCCCGCGACGGCCTCATGCTGGGCATCTGCAACGGCTTCCAGGCGCTCATCAAGCTCGGCCTGGTGCCCTACGGAGACATCCGCCCCATGGACGAGACCTGCCCCACGCTGACTTTCAACACCATCGGCCGTCACCAGAGCCGCCTGGTGCGCACGCGCGTGGCGTCCAATCTGAGCCCGTGGCTCTCCAAGTGCAGCGTCGACGACGTGCACACCATTGCCATCAGCCACGGCGAGGGCCGCTTTGTGGCGTACCCGGAGCTGGTGGAGCGCCTTGCGGCCGCCGGCCAGATTGCCACACAGTACGTCGACGAGAACGGCGAGCCGGGCATGGGCCTGGATGTCAACCCCAACGGGTCCGTCCTGGCCGTCGAGGGCATCACCTCTCCCGACGGTCGCGTCCTGGGCAAGATGGGTCACACCGAGCGCAGCGGCGAGGGCCTGTACAAGAACGTGCCGGGCAACAAGTATCAGCCGCTGATCGAGGGCGGAGTGAGTTACTTCACGGACTAGTCCGCGAGGTTGCCCTCCCAAAGCGAGAGGCCCTCCCTTCCAAGCAAAGCTACGCTTCGCAAAGAGCTTTGCAATGGAAGGGAGGGCCTCTCGCTTATAGGCGCGGCCACGTTACGGGTTGCAAAGAAGTCGGGCGGCGCTGGCGGCAGCGCGGGCTTCTCGCCCATAATCAACCAGGCAACGGGAGTCACAGAGGAAGGCAAGGCGCGTGAGCAACCCAGGTCAAAAGAACGCAAGCATCTTTTCTACCACGCCAGGGCTTCTGGCTGCGTGCCTGGGGGCCTGCTTTCTGTGGGGCTCGGCGTTTCCGTGCATCAAGATAGGCTACGGGCTCTTTGGCATCGATGCCTCTGACGTGGCGTCCATCATTGCGTTTGCCGGCGTGCGCTTCCTCATCTCGGGCACCATGGTCACGCTAGCCATGAGCGTGGCGCGCCGCCGCCCCTACGTTCCGGCGCGGGCGGACTGGACCTGCGCGGCAAAGCTCTCCGTCTTCCAGACCAGTCTGCAATACCTGCTGTTCTACGTGGGCCTTTCTCGGTGTGCGGGCGTGACCAGCTCCGTCATTGAGGCCAGCAACACGTTCTTCATCGTGCTTCTGGCCGTCTACGCCTTCCGCACGGAGCGCATGACCGCGCGAAAGGCGGTGGGCTGCGTCGTCGGCTTTGCGGGCGTGCTGCTGGTCAACCTTGGCGGCAGCGCCGTGGGCGGCATGAGCTTCTCGCTTGGGGGCGAGGGCCTGGTGTTTCTCTCCACCATCTCCGCGGCCGTGTCCAGCAACCTCTCAAAGCGCTACTCCCGCGAGCACGACCCGGTGCTCATCTCTGGCTGGCAGTTTGTGATCGGAGGCGCGACGCTGCTGGTCCTGGGCCTGGCCATGGGCGGCCGCGTGGCGCCCGCAGACGCCGCAAACCCACTGCCCGCACTGGCCCTGCTGGCCTACATGGGCTTCATCTCCGCAGCCGCGTACTCGCTGTGGTCTTTGGCGCTGGCCGCAAACCCGGTCTCGCGCGTGGCGGTCTTTGGCTTCATGAACCCGGTCTTTGGCGCCGTGCTCTCCGCCCTGCTCCTGGGCGAGACGAGCGTGGTCAGCCCAGTCCTTGCCGTCATTGCGCTCGCGCTGGTCAGCGCCGGCATCATCGTCGTCAACCGTGGCAAGCAGTGAGAAAAAGGGACGCTCCCTTTTTCTCATCCGGCTGAGTTAACCGTATTGAAAGTTTTATGCAAAAGGCAGGCACTTCTCGCCTGGCGTTGAGCCTGCGGCAAGAAGTGCCTGGTCAGAGCGTAGTTAGCTTCTTTATTGCGGTCTTGATATAAAGCTTTTAATACGGTTAACTTCCGCCAAGCAACCCTACGCTACTTGCGGACCTTCACGGCCGTGCCGGCGACGACAAGACCGGCCACGGACAACAGCGCAAACGCGCCAGAGGTGGCGTCATCCGTGGCGGGAACCTTCTTTGCGGACTTGGTAGCCGCGGGCGTGGGCAGCCTTGAGGGCCACAACGCCCGCGTGCTCGGCGGCGGCAACGGGCACGACATGGCTGTATCAACCCCTTTACGAATCTGCCCCTGCGCGCATAGGCGCCAGATAGCTTTCAGGCTAGGTCCAGACAATCAATTATTTGGCCGCATCAGTGGGAGGGGGTGCATTCAAGGGGAGGCTTGCCGGGGGCACTTCTCGGCATCCTGACCCCGTGTTTACTCTAAGAAGACGCTAGTTGCGCAATAAATGTTTCTTTACTCGGGTATAGTGTTCAAAGGTTCATTCGAGTGAGGAGGCGGCATGGGCGTCATAGCAAACAGAGGCCTAGTCCTGCCCGGCATGCCCCTCTCTGCTCGCGCGTGGGTCCAGGTCTTTCTTAACGGGATGGCGTTCCCCCTTGCCGAGGCTCGCACAAGGCGCATGCGGCAATGCGTTCCCGGCCTGCTCTAGCAGCAGACACGCACGCATTCATCCTAAGCAGATTGGGACCGCAATGAACCCCGCAGTCATCAAAGCAAAAACCGCCAAGCCCCTTGACCGCCGTGCCCGACGCACGCGTCAGGCAATCAAGGAGAGCTTCGCCGCCCTGGCAGCCAACCGACCCCTCCCCGACCTCACCGTCAAGGAGGTCATGGAGCGCGCCGGCGTCAACCGCGCCACGTTCTACGAACACTTCTCCAACATCGAGGACCTCGAGCGGGCCATGGAGACAGACGCGGCGGAGCGCGTCATCGAGCGCGCGACGCGCATGAGGGAGTCCGAGGAGCATCGCGAGGGCGACCTTGCCGTTGCCCTTGTCTGCCTGCTGGACGACCGCGACGCCTGCCGCTGGCTTCTGGGGCCGCAGTCCCTCGGCGCGGGCAAGGCCCTGCTGGCCGACCACCTCGAGAGACTCTACCTACAGCAGATTCTTGCCACCGACGGCATGACCGAGCTGCGCGCCCGCTGCCTCTTTGACTACGCCTTCGAGGGCGCCTTTGGCGTCCTTGTCCGCTGCCAGGGGCAGGCCGCCGACCCCCGCGAGACCCTCTCGGTCATCCGCGACCTTTTGACCGGCACCCTCACCTTCCCCTGGTAGCGCTCCACCAGACACTGGGGACGTTGTTAGTTACCTGGTAAAAGGGACACTCTTCCCCCGTGGCCCCGCCGGCGAGACGAGCTTCTCGACGGCGGGGCTATTTGCCCCCACATCTGCCCGACGGCCGCGCAATCCCGTATCATTGCCCCCGGAACATCAGCATTCGTACCGGGAGATCTTTTGAAGAGCATCGAGAATTTGGGCCTTGGCACCCTCTTTTGCCTGGCCATAGCCGTTCTAGCATGGATTCTTGGCAAGCAGGTCGAGGTCGTCGGAGGTCCCGTCTTTGGCATCCTCATCGGCATGCTTCTGGCCCTGGCAACCAGCGGCAAGGACACCTCAAGCCTAGCGCCCGGCGTCAAGTTCACGTCAAAGTACGTGCTTCAGGCGGCCGTCGTGCTCCTGGGCTTTGGCCTCAACCTGAGCCAGCTGGCAAAGGTCGGCGTCACGAGCCTGCCAGTCATCGCGTCCACCATCACCACGTCCCTTGTGGTTGCGTATGTTATGTGCCGTGCGCTCAAGGTGCCCGGCCGGACGGCAACGCTCATCGGCGTCGGCTCCTCCATCTGCGGAGGCTCCGCCATCGCCGCGACGGCGCCCGTCATCAAGGCCGATGACGAGGAGGTTGCGCAGGCCATCTCCGTCATCTTCCTCTTCAACGTCATTGCCGCGCTGGTCTTTCCCACGCTGGGCAGCGCGCTTGGCCTCACCAACGAGGGCTTTGGCTTGTTTGCCGGCACCGCCGTCAACGACACCTCCTCCGTCACCGCCGCGGCCGCGGCCTGGGACGGCATGCACCCCGGCGCCAACACGCTCGATGCGGCGACCATCGTCAAGCTGACGAGGACCCTGGCAATCATTCCTATCACGCTCGCACTGGCCTTCTGGCAGATGCGCCAGGAGCGCCGCACCGGGGCCGAGACGGCCAGCACGTTCAGCCTGCGCCGCGCCTTCCCCACCTTTGTGGGCCTCTTCGTGCTGGCCAGCCTTGCGACGACGCTGCTTGCCCTGCCCGCCGCGGTGACCGCGCCGCTCAAGGACCTCTCGAAGTTCCTGATCATCATGGCCATGAGCGCCATCGGCTTCAACACCAACATCGTCAAGCTCGTGCGCGGCGGCGCAAAGCCCATCGCCCTCGGGGCGTGCTGCTGGATGGCAATCGCCCTGGTCAGCCTTGGCATGCAGCACGTCATCGGCATCTGGTAGCCACGACGGCGCTGGCGCCCGCGGCAAAACCGCTTGAGTGCTATCAAACGTTGACACAACAAGACGCTTTTGTCGCCAAAGGGACCCAGTGCGCGGAGAGAAGCGCCCATAAGACGAGAAAACCACCCAGTGTGATAAAGAATTGTCACACTGGGCGGTTTTATGCACCTATCGAAAGAGTGTCCCTTTTACCTGGTAACTAACAACGTCCCCGTTTACAGGTCCTGCTTGGTGAGAATCTCTTGGGGGATGAGGCCGCACTTCTGGATGATGGACGAGAAGTACGCGGCCTGCTCGCCGCTCAGGCCCTCCAGCATGGAGGAGAAGTCCTGGACCTCGACGTTATCCTGCGTGGTTCGCTCGTTCTGGTCCGGGTCCGGATAGCGCTCCATGGCGCGCTCCAGCATGAGGCGGTACGCGGGCATGAACGGCGTCACCTTGTAGCGGCCCTCGAGCATTGCCTGCAGGCGTTGCAGCAGGTTGAGACCCGCGCGGTCAATGTCGCCCCAGTACAGGACCTCTATGGTCTCCGCGCCTAGGGTCTCCAGCAGGCCGGACAGGCGGTTGTTCTCTATGACGGGGTTGCCGCCGCCCAGCACCACGCCGTGCACGCGCTCGCCCAGGATGAGGGAGCGGCCGTCCTCGTACATGAGGTCGCGCACGTCAAGCCAGGGGTCGAGGTTCTCGGTCACCAAGATCTTCATGCTCTTGCGACGACGCGGCACGTGGTAGAGCATGTCGGCCTTGGGAACCAGGCGATGGCCGATGAGGTCATCGGCGCCCATGGCGCGCAGAAGCTTGTGGCCGTCCGCGCCGTACTCAAAGAACTTCTCGTTGCCGCCCATCTTGTACGCCAGCTGACGACGCGTGAGGTCTCCCGGAAGCTCGCCCTCCTGGAGCGCCGCGTCAATGCCGCGCAGCTCGCGCTCGTAGAGGGTGAAGGCGCCGGGGTGCGAGAGCAGCCAGCCGTTCATCCACAGGCGGGGGTCAAGCTGCACGATCTGCTCGCGCAGGGCGGTCTCGGACTCACCCCCGCGACGCACGTACGGCACGTCGGAGAGGTTGTCTCCGCGAGACCTGCGCTCAAGCCCGCGACGGCCGCGGCCGCGCACGCGGGCACGCCCGCCTGACCTGCCGTTGGACTGCTCGTCGGCGGCGGGCTCGGCGGCGGCAGGCTCGGCGGTGACCGCGGCAACAGGAGCGTCGGCAGGCTCGGCCGCGGCAGGCTCGGCCGCAGCAGGCTCCTCGGCAAGCTCAATCACCGCCTCGGCAGTGTCGCCCTTCTCGGCGAGAAGTGCCTCTGCCTGCGGCTCGTTGGCCACGGCGTCGGTCTGTGCGGCAACGGGAGGCTCCTGCGTGGCGACCCCCTTGGCAACGGCCTCGCCAGCAGCCTCGGCTTCCACCGCGGCAGCCTCCTTGGCCAGGAGCTGCTCGGCCTCGGGGCCCTTCACCACGATGTCCTCGACGGGTTTCTTGGTCCTGCGGCGGCGCGCGCGCTTCTTGGGAGCCTCCTTGGCGGAAGCGGAAGACGCCTCGGGCGCCACCTCGGCCGTGGCCTCCCCAGCCGCGCTTGCGGCCCCAACCTCAGACTCGGCCGCTGCGGCAGCGGCCTCCGGCAGCGCTGGGGCCTCCTTGGCGGCCGGCAGCGCGGACTTCTTGCCCTTCACGTCCTCCTTGGCCTCCGCGGCCTTCTCCGCGGCCTCGGCCTTTGCCTTGGCGCGCGCGGCGCGGGCTCCCCTGCCCGGGCGGACGGACTTCTTCTTGGCCTCCGGCTCCGGCTCAGGCTCAACGGCCTCCGCCGCATCTTCAGCCTGTGGCTCGGGCTCCGCCACCAAAGCGGCCTCGACCTCGGCAGCGGCCGCCTTGGCAACCTTGGCCTCCTCCTCGGGCTCCGCGGCCTTCTTCCCGCGCGTCCTGCGCCTGCGGGCCGGCTTCTTCTCCGCCGGCTCGGCGGCAGCCTCCGCGGAAGGCTCCGCGGACTTCTCGCCAGCCGCGGACCCCTCGGCAGCGGCGTCCTCGGGCTCTGAGGCGACCTCGCCCAGGCTCTCGGGCACGCGCAGCGTGAACGCCTCGCCGTCGCCCTTGGCGTCGACGGCCGGCACGCGGTCAAGCACCTTGGCCTTGGCAACCTCGATGAGCGCGCTCTGGTACTCGCCAAACTTCTCGGTCGCGCGCACGAGGTCCGCGTCGGTGACCTGGTCGCCCTTCACGCGCACGAGCGCGGAGGCCAGGCTTCCGGCAAAGCTGCGCTGCGCGGCCGGAAGGGCGTGGCACAGCACGTCGGTTATGTAGTTGATACTTTCTCGCTCTTGCAAGCTGAGCTTTCTTGCCATGTGGGGCACACCTTTCAAACAATCAGCAACTCAAGATCAAAACTCTAAGCAACACCCAGGAGGTGCCCCAGCGCCCCGCAGGCCAGGCCACCCCCCACGGCGAGAAGCGCTTCTCGCCGGCAAAGATCCGTTATGACAGAGCCCTCTCCAGCGCGTCGAGCAGCTCGCGGCCGCGCGCGTCATGCGCCACCAGGCGAACCTCGCGTGCCGGCTCCTGGCCGGGCTCGGCATCGTCGTCCAGGCGCGTCAAGAAGACGTCCATGCGCTGCGGCCCGATCTCATCCGCAAACTGCTCTCCCCACTCGATGGAGCACACGCCGTCCGCGCCAAGCACGTCAAACAGGCCGGTGTCCTCCAGCTGGTCGGGGTCGTCAAGACGGTAGAGGTCAAAGTGGTAGAGCGGCAGGCGGCCGCCCTCGTAGACCATCTCGATGGTGAAGGTGGGGCTCGTCACGTCTTCCGTGATGCCAAGGCCGGCGGCCATGCCCTTGGTGAGCTGCGTCTTTCCGGCTCCCAGGTCACCCGTCAGCACCAGCACGTCTCCCTCGGCAAGGCACTCGCCCAGAGCGCGGCCCACGGCCACCGTCTGGGGCTGCGAGTGCGTCACCACGCTGAGCTCGTCGGCCGTCCGGCGCACCGGGGCCATTTCCTTCTTGGCGTTGCTTTCACTCATGTGCGTCCTCCTTGGCGGGGTGTTCCTTGAGCCAGTTGCCCACGAGGGTCAGGTCCTCGATGAGCAGCGGCTCCCACTCCTGGTGGTAGAGGCAGGCAGCCGGGTGAAACGTCGGGCACACCACAAAGTGGCCGGTCTGGTGCAGGCGGCCTCGCAGGCTCATGACGCCGGCGCCGGTGCGCAGCACAAACTGCGACGCAAAGTTTCCCAGGCAGACGATGACGTCAGGCCAGATGCTCCTGATCTGCTCGCGCAGGAAGGGCGAGCACGCCTGGATCTCCTCCGGCCGGGGGTTGCGGTTTGACGGCGGGCGGCACTTGATAACGTTGGCGATGTAGACTTCCTTGCGCGTGAGGCCCGCGTAGGACAGAAGCTCGTCCAGCTTGTGGCCGGCCGCCCCCACGAAGGGCTCGCCCTGGAGGTCCTCGTTGCGCCCGGGCCCCTCCCCCACGAACATGACGCGGGCATGCGGGTTGCCCACGCCAAACACGAGGTTGGTGCGCGTCTGGCCGAGGGGACACAGCTGACAGTTGCCCATCAGGTCACAAATCTCCTGGAGGGAGACCTCGCGAGGCCCCTGGTGCTCGTGACCTGGAATGTGCATCACCGACATGCGTCCACCTCCTGCGGCCTAGGTGTAGATCTTCTGCAGGCGCATGCCAAAGTCGCAGACCACCTCGTAGTTGATGGTGCGGCGCTGGGCCGCCATCTCGTCGGCGGTGATGCGCTCGTCACCGTCGGCGCCAATGAGCGTGACCACGTCGCCGGCCTCCACGGGGCCGGTGGGCTTGTAGCTGCGCGTGCTGTTGACGTCCACCGCCAGCATGAACTGGTCCATGCAGATGTTGCCCACCTGACGGGCACGCCTGCCGTTGACAAGTACGTCCATGTTGTTGGAGAGCTCGCGGGCCAGGCCGTCCGCATAGCCCACCGGCACGGTGGCTATCTGGATGTTCTGCTTGGGCACGCGGTAGGTCATGCCGTAGCCCACGCCGTCTCCCACCTGCGGGTACACCACGCGCGTCACGCGTCCGCGCACGCTCATGACCGGCTCCAGCTCAATGCGCGGGACCGTGGTCTCCGCAGGCTGCAGACCGTAGAGGCCAATGCCCACGCGACACATGTCGTAGTGGCACTCCGGGTGGAGCACCGTGCCAGGCGTGTTGTCACAGTGTACGAGGCCCGTGGAGAGGCCCGCGCCGCGCAGTGCCGCAACCGCCTCGTTGAAGCGGTTGAGCTGCAGGGCAAAGTCCCAGTCGTCCAGGACGTCGGCCGTGGCAAAGTGCGTGAACGTACCGGCGCACTCAAGGCCGCGGTGGAAGTCGATGGTGCGGCGGAGCTCCACCACGTCCTGCCTGCGCACGCCAATGCGCGTCATGCCCGTGTCTATGGCCAGGTGGTAGCGGGCCACCCGGTCTGCCGCCGCGGCGGCCTCACCCAGCGCCAGGGCAAAGTCAGCCGTGTAGACGGAGGGCATAAGGTCGTACTCCACGAGCGTGCCCACGCAGTCCACCGGCGGCTCGGAGAGGATGAGGATGGGCATCTGCACCCCGGCCTGGCGAAGCGCCACGCCCTCCTCGACGGTTGCCACCGCAAGCTGGCTTGCGCCGGCCTGCTGCATGGTCTTGACGCACTGGATGGCGCCGTGGCCGTAGGCGTCCGCCTTGACCACGCACATCATCTGGACGCCACGCTCCAGCTGGCGCTTGAACGCCTGCGTGTTGCGCCTCAGCGCGGACAGGTTGACCTCAACCCACGACCAGCGCGTGTCCGGGCACTTGACCTTGTCCATGTCCTTCTCCTCCCCTTTGCCCTGACAGCCTACGCCTGTTGGGCCTCGGACGCATCCTCGAGGCCGGCCAGGGCCGCGCGCTCCTCGATGGCGTCGGCCGCGAGGCCGATGGAGTCGATGAGGTCGCACGCCATGACGCCGCGAGAGCCCAGGCGCTCGGCGGCGACGGTGCCCGCGTAGCCGTGGATCTCGCACACGAGGGCGGCCATGAGCGGCAGGTTCTCGGACTGGCCGCCCACCTGCGCCAGGTAGGAGGCCATCATGCCGGAGAGCACGTCTCCGGAGCCCGCCGTGGCAAGCGCCGCGGGGCCGGGCTTGGGAAGCACCGCCTGGTCGACGCTCACGCAGCCCGTGGCAGAGCCCTTGGAGGCCACCACGATCTCGGAGCCGCCGTCGCTCCAGACAATCTGGCGCGCGCACTCGAGCTGCTCTGAGAGGGACGTCGGCGGCGTCTCGGCACGGCCAGTCAGACGGCCGAGCTCCCCGCGGTGGGGCGTCAGAATGAGCGGCGCGTCCCTGCGGGTGAGCTCCGGGAAGTCAAAGAGCCTCCCCTCCGTCAGGCGAGAAAGGCAGTTCAAGCCGTCGGCGTCAATGACCAGCGGGGCCTCGCTGCGCAGGAGCGCGCTCACCACGGCCACGGTGCCGCCGGAGACGCGCATGCCCGGACCCACCAGCACGGCCGAGGCGCTCCTGGCCATCTTGACCACGCGCTCGGCGGCGTCGGCGGTGAGGACGCCCTCTACGTCGCAGGGAAGCCCCACGACGGGAATCTCCAGCAGGTGCGTCTGACACACGGCCGCAATAGCTTGCGGCACGGCCAGAGTGACGTAGCCGGCGCCCATGCGCGCGGCGGCGCGGGCGGCCATGATCGGAGCGCCCGGGAAGCGAGAGGAGCCTCCCACCACGAGCACGGAGCCGCGGGTGAACTTGTCCACGGAGGCGCTCGTCTCCACCATGACGTCGCGATAGTCGGCAAGGTCGGTACGCCAGGCCACGGGATCTGCCTCCACGCAGAGGCGCTCGGTCTGCTCGGACAGCGGGGCCACCACGATGGCGCCGCAGACGTCGCGGCCGTCGTCGGCGAGAAGGCCGGGCTTCAGGGCCAGCATGGTCACCGTGAGGTCGGCCACCACGCAGGCGCTGCCGGCCTGGCCGGTCTGGGCGGAGAGGCCGCTGGGGACGTCGACGGAGACCACGCGGCAGCCGGAGGCGTTCACGCACTCGATCCAGATGTCGAAGGGGGCGCGCACCTCTCCGTGAAAGCCCGTGCCCAGCATGCAGTCAAGGACGACGTCGGCCTCGTCCAGGACCTCGTCGAGCTCGTCGCGGGAGGGGCCCACGGTCACGGGCACGCCTGCCTTGACGGCAGCCTGGGCCACCTGGCGCGCGAGGTCGCCGGAGATCTGGTCCGGGTCCATGGGGCACACGGCCTGGACCTTGAGGCCGCGGGCCAGCAGGGCCTCTGCGGCCACCCAGCCGTCGCCGCCGTTGTTGCCCATGCCGCAGAGCACGGCGACGCTCTTGGCGCCCTCAAGCTCCAGGACCTCCTGGGCGGCGGCGTAGCCGGCACGGTGCATGAGCTCGGACACGCTCACGCCCACACGGGTGAGCTCGACCTCGACGCGTTTGATGTCCTCGACGTTCAGAACGGGCTGCATCTTCTACTCCTTTGGTGCGGCGTCTGCGGGGGCCTGGCCGGCGTCCGCAAACGCGAGTGTTGTCTGCTGCTCGGCCGCCACGCGGGAGGCTGCCGCGAGCTGGCCGGACTCATGGGCGCGGTCCAGCTCGTCGAGCACGGACCTCGCCTGGCGGAAGGAGGTGGCCATCTCGCGCTCCGCGTTGGCGCGGGCGTCGGGCTGGGGGCGGACCTCGTCGGTCACCGCCACGGCGTTGGCCACGGCCACGTCACGGGTGTAGGAGATGGAGAGCGCAATCTCCCGCACGTCCTGCTCGGCGGCGATCTTGGCGGCGCGCCCGGAAAGGACCGCCCTGGGCCTTCCGGTGGCGTCGGTGGCCACGCTCACGTCATGCAGGCCCACCCCCTCGGCAAAGCCGCAGCCCAGGGCCTTGAGGACGGCCTCTCGGGCGGCAAAGCGGGCGGCGTAGTGCTCCGCGGGACGGGCGCAGCGCTCGCAGTAGGCGCGCTCGTCGTCGGTGAAGACGCGACGCAGGAAGCTGGGCCTGCGCCTCATGACGCGCTCCATGCGCGAGATCTCAAGCATGTCGACGCCAATGCCCGCCAACGCCATGCGCTTCTTACCTCCCGGAGGGTCCCAAACGGAAGGGCCGCCCCGACGGCCATCTGGGCGTCGGGGCGGCTCCCGCAACGTAAGCCAGTTTTTGATTGTACCGTGTGCGCCTACTCCACCGTGACGGACTTGGCAAGGTTGCGCGGCTTGTCCACGTCACAGCCACGCGTGCGCGCCACGTAGCGGGCAAGGATCTGCAGGTGCACCACGGCGACGATGGGGACGAGAAGCTCGTCTGCCACGGGCGGGATCCACAGCACATGCTCGCAGAGGGACGCCACGGACTCGTCGCCGTCGGTGGCAACGGCCACGCAGACGGCGCCGCGGGCGTTGACCTCCTGGATGTTGGACACGGTCTTGTCGTGCACGCGGTCTGCCGGGACGATGGCCACCACGGGGAAGCCCGACTCAAGAAGGGCGATGGGCCCGTGCTTCATCTCGCCGGCGGGATAGGCCTCGGCGTGCAGGTAGCTGATCTCCTTGAGCTTGAGGGCACCCTCGTAGGCGGTGGTGGCGTTGACGCCGCGGCCCAGGAAGAGGGCTGAGGTGGCGCTGCGGAAGACCGCCGCGGCCTGCTTGTCCTGCCAGGAGCGGGAGATGACCTCGCGGATGGCGTCCGGGATGGCCTTGAGGTCCTGGTAGTGGGCCGCGACCTCCTCGGCGCTCATGACGCCGTGGCTCTGAGCCAGGCGCAGGGCAAAGAGGGCGCAGGCAACCATCTGGGCCGTGTAGGCCTTGGTGGAGGCCACGCAGACCTCGGGTCCGGCCTGGACGTAGAGGACGCCGTCGGATTCGCGGGCGGCGGTAGAGCCCAGGACGTTGGTGACGGCAAAGACCTTGGCACCCATCTCGTGCATCTTGCGAGCGGCGGCCAGCGTGTCGGCCGTCTCGCCGGACTGCGTGATGACAACGCACAGGGTGTGGTCGGTCACCAGGACGTCCTGCTCGTAGTTGAACTCGGAGGCGTAGTCGCAGATGACAGGGACCTTGGCCCAGGTCTGGATGAGCGTGCGGGCAATGAGGCCCACGTGGTAGGAGGTGCCGCAGGCGATGAGGTAGATGCGGTCGACGGCGGCCAGCTCCTCCTCGGTCATCTTGAGCTCGTCCAGCAGGATGCCCTTCTCTCCAAGGCGGCCGGAGAGCAGGCGCTCGATGGCCTCGGGCTGCTCGGCGATCTCCTTGGCCATGAAGTCGGCGTAGCCGCCCAGGGTTGCCGCGGAGGCGTCCCAGTCGATGTCGATGGCGGAGGGCTCGGCCACGGGCAGGCCCTCGGAGTCAAAGACCTCCACCTCGCCGGTCTGGGAGAGGCGGCCGAACTGGCCGTTCTCGAGCTGGATGACGTGGGACGTCACGCTGGCAAGCGGCGTGACGTCGGAGGCGCAGTAGGCGCCGTCGGCCGCAGAGGCCACAACGAGCGGGCTGCCGTTGCGGGCGACCACGATCTGCCCGGGGACGTCGGCGCAGACCGCGGCGATGGCCCAGGAGCCCTCCAGGCGGCGGCAGGCGTTGCGCACGGCGGTCAGCAGGTCTCCCTTGGCGGGACCGGCCCAGGCGTCCTCGATGAGGTGGGCGATGACCTCCGAGTCCGTGTCGCTGGCAAACTCGTGGCCGTTGCGCGAGAGGTAGCTGCGCAGCTCGCGGTAGTTCTCGATGATGCCGTTGTGGACGATGGCGATGCGCCCGGAGCAGTCGCGGTGCGGGTGAGCGTTCTTGTCGGTGGGCGCGCCGTGGGTGGCCCAGCGGGTGTGGGCGATGCCCGTGGTGCCCACCGGGTTGGCCGTCTTGCAGCGCTCCTCGAGCACGGCCACGCGGCCGGCGCACTTGACGCCGTGGAGCTCGCCGTCGGTGGAGAGGACCTCCACGCCAGCGGAGTCGTACCCGCGGTACTCAAGCGTCTTCAGGCCCTCTACCAGGAAGTTCACGGCTTGGTTCTTGCCGGTGTAGCCAACGATTCCGCACATGGGGGACGTCCCTTCTTCTGCGGTGCCAACTGGTGTGCACCACTGGTATCTGCTTTTTGATGCCAGTCGATAGTAGCACCTTTGACTGGTATTGCAATTCAGAACCAGTGTCCACGACCACCTCCACACAAAAGGCCCCGCACGGCAAGCAGCGCGTGCGGGGCCGGGAAAGTTGACAAAGGGACTGTCCCTTTGTCAACTAGGCCTTGAAGGGCTCCAGGGCGGCCAGGACGATGGCGTTGGCGTTGGCGCAGAGGCGCTCGTCGGGAGCCTCGGCCAGGACGCGGACGAGGGGCTCGGTGCCGGAGGCGCGCACGAGCACGCGGCCGTTGCCCTCGAGGTACTTCTCGGCCTTCTCCACGGCGGCCTTGACCTCGGCGGACTGCATGGCGGCGTCCTTATCGGTCACGCGAACGTTGTCGAGCTGCTGCGGGTAGAGCGTGACGGGGCGGGTGAGCTCGGAGAGCTTCTCGCGCTCGGCGCGCAGGACCTCCATGACGCGCAGGGAGGTCATGATGCCGTCGCCGGTCTTCTCGAGATCACCGAAGATGATGTGGCCGGACTGCTCGCCGCCCAGGGTGTAGCCGTTCTGGCGCATGCAGGCATAGACGTTCTTGTCGCCCACCGCGGTCTTCTCGTAGGAGATGCCGGCGGCGTCGAGGGCGCGGAAGAAGCCGAAGTTGGACATGACCGTGGGGACGACGGTCTGCATGGCCAGGCGGCCGTGCTTGGCCATGTAGCAGCCGCAGACGTAGAGGATGAGGTCGCCGTCAACCACGTGGCCGTGCTCGTCAACGGCCAGGCAGCGGTCAGCGTCGCCGTCGTAGGCAAAGCCCACGTCAAGGCCGTTCTGCACTACAAAGCGCTGCAGCTGGTCGATGTGGGTGCTGCCACAGTCGACGTTGATGTTGAAGCCGTTGGGTGCGTTGTTGATGACGTGGGTCTCTGCGCCCAGGGCGTCAAAGACCGGACGAGCCACGGAGGAAGCAGAGCCGTTTGCGCAGTCCAGACCGATCTTCAGGCCCTGCAGGCTGAAGCCGCAGGAGGCAATGAGGTGGCTGATGTAGCGGTTGCGACCCTGCATGTAGTCGACGGTGCAGCCAATGGCGTCGCCGGTGGCCAGCGGCACCTCGGTCTTGCCATCAATGTAATCCTCGATGAGCTCAAGGACGTCCTCGTCCATCTTGAAGCCCTCGCGGTTGACCAGCTTGATGCCGTTGTCGGTGTAGGGGTTGTGGGAGGCGGTGATCATGACGCCGCAGTCAAACGCGCCGTCGACGACCTCGAAGGAGACGCCCGGAGTGGGGATGACGTGAAGCATGTAGGCGTCGGCGCCGGAGGCAACCAGGCCGCTCACCAGGGCGCTCTCGAACATGTAGCTGGAGCGGCGAGTGTCCTTGCCCAGGATGACGCGGGCCTTCTTGGCCTGGCGGGCACCGTAGTACCAGCCCACAAAGCGGCCGATCTTGTAGGCGTGCTCCACGTCAAGCCCCTCGTTGGCACGGCCGCGGAAGCCGTCGGTGCCAAAGTACTTCATTGTTCGCTCCTCTCGTCTGACGGCGAGAAGTGCTCGCCGCCTCATAGAAAAAGGGAGCCCGTCGAATGATCGACAGGCCCCCTGAAGTCCAAGTAGTGCCTTGAAGGCCTAGCGCTTGGAGAACTGCGGACGCTTACGAGCCTTCTTGAGGCCGTACTTCTTACGCTCGACCGCACGGGCGTCGCGGGTAAGGAAGCCAGCCTTCTTGAGGTCGGCGCGGTACTCGCCAGCCTCGAGGAGGGCGCGGGAGATGCCCAGGCGGCAGGCGCCGGACTGGCCGTTGATGCCGCCGCCGTCGCAGTTGGCGAGGACGTCAAAGCGATCAGCGGTCTCGGTCAGGCGAAGCGGGGCAAGGGCGTTGTCCACGAGCTGCTGACGACCAAAGTAGTTGAGGGCGTCGCGGCCGTTGACGATGAACTTGCCGGTGCCGGGGACGAGGCGGACGCGGGCGACAGCCTCCTTGCGGCGGCCAGTGCCCCAGTAGACAGCGGTGGTGTTCTCAGCCATCGTTAGGCCCTCCAATCAATCTGCGTGGGGTTCTGGGCGGTGTGCGGGTGCTCGGGGCCAGCGTAGACCTTGAGCTTCATGCCCTGGGCACGGCCGAGGGTGGTCTTGGGAAGCATGCCCTTGACGGCGTGCTCGATGACGCGCTCGGGGTGCTTGGCCATAGCCTCGCGGAAGCTCTCGAACTTCAGGCCACCGAGGTAGCCGGAGTAACGCCAATAGCGCTTCTGGTCAGCCTTGTTGCCGGTCAGGACAACCTTGTCAGCGTTGACGATGACCACGAAGTCACCGGTGTCAGCGTTGGGGGTGTACTGCGGCTTGTTCTTGCCACGAAGGATCATGGCAGCCTTGGTGGCAAGACGGCCGAGGGTAGCGCCCTCAGCGTCGATGAGCACCCAGTTGCGCTCGACCTCGCCGGCCTTGGCGTAACGAGTCGACTTCTTCACTTGACTCCTCCTACATAACTACGTGTTCTGGCAGTTCCTGGACGAACCGCCAGGATGCTTTCTGTTCAGAGATTACGGGGCTCTGTGTGCAAAAGCTTGTTGATTATACGACATACCAGCAGTTTTAACCCCATGAATTTACCTTCACAAAGCAGACACGTAGCTGGCGAGAAGGGCGCGGGACGGCCCTACTCCTCGGGGTGGAGGAACGCATCGATCTCGGCCAGACGTGCCTCCGCCTGGCGGCGGCCCTGCAGGTAGAGGTCGAGCAGCGGCGCGCCCTCATGCTCCATGACGCCCACGGTGACGGGCTTCTCGGGAGCTATGACCAGGCAACGCCCCGAGGCCTCGAGCTCCCAGAGCTGCTGGCGGCAAGCGTTGTAGCGCTCCGCGCGGCTGCGCAGGGCATCGATGTAGTACGGGAAGCTGTCGTAGCGGTGGGAGCGCATAACCATCTGCTCCGTGGTGCCGTGCTTGACGAAGTCGCGGTCCTGGGTGACCACCACGAGGGCGCGGCTCGCGGGGACATGCCCCTCGACGGCGCGCGAGCCCGGAAGGCCCAGGGCCGCGCCGAAGGGGATGGCGTCCGTGGTGCCGCCATCCAGGTAGCGGTGCCCGTCGATGTCCACGATGTTTGAGACGCCGGGCAGAGAGGCCGAGGCGCGGACCTTCTGCGCATCCTCGGGCATGTGGCAAACGGGCAGGTAGCCGGCCGTACCGAAGGTGACGTCGGAGGCCACGGCCCACATGGGCATGGGGTTCTCCTCAAAGGCCCGGTTGTCACAGGGGTCAAGCTCGTTCTGCACGTGGTCGTAGACAAACTCGCCGCCGGTCATGTCTCCGGTCTTGGCGAAGGAGAGGAAGCTCATGAAGCGCTTGTCGTCGCGGAAGGCAAGCATGACGCGCATGGTGCGACCGATCTGCCCGCTCTTGAAGCTCACGGCGTTCATGGCGCCGGCGGAGGTGCCCCAGACGCTTTGGAAGTCGGTGAGGCCGCGCTCCATGAGGACGTCGAGGACGCCAGCGGTGAACATGCCGCGGAAGCCGCCGCCCTCCAGGACGAGTGCGGGTGCCGTGGTCTGAGAGCTCTGATTGGTGTCAGGCATGCGTCCCTCCTGGGTCTCTGGGTTCTTCTGCGAGGTTATACCCATCACGCGACGGGTGGCGAACAAAAAAACGGCCGGGCGCACGGGGCGTCCGGCCGCGGAGCGTACATGGTGGAGGTGCGGAGAATCGAACTCCGGTCCAAAGCAAGTCCCTGACAGGTGTCTCCAGGCTCAGTTGCCGGTTAGGTCTCAGCTGCCGCGCACCCGGTAACCCGCGCTTGGCAACCCAGCCGGTTCAGTCTTATCGCGCGGCATACCAGCCACGTCCGCGCGAGCATCTCCCTAAATGACGTCGCCCTGGGAACGGGAGCGATCCCCAGTTTGACGCGCCGCTATTTAATTAAGCAGCGAGAGCCAGAGGCTCAAAAGAGTTGTTGTCGTCAATTCAATTTGACGGTACCCCTGTTTAACGTGGCGAGGAGACCACGGCCTGCTGCCCATCTCAGACCCACCTTGTCGAAACCAGTCACCCCCACGAGATGGAGTTGGGGCGCTGCCACCATGCGGCTGTCAAGTTGCGTGCCGCACCCTGGGGTGCGACGGACTGTTATTCTACCCACTTTTGCCCCGGACGCAACGCGCGGGAGCCGGAGGCCACAGCTCCCGGAGGCCGTCGGGCGGTCTGGCAATGCACAGAACGAGCCTTCGTGCGAGCGATTTTCCAGGCGCCGTGCAGAAGTGGCCTTCGTGCGAGCCTGATTTCGGCCTTTTCCAAAGATATAATTTTTTTAATGTATACTCATCGCGAGAATCAGCTGTTCAGAGCGTCATTCAGCCGTTGATGTTGCATAGAACGCCGAGGGTTGCGGTCCGCGTCCTCGGACAGGGCTCGCACGAAGGCCACTTCTGCACGGTCCGCGACGGAAGGCTCACACAGGTCTTCCCTACTCGCGGCCGACGCCCATTACGTAGGCACGGGTGAGCTTCTCAGTCTCCACCATGGCGTCCACGTGGAAGCGCTCGCGGCCATGGGTGTTGGTGCAGGCCATGCCAAAGGCGCCAGCAGCGATGTTGTTGGCGTGCACGTAAGCGGCGTTGGCGTCGGTGCTGTAGTGGAAGCAGACCTGGGTGTTCCACTTCTCGGGGTCGCAGGCCTCCTTGGCGCAGTCGATGAGCGTGTTGGTGAGGTTCCAGTCATAGGGGCCCTTGGCGTCGGAGGCAATGACGCCCACCTGGTGCTCGTCGGAGTCGTAGTCCGGGCCGACGAGGGTGATGTCGACGGCCACGTACTCGCTGCACTCGCGCGGCACCCAGGAGCCGCCGTTGCCAATCTCCTCGTAGATGGGGAAGGCAAACAGCGTGTCGTAGGCGGGCTTGAGGCCCTCCTCCTTGAGCCAGCGCAGGACGTCGATGAGGACGGCCACGGCGGCCTTGTCGTCGATGTGGCGGCTCACCACGTAGCCGTTGTCAAACTCCTCATAGTGGGGGTCGATGCCAATGATGGCGCCCTCGGTGATGCCCAGGGCGCGCGCGTCGGCCGGGCTCTTGACGTCGCCGATGACGGAGACGGACATGTGGTCCTCGTCGCGCGGGTCGGTCTTGGTCTCGGCCCAGACGTGCACGGAGTGGTGGTTGCAGATGACCTGGCCGGCAATGGCGGAGCCGTCACGGCACAGGATGGAGCAGGTCTCGCCCTCGATGCTTGCGTAGTTGATGCCACCGAGCTGACGGACGCGCAGGGTGCCATCCTCATTGAAGCCACGGACGATGAGGCCGATGGTGTCAAGGTGGGCGCCCACGCAGACGCACTTCTCGGAGCTCTGGCCGGCAACGCGCACGTAGGCCGTGGCCTTGTTGTCGGTGTACATCTCGTAGCCAAGCTCGGCCAGGGTGTCAGAGAGCCAGGCGTGGATCTCAGGGTAGTAGCCAACGGGGCTGTCGACCTCGACGCACTCGCGAAGCACGCTGGTGAGGTACTTGGGGTCGATCTTCTCAAGCTGAAGGTCCATTGGAAGTCTCCTTAGAGGGTCAACGGTTTTGAACCTACGGTCATTATGGCACTGGCCGGCGCGCCCCATCAGGCGAGAGGCGCGCGGGGCCCGGACGCTTCCCTACTTCTGCGGTACCGCGTAGCGGCCGACCAGGTCGACGAGCATGTCGACCATGGCCTCGAGCTCGGGCACTGGCACGAACTCGCGGACGCCGTGGGCGTTGTAGTAGCAGGCGGAGAGGTTGGCGCAGGGGAAGCCGCGGAAGCTGAGCTGGCTGCCGTCGGTGCCGCCGCGCATGGGGACGCAGGTCATCTCCTGGCCAATGGAGGCGTAGGCCGCGCGGGCGTTCTCAATGAGGTGGGCGTACTCGGGACGGGTCACCACGTCAGCAAGGTTGTGGTACTGGTCGTGGATGTCGATGGTCACGTACTCCTCGCCCATCTGGACGTTCAGGAGCTTGGCGGCGTGGCACATCACGCGCTTGCGCTGCTCGACCTTGGCCTGGTCGTGGTCGCGGATGATGTAGTCGGCGCTGGCGGACTCACAGTCACCGCTCATGCGCTCCAGGTAGAAGAAGCCGTCATAGCCCTCGGTGAACTCGGGGCGCTGCTCGGCGGGAAGCATCTGGTGGAAGCGCATGATGAGCTCGGAGGCGTTGATCATCATGCCCTTGGCGGTGCCGGTATGGCAGGAGAGGCCGCGGGCGCGCACGTTGACCTCAGCGGCGTTGAAGGTCTCGTAGCAGAACTCGCCCAGGGGGCCGCCGTCGATGGTGTAGCCAAAGTCCGCGCCGAACTCCTTGAGGTCAAGCAGGGCGGCGCCGTGGCCGATCTCCTCGTCAGGCACGAAGGAGAGCGCCAGGCGCGGGTGGGGCAGGCTGGGGTCGGCCTTCAGGCGGGCAAGCAGGCTCACGACCATGGCGTCGCCGGCCTTGTCGTCCCCGCCCAGCAGGGAGGTGCCGTCCGTGGTCACGATGTCCCAACCGGCCATGTTGGCCAGCTGCGGGTTGGTCTCAGGAGAGACCACAACCTCGCGGCCGTCACGGTCAGTACCAATGCGGAGCTCTCCGCCCTCGTAGTGCTTGACCTCGGGGTGCACGGGGCTGCCCACGCTCTGCCAGGCGGTGTCGATGTGGCAGCAGAAGCCCAGGCACGGCAGGTCCTCGCAGCCTTCGGAGGCCGGCCAGTGCGCCGTCACGTAGGCGTGCTCGTCGACGGCGACGTCCTCTGCGCCCAGCTCGCGCAGGTCCTGGGCAATGACGTTGGCAATGTCGAACTGCTCCGGCGTAGAGGGCACCTTCTGCGCCGTCAGCGGATTCGACTGCGACGGAACCGCGCAATACTTAATAAACCTATCAAGCACGTCAGACATGTACTTCTCCTTCTCTTTTTATAAGAGGCATTTAGCACCAGCACCCGTGATACGCGATTTTCTCGGTCAGCAAGCCGCCAATTGACCGTGCTTAATGCCGAGGAAACCAGGAACTTGATCTAACTCTCCAAACGCAGGGAGCCCCTGATTATCTCCGGCGCAGTTCCGCACGAGCCGGACGCCACTAAATGTGGCGTCCGTGCGAGCAGGACTGTCCGAGCACGGAGATAACCAGGGGCTCCCGAACAGGTGGGACTAGATGGAGACCGGAGTCTTCTCCTCCTCCGTCAGCCCCTCGTCAAACAGGTGGCAGGCGCACTTGTGGCCAGGCTTGACCTCGCGCATCTCGGGCGCGCGCTCGCAGCAGACCTTCATGCAGTGCTGGCAGCGCGTGTGGAAGACGCAGCCCGCAGGCGGGTTGGTGGGGCTGGGCACGTCGCCCTGCAGGATCTTCTTGTCCTGGATGCGCTCGTGGCGAATGCGTGGAATGACGTCGAGAAGCGCCTTGGTGTAGGGGTGCAGGGGCTCGTCGAAGATCTCCTGCTTGCTCGCCAGCTCCATGGTGTGGCCGAGGTACATGACCATGACCGTGTCGGAGATGTGCTTGACCACGGAGAGATCGTGGCTGATGAAGATGTAAGACAGCCCAAGCTTGTCCTGCAGCTCCTCAAGCAGGTTGATGACCTTTGCCTGCACGGAGACGTCCAGGGCCGAGACGGGCTCGTCGCAGACGACGATCTCGGGCTCAAGCACGATGGCCCGGGCGATGCCGATGCGCTGGCGCTGGCCGCCGGAGAACTCGTGCGGGTAGCGGTACTTGAAGGCCAGGTCCAGGCCCACGGCCTGCATGATCTCCTCGACGCGGGCATCGCGCTCGGCGCGGGTCTTGTAGGTGCCAGCAATATCGATGGGCTCGGCAATGATGTCGGCCACGGTCATGCGCGGGTTGAGGGAGCTGTACGGGTCCTGGAAGATGAGCTTCATCTTCTGGCGGGCGCGCGTGAGGTCCTCGCCCTTGAGCTTGGTGAAGTCTTCACCGTCGAGGATGACCTCGCCGGAGGTGGGCTCGGTCAGGCGCAGGATGCACTTGCCAGTGGTGGACTTTCCGCAGCCGGACTCGCCCACGATGGCGAAGGTCTCTCCGCGATGGACCTCAAAGGAGGCGTCCTCCAGCGCGTGCACGCAGGCGTCGGACTTGCTGAAGACGCCCTTCTTGATCGGGTAGTGCTTGGTGAGGTGCTCGACCTTGAGAACGACGTCGTTCATGTCGGCGTTCTTGCCCATCGCTACTCCCCCCATTCCTCAGAGTCAAACATCCAGCAGGCCACGGTGTGGTTCTCGTCACCATTGAGCGGCGAGACGTGCGGGCACTTGGCGCGGCACACGTCCTTGGCGTACGGGCACCTGGGGTGGAAGGGGCAGCCGTCAGGAAGCTCGTTCAGCATGGGCACGCTGCCGGGAATGGCGTAGAGCTTCTCCACGGCGTCGTCCATCGAGGGGATGGAGTTGATGAGGCCGATGGAGTAGGGATGCTTGGGGTTGGTGAAGAGCTCGCCCGCGGTGGTGTACTCCACCAGGTGGCCGGCGTACATGACGGCGACCCAGTCGGCCATCTCGGACACGACGCCCATGTCGTGGGTGATGAGCATGACAGCGGTGCCAAGCTCCTCGCGCATGTGGTCAATGAGCTGCAGGATCTGCGCCTGGATGGTGACGTCCAGGGCCGTGGTGGGCTCATCGCAGATGAGCAGGCTCGGCTGGCAGGCAAGGGCCATGGCGATCATGACGCGCTGGCGCATGCCGCCGGAGAGCTCGTGCGGATAGCTCTTGAAGACCTTCTCGGGGGCGGGGATGCCGACGAGCTTGATCATCTCAAGAGCGCGGGCGTCGGCCTCCTTCTTGTCCATCTTGGGGTTGTGGACGAGGATTCCCTCGCGGATCTGCAGGCCCGCCTTCATGACCGGGTTGAGAGAGGTCATGGGCTCCTGGAATATCATGCCCATCTTGGAGCCGCGGAAGGAGCGCATCTCGTCGCGGGAGAGCTTGGCGAGGTCTGTGCTCTCCAGGTTGATGGAGCCGCCCACGATCCTTGCGGGGGGCTGGGGCAGAAGGCCCATGATGGAAAGGGCCGTCATGGACTTGCCGCAGCCAGACTCGCCGACGACGGCCAGGGTCTCGCCCTTGCGCATGACGAGGTTGAGGTGACGGATGGCGGGAAGCTCGCCGTCCTCGGTGAACAGCGTCACGCAGAGGTCATCCACGTCCAGAAGCACGTCGGCCTTCTTGGACTCGGCGATCTTGGCCTCGATCTCGTCGGCCAGCTCGTCTCGGAGCTCGGCGTTCAGGGAAACGTTGGTCTCAGACATTGGTTCTTCTCCCCTCCCCTAGGAACGCATCTTGGGATCGAGCGCGTCACGAAGCGCGTCACCCAGGAGGTTGAAGGCCATGACCGTGATGATGATGGCAACGCCGGGGATGATGCTGTAGTACGTGCAGGTCTGGATGTAGGGCTGGGCGGCAGAGATCATCTGGCCCCAGGAGGACATCGGCGGCTGGACACCCAGGCCCAGGAAGGACAGGGACGCCTCGGACAGGATGGCGTTGGGGATGCCCAGCGTGGACACGACGATGAGCGTGGAGACGCAGTTGGGCAGCAGGTGCTTCAGGATGATGCGCATGGGCTTGCCGCCAGAGAGGATGCAGCTCTGGATGTACTCGGAGCCCTTGAGGCACATGACGTCGCCACGCACCAGACGCGCCGTGGAGGTCCAGCCCAGAAGGCCCAGCGCCACGTAGAGGTTGATGAGGCCCGGCCCCATGGCAAACATCACGACGATGGCGAAGAGCAGGAACGGGAAGCTGGAGAACACCTGGATCACAAAGGAGATGACGGCGTCGACCTTGCCGCCAAAGTAGCCGGCCAAAACGCCCGCGGTAAACCCGATGAGAAGGGCGATGGCCTGGGAGATCACGCCGACGGAGAGGCTGATGCGGCAGCCGTAGATGACGCGGGAGAGGATGTCTCGGCCGTACTCGTCGGTGCCGAAGATGTGGGCGCCGCCGGGGTTCTGGAACATGTTGGTGATCTCCTGGGCGTCCGGGTCATAGGGCGCCAGTACGGGCGCGAAGATGGCCACCAGGCACAGCAGGGCGACCACGATGAGGCAGAACATGCCGAGTTTGTTCTTCTTGAAGATGTTCCAGGAGACGGCCCAGTAGCTCTGGGCGCGCTTCTTGCCGGTCTTGGCCTTCTCGTCGGCGATGGCGGCGGCAGCGTCGGCCGCGACGCGCTCGGTCTCCTGGACCTTGGAGTCGTTCTTGTCGCTAGAAAGCAGTCCCATTACTCCGCGGCCTCCTCTCCGAGTCGGATGCGCGGGTCAACGACGGCGTAGAGGATGTCAACGACGAGGTAGACCACGACGCAGATGAGTGCGATGTACATGACGCCGCCCTGAATAAGGGGCAGGTCGCGGGCGTTGATGGCGTCAAGCAGGAGCTTGCCCATGCCCGGCATGGCAAAGATGGACTCGATGAGGATGGAGCCCGTGAAGATGTCGCCCAGCTGCGTGCCCGCAATGGTGATGATGGGGATGAGGGCGTTGCGTAGGCCGTGCTTCAGGATGATGACCCACTTCTTGACGCCCTTGGCCTCTGCGGTGCGCATGAAGTCCTGTGAGAGGACCTCGAGCATGGAGGTTCGGGTGACGCGGGCGATGGACGCCGCGTAGCGGATGCCCAGGGCGCACGTGGGAAGCACGAAGGCCTGCCAGGTCTTGATGCCGGAGAGCGGGAACCACTTGAGGGTCAGCGCAAAGACGATCTGCAGGATGACGGCCATCCAGAAGGCGGGCGCGGAGATGCCGAAGATGGAGAGGGACATCAGGACGCGGTCGGCAACGCGGCCGTGGTTGACGGCGGCAACGACGCCCACGACGAGACCCAGGATGAGGGCGAAGATGTAGGCGAAGCCAGCGAGCTTGACCGTGGTGCCAAAGGCGTTACCCATCAGGTCGACGACGGCCTTGCGCTGCGTGTAGGACGTGCCGAAGTCGCCGTGGAGCATGTTGCCAAGCCAGTTGGCAAACTGCTCGAGCACGGGCTTGTTCAGGCCCATCTGCTCACGGATGCGCTGAATGGTGGCCTCGTCGGCCATATCGCCCACCATGACGCGCACGGGGTCACCCGGCACGATGTTGAGCACGAAGAACGTGATGGCCGAGATGGCGAAGATGACGCCGATGGCCAGCAAGATCCTCTTGATGAGATAGTCTCTCATCCACCTACTCCTTTCTTACGTGGCGCGTTACGCGCACTCCCCGTTGCGCCACGCCCCTCAAACTCGGGAACGTCCCGACAACCATAACCGGCGTCGGGACGTCCCGGATAACGCTTTCTAGGCTACCCCTTAAGCGGTCTTGTAGTCCGGATCAGAGGTGTCGATGTCAAGGTCGAACATGTGGTACACGAGGTTGCCGACCTTGGCGTTCTTGACGTAGCTCTTGGCCGCGAAGGAGTTCTTGGGCCAGAACAGCGGGATGGTGGCAAAGTCCTCGTGGCAGATGATGTGGTCGGCCTCCTTGTAGAGGGAAGCGCGCTCGTCCTTGTCCTGGGAGACGCGGGCAGCGGAGAGGAGCTCGTCCACCTTGGGGTTGTTGTAGAAGGAGGACTTGCCCTTGGCGTTGGCGCTGTAGAAGTACGTGTACATGTGGTTGTCGGCGTCAGCGTAGAGCGGGAACCAGCCGATGGCAGTGACCTCGAGGTTGCCGTCGGCCCAGTCGGACTGCCAGACGCCGGAGTCCTCGACGGCGAGCTTGAGGGTGACGCCGATCTCGGCCCAGTAGGACTGGATGACGGTCATGTACTTCTCGTACTGGCCCTTGCGGATCTTGCAGTCCAGGGTGAGGTTGGAGACGCCGGCCTCGGCGAGGAGCTGCTTGGCCTTCTCGGGGTCATAGTCGAGCTTGGCGGAGTCGTCGTGGCCCGGGGTGGCAGGAGCCAGCCAGCAGCCAGCGGGCTCGCCGGCGCCGGACAGGGTGTTGTCGATGAGGGCCTGACGGTCGATGGCCAGGGAGAGGGCCTCGCGGACCTTGACGTCCTTGAGGTTGTCGCTCTGGAGATTGAGGTTCACGAAGTGCACGCCCAGGGTGCTGTACAGGGTGATGCAGTCCTTGACGTCGGGGTCGTTGGAGTACTGGGTCAGCATGTCGGCAGAGACGTCGCACCAGTCGATGTCGCCGTTCTTGAAGGCCATCAGCTTGGTGTTGTTGTCGTCGTAGTAGATGATGTCAATCTCGTCCAGGGCAGGCTCGCCGTCGTGGTACTCGGCGAACTTCTCGAACTTGACCTCGGTGGTGTCGTCGTTCTCGACGATCTTGTACTTGCCGGTGCCGACGCAGTTGGTACCCCAGCCCCACTGGTCGCCAGCCTCCTCGCAGGCCTTCTGCGGGAAGATCTGGGCGTAGTTGATGCCCAGGTTATTGATGAAGGTGACCATCGGAGACTCGAGGACGAAGGTGAAGTGGGTGTCGTCCTCGACGGTGAGGCCCTCGAGCTCGGTGGCGGTGCCGGCGAGCATGTCCTTGGCGCCCTTGATGAGGTCGTACATGTAGGTGGACTTGGCGGCGGTCTCAGGCTTGAACATACGCTCGAAGGTGAACTTCACGTCGTTGGCAGTCAGCGTGGAGCCGTCGTGGCACTTGATGCCCTCCTTGAGGGTGCAGTGCAGGGTGACGCCGTCGTCCTCGAAGGTCGGGACCTCGGTCAGCAGGCACGGGACGAGCTCATTGTCCTCGGTCCAGCGAAGGGGAGCCTCAAAGACGCAGTCGGAGACGGAGGAAGAGCCGGAGCTGGTGGACTTCTGCATGTCCAGGCCGAGCTTGGCATTGGACTGGCCGAAGCGCAGAACCTTCTTCTTCTCGCCACCGTCGGTGGTGGAGGAATCGGAGCCACCGCAGGCGGCCATGGAGAGCATCGTCGCGGCGGAGCCGGCAACGGCGGCGCCCTTAACGAAGTTACGGCGGGTGAGGTTAGTCATTTGACTTGCCTTTCTCTTCTCCCTATTTGACGCGCGTCCCTTTCGCGCGGCCGGAGACAACGCATGTCGGTTGTACCTCGGTAAAGGTAGTATCCGCGAAGTGCCCGTTTGGCCTGGTTCTTTTAACCTCGCTTAACAAAAGCAAAGCGTTGGAAACCTTTTGGCGAGAATAACATGCCGCTTGCCGGAAACCTGAATAGAAAAAAGCCGCCCCCACATTGGGGACGGCCCTTGAACCTGCTTGCTACGAGAGCGAGGGGGAGCTTACTCCTCGACGGTCTCCTCGGCAGCCTCGGCCGGCTTCTCGGACTCGGGGAGAGGCTTGACCTCAACCTCGGTGCCGAGGGTCTCGGCGGCGGCCTTCATGGACAGGGAGATGCGACGACGGTCGAGGTCGATCTCCATGACCTTCACCTGGACGGTGTCGCCCACAGTGCAGACCTGGGAAGGCTGGTCGACGTGCTGCTTGGCCATCTCGGAGATGTGGACCAGGCCCTCGACGCCGTCACCAAGGTCGACGAAGGCGCCGAAGGTGACGAGCTTGGTGACCTTGCCCTCGACGATGGCGTCAACGGGGTACTTCTTGACGAGGGTGCGCCAAGGATCCTCGGTGGTCTGCTTGAGACCGAGGGAAATGCGCTCGCGGTTCAGATCGACGTCGAGCACCTGGACCTCGACCTCCTGGCCGACCTTGACGACCTCGGAGGGGTGGTTGACGTGGTTCCAGGAGAGCTCGGAGATGTGGATCAGGCCGTCGATGCCGCCGAGGTCGACGAAGGCGCCGAAGTCGACGATCGAGGAGACCGTGCCCTTGAGGCGCATGCCCGGCTGGAGCTTCGAGAGGATCTCGGAGCGCTCGGCCTTGCGAGCCTCCTCGAGGACAACGCGACGGGAGAGGACGACGTTGTTGCGGTTGCGG
>ERZ824488.633-NODE-633-length-44832-cov-5.151350_pt1 | contig 44832 bp, 40 predicted proteins | sample MGYA00519936_ERZ824488 | MGnify/ENA primary metagenome ERZ824488 (study PRJEB31778, sample SAMEA3449153) | human gut metagenome | biome: human gut; feature: human-associated habitat; material: faeces | place: United Kingdom | collected 2010/2012 ... | reverse complement strand
TTCCGAAAATAACCTCCGTATACTTATGCGCTTTACTCTGATAATCTCCGGAGAAATTCAGGTCGATATCCGGCTCTTTGTTTCCCTTGAATCCAAGGAAAGTCTCAAATGGAATGTCAAATCCGTCTTTGACCAGCTTCTTTCCACAGACCGGACAGTTCTTATCCGGCATATCGTGTCCACAGCCACCCACATATTTTTTCACTTCTTCCGAATCAAAATCACTATAGTGACAATTGCTGCAATAGTAATGTGGAACCAGAGGATTGACCTCCGTGATTCCTGCCATAGTTGCAACGAATGAAGATCCTACCGAACCACGGGATCCTACCAGGTAACCATCCTCGTTGGATTTCCATACCAGCTTCTGCGCAATGATATACATAACCGCAAATCCATTGGAAATGATGGAATTCAGTTCTCTTTCCAGTCGTTCATGTACAATCTCCGGAAGGGGATCCCCGTACATAGAATGGGCTTTATTATAACAGATATCTCGCAGCATCTGGTCGGAATTCTCAATAACCGGAGGACACTTATCCGGGCGGACCGGAGAAATCTTCTCGATCATATCCGCGATCAGATTGGTGTTCCTGATCACAACTTCATACGCTTTTTCCGAACCAAGGTAGGCAAATTCATCCAGCATTTCCTCCGTTGTACGAAGGTATAGTGGTGCCTGCTTATCGGCATCTCCAAATCCTTTTCCTGCCATGATGATCCGGCGGTATACCTCATCTTCCGGATCCATGAAATGTACGTCACAGGTTCCCACGACCGGTTTGTGGAACTGCTCCCCAAGATGCACGATTTTCCGGTTCAGATCCATGATATCTTCCATAGAATTGACCGAAGTTACTTTGTCACTCTCTACCATAAATGCATTGTTTCCAAGCGGCTGGATTTCCAGATAGTCATAAAAATCCACGATCTTCGCGATCGTCTCATCCGGCTTTCCATCCAGAAGTGCACGGTAAAGCTCTCCGGCTTCGCAGGCACTTCCCACGATCAGACCTTCCCGGTGCTCATTTAGCACACTTTTCGGGATACGGGGTCTGCGATTATAGTAAACCAGATGGGATGCAGAAACAAGCTGATACAAATTCACACGACCAATGTCATTTCTTGCAAGAATAATGACATGATAAGTCGGAAGCTTTTTAATAGAATCCGGGTTCAGATCCCCAAATTCATTAACTTTTGCAAGCGTTGTCAGTTCCCGTTCTTTGAGCATCTGCACAAATTTCACAAAGATTTCTGCCGTGCAGCCTGCATCATCAACTGCGCGGTGATGATTCTCCAGGGAAATATTTAAAGCTTTTGCAACGGTATCCAGCTTGAAACGGTTCAGTGCCGGAAGAAGGACACGGGCAAGTGCAACGGTATCTACATAAGTAAAATCAGCCTCAATCTTCTGCCTTTTGCAGTTCTGCTCGATAAATCCCACATCAAAAGAAGCATTATGCGCCACCAGAACCGCATCGCCAATAAATTCTATAAACTGCGGCAAGATTGTCTCAATATCCAGCGAACCGATGACCATCTCATCGGTGATGCCGGTAAGTTCCGTGATACGGAACGGGATCGGACGTTTCGGATTGACAAAGGTACTGAACTTATCTGTGATCTTCCCGTCTTCCACTTTTACCGCGCCAATCTCGATGATCCGGTCAGTCACAGCGGAAAAACCGGTTGTCTCGATATCGAATACCACGTAAGTGCCTTCCAGGTCCTGTCCCTTTTCGTTCTCCGCGATCTTAGTCAGATCATCTACCAGATATCCTTCCACTCCATAAATAACTTTAAATGGATCATCCTTATCCAGATCCTCGATCACATGATTGGCATCGGTAAACCCCTGCACCACACCATGATCGGTGATCGCAATCGCCGGGTGTCCCCAGTCATGTGCTCGCTTTACCAGATCTTTTGCCTCGGAAACACCATCCATATCGCTCATCTTGGTATGGCAGTGAAGCTCCACGCGTTTTTCCGGATACTTGTCTTTTCTTGTTACACGGAAATCCGAAGTTTTGCGGATTCCGGTTACAGAACCAATGGTCAGCTCTCCATCAAATTTATCAATCGTCGTAACTCCTTTGATTTTCAGAAATACACCTTTTTTAATCTCCGCAAGCAGATCCGGGAGCTGGTCATTGCGGGTAAACATCTTGACCATGATCGTGTCGGTAAAGTCGGTCACGGCAAACATGACGATTGTCTTTTCGTTCCGGATCTCACGGGTATCAAAGCTGATCACCTGTCCCCGGAAAGTAATCTCACCCATCTCTCCGGTAACTGTCTTCAGCTCGATCGGCATATCGTCAAAGTCCCGTCCATAGATTACGTTCGGGTCATCGGAGCGCTTGAGCGGATAATCCCGACGCACAAAGCTTCCCTTGCCACTTTTGAACCCACTGGACTTTCCTGCAAATTCCTGTTTTTTCGGAGTCTCCGGTTTCTTCTGTTCCTGTTTATTCTGCGTACTTGATGCATCTGCTTCTTTAGCGGCATCTTCTGCTTTTTCCGCTTTCTTCTTTGATACGCCTTCCGTTTCTTTTGCTTTTGCCGCCTCTTCCGTGGCATGCTGTGCCTGCAGCTTCTGATTCCTTTCCCTGATCGCATCTACTTCCTGTTGAAGCTGCATTTCATTGAATTTCTTGTATTTGCTCTCTCCTACTTCTTCATAATCAATTTCTACATCCACCGGCACGTGGAAACGGTTCTCAAAGACGTCCTTCAGATAGCTGGTGATCTCGCTGGTCTTTCCCTCTGCAACAATCGTGTCCGCCATAGTCAGACACATAGTACGCTCCCCTTCGAAGCGGCACTTTGCCTTCTGGAACATATTTTTCTCCAGCACACTTTTCTGCTCCAGCTCAAAAAGAATACTCTCCTTGTAGGCATGCATCAGGTTCTCCGGCGTATACTGCTCGGAAAGCCGGTATTCCTCGATGATCGTCACCGGAATATTTCCCTGCGAAAACAGCTGTTCCTCAATCTGGTTCTCCACATAACATACCGTTTTCTTCGGGATCAGATGGGTACTGTAAATATAAACCTTGATATGATTTCTGGCTGAAGTGGAGGTGATTTTCGTCACCTCCACCTTTTCAAACAACATATGGCTGTCGTTATCGATATTCAATGTTGGAAACACATCAAAAAATAGCTTTGTCATCTTCTATTCGCCCCAATGTTCCAGTTCATTACGAAGTGCATCTAAAAGCTCATCCTCTTTTACCTTACGGATGATCTCTCCTTTTTTGATCAGAAGTCCTTCCCCAATTCCCCCTGCGATTCCAAGATCAGCCTCTCTTGCTTCTCCAGGACCATTTACCACGCATCCCATCACTGCAACCTTGATATCAAGTGGATATTCAGCAACCATCGTCTCTACTTTATTGGCAAGTCCGATCAGATCAATCTTGGTACGTCCACAGGTCGGGCAGGATACAACTTCAATTCCTCCTTTTCTAAGTCCCAGTGCTTTCAGGATCAGTTTTGCGCTCTTGATCTCTTCTAATGGATCCCCTGTCAGCGATACACGAATCGTATCTCCGATTCCCTGATAAAGGATGATTCCAAGTCCTACTGAAGATTTAATATTGCCTGAAAGCAGCGTCCCGGACTCGGTGATTCCCACATGCAACGGATACGGGCATTTCTTTGCGATCAGCTCATGCGCTTTTACACACATCATGACATCTGAAGACTTAATACTGACCACCAGATTGTCATAGCCCATGTTCTCAATCATGTGTACCTTGTCAAGTGCACTTTCCACGATTCCCTCTGCAGTCACGCCACCATATTTTTCCAGAAGGTTCTTCTCCAGCGAACCACTGTTCACCCCGACACGGATCGGAATCTCGTATTCTTTTGCTTTCTCCACAACCGCACGGACTCTGTCCTCACTTCCGATATTCCCCGGATTGATACGGATTTTATCTGCACCGTTTTCAATTGCAGCGATCGCAAGACGATAATCAAAATGTATATCTGCAACCAGTGGGATATGAATCTGCTTTTTAATCTCTTTTAAAGCCTGTGCCGCTTCCATGGTTGGAACAGCGCAGCGGATGATCTCACAGCCTGCCTTTTCAAGCGCAAGAATCTGCGCAGCCGTAGCTTCCACATCCTCTGTCTTTGTATTGGTCATCGACTGGATCGCTACCGGATTGCCTCCTCCGATCTTTCTTCCTCCGATATTTATTACTTTTGTATCCTTCCTTGTCATCTGATTTTAACCTCCTGTTCTCACACAAAACCCTCTGCCTGCGGACTTTCGTGCCCACAGAGAGAGGGTTCTCTTTATTTGTCTGCTTTTTCAAAAATCATCTGGTCCCCATAATCCCACTCGGTAAGTGTAAGCTCGGTTCCGTCCACACTGTAATTGAATGTAGTAAGTACAGAATTGATCGCCTGCTCTACTTCCGTTGCAGTTACATTATCACCAAGTTCTTTCGCTGTCTCATCCAGCTCTTCCTGCTTTACAGTAAATGTAATCTGCTTTGCCTTGGTATCCAGTGTATATCCAAGTTCCACATCCACATCCTTACCATCGATCAGGTTCTTCCAGTCAAGCTCTGCTTCATTATGGTCATCTACTTCCAGTATCATATCACTCTCATCATGCTTCCACTTTCCTTCCAGCGGATTTCCGAAAAATCCCTGGTAAATGAAATATCCAGCCACGATAATGATCAGAACGGTCGTAATTCCTGTCACATAGTTCCACACACGGCTTCTTTTATCTTCATCATTCTTTGCAATAATCATAGAATCAAGCCCTCCACATCATGTCAATCTTATAATTCATTATACGGGTTTTAACTTTCACTGTCAACGGGGACTGCAAAGAAGAAGATTCAATGTGACTGACGCCATAAAAATCTTATATTCAATTACTGAATATGCGGAAATACCGGTTTGAGTGCCGGATAAATCTGACGGAACTCTTGGTATCTCTTTTCGTATTTTTCAACCAGTTCTGCTTCCGGTTCTACGGTATCTACAATCTTAACCAGCTTGTCAGCTGCTGCTTCTACGCTTTCGTATTCGCCGCATCCGACTGCTGCAAGGATTGCACCTCCAAGTGCCGGTCCTTCTTCGCTCTCGATGATATCCACTTTCAGGTTCATGATATTGGCAATCATCTTTCTCCAAAGAGGACTCTTTGCTCCACCACCGCAGATCTTGGTACGTTCAATCTTGATTCCAAGGCTTTTTGCAACTTCAAGGGAATCACGGAGTGCAAATACAACTCCTTCCAGTACTGCCTGCATCATATCTGCTCTTGTGGTATCCATCGTCATACCGGTAAAGGTAGCTCTTGCATATGGATCATTGTGCGGTGAACGCTCTCCCATCAGATATGGAAGATAGAACACATGGTTCTCACCTAGCTTTGTAATATCTTTCTGCTCTGCTGCAAAATCATCCGTGTGAAGAATCTCTTCTGCCCACCATTTATTGCAGGATGCAGCACTTAACATGCATCCCATCAGATGATAATGACCGTCTGCATGTGCAAAAGAATGCAGAGCATTGTTCTTATCCACGCCGAAGTTTGCACTGGAAATAAAGATGGTTCCGGATGTTCCAAGAGAAATGTTGCATCTTCCGTCACCAACTGTTCCTGTTCCGACAGCTGCAGCTGCATTATCGCCTGCTCCTGCAATAATTTTTACATTTTCAGAAAGTCCGAGTTCTGCTGCTACTTCCGGCTTCAGACTTCCCACAACTTCGTAGCTTTCATAAAGCTTCGGAAGCTGTTCTTCTGTTACGCCGCAGATGTCCATCATTTCTTTGGACCAGCATTTGTGTTCTACATCCATCAGAAGCATGCCGGATGCATCCGAATAATCAGAGCAGAAGCTTCCTGACAGGCAGTATGCCAGATAATCTTTTGGAAGCATGATCTTTGTGATCTTTGCAAAATTCTCCGGCTCATTTTTCTTTACCCACAGGATCTTTGGTGCGGTAAATCCAGTAAATGCAATGTTTGCTGTGTATTTAGAAAGCGTTTCTTTTCCGATCTCGTTATTCAGATAATCCGTCTCTTCTGTGGTACGTCCATCGTTCCAGAGAATTGCCGGGCGGATGACCTGGTCGTCTTTATCCAGAATGACCAGTCCGTGCATCTGTCCACCAAAGCTGATTCCTGCAACCTGGCTCTTATCACACTCAGAAGTCAGTTCTTTGATGCCTTCTACGGACTGGGTAAACCAGTCTTCCGGATGCTGTTCTGACCAGCCCGGATGTGGGAAGTATAATGGGTATTCTTTTGAAACAATTTTTTTGATGTCGCCTTTTTCATCCATTAACAGAAGTTTTACTGCGGATGTTCCAAGGTCTACGCCTATATAGAGCATGATGTACCTCCTTGTTAGGGTTTTTGTATCAACCTGACGGATTCGAGGGATTGTGACCAGATTATAGAAAATAAATATTGCATCTTCCAATCGGCAAAGCATTCCGATGAGCCTCTTAGGGCGGAAATTGTATCAGCAATGGCTTCCACAATTTCTGAGTCTCATCTTCATTGCCTCAAATGGAATCTGCCATATTTATTTTCTATAATCTGGTCCTCAAGACATTGAACCGCCTGCTTGAAACATAAATCCTGTTTTTAATTCGTGTTTCTTTGTACTATAAAGGGGCGGGTTCATTCAGCCGCCCCTTATATGATTGTGTATAGTTTTAATTAGCCCCAAGGATTTTCTGTTGGGTAACGTACACCTTTTGGCTGGTTGTAGCCGATTTCGTCTACCGGTACTCCGATGTATTTGAATACTTCGTAAAGTGCTTTTCCGTAATGTCCGAATGCTACGGCTCCGTGATGCGGGAAGTTCTTTTCGATCAGTACATGACGATAGAATCTGCCCATTTCCGGAATTGCGAAGATTCCGATTGCTCCGAAGGAACGTGTTGCTACTGGAAGGACTTCACCGTGTGCAATGTAAGCTCTCAGTACATTGTCTGATGTGCTCTGCAGACGGAAGAATGTGATATCTCCAGGTTTGATATCTCCTTCAAGTGTTCCCTGTGTTACTTCGACTGGAAGAGATCTTGCCATGATCATCTGGTATTTCATTTCGCAGAATGAAAGTTTGGATGATGCAGTATTTCCACAGTGGAATCCCATGAATGTATCTTTCAGTGTGTAATCGAATTTGCCCTTAATGTCTTCTTCATAAAGGTCAGCCGGTACAGAGTTGTTAATATCAAGGAGTGTTACAGTGTCTTCACTTACAACTGTTCCGATGAATTCGCTGAGTGCTCCATAGATATCTACTTCGCAGGATACCGGAATTCCCTGTGCTGTCAGACGGCTGTTGACATAGCATGGTACAAATCCGAACTGTGTCTGGAATGCAGGCCAGCATTTTCCGGCGATTGCAACATATTTGCGGTATCCTCTGTGTTCTTCTACCCAGTCTTTAAGTGTCAGTTCATACTGAGCAAGTTTTGAAAGGATTTCCGGTTTCTTGTTACCGGCTCCAAGTTCTTCTTCCATCTCTTTTACAATTGCCGGAATTCTTTCATCTCCGGCATGTTTGTTAAATGCTTCAAACAGGTCAAGTTCTGAGTTTTCTTCAATCTCTACGCCGATATTGTAAAGTTGTTTGATCGGTGCATTACATGCAAGGAAATTCAGCGGTCTTGGTCCAAAGCTGATAATCTTCAAATTGTTAAGTCCGATGATTGCTCTTGCGATCGGTTCAAATTCATGGATCATATCTGCGCATTCTTCTGCTGTTCCAACCGGATATTCCGGAATATATGCTTTAATATTACGAAGCTTTAAGTTGTAGCTTGCATTTAACATACCGCAATATGCATCTCCACGTCCCTGGATCAGGTTGTTGCCGCTTTCTTCTGCTGCTGCAACGAACATCTTTGGTCCATCAAAGTGTTTTGCAAGCAGAGTCTCTGAGATTTCCGGTCCGAAGTTTCCAAGATATACAACCAGTGCATTACATCCGGCTTTCTTGATATCTTCCAGAGCCTGTACCATATGGATTTCACTTTCTACGATACAGATCGGACATTCGTAAATATGTTCTTCTCCGTATTTTTCTTTGTAAGCTTTCATAAGTGCTTCTCTTCTTGATACAGAAAGGCTTTCCGGGAAGCAGTCACGGCTTACTGCAACAACTCCGATTTTCAGTTCTGGCATGTTATTCATTGTTTTTTCCTCCTAAAATATGAATCTGTCTGTTCTATTTTGCGATGTCGATATTCTCACCTTTAAGTCCGCACACAGCGCCTTCGATTCCTGCTTCTTCATGTGCAATCAGCCATTTGTTCTTTGCGGTAAGAAGCTTGTCATCAAATGATTTGGTATGGCAAGTCATCAGATCTGTATTGGTTCCCTTTGGAAGAACTACTACTGCCTTAAATCCATTTCCATCTACTCCGCAAGGTGCATAGTGAAGGGTTGTTCCGTACACTTCGATTCCAATTCCTGCTGGGACAAGGAATGCTTCTACTTTTGATGTGTCATATGTAAAATCCGGTTCGATATCCTGCTCTGCCCCCAGAAGCAGAATGATATCTGTCACTGCGACATTCACTTCTGAACTTCTGTGATATTCCAGTGCGTTCAGTTTGCTGTTATGTCCGTTGCAGTATCCGATCTGGATCGGAAGTTCTCCGTAAACTCTCATCTTCAGATCGATTGCAACATCCGTTGTTTCCAGTTCTTCAATAGATGGTTCGTAGATGACATCCTCCGGAAGAGGGGTGTGTTCCATTGCCTTGATCAGCTTTGAAAAATCATATCCATCGATCACACGTCCGTATCTGCTGAATTCTGGATCTGTTACTTTTTTGATTTTCATTTCTTCCACCTTCTTTCTGTCTTATATTCTAACAGGCTAAGTCGGTATCCGCTACCGAAAACTTAGCCTGTTAACTGCACTTTCTTGTCCTTATGCTATTTTTTATTATTTAGAACGTTTCTTAGATTCTACATCAAAGATAACGGCTGCAAGAAGAACAATACCTTTTACAACTTTCTGCCAGTTGGCATCTACACCCATGATAGACATACCGAGGTTGATAACACCCATCAGAGTTGCACCTATGATAACTCCAGGGATTGTACCACTTCCACCGTAAGCGGAAGCGCCACCGATGAAGCAGGATCCAATGGCATCCATTTCGTATCCATCACCGGCTGTCGGGTTTGCTGAGTTCAGACGGGCGATAACTGCCATTGCTGCAACTGCTGCAAGAAGTCCCATGTTTGCATAAGCGATAAAATACACTTTATTAGTATTGATACCAGAAAGCTGTGCTGCTTTCTCATTTCCACCGATTGCGTATAAATGACGTCCTACGGTTGTCTTTGATGTCAGATATCCGTAGATCAGAACGATCAATGCTACCCAGATTAAGATCATCGGAATACCTTTGTACTGTGCCAGTCTCCACATAAATGCGATGATTACAATACTGATCACTGCGCATTTAACAATATCATTAACCGCTGGTCCGACTTTATATCCTTTTTTGATCTTTGACATTCTTCCTTTGAAAGTCATAAGTACAAAAACTGCTGCAATGATGATTCCTGCAAGGATACAGGTAATATTGATTCCGTTTCCGTGGAACACATCTACAATGTAATTGTTAAACAGTGCCAGGTATGCATCCGGCATTGGAGCAATCGTAAAACCATTCAGAATGATATTAGAAAGACCACGGAAGATCAGCATACCAGCCAGTGTTACGATAAATGGTGGGATACGTCTGTAAGCGATCCAGAATCCCTGCCATGCACCGATTGCAAGACCGGTAACAAGCATGATAAGAATAGATACCCCAACACTCATGCCTTTATTAACCATAAATGTTGCACCTACAGCGCCGGCGAAACATACAACTGAACCAACACTCAGGTCGATATTACCACCAGTTAAGATACACAGTAACATACCTGTTGCCAGGATAAATACGTAAGAGTTCTGTGAAATCAGGTTATTTACATTCTGTGGGAGAAGCATTCTTCCACCTGTTTTCCATGTGAAAAACAGTGTTACAATGACCAGTACAATGACCATTGTATATTTCTTTAAAAAAGCAGATACATTTTCTTTACTCATAACTATTCTCCTTTGCTTGAACTCAAAATTCGTCCCATGATGACTTCCTGGGATGCCTCTGCTGCATCCAGTTCTCCGACGATACGTCCCTCATTCATAACGTAAATCCTGTCAGACATTCCAAGTACCTCAGGTAACTCGGAAGAAATCATGATAACCGATTTTCCTGCTGCCACCAGATCATTGATAATACAGTAAATTTCATATTTTGCACCAACATCGATACCTCTGGTTGGCTCATCCAGAATCAGGACATCCGGTCCGGCGAACATCCATTTTGCAAGGAGAACCTTCTGCTGGTTACCACCACTTAAGTTTCCTACATTCTGTTCTACAGACGGACACTTTGTACGCATCTTCTGTCTATATTCCTCTGCAACCGCAATCTCTTTGTCACGGTCGATCACACCATGGGCACTGACTCCGTCAAGGTTTGCCAGAGTTGTATTTACACGGATTGGATTGCTCAGTATTAATCCGTTTCCTTTTCTGTCTTCTGTCACATATGCAATTTTGTGTTCAATTGCTTCTTTAACGGTATGAAGTTTCACCTCTTTACCATTAATATATAATTCACCAGAAATATTTTTTCCATAGCTGCGTCCGAAAATACTCATTGCAAGCTCTGTACGTCCGGCTCCCATAAGTCCTGAAATACCAAGTACTTCTCCTTTACGGACATACATAGACACGTTATCTACCACTTTGCGGTCAGAATATACCTGATGATGAACGGTCCAGTTCTTAACCTCCAGTGCTTTATCGCCAATTTTTACATTTTTCCTCTTCGGGAAACGGTCCGTAAGTTCACGACCAACCATTCCTTTGATAATTCTGTCTTCCGTAATTTCATCTGTTCTCTTATCCATCGTCTCGATGGTACTTCCATCACGGATAACTGTGATTTTGTCGGCTACATAAGCAACCTCATTCAGTTTATGTGTGATGATGATCATCGTCATTCCCTGTTTTTTGAACTCAAGCATCAGATCCAGCAGGGCCTTTGAATCCGATTCATTCAGTGATGAGGTCGGCTCATCAAGAATCAGTAATTTTGCATGTTTTGCAAGTGCTTTTGCAATTTCAACAAGCTGCTGCTTGCCGACACCGATATCTTTGATCAGTGTACGTGATGACTCATGAAGTCCTACTTTCGCAAGATATTCATCTGCTTCTCCATAAGTTTTACTCCAGTCAATTGAGAATTTCTTTCCCTGTTCATTACCGAGATACATATTCTCGCCAATCGTCATTTCCGGAACCAGTGCCAGTTCCTGGTGAATAATTACGATACCTTTTTCTTCACTGTCTTTAATTTTATTAAATTTACAGACCTCGCCATCGTAAATAATATCTCCCTCATAAGTACCATATGTATATACACCACTGAGTACATTCATAAGTGTTGACTTTCCCGCTCCGTTTTCACCTACAAGGGCGTGAATCTCACCTTCTTCAACTTTAAGGTTTACATTGTCCAGCGCTTTAACGCCCGGGAAAGTTTTGGTAATATTTTTCATTTCCAATAAAACCTTACCCAACCTGAATCCCTCCTTCTCTTTTAGCGGCACAAGCGGGATTAAAATCCCGCTTGTACTCATTTAAATATGTATCGTATTACTTAATATCTGCTTCTGTATAATATCCAGAATCAAGAAGCATTTCTTCGTAATTGTCAATTGTAACAACTGTTGGTTCGCAAAGGTAAGAAGGAATGATGCCTGTTCCGTTATCATATGACTCATTATCATTTGTCTCAGCTTCTTTGCCATCCATGATCGCATCTACCATCTTAACTGTCTGTTCAGCAAGTTTACGTGTATCTTTGAATACTGACATAGACTGTTTTCCATTTACGATGTTCTTAACATTTGGTTTGTCACAATCCTGACCTGTGATGACCGGCCATTTTCCTGTGTAGTTTGCTTCCAGAGCATTTTCAACACCAAGTGCTGTAGAGTCATTTGAGCAAAGAACTACGTCAAGGTCTTTTCCGTTATAGTTGGATGCAAGAATTGCTTCCATTCTTGACTGGGCTTTTTCTGTAGACCAGTCTGCTGTAGCAACTTCTTCTTTCTTAACCTGTCCTGACTGGACAACCAGTTTTCCTGAATCAATGTATGGCTGAAGAACTTCCATTGCTCCACCGTAGAAGAAGTTTACATTGTTGTCTCCTGGATCACCTGTGAAGATTTCCAGATTGTAAGGACCATCTGTATTATCAAGGTCTAATGCATCCACGATGTATTCGCCCTGTTTCTGACCTACCAAGTAGTTATCAAATGTTGCGTAATATGTAACTGCAGATGAGTTCATGATCAGACGGTCATAAGAGATAACCGGGATTCCCTGTTCTTCTGCCTGTTTTAACGGAGTTCCAAGTGATTCACCATCAATGGATCCGATTACGATTGCGTCACATCCTCCAGATACCATGTTCTCAACCTGTGAAACCTGTGTAGCAACATCATTGCTTGCAAACTGAAGGTCAACTTCGTATCCGGCATCCTCCAGCTGTTTCTTCATGTTCTCGCCGTCCTGATTCCATCTCTGTAAGTCTTTTGTCGGCATTGCAACACCAATCTTACCTGTTCCGGCTTTTGTCTCTTTCTTATCTGATGAGCCAGATGATGATGAAGTATCATTTCCGCTTGTACATGCTGCCATGGATAATGTCATAGCTGCAATGACGCCCACTGTAAGAAGCTTTCTTGTTCTGTTTCCCATAATTCGTTTCCTCCTTTAAGAAAATTTGTTTTTCTTGATGCTTATACTATAGCAGTTCACAAACTGGACAAGATTGTAAAAAACCGTACATATTTATGATATTATTGTGTAAAAAAAGAAAGGTAGCACAAATTTGTACTGCCTTTCTGTCAAAAATGTCCTAGTCCCGGCTCTCTTCCGAAACATTCAGATATACTTCATCATGTAAATGGAATCCAAGATCAATGATCACTGAATCCATATTTTCTTTTGTCACTGCAATCGGCGGAAGTCCCCAATAAGGAACATCTTTCCCATCATCCGTTGTTTTTACACTGTTTTCTCCAATATCTTTTCCGACAATCTGTTCTCCGTTTGCCAGTTTTACCGCACACTTTGCCGCCACTTTTGCAAGCCGTTCAATCGGTTTATACACAGTCATCGCTTGTGTACCTTCCACGATTCTCTGACAGGCTTCCAGATCGGCATCCTGCCCGGTCACAACCACTTTCCCGGCCATCTGCTTTTCACTGAGTGCTTTGATCACATACCCGGCGATCGCATCATTGCCGCACATAACACCATCTACTTCCTCCAGCTCAGCCAGTGCCTCATTGACTGCCTGAAAACCGGTCTCCGGTTTCCACGAACTAACGCTTGTCTTCTTCACAACATTCAGATTACTGTCCTTGATCATCTTTTCAAATCCTTTTGCCACATCCTGTGAATTGGCATCCGATTCTGGTCCGCAGATCATAACAATATTGCCTCCATCCGGGAGTTTCTCCAGCATGGTCTTTCCCATCTCTTCCCCAACACTCTCATTATCAACTGTGATATAGAGATCTGTTTTTGTTCCCTGGATCAGACGGTCATAGGAAATTACCCGGATTCCCTCTGATTTTGCTTTATCCACCTCTTCCGTCAGTCCATAAGAATCCACTGCAACGATCACGATTACGTCCATCTTCTGTGCAATAAAATCCTCAATCTGCTTTTTTTGCTTTTCCAGATTATTATTCGCATTCTGCACATCTACCTGCGCTCCCAGTTCCTGTGCTACTGCGGTAAATACATCCCGGTCTCTGGTCCACCTTTCCAGAACCAGAGTATCGATCGTAAATCCAATCTTCAGTTGCTTTTTATCACTTCTATCGGTCTTTACGCCCTGCGATTTTGCTGAACATCCCACAAGTAGCTGTCCTGCAAAAGCAATACACACCAAAAATACCATCCATCGTCTTATAGGTTTATTCATATCGTCCCTCCTCACGGTATTCCGTCGGTGTCACACCTGTCCATTTTTTAAAAATACGACTGAAATAATTGGGATCTCCGTACCCGGATTCCATACAGATCTCTTTGATACTCTTCTCCGTTTCCATAAGCTGCTTTTTCGCATATTCGATCCGCAGATTGTTCACATAATCTATGTAATTGACATTCTCTGATTCTTTAAACAGCTTACTTAAATAGTAGGAACTGATTCCAAGTTCTTTTGCCGTCTCTTCCAGAGAAATTTCCCCTGAAAAATGCTCTGCTATATAAACTTTTGCTTTTTCTACTACATTAACCGTCTTCTCCTGTTGTTTCATTGAGATGTGTCCTGCTGCTTCTGTCATTTTATGCACAAACCATCGTTCCAGCCCTTCATATGTCTGAAAGCTCATCAACTGATCCAGATAATTTGCCCTTACATCAAAATGATAAGTCATTGCCCCCTGCTCGTAGACAGATTTTTCAGCAAGCAGGACAAATTCCATTACTTTCAGGCGTACATTGTTCGTAACCTCCGGAAACTGCTTCTCCATCCACATCACAAACTCTGTACTTTTTTCTGTCAGTTCTGCATCCCCTGCGTGAACTGCATCAAAAAGACCGGATTCCATATCATACGGATATCCCTCTTCATATACACAGCTGACTGGAAGATCCTTTGCATGGTTCACCTTTCCTACTCCCTGCCTTGCCGTATCGAGTGCTTCTCTGTAGGACTTGGAAACTTCCTCCCAGGATACGACAGACCCGATGCCCGCTTTGAATTTCATTTCCATCTGCTGCTCCATTTTACGAAGCATACTGCGGATATTTTCAATCTTTACTTCCCGCTCATTATAAGATTCTTCCTTTTCCCTGCACGGGACAAGGACGATTACTTTGTTTCCCATCAGAGATCCTACAATTCCATTCATCGTCTCCTTAAGCATTTCACGGAAAATCATGCTGTGCTTTTGCAGCCGGATTCCTGCACCTACTGTGTTGGTCAGTTCTCCTTTTCGCAATTCTTCTCCGCATTCGATCACTATTGCATAGACATACTCCGTATTGATTCCAAGCAGCTCACGGTATGTAAGATTGGAGGTATCATTGCTCTCTCCAAGAAGAACGCTGTACACAAAACCACTTTCGATCATCGGAACCACAACCTCAAGTTTTTCTTTCACCTTCAGATCCTTACTTACTTTTTCCCTTCTGTCATTTACAAGCTTCATCGCCTTTCGCAGAGTATCCGTCAGCACGTCCTTATTGATCGGCTTTGTCAGATAAGACATAACGCCGATATCAATAGCCTTCTGTGAATATTCAAATTTATCATAGGCCGTAAGAACAATGAAAATGATATTTTTATGTTCTCTTTTAATCTCTTCCATTGCTTCGATTCCGTTGATCCCCGGCATCTGGATATCCATCAGGATAATATCCGGGCGAAATGACTCTGCAAGTTCGATCGCCATACGCCCATTTTTTGCAGATTCAATTTCAAATTCATCTCCAAAGCTTTTCTGGATCATAAATCTAATTGCCTGCTGTACAATTCCTTCATCATCACAGATCAATATCCTCATCTTATGTCCTCCCTTTTCAAATAGATCAACACTTCTGTTCCTCTCTCTGCCCGCCGACGGATCTCAATCACATGCTCCATATTATAATACCGTTTCAGACGGTTGATCACATTATCCATACCGATTCCGGCGGAATCCCGCTGACTGTGGCTGTGTGCACTCTCTCCACGCATGATCTTTTCGATCACTTCCGGTTCAATTCCCACACCATTGTCTTCTACTTTCACGCAGACCATACCATCATCACTGTAAACAGACAGATGGATCTTTCCTTCTCCCTGCAGTTCGCGTATTCCATGATTTACCGCGTTTTCGATCAGGGGCTGCAGGATCATACTTGGCATCATTGTACCAGTCACGCGCTCATCGATCTGTTTTGTATAATGGATTTCTCCTGCAAATCGTACATTCAAAATATAAATGTAGTTGTCTACCAGTTCCAGCTCTTCCTTAAGCGTAGTATCTTTCTCCATCTTCCTTACATTATAGCGAAAGAAATCCGCCATGTTCTGTACAAACAAACAGGTATTTTCTGCACCCTCCATCATGGCAAGCTGTGCTGCTGCATTCAGACTGTTAAACAGAAAATGCGGGTTGATCTGCGCCTGCAGATATTTAAGCTGTGCTTCCTTAAGGTCATTTTTCATAATCAGTTCATTCTCGATCAGCCTGCTTTCCCGCTCATAGTTCTCTTTTGTCTGCCTGATATAATCACGGATACTGTTCATCATTTTGTTGCAGGCTTTCGCCACCGTACTGATCTCATCTCCGGTATCAATGATCGGAAAATCTACCTCCAGTCCACCTTTGGCGATCGTATTTGCCGCCTCCGCAAGTTTAATAAGCGGTCTTGTAATCGTTCTGGTCATCATAACGATCCATGCGAGTGCTACAAGCATGGATACGGTCAGAAGAAACATACTGAATCCGACAACGTAATTCAGTGTGGATCTCAAAACTGAATAATTCTGCGAGTTTTCAAGAAACACCGACGTATTCAGGCTTCGGACACAGGACTGCAGATAATCATAAAGCTTCTTCGCCTTACTGTATTCTTCGTTATAACAGCTTACATTTCTTCCCCGCTTTGCCTCGATCGCACCGGCTGTTTTTTCCAGATATGTATCCGACATATTGCGGATATTTTTTTCCATCAGAAGATTCTGGTCATTTACCGTCTCTTCATTCAGTTCACTGATCAGATTTCTATAATCCTGCTCATATAAATAATAATTTTCCAGTTCATCCGAACTTTTTGTATTCAGATACTGATAAAGCGATGTCTGCATTTTCTCCAGCGTTGTCGAGATATCATTTAACTGAATATTCGAATTATATACCCCGTCAATCTGCCGGATCGCCTGGCTCTGACTATGCACTATATACATGTTGATCGCAAATACCAGTAACATGATCACTACATAGACTTCCAGCAGCCGGATCCGGATTGATTTTCTTTTTTTCATGTCTTTTTACTACTTTCTATTCTGTATACTTTTTAATATTATCAGCAGTGATAAGCTCCGGGGATACTGTCAGATATTCGCTGATATGCCGTTTCTTTAAATACTCATTCATTCCCTGTTCTGCAGTTTTTCCCCACTCGGTCGGATTGATCAGGACACTGGATTCGACGATTCCTTTCTGGATCCCCTCCAGTGTATCCTTCTGCGCATAATATCCGATAATCGATGTCTGTCCAACCTTATTGTAATCAACCACACACTGGATCGCACTGCTGGTATCCACCGCACTCATACATACGATAATATCCGGATAAGAAGTATCCAGAATCAGGTCGCGGACATTCTCTTCCGATTCAAACATCCCTGTATTATCGATCACCTTACTGGTCAGCTCGATCTTGGATGCAATAGAAGCTGTCGTCTCTGATATTGCCGTAAAAATAACATTCGGCGCTGCATTCCTCTCTTCTGAATTCAGAAGAACAGTGACCCGGATCTTCCGGTCTTCCTCTTCTGCCTTCTTCTGTGCAATATTATTGATCTGGTTTCCATACATTTCACCAATCGCATAATCATTTCCGCTTACAAATGATACCCTTTTACTGGCCGGCGCATCACTGCGGATCGTGATCACCGGAATATTCTGTTCTTCTGCCTTGTCAATCTGTGCGGAAACCGCTTCTTCATCGCTCACCTGTACAATAATCCCATCTACCTTGGCCGCAATTGCCATTTCCATCAATTCTTCTGTCGAATATTCACCCGACAGTGTCTCACCAAAATTCTCGATCAGGATCTGGTCTCCTTTCCCGGCATCTTTGGCTCCCTGGTATATCTTCTTCCAGAAGCTGTCTGTGGGATTTTCACTGATAATCGCAACATGATACTGATAATCCGTCCGGTCCTTTTTTCCCACTCTGGCATCTTTTTTTACTTTTTCATGATATATCATCCCAATACCGATCAGGACCAGAAGTGCGGCAAGAGCCACAACTCCTATCCCTATCAGTTTCTTCCAGTTTTCTTTATAACTTTTCATCTTCCGATTCCTGCTTTCTCATTTTACGGAAATCACTTGGTCTTACTCCATATTTTTTCCGGAATGCTTTGGCAAATGCTCTTCCGTCCGCAAATCCACTATGTTCTGCAATTTCCTCAACCATCGTATCACTGCTTATCAGTTCCCGGTAGGCATATTCCAGACGGATTCCCTGAATATATTCTTTATAGTTGATTTCTGCATATTTGCGAAACATCCGTGAAAGATAGGTCGGCGAATACCCGAAAACCTGTGCCAGCCCTTCCAGCGAGAGATCTTTCTGATAATTATCCTTGATATAATTCGTGATCGTAGAAAGTCGGTTCCTGTTCTTGTGATCCCGCACGATCTCCGCACTGACATCAACCTTCCTGTATTTTGTCACCATCAGATAGACCAGCATATAAAAATAACTCTGTACCTTTAATTCATACCCTGTTTTCTTCTTCTGATACGTCACATACATCTTTTCAACCAGTTCAACCAGTTGTTCATCCTGTACGCGTTCGCTGTGGGTAAAACAGATAAACTGCTCATCCGTATAATACCGTTCAAATGTCTGAAGTGGCATCTGCAGTACGATCGTCTTATTCGGAAACGGTGCCGAAATCGAATGCAGCTCATTAGAATTCACGATCACAAATGATTTTTCATCTAAATGGATATCTTCTTCATTGATATAAAAATCCAGCTTTCCTTCCAGTACAACAAACATCTCGATCGACCGGTGCCAGTGCTTTTCCCTGACATAATTTCCGTCTTTTCCTTCAAATAAAAACATCCGGAATGGCAGATCTTCATTCGGCAGAACCAGTTCATGTGAAAATTCCATCTAATTCATCCCCTTCTCTGTACATTCTCTGAGCAGTTTCATAGCATCCTCATACTTTTCAGCAGAAACACCTGCACAGGTGAGTAACATCCTGTTCTTCTCCACTTCAAGAAATGTCATTCCTTTCTTTTTTGCTTTTTCTGCAATCTTTTCTGCAGCGCAGTCCTCCGCAAAGGTCAACTGTACCATAAATCCTGCAGCACCAACCTGTACATCCACATCTTTTCCTAAAATCTTTTTTGCACTGTCCGCAAGCTTTTCTGCCTTTGCCAGATGGATCTTCCTGGATTTACGGACCTGACTCGCCAGATGTCCGTCACGGATAAACTGTGTCAGTGCGATCTGCTCGGCCTTGGATGCAGTCTGATTGTAATTATTTTTTCTTTTTTCGTAAGTTTCCATCAGTTCCGGCGGCAGTATCATATAACTAATCCTGATAGACGGAAGCAGCATTTTGGAAAATGTTCCCAGATAAATGACATTTCTTCCTCCCGAAAGTCCCTGCAGAGACGGAACCGGTTTCTGAAAATATTTGAACTCACTGTTATAGTCATCTTCAATGATCAGAAAATGCTCTTTCTCGGCGCGTCCGACCAGTTCCAGTCTTTCCTGGATCGGCATCACCCCACCAAATCTTGTCATCTGTGATGGTGACACGTAATACATTCCAATCTCTTCTTCCGCACTTCCTGCAATCCGGTAGTTATGATCTTCAAAAACCGTCATTCCCTGTACAAACTCACTGTCCCTGAAAAATACGGTTCTCTTTTTATGATTCAGTGGGCACAGAATATGCAGAAGACTCTGTATACCGGCACCGATCACGATCTGATCCGGGCTGCAGATCACACTTCTGGTCTTCTGAATATATTCAGACAGTACTTCCCTGAATTCCTGTTCCCCCTGCGGTTCTCCATAAGAAAGCAGTCTCTCATCCTGACGCATTGCGCTCTTCATATATCTCCGCCATAATTCAAACCGGAAACTCTCTTTATCTACATTTGATGTTGCAAAATCATAGACAACCGGATTCTCCTGCTTCTTTACATGCCGGCTTGCAATCTTTCTGCCCTCTTCCTGCTTCTCGGCAATATCCGTCACATAATATCCACTCTGCGGTCTGGACACAATATAACCTTCTGCTGCCAGAAGCATATACGCATTCTCCATCGTCGTCCGGCTCATCTGCAGCTCGTTTGCACCTTTACGGATCGATGGAAGCTTTGTCTCTGACTTCATCTGCCCGGATAGAATCAGATTCCTGTAATAATGATACACTCTCAGATACCGGCAGTGTTCCTCATTCTGTAATTCCACTCTCATAACTGACCTCTAAAAAATATTTCTTTTTGTATATTTTACAAATGACACTTTTATTTTATTCTATATAAAACACATAAGAAATGCAAGAATTTTTCACTTTGTATTTCGGAAAGGATACTTCAATGATAAAACGAGTCGCTGTTATCAATGATCTGTCCGGTCTTGGTAAATGCTCTCTGACAGCTGCGATACCGGTTCTTTCCGTCATGGGTGTGCAGGCCTGTCCTCTGCCAACGGCAGTTTTAACCAATCAGACCGGCTACGACAGCTATTACTGTACGGACTTTACCGACAAGATCGATCATTACACAGAAGAATGGCAAAAACGTGGTCTTACCCTGGATGCGATCAGTACCGGATATCTCGGCAGCGCAGATCAGGCGGAAAAAATCCTGAATTTCTGTGAGAAGTTCAGAACCCCTTCCACTCTGCTCTTTGTCGATCCGGTCATGGGAGATTCCGGTGTCAAATATGACATTTTCACTCCCAGACTCCAACAGCAGATGCAGAAGCTTGTATCCCATGCCGATGTGATCACGCCAAATCTTACCGAGCTGTGTCTTTTAACACACTCTGATTTTGCAGGGCTTACCAAGTATAAGGACGAACCGGATTATCTGGACCGGATTGCCCGGATTGCCGCTCCGTTGAAAGAAACGCAGATCCAGACGATCATCGTCACCGGTATTCTTTATCAGGCTCCTTCTGATGATACCGTAAAATATTACAATCTGGTTCTCGAGAACGACCAGATAAGCGTCATTTCCTCTGGAATTCACGGAGGAAGCTATTCTGGCACCGGTGACCTGCTCTCCGCTGTCGTATGTGCCTCGATGGTACAGGGAAAAAGTGCAGCTGCAGGCGTGGAAAAAGCATGCCGGTTTATCGAAAAATCTCTGATTGACACCGTTGCCGACCAGATTCCGCGCAATGATGGAATCAATTTTGAATCCCATCTTTCTATGCTGCTTGACTGACATTTACAAAATAAATAGATGTAATCCTGTTCGGAACCTGGGGTGCACTGATTCCTTCGATTGTAGGAACCCTTGCCCAGTCAGGCGGAAGTGCTGTGATCTTTATCATTCTTGGTTCCACTCTTGACAAAGCCGGTTTCAAGAGTACAATGAAAAACAAATTTGGAATTTAGCCAAACATTTAATTATACGCAAATGACAGGTGGTTCTTGAATATCCGCCTGACTTTCAAAGAGGAGATTTTATTATAATGTCAGATATTATTTACACATTTAAAAACAATGCATATTTTAACATCACCAACCGCTGCACTTGCAAATGTATTTTCTGCATCCGTAACGAGCATGAAGCCATCGGAGAGGCAACAGAACTTTGGCACGACCACAATCCTTCTTTCGAAGAGATCAAGGCAGCTATTGATGCTTTTGATTTTACAAATTATCCGGAAGCCGTCTTCTGCGGCTACGGGGAACCAACCTGTGCCTACGATAATCTGATTGCTGCTGCAAAATACATGAAAGAAAAACATTCGGAAGTTCTCCTTCGCGTCAATACCAACGGACTTGGCGAACTCTTCAATAAAAAGCCGATTGCAGAAGAAATGGCAAAATATATCGATGCCGTATCGATCAGCCTGAATGCGCCAACCGCAGAGCGTTACCAGGAAGTTACACAGCCTTGTTTTGAAAATGCATTCCCGGATATGCTTGCTTTCGCTGAAAAGTCCAAAAAGTTATTCTCTTCTGTCCAGTTCAGTGTGGTCAGCATCATTTCACAGGAAGAAATCGATGCTTCACAGAAGATTGCGGACGAAATGGGGATTCCGTTGAAGGTTAGAATTTATTCGTAAGTTCATTCTCTTTTCTACTATAATTAACAAAGGGACGGCTGCCATACTTTGCGCTGTGCTGGCAGAAGGGCCAAAAGAAACCGGACTAATTCCATTATGCAAACCATTCCGATGAGCCTCTTAAGGCGAAAATCGTGTTCAGCAAAGGCTTCCACGATTTTTGAGTCTCATCTCCATTGCATAATAAGTGAATTAATCCGGTTTCTTTTGGTCCTTCTGCCCTTCTAGTGTATTCCCGTCAGCCTGATTTTTGAATGCTTGTAGCAAAGCGAATGAACAAGAACTTATTCATTCCGATTGTTATTCTCCCTTTCAACTCTGGTTCGATGTTTAACGAAAATAATACATGTTTTCCAATAAATGCCCGATAGTCAAATGTTTTCAATTAAACAACAGACTCCTCATCCCTTCTCAAAGTTTTCTCCTGCTTCGTTCTGAATTGCTGTTATCTTACCAATATCACCACATTTTATTCGATAAAGTTCAAAGAGCGCCAGCCACAAAAGGAATCGTTCGGATTCTATTTTGCGCTATGGAGATGAGACTCAGGAAGCATGGAAGCCTTTGCTGAACATGCTTCCCGCCCTAAGAGGCTCATCGGAATGGTTAGCGCAACTTGAATCCGAACGATTCCTTTTGTGGCTGGCGCTCACTCAACCTATATCATTCAAATCGAGCAGGCTGACTCCTGCTCGATACGTATACTTTGTACACCATCTCGCTTAACAGCTCGATGATGTACATTCGCCAAATACAAATCCTTGTGCAAGCACAAATCTGCACTTGGATCATCGTATACACAAAATGACCATATGCTCTCACATACAGCCATTCTATATTTCCACAAGGAAAACTTTCACAATTCCTATCCAAAGATTCCTCCGATCACAACATAAGACAGGATATACATGATCACCGATGCCATGCATACGCCGACTACGATTGCTCCGAAAGCTTTTTTCCAGTCGATGCCAAGGAGGGATGCGACAAGAGCTCCGGTCCAGGCTCCGGTTCCCGGAAGCGGGATTCCTACGAAGAGTACCAGCCCCCAGAATTCATATCTGCTGATCCGATCACTTTTGCTCATCGCTTTTTTTTCCAGCTTTTCTACAAGCGGACGGAAAAGGCGCGTCTTGCGCAGCCATGCAAAAATCGGACGGATCAGAAGCAGGATAAACGGAATTGGGATCAGGTTCCCCACCAGACAGATCGGGATTGCACGCCAGGTCGGGATATTTAAAAACGCCGGACCTGCCGCAAGGATTCCTCCCCTGAGCTCCAGAATCGGAATCATTGAAATAATAAAGATAATCAGTTCTTTGGCAGCCTTGCCACCCAGATGAGTTACAAACCACTGTACTAAAGTTTCAGTCATACAAATCTCCTATTTTTTACTTATTAAATCGGTGCTTGACGTGTCAATACGCATAAATTGCTTATTTGTGTAAGCACAAACGCAATTTATGTTTTTAACACTTCATCATATATTCACGGAGGAAGGCAAAGAGTGCTTCCATCTCTTCTCTCGTACCGATCGTCACACGCAGATATTGCTCAATCCGCTCACTTCCCCAGAAACGCACATAGATTCCTTTTGCTTTCATTGCTTCAAAGAGTTCTTTTGCATCGTATTCCGGATGTGATACAAAGATGAAGTTTGCGCTTGGTTTTGGGAATACAAAGCCGAGCTTTTTGAATTCTTCTTCTGCCCAGTCTCTTGTCTCCACAATTTTACGTGTTGTCTCAGCAAAATATTCTTTATCTTTTACCGCTTCTGCTCCGTATACCAGAGAAGTTTTGTTCATAGTATAAGAATTGAACGAATATTTTGCATCGTTTAAATACTTGATCAGGAGCGGACTTGCGATTGCATATCCAATACGCATTCCAGCCATCGATCTTGCCTTTGAAAATGTCTGCGTAATGATCAGGTTGTCATATTTGTCCAGAAGCGAAAGTGCTGACTCTCCTGCGAAATCAATATATGCCTCATCCACAATCACAATAACATCCTGGTTGTGTCTGATGATATCTTCCACAAATTCCAGATCTTCATAGATGGATGTCGGTGCATTTGGATTCGGGAAAATCACACCACCATTTTCCGGATAATAATCTTCTTTTATGATATGGAAGTTTTCATCTACCTTCTTGCATTCGTATGGAATCCGGTAAAGATCCGCCCATACTTTGTAGAAGGAATATGTAATATCCGGAAAGAAAACCGGTTTTTCCGAGTTAAAGAAGGTAAGGAAACACATAGAGAGAACATCGTCAGATCCCACTCCCACAAAAACCTGATCTTTTCCAACATGATAAAAGTCCGCCAGTGCACTGACCAGTGTATCAGATGTCGGATCCGGATATAGCCTTAAACTGTCCACATGACCCTCCAGCTTTTTCATTGCCGCAAGAACTCCCGGTGCAGGTGGGTACGGATTCTCATTGGTATTCAGTTTGATCACTTTTTTCTGTGGCTGTTCACCCGGAACATAAGGTTCTACTTTTCGGATATTTTTCTCAAATTCTCTCATCTTGCTTTCTCACCTTTCTGTCACATCTTTTGCTTTTGTCTTATCCTAGCTGATATTCTTTTGCAAGCTCTTTGAATTTCGGCAGTGCATTTACGATTGTCTCATAAGCTACACAATATGCAATTCTGACATATCCTGCACATCCAAAAGAACTTCCCGGTACTAGAAGCAGATTATATTTTTTTGCTTCCTGGCAAAATGTCTTTTCATCCTTGATCGGAGTCTTCATGAACAGGTAAAATGCACCCTGCGGTTTGACACATTCAAATCCACATTCTATGAGTCCCTGGTAAAGAGTCTCCCTGTTTCTGTTATAGTATGAAATATCGGTTTTCTCATGCAGACATCTTGCAACTACCTTCTGCTGCAGGGTTGGCGCATTGACAAATCCAAGAATACGGTTTGCAACATTTGCTGCTGCAATGAGTGTCTCTGAATCTTTTACATCATCCGGAATCACCAGATATCCGATTCGCTCTCCCGGCAGGGAAAGAGATTTACTATAAGAATATCCTACGATCGTATTGGCATAATACCTGGTCAGATACGGTACATCCACACCATCATAAGCAAGCTCACGGTATGGCTCATCAGAGATAAGATAAATCTCTGTTCCGTATTCGTTCTGCTTCTTCTCCATGATCTCTGCCATCTTCCTGATCGTCTCTTCGGAATAAACAACACCTGTCGGATTATTCGGTGTATTAACGATCACTGCTTTTGTCTTCGGTGTGATCTTTGCCTCAAATTCATCCAGCTTTGGCTGAAAATCTACGGTATTCGGTGAGATTTCAACCAGAACACCGTCAAAATTATTGACATAACTTCTGTACTCTCCAAAGTACGGTGCAAATGTGATCACTTCATCTCCCGGATTTAACAGTGCTTTTAAAATAACATTTAGTCCGCCTGCTGCGCCAACTGTCATCGTAATATTTTTTGCTGCAAATGCAGTACCAAATCGCTCATTCAGAGATTCAGCTACAGCCTGGCGAACATCTTCATATCCCGCATTGCTGTTAGTATATCCATGAAGCACCAGTTCATCTTCTTCATCCAAAATATCAAGAATCGCCTGCTTTACGGCTTTCGGTGCCGGTACATTTGGATTACCGAGACTGAAATCAAATACATTTTCCGGTCCGTAAATTTTTGCAAGACGATTTCCCTCTTCAAACATGGCGCGGATTGCCGAGCTGTTTGCCACCATATTTTCCATCTTCTTAGATATCATCTTTTGCACACTCCTTTTCGCTGTCTTCGTTTAATGTCACAACACCTTTTTCTACCATAAATACCGGTTTGTAGGAAAGCTTGGCCTTTCTTAATCCTTCTTCTCCAACATCATCTTCCCGGTTGGTATATTTGTATTTTCCGGCAATTTCATGCTCTACGAACTGCTGGTTGATCATGGTATACGCACCTTCAATATCCGCATAAGCTTTTTCGATATGAACCACAAAGGTATCGTCATTTACCGCTTCTCCAATCGTAAATGCAACAATCTCATCACCAACTCTGAGCAGACCTCCGATCAGGTTCAGTTCTTTGTAAAGACGCAGTGAATTGAGTGTTACACACATCTCGGAATTCTTCTCTTCATCATCTTCACAGCCATTCAGATTCCGCCATTTCAGTGCCATCTGAAAACACTCTTCCAGATTATCCTCTGTAATCGTTTCGTAACTCCAGTTATCTCCGTGAAGTGCTTTAAATTTATTGACGTGATTCCGCTTGCCGTGCAGCTTTTTGCCGGAAAGTGTTGCAAGTTTCTCACTTTCATAGACATAATCCGCCTCATCTCTGTGATAGGTGATGTCGAATTTGCCTGGAAACCATGTTTCAAGCTTGGCGAAATTCTCTTTTGTCACCCCATACAGACAGAATGGAACGCCTTTTTCTTTCTCCCACTTCATGATATTTTCAATCGCTGCTTTTACATCTTCATCTTCACCTGCCGGAAATGCATAGCCGTAACCTGCACTGTTGTCCCGGAACAGGAGAACGTTATTATATTGTGCAAATTCTACTTCGTAAAACCTTGCCCACAGATATACATTTGCAAAAGTACGGTCGCAGCTTCTGCTTGGGTACTTTTTGAAATAAAAATCAATAAGATCCCGGTCTGTCAGTTCTGGTCTTTTAAATTTTGCTTCTGCCATAAAAAATCCTTCCATATTCCGCTTTTTTGCGGTACTGTCTGTTAGTATACCACATTTTGAGTGGATTTTTGCGGTTTTCTTGTATTTTTTTGTGTTACTTGTAAAGTTAGTGGACCAGTTGCTCCACTACTGTTTTCTGAAATAAAAACTATTTCAGTCTATAGATGAATACAGGAAGTGGAGGATCATTTTTACGGTTAAAATAGGAATTTACGATTACGAGCCATTTTTTGGAGTCTAATGTTTTGAGATAATTCAAAATGGCTTCTTTTTCTTCGTAGCCGGTGTCACCGCCGCTGTAGATGCAGAGGTTTATGATGCCGCCTTTTTTGAGCAGGTTAAGGGCTGACTCGATGGCGGTGAGGCTGGTGGCTGCGCGGGTTGCGATTTTGTGGTCGCCGCCGGGGAGGTAGCCGAAATTGAAGATGATGACCTTGGCTTCTTCTTTTACATAGGTCTGCATTTTTTCGTGACCGTCCTGGATCAGCTTGGCTCTTGCCGACAGGTTCGCTTTTTCGAGGCGTTCTCTGGTGTGAGCAATCGCCATCTCTTGCACATCAAAAGCATAGACATTTCCGGTCTCTCCGACTTTCTGGCACAAAAACTCCGTGTCACCGCCGTTTCCGGCGGTGGCATCAATGCAGATATCCCCTTCTTCTATATACTCTTCTAAAATGTGATGGCAATATTCTGTGATCTGAAAATTCATGTCCTAAACCTCCTGCTTATGTTCGGAAAGTGCACATTACCTCGATGGTCTGTGCAATCAGAGCTTCCTTCTTTTATTATCATTTTCTGTCACTCCTTATCTGTCTTTTCCATAAAAATTAAGCATTTCCCGTACTTCTTTTTCGTTATCGAATGGGTTCCTGATAATCTTATACTCTTTACCTTCCCATGGGATGGTGATCTTACCATTTTTTACCGTCATCTGCTCGATGGCTGTCCGTGGCAGCTGTACGAGTTCATTGCCATCCTTGTCATAGAATGCCATACCATTGTCCCAGTAAATGATCACACGCATCATTTTCATTCCATAGCTGCGCGTAACCAGGCACACCACTGCGATCACAAGGAACCAGATACTGTAGGTCATCCCGCCGGCAATCCCGCTTCCTATTGCGCACAGAATGCAGAAAACTGCAAATGGAAGCATCAGATATTTAACGGTCATGCCACTGTAATACCCGGATACCAGACAATGAAAACTGCCCTTCCATTCATTTCCAAATTTCGCAGCTTCCTGCTGTGTCTTATTCTGGATCACCTGATTCACCGCCTGCATGATGGCATTCCGAACCAGACGCTGTACAATATGTCCCATCTTTTGTACCTCCTCATGTTCTCTTATTTATGTCAATTTTAGCATATCCTGTTACTTTTTCAACCACGCAGCGTTATATATGATATAAGTTTTTCTTATATCACTATTCATAGAATGTATTTCCCATTTTCTCCCATTTCTCCTAAATTAGAAGTATCGACTTATGGAGGTACTGACCAATGAAACTTACTACAAAAAGAAAAGAACAGATTTCTTCTGTTCTCATCATCTGCCTGGGAAATATACTCAACGCTTTTTCAGCCAGAGTCTTTCTTCTTCCGGCTGACCTTGTTGCCGGTGGCACGACCGGAATCGGGCTGATTCTGCAGCGCATAACCGGGATCCCTCTTTCCTCTCTGGTGCTCGCTTTCAACATTATCATGCTGGTGCTTGCCTATATTTTCCTCGGGAAAAAATATACATTATCTGCAATTTTAAGCTCTTTTATGTATCCGATCGCACTGGAATTCTTCAATCAGATCCTTGGAGATTATGTTCTGACAGACAATCTGATCCTATGCACACTCTTTGCCGGCATCGGAATCGGAATCTCCCTTGGAATGATCATCCGTACCGGTGCTTCTACCGGTGGCGTAGACGTTCCGCCACTGATCTTAAATAAATATTTCCGTTTTCCTGTTTCAGCCGGATTGTACATCATTGACTTCTTTGTCATCCTGGGGCAGGCACTTTATCAGCCAGTTGACAAGGTACTATATGCGATTTTGTATGTGATCATTTACACCCTTGTCATGAACAAGCTGATCGTCAGTGGAACTTCAAGGATTGCTGTTCAGATCATCAGCAAACATTCAGATGAAATCCGTAATTTTGTACTTACCCAGATTGACCGCGGTGCAACCATCATTCCAGTTCAGGGTGGCTATCTGAACCAGCAGCTGAATATGGTACTCACCGTCATCTCCAACCGTGAACTCGTCCAACTTGAAAAAAATGTTCATCAGATCGATCCGGAAAGCTTTATCATCGTTTCCCAGGTACAGGAAGTTCAGGGACGCGGATTTAATCTGGATAAACACTGGAAACCAGAGTAGTCAGATACCTCTGAAATTCCCGGATTTCCGGCTCTTTTTTCTTTGATTTCAGGCAGGCAAAATAAAGACTGTCCTGCCTGGCTGGAACCAGTGGCACCGCCGTAACCCCATAGTATTCTGCAAAGGACTTTGGTCCGATCGCGATTCCGCTTCCGCTTTTCACCATCTTCATCACCGTATCGATGCTGTCTGAGCGGATGACTCTTTTCCATGTGATATTCTGTTCACCATATGTCTTTCTGAGGAGACGGTCTTCCACCGAATGCTCCAGTCCTGTGAGCATAGTATATTCCCTGCAATCCATGATTGAAGCATTTTTCTTCTGCGCGAGCGGATGATCCGGTGCCATCAGTATACACTGCTTCTCACGGATCAGTTCTTTTGCAAAACAGACACATTTCTCCATGCCGATTTCATTTTCCGGCATCCGGTCCAGTGCCATATCAAGGGAACCGTCCTTGATCGCCGCATATGCATCCAGCCCAGCCTCCGTATAAAATGTCACCTCAAGCTCCGGATGCCTTTCAAAATATCTGGCAATCTTCGGAAACAGTCTGTTGGAATAGACTCTGGCACCAAGTCCGATTTTTAATTTTTTATGTTCTGTTCCCGAAATCACTTCTTCTTTAAAACGATTCCAGTCTTTTAGCATTTCTTGCGCTTTTTGGTAAAAAACATTCCCTTTTTCGGTAAGTTCCAGTCCTTTGCTTGTCCTGTGAAATACGCGGTATCCCAGTTCCTTTTCCAGATTCCGGATCTGCTGGGACAGAGCGGGCTGCGAGACGAAAAGGTACTCTGCTGCGCGGGAAATGCTTTTGCAATTTGCGATTTCTACAATGTAAGTTAATTGTTGTATGTTCATTCAACGCCTCTGTTTTGTTTTTCGGTATATAAAAATCCCCCATACGGGACATTTCTATTTTCTTGACCTGTATGAGGGTATCCTATTACTATTTTTTAGCAGGAGTGCGTCCTGCAAGCCATCCTCTGACGGTTTCAATATTTGCTTTTATTGTCCGATCAATATGGGCGATCGGGCATGTTCTTGAAATCCATCTGCACTTCGTTGTCAATAACTGTGAGTTCTTCATCATCCATAATAATTCGAAGAACATACTCACAGGCTTTCCTGTCTTTATACACTTTTGCCTGCTTCTATTATACTGCCTCATTCATCGATGCCAGCTTTGCTGCCTGGTCTGCTGCGATCAGGCTGTCAATGACTTCATCCAGATCTCCGTTCATAATGCTGTCCAGCTTATGAAGCGTAAGCTTGATTCTGTGATCGGTCACACGTCCCTGTGGGAAGTTGTAAGTACGGATCTTCTCAGAACGGTCTCCGGTACCGATCTGGCTTCTTCTTGCCTCAGCCTCTGCAGAATGCTGCTTCTCCAGTTCCAGTTCATATAATTTGGAACGCAGAAGACGAAATGCCTTTTCCTTGTTCTGCAGCTGTGATTTTTCAGTCTGGCTGTAGATCACGATTCCTGTCGGATAATGAGTCAGTCGTACAGCAGAGTCTGTGGTATTGACACACTGGCCACCGTTACCAGATGCACGCATAACATCGATACGGATATCTTTTTCATCGATCACAACGTCAACTTCTTCTGCTTCCGGCATCACTGCTACGGTAATGGTTGAAGTATGGATACGTCCGCCGCTTTCTGTCTCTGGCACACGCTGTACACGATGTACACCACTTTCATACTTCATACGGGAATATGCTCCCTGTCCTGTGATCATAAATACAACTTCCTTGAATCCGCCGATTCCGTTTTCATTGAGGGAGATCATCTCTGTCTTCCAGCGTCTGCTGTCTGCATAATGTACATACATACGGTAGATCTCAGCCGCAAAAAGGGCAGCTTCATCTCCACCTGCACCTGCACGGATCTCCACGATAACGTTCTTGTCATCGTTCGGGTCTTTTGGAAGAAGAAGGATCTTGAGCTCCTGTTCCAGCTCTTCGACTCTCTTCTTAGACTCACTGAGTTCTTCTTTTGCCAGCTCTTTCATCTCTTCATCGGATTCTTCCTCCAGAAGAGAAAGACTGTCTTCAATGTTCTGTTTACAATTTTTATATTCTTTATATGCCTCAACAATCGGGGTCAGATCATTCTGTTCTTTCATCAGCTTGCGGAAACGTGACTGGTCATTCACCACGTCCGGTTCCTGAAGCTCACCCATAATCTCCTCATAACGAATGAGCAGATCTTCTAATTTATCAAACATTTCTTTTCCTCCTGTTATTTGCTACGCCTATTGTACACGCCACATACCACACGGTCAAGACCTGCCAGATCCTTTTGCGTTGAAACCTGTTCAAATCCAGTCTCTTTCAGCAATTTTTCCACATCTGTACTCTGGTCATATCCAATCTCCATCACAAGCCAGCCGCCGTCTGTCAGATATTCCGGAACCTTTTCTGCCAGGATCCGGTAAAAATAAAGACCGTCCTCTTTTCCGTCCAATGCCTCATACGGGTCATGAAGACGTACCTCTGCTTCCAGCTCTTCGATCACTTTTGTCGGGATATAAGGTGGATTCGATGTGATCATGTCAAATGTTCCTGTAATATTTTCAAATATATCAGTCTGGATCCACTTACCGCTCACTCCCAGCTTTTTGGCATTTTTTTCAGCCACTTTCAGAGCTTCTTCTGAAATATCTGCACCTTCTATGACAATCTGCAGATTTCTCAGTTTCAGGCTGATTGGGATACAGCCTGAACCGGTACACATATCCAACACTTTTACCGGATTTTCCTTTTTCATAAGAAGCAGTCTTTTTTCTGCTTCCTCTACAAGAATCTCAGTATCCTGTCTTGGCACAAGTACATGTTCATTGACTGCAAATTCATATCCCATAAATTCCTGAACCCCGGTCAGATGCTGCACCGGAATCCGGGTTTTTCTGCAGCTTACCAGCTCAAAGAACCGGTCTTCTTCATTTTTCGGCATTCTTTCAAAACCATCCACATAATATCTGGTCCTTGTCATGCCGGTCACATGCTCCAGCAGGATCCAGGCATCACTTTCCGGCTCCGGAATCCCCGCCGCTTTCAATTCACCTGTAGCTTTCTGATATGCTTCCTGATAGGTCACAGCTTTTACTCCTCTTCCTTATATCCGAAATTCTCTCTCAAATACGCTTTCCAGTCAAACACCGCTTCTACAGACGCAATCCCGACCTCGATCATCTCATCGTCCGGTTCCTTTGTCGTAAGCCCCTGCAGCCAAAGTCCCGGCTTACTTAAGATACACACGATCGGATTCTCACTGCTTCCTGCCCATTTGATCAACTCATAAGAAATACCAGCAATCACCGGAAGAAGTGCAATTCTCACAATCACTCTCATCAGCGGAGATTCTACCCTTACAAAAAATAAGAGAACGATTCCCACGATCATGACAAACAGCATGAAGCTGGTTCCGCATCTTTTGTGTTCTTTAGAGCTCTTTCTAACATTTTCAACAGTCAGTGGAAGTCCATGTTCAATACAGTTGATACACTTATGCTCCGCGCCATGATAGCGATACAGACGCTTAATATCGTTCATTACCGAAATCCCGCCCACATAGGCAACAAAAATCGCAATGCGGATGATTCCCTCAATGATAATCCGAACTGTATAGGAAGAAATCCATTTCTTCAGCAGATCTGACAAAAAATACGGAAGTACCATAAAAATACCGATCGCAAGTGTAAAAGATACAACCATCGTCAGCGTCATCAAAAGCTTTTCCATACGCTCCTGCTTCTTTTCTTCGGCTTCGGTCATCTCTTTTTCTTCCTCTTCCTCATAGAAGCTTGCTGACCAGGTCAAAGTCTTCATCCCCAGCACCAGAGAATCAACAAAATTAAAGATTCCTCTGACAAAAGGGAGCTTCGTAAGTGCCGTATATTTTCCAACTACACTTTTATATGTATCTGTTGTAACTTCTATCTCTCCGTCAGGCTTTCTCACCGCAACCGCATAACGGTCTTTATTCTTCATCATCACGCCTTCGATGACAGCCTGACCACCAATATTCGAAGATTTCATATTCTGTTATGTCCTTTTTAATTCATCGTATACACAAAATAGGCTGAGATTTCACAATCCCAGCCTGTTGAATTCTCTTATTACTGAATTCCGTATTTCTTGTTAAACTTGTCAACACGACCTCTGGCCTGAGTTGCTTTCTGCTGTCCTGTGTAAAACGGATGACATTTAGAGCAGATTTCTACGTGGATTTCTTTGCTTGTAGAACCTGTTACGAATGTATTCCCACAGTTGCAAGTTACAGTTGCCTGATAGTAATCTGGATGGATTCCTTCTTTCATGATTTTCACCTCTTCTTGTTTTATTCGTTTTACGCGCTTTCACGCGGCTAATATCTTTAAACAGCTATGTTAGCATAACATAGTTTTTTTCTAAATGCAAGTAATTTTCTAAATAAACTTTGTTTTTTTGACCATTTGGACAAATTCTACGTTATTTTTCGTGCGGTCAAACATATTCAGAATGCTGTCTACCGCTTCATCTGACTTCATTCCGTTTAATGCACGGCGCATAATATCCACTGCTTCCTGCTCCTCTTTCGTAAGAAGCAGATCCTCTCTTCTTGTTCCGGATTTCGGGATATCGATTGCAGGAAAGATTCTCTTTTCAGAAAGCTTCCGGTCAAGCACCAGTTCCATATTACCAGTTCCCTTAAATTCTTCGTAGATGACATCATCCATCTTGCTTCCGGTATCTACAAGTGCGGTTGCGAGGATAGTAAGGCTTCCGCCCTCACGCATATTTCTCGCTGCGCCAAAGAAACGTTTCGGCATATGAAGTGCTGCCGGATCAAGACCACCGGACAGGGTTCGTCCGCTCGGTGGAACAACCAGGTTGTATGCTCTTGCCAGACGGGTAATGCTGTCCAAAAGGATCACAACGTCCTTTTTGTGCTCAACCAGACGTTTTGCACGCTCGATCACCATCTCTGACACACGTTTATGATGCTCCGGAAGCTCATCAAAGGTCGAATAAATAACTTCCACATTATCCCCTTCAATGGCTTCTTTGATGTCGGTTACTTCTTCCGGACGTTCATCGATCAGAAGGATCAGAAGATGGATCTCCGGATTATTCTTCCTCATAGAAAGCGCCACCTGCTTCAACAGGGTTGTCTTACCTGCTTTCGGCGGTGATACGATCATGCCTCGCTGTCCCTTACCAATTGGAGAGATCAGATCCATAACACGCATTGCAGTGCTGCTCTTTCCCGCTTCCAGTCTGAGACGTTCATTTGGGAAAATCGGTGTCATATTTTCAAAGTTCATTCTGCGTCCTGCTTCTGCCGGAGACATTCCATTGATCTTGGTCAGATACAGAAGCGCACTGAATTTTTCAGACTGTGTCTTTACTCTTGTATTTCCTGTCAGGATATCCCCTGTCTTCAGGCTGAATCTGCGGATCTGCGATGGTGATACATATACATCTTCCTCGCCCGGCAGATAGTTCTGGGAACGGATAAATCCGTATCCATCCATGACTTCCAGAATTCCATTCACCGTACGTCCACTGTCGAGCTGTTCAATATCTGCGGTTCCGGCTTTTTCGGATTTTACTTCCTCCTTCGCCTCTTTTATTGAAACTTTGTCATCTTCTTCCAGCATAAGATCGATCAGATCTGCTTTTTTCATCGTTGAAATTCCGCGAAGTCCGCGCGTTTTTGCCACCTCTTTTAATGTAGAAAGAGGCAGGGACTCATATTTTTCTCTCGTCATATGTTCTATATTCCTCCTTTATTCCAATTACTTTTCTTATCCAAAAAAATATTAAATTTTTAACATTGGGAAATCTTGTCTGAACTGACTAATCTGCTTTTGATAAACCCAAGTATACAACATTTTGCACAAAATATAAAGAAGTTTTTTGAATTGCTTTCATATATTTAAAATGTTATCATAAATGTATAGGAAAACTTTAATCAAAGGAGGACGTATTAAATGTCAGCAATTGAACAAGCACTTGAGATGCATGAAAAATGGAATGGTAAAATCGAAACCACAGCAAAGGCTCACGTCAACACGCGTGAAGACCTTGCAATTGCATATACACCGGGGGTTGCAGAACCTTGCAAGGTTATCGCAAAAGACCCGGATGCAGCCTACAAGTATACCATGAAAGCCAACACCATTGCCGTAGTATCTGACGGAAGCGCTGTCCTTGGACTTGGCAATATCGGAGCAAAAGCTGCGATGCCGGTTATGGAAGGAAAAGCTGTTCTTTTCAAAGAATTTGGCGGTGTCAATGCCGTACCGATCTGTCTGGACACTCAGGATACCGAAGAGATCATTAAGACCGTTGTCAATATTGCACCGGCTTTCGGCGGAATCAATCTGGAAGATATCTCTGCTCCTCGCTGTTTCGAAATCGAAACACGCTTAAAAGAGCTTCTTGATATCCCTGTTTTCCATGATGACCAGCACGGAACCGCTATCGTTGTTCTTGCAGGTATCATCAATGCACTTAAAGTTACCGGTAAGAAAAAGGAAGACTGCAAAATCGTTGTAAACGGAGCCGGAAGCGCCGGAGTTGCAATCACAAAGCTTCTTCTCTCTTACGGTTTCCCGCACCTGACCATGTGTGATAGTAAAGGAATCCTTTCCGAAGAATCTCCAAATCTCAACTGGATGAAGAAAGAGATGATAAAAGTAACAAACCTGGATCACAAGACAGGTACTCTCGCCGATGCACTCAAAGGTGCTGACATTTTTGTCGGTGTATCTGTTCCAAACATTATTTCCCAGGAAATGGTTGCTTCCATGAACAAAGATGCTATTCTCTTTGCCCTGTCAAACCCGGTACCGGAGATCATGCCGGATCTTGCAAAAGCTGCAGGCGCAAAAGTTGTCGGAACCGGACGTTCTGACTTCCCGAACCAGGTCAACAACGTTGTCGCTTTCCCTGGTATCTTTAAAGGTGCATTAGAGGGACGTGCACCACAGATCACCGAAGAGATGAAGCTTGCCACAGCAAAAGCAATCGCTGGACTTGTTCCGGATGAAGAGCTGAACGAAGACAATATTCTTCCGGAAGCTTTTGACCCACGCGTATCACAGGTCGTAAGTGAAGCTGTCAAAGCTCTGATTTAATCTTATGAATACAAAAACCTATGATAGCAATCGCCCGCAGGAAATATCCTGCGGGCTTACTTACAAAAAAGGAACTCCTCAGCGCTGGGGAGAACGGCGCTACTATGCACTGGACTACTATCTGAAACAGAATTTCGGTGAAAAACTGTACAAGATTTCTTTAAACGGAGGCTGTTCCTGTCCGAACCGGGACGGAACCTGCGGCACACGCGGTTGTATCTTCTGTAGCGAAGGCGGATCCGGCGATTTTGCCGCTTCTTCTTCTCTTTCTGTTGCCGATCAGCTTGCCTATGGAAAAGGCCTTGTCCGCCCCAAATACAACGGACACAGCTATATCGCCTATTTTCAGGCATATACCAATACCTATGCACCAGCTTGTCATCTGCGCCGGATCTTTACCGAAGCGATTTCTGATCCAGAAGTACGCATTTTATCTATCGCAACGCGTCCGGATTGCCTTTCACCTGAAATCCTTACACTGCTTGCTGAACTAAATGCCATAAAACCGGTCTGGGTAGAGCTTGGACTTCAGACGATCCACGAACGCACTGCCAACTGGATGCGCCGTGGTTATCCACTTTCCGTCTTTGAGCAGTCGGTCCATTCCCTTCACGCGATTGGGGTACAGATCATCACCCACGTAATTTTATTTCTTCCGGGAGAATCTGAAGCAGATATGCTCGCAACCATCCATTATCTGAACGCTCTTCCGATTGACGGAATCAAGCTGCAGCTTCTCCACGTTCTGAAGCATACCGATCTGGCAGATTTTTACAGGCAGGAACCTTTTTATATTCCAGATATGAACTCTTATTTTCATCTGCTCGGAAAATGTATCGCTTCGCTCCGTCCGGATATTGTCATTCACCGTCTGACCGGTGACGGACCAAAATCTCTTCTTATCGCACCGCTCTGGACCGGCAATAAACGGTTAGTACTCAATCAGATGCAGCGCTATTTAAAAGAGCAGAATCTCTGGCAGGGAAAAGAATATACTACATTTTAAGGAGGCAGCCCTATGGCAGAAGCATTTACACTTTATAAACTCATCATTCTATACATGCTGGACAAAGTTGATTTTCCTCTGACCAACTCCCAGATTTCTGAATTTGTCCTGGACAAAGGATATACCGATTATTTCAAACTCCAGCAGGCTCTTTCTGAACTTGCGGACGGTGGTCTCATCCTGAAAGAATCCACTCACAACCGCACTCTTTTCCATCTGACGGAAGATGGGAAAGGGACAATTCATCTTTTCCGGGATAAAATCTCAAAGCCAATCCAGGATGATATTGACCACTTTTTACAGACAAAACAGTATGATCTGAAAAATGAAGTTTCCGTAAAGGCGGATTATATGAAAAATGCAGGAGAGGAATATTCCGTGCGCTGTCAGGTCTTTGAAAATCACGAACCCCTGATCGATCTGACCCTTTCTGTACCGACTGAAAAAGAAGCGGCGGCAATTGCACTCAACTGGCAGAAAAAAAATCAAGTTGTCTATGCGTGGCTGATGTCTCAGTTATTGTGATGGATGTGAATGATACGGTTCGCAAATTAAGGCTGTGATTGGGCAATGACACACTTGAATCTCACGACATGAAAACTCTACGTTGTTCTTTGGGCAGATCTCAGCTACGTTCTTGAAAGCTTGCAAGCCTCATGTCTGCTCAAAAAGAGCTGAATCCCGGGCGCGGACAGAAAACAAATGGATAAGGATTCCATGTTTGTGCTATGGAGATGAGACACAAAAATTGTGGAAGCCCTTGCTGACACAATTTTCGCCTTAAGTGGCTCATCGGAATGGTCAGCACAAAGGAATCTGCTCTATTTGTTTTCTGTCCGCGTCCGACCACAACCTACAAAAAAGCAGACCGTCCCATATTCCGATCTGCCTAAATAACCACCACAAAACTGATGTATTTCCTTTCTTCTATTTCCACCGTAATTTCTCCGTGGTAACGATTCACAAGCATCTTTGCATTATAAAGTCCCAGTCCATGCTTTTTTCCATCTTCTTTCGTAGAAAATCCTTTTTCAAAGAAATGACTGATCTCGCCAAGTCCTATATTTTCGACCTGATTCTTTATCGTGAAGATAAGCTTATCATTCTGGGAATCAATTTCGATCAGTACCTGATTTTTTTCTTCGGTACAGGCTTCGTATGCATTGTCGATCAGGGTTCCAACAATCTCGATCAGGTGGTGTTCGGAAATGCCGGAAACGATTTCTTTGTTCCACACGCGGATATCGGTTCGGACATATTCCGGCGCACGGACAATTTTACTGTAGATAAATCCTGCCAGGATTTTATCGCTGATCTTCAGAAGGGGGAGATACTTCCTGCTGTCATCTTCTCTGGCAATTTCCGTAATATATTCAGACTGCTTTGCTACCAGTTCTTCATAATTGTCGATGGTCAGATGCATATTCAGGATTGCATTCAGATGATTGTCAAATTCATGCTGTTTGGCACGGATTTCTTTGACCAGTTCTTCCAGCGGAATCAGATAGTTCTGATAAAGCCGCAGTTCATTTTCCTTCTGGCGTATCAGTACATAATTACTTCTCCAGTCCACAATTCCCCAGATCACAACGATCACCATCAGAACAAACATGATAAACACCCTGTAATCAAAGGTACCGCTGATCAGGAAATCCACGATCAGATAGACTGATACCATAAGTGCCATTACGCAGAAAATACGATATAGAAATTTGCGTACCCAATCAGCCATTTAACAGTCCTCCGATCACCGATTTGTAAGTCACACCGATTTCTACCGTATCCGGACAATTTTTGATCCGGATGATCCGGTTGACGGTATCGTAATATTCAACTTCATTTTTATTGACCGCATACATCCGATGGCACTGCGCAAACATCCCTTTTGGCATCTTAAGCAGCATCTGTCTGAGAGTCACATAAGGGACATCCCAGTTCTCCGTCACAAGATGCAGTCTTGTTCCTCTCGGTATCGCTTCCAGATAACGGATATCCTCGCATTTCAGCTGATAATTGATCCCGTCTTTTTTCACAACAATCACCGGTGGTTTCTCCCTGCTCTCTTTTTCCAGCACCTTCTGAACAACCTCTTCCACCTGCTCCCTGTGAAATGGCTTCATAATGTACTGGTAACAGTGCAGCTCCCGGTAAGCCTGCATTTCCATATTGCCAATGGCAGTCACCATCACGATCGGGGTAAAAGTATATTCAAACCTCTCCCGTATCTCTCTTGCGAACAAAATTCCACCGATATCCTCCCGGTCCTCGCCGCTTAGATTTACATCCAAAAGGAAAAGACCATACCGGATTTCCTGATCCAGCAGGTCTTTTGCTTCTTTCAGGGAAGATGCCTTGTGGACACGGATATCATCTGAATATGTGGTAAGAATCTCTGACAATGCCTGCAGCGAAGTCAGTTCATCTTCCAGGATCAATACATCCGTCATCTATTGTCACCTTTCCTCTCTCTCTTTTTTAATCTAATCTTCCTTGATCACTTCTTTAGCGCTCTTTACAAGCCCCGCAAGTGACTGCAGTTCTGACGGAATGATGATTTTCGTTGCCTTGCCGTCTGCAGCCTTTTCAAATGCCTCCAGACTCTTGATCGTAAGCACTGCCTGGTCTGCACCCGCTTCACGGATGAAACGGATACCGTCTGCATTTGCCTGCTGTACTTTAAGGATGGCTTCCGCTTCACCTTCAGCCTCTTTGATCCTCTTTTCTTTTTCTGCTTCTGCCTGGAGGATCGCTGCCTGTTTTTCAGCTTCCGCTTTCAGGATCACAGATTCTTTTTCACCTTCTGCAACAAGGACAGTAGATTTCTTTTCACCTTCTGCACGGAGAATAGCTTCACGTCTTTCACGTTCTGCTTTCATCTGTTTCTCCATTGCATCCTGGATTGCTGCCGGTGGAATGATATTTTTCAATTCCACACGATTGACTTTGATTCCCCATGGATCCGTTGCCACATCCAGAGATGCGCGCATCTTCGTATTGATCGTCTCTCTTGATGTCAGTGTCTGGTCAAGTTCCAGATCACCGATAATGTTACGAAGGGTGGTCGCTGTCAGATTCTCGATTGCCATGATCGGGTTCGCTACTCCGTAGCAGAACATCTTCGGATCTGTAATCTGGTAGAATACAACGGTATCGATCCGCATGGTTACGTTATCCTTTGTGATAACCGGCTGCGGTGCAAAATCAACTACCTGCTCTTTTAAGTCTACTCTTCTTGCCACACGTTCAATGATCGGCAGTTTAAAATGAAGTCCTACACTCCATGTTGCCTGATATGCACCAAGACGTTCGATAACCAGTGCCTTTGCCTGCGGCACGATCTTAATGCAGGAAGTCAGAAGCAGTAATGCGATCACAATAATAATTACTAAAATAATAAGTCCCGTCATCTTTTAGTCCTCCTCATATTTTTTTACAATTAATTTTACTCCGGATATATTAACCACCTTCGCCAGTGTTCCGGGTTCCAGGATCACGTTATCCTGTTCGGATCTTACCGTCCACTCTGTACCATTTACCACCGCCATACCAGTCTGCCCGATGTTATCTACTTTCTGGCTGATCCGGATCGTCTTTCCGATGATTCCTTCATAGTTCGTCTTCAGACGGCGGGTGTTGATAAAACGCATTGCAAATGGTCTTGTAAATACAAGCAGTAAAATTGTCACAACAAAAAATGCAACTACCTGTCCGGCAAACGGTACATCCAGAATATTCAGGATCAGTGCCGCCAGCGCACCTCCTGCTCCCCAGATCGTTGTAAGTCCCACCGTTATGATCTCGATCACCAGAAGTACTACCAGAAGAACCAGCCATGCAACAGTTATATAGCTGTCCTGAACTGCTCCCATATTCTTCACTCCTTTCTGCTTACAGATATGGTAGCAGAGTGTCTGTGTCAAATCAATCCCTTCTGCGTGAATGCAGTGATTTCCTGTGCGAATAGGTTACGCTTCATCCTTAATCCGCTTCATATGCGCTTTGATCGTTTGTTCGTAGCCGTTATCGCTCGCTTCATAGAATACGGCATCTTTGATCTCATCCGGCAGATACTGCTGTTTTACATAATGATTCGGATAATCATGCGCGTATTTGTAACCAATTCCATGCCCCAGCTTTGCAGAACCTTTATAATGTGCATCCTGCAAATGCACCGGAACAGTCGTTTTATATTTTTTCACATTGTCCATCGCAGCAAAGACAGCATTACATGCTGAATTACTCTTCGGCGCTGTTGCCACATAAAGAACTGCCTGTGATAAAATGATCTGTGCCTCCGGCATTCCGATCCGCTCCACTGCCTGTGCTGCACTGACTGCAACATTCAGTGCCATCGGATCCGCATTTCCCACATCTTCCGATGCACAGATCATAATCCTGCGGGCAATAAACTTAATGTCTTCTCCGGCATACAGCATCTTTGCCAGATAATATACGGCTGCATCCGGATCAGAACCGCGCATACTTTTAATAAATGCGGATATGGTATCATAATGATTATCTCCTGTCTTATCATATCGCACAACCCGCTTCTGTATACATTCGGATGCAACATCCAGCGTGATATGGATCATTCCATCCTCACTTCTTGGTGTGGTGAGGATACCCAGTTCCACCGCATTAAGCGCAGATCTGGCATCTCCACCGGCAAGGTCTGCCAGGAAATGCAGGGCATCCTCCTCGATCACCGCATGATAGCTTCCCATTCCTTTTTTTTCATCCTGCACCGCTCTCAGAATCAGGATCTCTACTTCTTCCTGTGAAAGCGGACAAAGTTCAAATACACTGGATCTGGAAAGAAGCGCACCGTTCACCTCAAAGTAAGGATTTTCTGTCGTCGCACCGATCAGAATGATCGTGCCGTCCTCCACAAACGGGAGCAGATAATCCTGCTGTCCTTTATTAAACCGGTGAATCTCATCGATGAAAAGGATTGTCCTTTTCTGGTACATCCCTTTCAGTTCTTTCGCCTTATTCACCACTTCTTCCATATCCTTCTTCCCGGCAACCGTAGCATTGATCTGGGTAAATTCTGCACTTGTAGTATTGGCGATCACCTTTGCAAGCGTAGTCTTTCCGGTTCCCGGAGGTCCGTAAAAAATAACAGAACTCAGTTTATCCGCCTTGATCGCACGGTATAAAAGCTTGTCCTTTCCGATAATGTGCTGCTGTCCAACCACTTCATCCAGAGTCGTCGGACGCAGTCTGGAGGCAAGGGGCGATTCTTTCTCCTTTGTCGTCTCCCGCATATAATCAAATAAATCCATCAAAACCTCTCCTTTAATCCAGCAGCAATTCATCGACTGTCACAAATTCATATCCCTTCGCCTGCATGATATCGATAATGCGAAGTGCCGCCTTTACTGAAGACAGATAACAGTCATGTAATAAAATAATATCATTTTCCTCCGTTTCCGTCACTACTTTATTGACAATTTCTGTCTCGTTATCCGTATTCCAGTCAAGCGGATCCACATTCCATAGCACCGCAATCATGCCGGTATTCTCTTCCATCTCCTTTTTCCAGGCTCCATAGGGCGGTCGCATATATTCCGTCTTTTTTCCGGTAATTTCTTCAATCGCGGTATTGGTCTTTTCGAGTTCGCACTCTGTCATTTCCTGAGACATTTTTGTGAGATCTACATGACTGTAAGTATGATTTCCAATAATATGCCCTTCTTCAGCCTCTCTGCTCACAACTTTCGGATATTTTACTACATTTTCCCCGATCACAAAAAAAGTAACCTTCACATTCCGCCCGGCAAGCCCGTCAAGGAGCACTGGCGTACTGGAAGGATGTGGGCCATCATCAAATGTGAGGGCGATCTTGGGCTTTTCCTGATACTGCTCGTTTGTTCCACCTGCCTCATAGGATGCTTCTACCGTTTCATCGTTCATTCTTATCAGTTTGATCTTTCCGTTATCGATCACTCCCCAGGTAAACAGAAGCCATGTAAAGCATAAAAAACTGATTGTTCCATAAAGCAGTCGGTACCACATACGGATATCCCTCTTTTCCCATTCTCTTTTTACTATATGCGGGAGATTCTTTACCTATGTACTCACATTTATGCTTTCTTGCCTCCGGTACTCTTGCATTAAAAAAATATATACAGAACACCAATCTCTTCCTGTTTTCTATACTCCGATCAAAAAAGGGGATATCAACCAGCTTCTGCTGACTCATATCCCCTGAATGATCTACATTGCTTTTTTATAAAGTTCAATGATATCCCTGATCGTAGACTGTCTCGGATTTGCCATGATATTTCCGCTCTTCATGGCATCGGCAGCCATCAGTTCAATCTTATCTTCCGTTACACCAACATCGGCAAGATGCTGCGGAATACCAAGATCACGAAGCAGATCTCTCGCTTCATCTACCAGCATTTCCGGAACAAAATCGATCACCGGGTCTTTTTCTTTGCTGATATAATTGTAGATCTTCTCATAACGTCCATGATCTGCAAGTGCATTATATTCCACAATCGTTGGAAGAAGAATCGCATTTGCCACACCGTGTGCCACATGGAAATAGGCGCTTACCGGATGGCTCATAGCATGGATATTTCCAAGTCTTGCCCATGCAAATGCGATACCTGCGAACATGCTTCCGGAGAGCATGGCTGCCGCCGCCTCTTCGTCCTGACGGTTTACTACGAATCTGCGCAGATTTGCACCGATCAGTTCCATTGCCTTTTCTGCCATTGCATCAGAAAATGGAGATGCATCTCTTGAAGTGTAAGCCTCCCATGCATGGATCAGTGCATCTACGCCACATGCTGCGGCTACCGATGCCGGAGAAGTCATAACAAGCTCCGGATCCAGAAGTGCATAGCTTGGGATCAGCTCATAGCTGAACACAGTCAGCTTATAATTTCTTGCTTCATCGGTAATAACAGAAAATGCCGTCACTTCACTTCCTGTACCTGCAGTTGTCGGGATCGCAATGATCGGAACGATCGGTCCCGGTACCTTGTGTGCACCTTCATAATCTCCGATCTCTCCGCCGTATTTTGCAAGAACACCCACTGCCTTTGCCACATCCATCGGACTTCCGCCACCGAAAGCTACAATACTGGTTGCTCCTGCTTTTTTGTATGCTTCTGTTGCTTTATCTACCGTTGCAACAGATGGATTTGCTTCTACATCAGTAAATACTTCCACTTCGATGCCGAAAGCCTTCACGATCTCTTCGACTTTCTCGACCATTCCGATCTTCTTCAAAACTGGTCCGGAAATCAGAAGCATCTTCTTGGAACCACTTTTCTCAAGAAGCTCCGGAAGTCTTTTTAAACTGCCTTTTCCAAAAATAATATCCTGTGGTACATTGAATGTAAAATCTTTCATCATCTACTACTCCTTTTAAATAAGAATGTGCCTCGGCACATTCTCGCGCCGAGCGCGTTGCTGAGCGCCAGTGGCGCTCGTTAAGCAACGACCGA
>ERZ824488.630-NODE-630-length-44985-cov-12.552815_pt1 | contig 44985 bp, 38 predicted proteins | sample MGYA00519936_ERZ824488 | MGnify/ENA primary metagenome ERZ824488 (study PRJEB31778, sample SAMEA3449153) | human gut metagenome | biome: human gut; feature: human-associated habitat; material: faeces | place: United Kingdom | collected 2010/2012 ... | reverse complement strand
CCACCTCTCCCAAAGGGAGAGGCAAGATGTTTTCCCGGGTACTTCTCCCCTTCAGGCACTCGCTGCACTCGGCCACCTCTCCCAAAGGGAGAGGCAAGATGTTTTCCCGGGTACTTCTCCCCTTCAGACACTCGTTGCACTCGGCCACCTCTCCCAAAGGGAGAGGCAAGGGATGCTCGCACGGTACACCAAAAGGTATATAGAAGTGCGTCCTTAAACCGGTTAGACAAATTCCATAATTAACAGGAACAGCAGATCATAATGCTGTTCCTGTTAGCTGTCTTATGATGCCCGCCCTTTAAGCCGCTTTTTTGATATGCATAGTTTTACGCTATTTCCAGCGCAAGCTCCATCATTTCGGTAAAGGTGTTCTGCCGCTGCTCCGCGTCAAGCGCCTCGCCCGTAACAAGGCTATCGGATATGGTGCAGATGCAAAGGGCGTTTTTGCCCGCGCGCGCGGCGTTAAGGTAAAGCGCGGCCGCTTCCATTTCTATTGCCAGCACGCCCATCTTCTGCCAATCCATGGTGTTCATGGAATCGTTATAGAAAGTGTCGCTTGAAAGCACGGTGCCGACCTCGTAATCAAGGCCCATCCTGTCCGCCTGCGCGGTTGCGGCGCGGAGCAGCTCCCAGCTTGCCACGGGGGCAATGGTTCCGCAAAGGCCGTATTGCGAGGCGTAGCCGGAATTGGTGCAGGCTCCCATGCCCAGCACAATGCTCCTCAGCTTGGCCTTTTCGTTTATCGCGCCCGCGCTGCCCACGCGGATTATGTTCTCCACGCCATAGAAATTGAAAAGCTCATATGAGTATATGCCCATGGAGGGCATGCCCATGCCGCTGGCCATAACGCTTACGCGCTTGCCCTTATATGTGCCGGTGTAGCCCTGTATGCCGCGCACGTTGTTCACAAGCACGGGGTTTTCAAGGAATGTTTCCGCAATGAATTTGGCCCTCAGCGGATCGCCCGGCATAAGCACGGTCTTTGCAAAGTCGCCCGGTTTGGCGGAAATGTGCGGTGTAGGTGTGTTGCTCATGTAATTATTCCTCCCATTGTTATTTTATATAAATTCATTGTTCGTCCTCGTCGTCCGCGCCGGCGTATTTATCAACCAACTGCGAAACTTCATCGTCCGCGGGCAGCGCGGTCACGCGCTCAAGCGAGCGGTTTATCTTATGCGTCCGCGCGCCTATCAGCCTGCCCAGCTCCTCGTCCGCAAGGCGCAGCCTGTCCCGCGTTTTGGCAAGCGTTTTTTCAAACGATGCAAACTCCGTCTTTACCGCACCCAGCACCTTCCAAACCTCCCCGCTGCGCTTTTGTATGGCAACGGACTTGAAGCCCATCTGCAGGCTGTTCAAAAGGGCGGCCATTGTGCTTGGCCCCGCTATGCTCACGCGGTATTCCCGCTGTATCGGCTCCATCAGGTTAAGTCGCAAAACCTCTGCATACAGCCCCTCCGTAGGCAGGAACATAACTGCAAACTCCGTTGTATACGGCGGGTTGATGTATTTTTTCGCTATGTCTGCGGCAAATTCCTTTATTCTGCCCTTCAGCACGGCCTGCGCTGCCTTCACTGCGTCCGCATTGCCCTGCTCGTATGCGTCCATCAAATTGGTGTATGCATCGGCGGGGAACTTTGAATCTATCGGCAGCAGCACCGTGCCGTCGTCCGCGGGAAGCTTTATTGCAAACTCCACGCGCTCGTTTGTGGCCTGCTTCACCTTTGCGTTCACTTCGTATTGTTCGGGCGCCATCATTTCGCCCAGTATCGCCCCAAGCTGAATTTCGCCCAGTATGCCGCGGGTCTTTACGTTTGAAAGCACCTTTGAAAGATCCCCCACGCCGGACGCAAGCGTCTGCATTTCGCCAAGGCCCTTATAAACCTGTTCCAGCCGCTCGCTCACCAGCGCAAAGGAGCGCGAAAGCTTATCCTCCAGCGTTTTTTGCAGCTTTTCATCCACTATGCTGCGCATTTCGTCCAGCTTTTTGCCGTTATCCTCGCGTATATCGGCAAGCTGACGCTCCACGCTGCGGCGTATCTGCTCCATGCGCTGCGCGTTTTCAAGTGCGAATGTTTTGAACCGCTGTTCCTGATTGAGCGTATCGCGCTGATATTCGTTCAGCAGCGTTTCGCCCACGGCATTTATGCTGCGGCGCGTATTTTCGCTCACCTCAGCACGCAGTGCGCGCTGTTCATCCAGCATGTCCCGCTTCAGGCGGTCAATGTCCCGCGCGGCGTCCCTGCGGCCGCCGATAAGCAGTATTACAAGCGCAAGATTAGCTATGCCAACTATCAGCACGGCTATCAGCAGCGCCTCTGTCATATCTTCTCCCCTCCCCCGTTTGCGTTAAAAACGCAGCCTGTCGCCGTATTTATCGGCAATATAACCGGTTGATGGGTCTATCGCGTTCATATACGGCCTGCCGCCAATATGCCTTCTTATGTTTTCGGCGGCAATCTCTATCATCCTGCGCTTTGTTTCGGCCAGGTGGAAAAAGCCCGAAACGTGCGGCGTTATAAGGCAGTTTTCAAGCCCCCACAGCGGGCTTTCCTTATCCAGCGGCTCATGCGCGGCAACGTCAAGCCCCGCCAATATGCCGCGCTCCGCTATCGCCTTGGCAAGGGCGGCTTCGTCAATGGCGCTGCCGCGGCCTACGTTTATCACTATACAGCCTTCCTTAAGCATTGCTATACGCTCGGCATTGAGCATGTTCACCGTTTGCGGCGTGTTGGGAAGCGCCATGCCTATAATGTCCGCACGCGGGAGTACACTGTCCACGTTCTCGCTCAGCACCAGCTCGTCTATATAGTCCGGCTTGTGCGCATCCGTGCGGCGCACGCCTATGGTGTATGCCCCAAGCAGCTTCAGCTTGCGCGCAAATTCGCCGCCAATGTCCCCAAGGCCCAGTATCACCGCCGTTGAACCGACAATGCTCCTTACGCCGCCCATGTCCTTCCATTCATGCTTATGCTGGTTGTCCCTGTATTGATGCATGCGCTTCATAAGGCAAAGCAGCATTGCAAGCATATGCTCGCTTATTGCAAGGCCGAACGCGCCGGTGGTGTTGGTTATGGCGCAGCCTTCGGGCAGTTTGCCAATGTAGCCGTCCGTTCCCGCGGTAAAAAGCTGCATCAGCTTAAGCTCCTTTGCGTATTGCAGCAGCGCAGCGTTAACGTTGCCGAATATAATCTCCTTGTCCGCTATCATTTCCGCCGTAACCTCATTCGCCGCGGCATATGTAAACTCCGTCCTGGGTGCGGCGGCTTCTATAATTGCCCGCTCCTTATCGTCCATAGGCACGGTAACAAGTATCTTCATCTTATATGCTCCTCCGTATCAAAATTTTCGTATTCCACGCGCGCAAGCGTAAGCCCGTGTGCGGGTGCGGTGGGGCCTGCAAAATCCCGCCTGCCCGTTTCAAGCGCGCGCGCAATGCCGTCCATATTCCTGCCCTGACCGTATTGCAGCATTGTGCCCACCATTATGCGCACCATGTTGTATAAAAAGCCGCTGCCTGCCACGTCGTAAACAAGCAGACCGTTTTCCTCGCTCCAGCGGGATTCGTATATCGTCCTTACGGTGGTCTCCGGCGTAACGCCTACGGCCATAAACGCATTGAAATCATGCTGCCCAAGAAACATTGCCGCGGCCTCGTTCAGCTTATCCTTATCCAGCCGCCAATGGTAATGCAGCGCGGTGTTGCGGGTAAAGGGGCAGTCGTGCGGCGTATTCAGCACGCGGTAACGGTAATGCTTGCGCACCACGTCGAAGCGGGCATGGAAGCGCGGCTCGGCCTCGTCCGAATACACAATGCGGATATCCTTTGGAAGTCCCGTATTCAGGGCAAACGCGAACTTTTCCGCCGGTATGCGGCAGTCCGTATCAAAATGGGCTACCTGCGCCGCGGCATGAACGCCGCTGTCCGTCCGTCCCGATGCATGGAGCGCGCATTTGTGTCCGGTCAGCTTGGCAAGCTCCTCCTCCATCACCTGCTGTATACCAAGCCCGGTAAGCTGCCGCTGCCAGCCCGCGTATGCCGTGCCGTCGTATTGAATTATCATGCGCACGCGCCGCGTCATATCGGGTATACCTCCCCGCTCTGTGTCTGTATAAAGCAAAGCTCAATTTCGCCGTCTATCAAATATATTGTCATAACGCCCTTATCGCATTGATAGAGCAATATGCTCACCTCGCCCCGCCTGTCCATATCCGCCGCAAAGCCCGCCTGTTTGGCTGCGGACACCATCAGCTCCGCTTCGGCTGCGTCTATGCTGCCGTCAAGCACCTCGCGTATTGTGGAATCCGCCTTGCCGCCAAGTATATAAAGCTCGTCACCCCGCATGGAGTAACCGTGCGCATTCAGCTCGTTTGCAACGGCCTCAAGCGGATCGTTTTTGCTTATTATGCTGCTCCACACCGCCGCGGCAATTATTATCCCCACGGCTATAAGGGTGAGCATTGTGCGCGTATGCCGCTTCACGGTAAAAGCTTTTGCGCTGCTATTGTCAGCGCGGTAAGCACAATAAACGCTGCGGCTGCCGCCCCGTCCCCGCGGCCGAATTTGAGCACGTTCATGCGCGTCCTGCCCTCGCCGCCGTGGTAGCAGCGGCTTTCCATGGCCATTGCAAGCTCGTCCGCCCTGCGAAATGCGCTCACGAACAGCGGAACAAGTATGGGTATCATGTTCTTTGCACGCTTTATAAGGTTGCCGGATTCAAAGTCCGCCCCGCGCGCCATCTGCGCCTTCATTATCTTATCCGCTTCTTCAATAAGCGTTGGTATAAAGCGCAGCGCGATGGTCATCATCATGGCAAGCTCATGCGCGGGAAAGTGGATTTTGCTCAGCGGCATAAGCAGCCGCTCCAGCCCGTCCGTAAGCGCAATCGGCGTTGTGGTCAGCGTCATAAGGCTTGTGCCGACAAGCAGCAGCACGAGCCTGAGCGTTATATACACGCTCTGCTTTATGGCCTCGTCCGTAATGCTTATTATCCAGAATGCGATTACGGTTTTGCCCGTGCGCACCATAAAAAGGTTCACTATGAACATGAACACCAGCAAAAACCTTATCGGCTTCAACGAGCGTATAACGTAGCCAAAGGGCACGCGCGCAAGATATATGCATATTGCCGCAAAAAGCGCGGGCAGTATAAACACCGGCGTTTTGGTAACAAGGAATACTATCACGATATACGCAATCATGCCCAGCAGCTTCGTGCGCGGATCAAGGCGGTGTATGGCGGAATTGCCCGGGAAATATTGGCCCAGCGTAATGTCCTTTATCATGCCCGGCCTCCTTTGGAAAGGAGCTTGAGCAGCGCCAGCTCCATCTCCTCTATTTCGTATATATTTTCGGGAATATCTATTCCGCGCTTTCTCAGTTCCATGCCCAGTCTTGATGCCTGCGGCACGTCAAGGCCGATGGAGGTAAGCAGCCCGCTCTGCGCAAACACGTCCCGCGTTTTACCCTCCATAATAAGCCTGCCGCCGTTCATCACGGCTACGCGCTCCGCCCTGTCCGCCATATCGTCCATTGAATGGGACACCATAAGCACCGCGCAGCCTAATGACGCGCGAAGGTTATCTATCGTATCCAATATGGCCTTCCTGCCCAGCGGGTCAAGCCCTGCCATGGGTTCGTCAAGCACCAGATATTTGGGCTTCATGGCTATTATTCCCGCCAGCGCCGCGCGCCGCTTTTCGCCGCCGGAAAGCTCAAACGGGGACTTCGCCGCGAACTTTTCCGGCGCAAGGCCAACAAGCGCCATCGCTTCGTGCGCGCGCTCAAGCGCTTCCTCTTCCCCTATGCCCATGTTCTTAACGCCGAAGGCAACGTCCTTTTCAACGCTTTCCTCAAAAAGCTGATATTCGGGGTATTGGAATACCATGCCCACAAGCTTTCTTCCCTCCATGCGCTGCTTTTTATCCGCCATGTCGAACCCATCGACGTGTACGGTGCCGCTGTTGGGCTGAAGAAGGCCGTTAAGCTGCTGCACAAACGTGCTCTTGCCGCTGCCGGTATGGCCTATGAGCCCAAGGAATTCGCCGTCCTCTATCCTAAGGCTTATGTCTGTAAGAGCGGCCTTTGTTATTGCGCTGCCCTGCATGTATGCATAATTCAGTTTTTCGACAACGATAGGCATATTGCTTGCGCCATTTCCTCCACGCTGAGTATACTTTTCGGCAGGTTTGCGCCGTGCGCGTTCAGCCTGTTTGCAAGCTGCTGCATCACCGGCACGTCCAGCCTGTGCTTATGAAGAAGCTCATCCTGACTGAACACCTCTTTTGGTGTGCCTTCAAGTATCATTTCGCCCCCGCTCATAACGGCCACGCGGTCCGCGCCTATGGCTTCCTCCATATATTGGGTTATCATAACAACGGTTATGCCGTTTTCCTTATGCAGCTTTGTCACAAGGTCTATTATGTCCCTGCGCCCTTTGGGATCCAGCATGGCCGTGGCCTCGTCCAGCACAAGCACCTTGGGCTGCATGGCAAGCATGCCCGCAATGGCTATCCTTTGCTTCTGCCCGCCGGAAAGCATATTGGGCGCGCTGTGCGCGTATTTTTCCATGCCCACGGCGGCCAATGCCCTGTCCACCCGCGTGCGTATCTCGTTCCCCGGCACGCCTATGTTTTCCGGCCCGAAGGCAACGTCCTCTTCAACAATGGTGGTAACAAGCTGATTATCCGGATTCTGGAACACCATGCCCACCCTTTGGCGTATGCTGAGCGTGTCCGTCTCGTCCGCCGTGTCCATGCCGTCCACCAATACTTTTCCCTCCGTGGGCAAAAGCAGCGCGTTAAGATGCTTTGCAAGCGTGGATTTGCCGCTGCCGTTATGCCCAACCACCGCCACAAACTCGCCGTCGTTTATGGTAAGGGACACGTTGTTCAGCGCCTTTGCCGCCGCGTCCTCGTATGCGTAGGATACGTTCTGTATCTCTATCAAGCCCGTTTCACCTTCTTTTCCCGTGCGGATAACGCACATTCATATCCAACGTATGATTATACCATTAGTTTGCAAGCGCGCACAACCCCCAACCTGACGGCAAAAAAGCGGGCAGGATCGCTCCCGCCCGCATGATTGCGCTTTGTCCTATTCGGTTTTATCTGCCGGAGGTCTGCTGGGATATGCCCTTGATGGTCTTTATTACCCAGTCGAAGTCCGCGCTCTGTATAACCGCGCCGCAATACTGGCACTTGGCCGTGGCGTTCAGATCCAGCGGAGCGCCGCAGTTCGGGCAATTCTTTGCCGCGTCCTCGGTGCGCTCAAAGCTCTTGGCGCCCTTGGTGCGGATCATGGTCCATTCATATGTCATGAACTTCTCCGCGGTCTTGCTGCCGCTCACCACCGCGCCGGTAGCATCGTCCACGGTGTAATCCTTTATCCTTACCCTTACAAGCGCGGTAACGATGTCGTGCTTATCGTCCTGGCCAAAGCCCGTAAGGTCAACGCCAAGCACCGCAATATCGTCCACGTAGTTGGTCTTGCCCGCCTTTATAAGGCTGTTAAGCTGCGCATTGAACTGGTTGAAGATGGCGTCGTCCATGCCGGTGCGCATCTCTTCCCAGGTTTTGTTCTGCCAGCATTCCTGCATCCTTACATACAGGTTGCCAATCTTTTCCTTCATCTTTTCTTCGCTGAAGGCGGGATCCTGCTTCTTCAGATCCGCTATGGTCATGGGCAGCACTGTGCGCTGCGCGCCCGCAATACGGCTTCCGCCGCTGCTGCCGCTTCCGCCCTTCTTATTCTTGCCGGATACTATGACAATTATTATAACTATTGCGGCAACGGTAATGGTAGTGCCAAGGCCCCATTCCCCGCCGCCTCCCGATGAAGAGGAATAGTCGCTGCTGCTCCAATCACTGCTGCTCCAATCGCTTCCGCTGCTGCTCCAGTCGCTTCCGCCGTAATCGCTTCCGCCGGAAAAGCTTCCCGCATCGGCAATGCCGGGCACGGGGGATACCATTATCGCCAGCACCAGCATAAGCGCCATCGCAAGGGCCAAGAACCTTTTATCCATTGCTTCGCTGTCCTTTCATACACAAAAAGTTGTTAAATCCGTTAATAAACGCATCTATATGTATCATTATAATCCATATCGCTCGTCCGTGTCCATAGTTTTTACTTCTCATAATGTTCATATTGTGTTAAAATGGAATAAACTCAACAGTCAGGAGGTATCGTATATGTTCTGCCCCAAATGCGGAAGCAATGTTCCCGATTCAACCAAATTCTGTCCCACCTGCGGCGCGCTCCTTGCAGACGAAGCTCAGCAGGCTCCCACGACCGAACCCCAGTCGCAGCCGCAGTATCAGCCCCAGTAGCCCGTTTATCAGGCCGCACCCGCTGACAACAACCCCGCCGCGCTGAAGGTCAGCCAATTCTTCTGGCTCGACTTTTTGACAGGCATCCCCCTCGTGGGCTTCATACTCACGCTGGTATGGGGCTTTGGCGGCGACGTAAACGAAAACAAGCGCAATTATTGCCGCGCAAAGCTTGTTTGGCTGCTTATAGGCATTGCCGTTACCGTTATATTCACCATAATAGCGGTGGCAGGCGGCGGACTTGCGGCGCTTATCTACGAACAATATTGATAAATTGAACATACCGCATATGATAAGGCTCCTTTACGGGAGCCTTGTTCGCCCGAAAAGGAGACAGATTATGTATAACACAACGCCAATAACCGGCGTATATGCTTCCGCGCTGAGCGCGCTTGGCATTGAACCCGCATCAGGGACTCAGGCGCCCATAGCCGCGCTCGATAAGCTTTGCAAAAAGGCCTTCGGCGGCGAAAAGGCGGACAGGCTGCTGCTTTATAATCCGGACGCGGTGGCCCTTTGGCTTTTCCAAAAATACAATGAAATGTTCACCGATGCGCAGCTTGCAAGCAGCATAATGCTGCCGCTTTTAAGCGTTATGCCCAGCGTAACGCCGGTTTGCTTCGCTTCCATGTACACGGGCCTTATGCCCGCGGAGCACGGCATAAGGGCATACGTTAAGCCGGTTTTGAGGTGCAACACCATATTTGACGACCTTGTTAAGGCCGGCAAGCGAGTGGCGCTCGTTTCCACCAGCAACGACAGCATATCCATGATATTCCTCAAGCGGAACATAGATTATTATATTTACGATACCGTGGACGAGGTAAACGCAAAGGCCATGGAGCTTATAGAAAAGGACTGCTACGACGTGATGGTGGTTTACAACGGCAATTACGACGGCACAATGCACAAATTCGGCACCGAATCGGAAGAAGCCATTGCCGCGCTGAAGGCGAACCTTGCGTTCTATTGCAAGCTTGTGGACGCGGTGAAGCAGCACTGGGCGCAGCACAACACGTTCTATGGCTTTATGCCGGACCATGGCTGCCACGAAATAGACGGCGGCTGCGGCGCGCACGGGCTGGACATGGAGGAGGACATGAACATAGTCCACCTTTACGGCTGCAACGCAAGGAAATAAGCTTTAGGCATGCAAAAAGGCTCTTTCAGCGCGAAAGAGCCTTTTTTAATATCTGTACTCAGTCCAAATCCTTCCTGTATATCTTCACAAGGCGCTTGCCTTCCTTATACATTTCGTCATCCTCGTGTATCATTGCCATGCCAACGTAGCGGCAGCCCGCGTATTCCATGGTTTTATAGGATGCGGCATTGTCCGGCACGCAGGTTATGAACACATGGCCAAGGTTGTGCTTTTTGGCAAGCCTGAACAGCAGCCTGCACGCCTTTGCGGCGTAATGCCGCCCGCGGAAGTTTTCGTCTATGCCGTAGCCTATGTTGCCGCCTATATACAGCCCCTCTGTATGCCCTATGCGCAGATCGCACACGCCTATCGCCATGCCGTTCATAAGGCATATATCGAATTTATATGCAGGCACGAACTTCTTTTCGGGTATTGCGTCCGTCATGCGGCTCACGCGCAGCATTATCTCGCCGTCGCTTAAGTCGCTTGTGTCATAAAAAATATTGCCGCGGTTGCTATGGCAGTCCATCCATATGAACAGGTTGCCGTTTTCGCGCTTTTCCATTATGCCGCCGTTGGCAAGCGCCATCTTTACGGATGCCGTATTGCCTTCGTGTATGGTAACGAGCGCCTTGTCTATGCCAAGCTTGGCGCATTCCTTCAGCGCGGCTGAAAGCATCAGCTTGCCGTAGCCCTTGCCGCGCGCCTCCGGGCGTATGGCATAGCCCATGTTGCCGCCGTCCTGCCTGAGCCTATCGGTCAAAAAATGCCTTATCTTGACCAGGCCCACGGGGCATGAATCAACATAGAAGAAGAAAAACGTCTGCGGCACTTTGAAGCCATCGTATATTTCGGTTTTGAGCGATTCGGCATAGCGCTTTTCAAGCCACGCTTTGTATTCATCGTATGAAAGGCCGTGCGCATCGTTCATCAGCCCGTTTTCGTCCGCGGGTATGCTTTGCAGCATATCGTATATATCCCGTCCGCAGGCGGCGCTGAGTTTTATAAGTTCCGTATTCATATCAAAAAGCCTCCATACCGAATATTTTTGCAATTATACCATCCCGCCGCGGCCCGCGCAAGCGCAAATGATATTTTACAAACGAAAAAGAGAGCCGCCCTATGGCAGCTCCCTTTATTTATCGCTTTATATTTGGCGGTTTATCAGACGATACCCTGAGCCATCATAGCATCGGCAACCTTCTTGAAGCCCGCGATGTTGGCGCCGGCAACCAGGTTGTAGCCAAGACCGGCCTCAGCGGCGGCCTTCTCGGAAGCGGCATGGATGTTGACCATGATGTGGTGCAGCTTCTCGTCCACTTCTTCGGGCTTCCAGGTCAGGCGCTCGGAGTTCTGGCTCATTTCGAGACCGGAAACGGCAACGCCGCCCGCGTTAACAGCCTTGGAAGGCGCAACGATGAGACCCTTGTCCATCAGGAAGTACAGGGCTTCGTTGGTGGTGGGCATGTTGGCAACTTCGATGTAGTACTTCAGGCCGTTGGCGATCATCTGCTCGGCTTCCTTCATGCCGATTTCGTTCTGATACGCGCAGGGCATGCAAACGTCGACCTTCTGGCCCCAGGGCTTCTGGCCGGGGAAGAACTGTACGCCAAACTTGTCGGCATAGTCCTGAACCTTGTTGCGGCCGCTGTTGCGCATGTCGAGCATGTAGTTGATCTTCTCTTCGGTCACTACGCCGTCGGGATCGTAGATATAACCGTCGGGGCCGGCCAGGGTGACGACCTTGGCGCCCAGCTGAGCGGCCTTCTTGCAGACGCCCCAAGCCACGTTGCCGAAGCCGGAGATAGCAATGGTCTTGCCCTCGATGGTGTCGTTCTCATGCTTGAGAACTTCGCACAGATAGTACACAGCGCCGAAGCCGGTAGCTTCCGGACGGAAGGGGCTGCCGCCGAAGGAGGGAGCCTTGCCGGTGAGAACGCCGTTCTCATAGGCACCGCGGATGCGCTTATACTGGCCGAACAGGTAACCGATTTCGCGGCCGCCTACGCCGATGTCACCGGCGGGAACGTCCACGTTGGGGCCGATGTGGCGCTGGAGCTCGGTCATGAAGCTCTGGCAGAAACGCATGATCTCGGCGTCGCTCTTGCCGTTGGGATCAAAGTCGCTGCCGCCCTTGCCGCCGCCCATGGGCAGGCTGGTCAGGCTGTTCTTAAAGGTCTGCTCGAAGCCGAGGAACTTCATAACGGAAAGATTTACGTGAGAAGCAAAGCGCAGGCCTCCCTTGTAGGGGCCGATGGCGCTGTTGAACTGCACGCGGAAGCCGCGGTTGACGTTGACCTTACCGGCGTCATCCACCCAAGGCACGCGGAACTCTATCACACGCTCGGGCTCAACAAGGCGCTCAAGCAAACCGGCCTTCTGGTATTCGGGATGCTGATCGATAACGGTCTCAAGGGACTTGAGGACCTCTTCAACGGTCTGAAGGAATTCAGGCTCGTTCTTGTCGCGCTTTTCAACCTTCTCCAGGACTTCCTGAATGTACGCGTTCATTGTAGTACCTCCAAATATAATAATGCTTTTTTCGTCATGCGTGCCGCGCAATTTGGTTTCACGCCACGCATCAAGCTTATCATAAATCTAAGGTATACTAATGTCAAGCTAATTGTCTGCTTATAACAATTTTTTCTGTTAAAAAGATGTAAACATGGGGAAATGTGATGGAAAGGGGGGTGAACTCCCTTTAACCGATTCCCTTGGCAAATTGCCCTCTGTACTATCTTGGCACAATGCATTATAATTAAGCGTGTAATCATTTCTTTTGCCATGGGAGGGTAAATATGTCATCTAAGGCGGACCGCAGCGAAAAGCGCTTCACCAAGGCCGAAAAATCATGGATAATGTATGATTGGGCCAATTCCATCTATGCCACCAATATTATGGCGGCCATATTCCCCATCTATTTCGCCATGCAGGCGAACGAAACCGGCAACAAGCTTTACGGCTTCGCCGTCAGCGCGGCGGCGCTCGTTGTGGCGGTGCTTGCGCCAATACTCGGCGCGATAGGCGACTTTTCCGGCATGAAAAAGAAGCTCTTCGCCGGATTCCTTGTGCTTGGCCTTGTGTTCACGGCGGTGATGGCGGCGTTTGAGGACTGGCGGCTGATGCTCGTCGGCTTCATACTTTCGCGCATAGGCTTTTCCGGAAGCTGCCTTTTCTATGATTCCTTCCTGACGGACGTTACCACGCCCGAGCGCATGGACAGGGTGTCCTCCTGGGGCTATGCAATGGGCTATATCGGCGGCAGCACCATTCCCTTCATAATATCCATTGCAGTAATGCTGCTTATGAACCAAAGCGTGCTTTCCTACAAAATTGCAATAATGATAGTTGTTGTATGGTGGGCGGTGTTCAGCATACCCTTCCTTAAAAACGTAAAGCAGCAATACAGCGTGGAGGACGCGCCGCAGGCCCTTGCAAAGGAAGCCTTTCGCAACGCATGGAAAACGTTTAAGGATATACTGAAGGATAAAAAGATACTGTTCTTCATAATAGCTTACTTCTTCTATATTGACGGCGTGGATACCATAATATCCATGGCGACCAATTACGGCGAGACCCTTGGCCTTGGCGCGATAGGCATGATACTTGCGCTGCTTGTTACGCAGATAGTTGCGGTACCCTTCAGCATACTGTTCGGCAACCTTGCTAAAAAGGTTGGGGCAATGAAGATGATAGCCATAGCCGTGTGCGTATATTTCGTTATAACTATACTTGGCTTCTTCATGGGCTTCAATATTGAACAGGCGGAGCTTTCCGGCGGCGATATAGATGCCGCGCTCAAGCTGAGCAGCACGCTGTTCTGGATACTGGCAACGCTCGTGGGTACGGTGCAGGGCGGCATACAGGCGCTCTCCCGCAGCTATTTCGGCCAGCTTATCCCGCCGGAGCGTTCCAATGAATACTACGGCTTCCTTGATATATTCGGCAAATTCTCCTGCGTGATAGGCCCCGCGCTCTATGCCGCGACCTATGCCGCAACAGGCAGGGCGTCCCTTGGAATACTTAGCATAATAGTGCTGTTCTTCGGCGGAATTGTTGCGCTGTTCGCGGGCCGCAAATACATGAAGGCAGAGGAGAAATAAGTTGGAAGAGCATTCCGGGCACAGACAAAGGCTTAGGGAAAGCTTTCTTGCTCTCGGTGCGAAGGCCATGCCGGAGCATCAGCTGCTTGAACTGCTGCTTACCTATGCAATACCGCGGCGGGACGTGAACCCATTGGCGCACAGGATGATAGAGCGCTATGGGTCGCTTGCGGCTGTGCTGAAGGCCGATGTGGCGGAGCTTAAAAACGCCGGCTTGGGCGAATATGCGGCAACGCTGATTGCCCTTGCGGGAGCAATGCGGAACATAAGCGAAAAGCCGCGCAAAAAGCAGCGGCTCAATAATCCCGAAAGGGCTGCGGAATACTGCATGCAGCTTCTCAGGCCGCACAGGTACGAGGTTATGTACCTTGTGTCGCTGGACAGCGGGCTGAAGCCCATACACGAGGACATGGTTTCAAGCGGAACGATAGACCAAAGCACAGTTTATCCGCGCATAATTGCCGAATGCGCGCTGCGCCACGCGGCGGCATACGCAATGCTTTGCCATAACCATCCAAGCGGCAACCCCGCCCCCAGCAATGAGGATATAGCCATGACAAAAATGATATTTTCGGCGCTGAGCGGCATCGGGATTCAATTATATGACCATATTATAGTTGGGGATGAACGCGCGTACAGCATGGCGCGCAACGTATACATCCCAAGCGATATAAACAACAATAATCAGGGAACGGAGGACAAGAGCACATGAGCGGCTATATGGAAGAATATCTGCGCTGGAGGCAGGCGGAAAAGCTTGCTCCGCAGCTTAAAGCGGAGCTTGAGGCGATAGCCGATAACCCCAAGGAGATAGAAGAACGGTTCTATACCCAGCTTGAATTCGGCACGGCGGGTTTAAGGGGAATACTCGGCGCGGGAACGAACCGAATGAACGCGCAGGTTATAAAGCGGGCAACGCTGGGACTGAGCGAATACATACTGGGCTTCGCTGGCGGGGCCGAGCGCGGCGTTGCAATAGCATATGATTCCCGCCGCATGAGCCGCGAATTTGCGTTGGAAGCCGCGCTTACCCTCTGCGCAAAGGGCATACATGCCTATATATATGATTCGCTGCGCCCCGTGCCAATGCTTTCGTATATGGTAAGAAGGCTTAAATGCATAGCGGGCATTGTAATAACCGCCAGCCATAATCCCCCTGAATACAACGGCTATAAGGTATATTGGCAGGATGGCGGGCAGGCAGGCCCCAAGCAGGCGGAGGCCATATACGCCGAAATAAAGCGGCAGGATTACTTCTCCGGCCCCGATATAACAATCGAACAGGCCGAAGCAAGCGGACTTTTAACATGGTTGAGCGACGCTGACGACGCGGATTATTACCGCGACACGCTTTCAGTTATGCAGCGGCCCGAGCTTGTTAAGGAGCAGGGCGATACGCTGAAAATGGTATACACTCCCCTGCACGGCAGCGGCAATCTGCCCGTGCAGCACATATTGAAGCTTGCGGGCATAACAAACGTGAGCATAGTGGAACAGCAGCGCGAGCCGAACGGGGACTTCCCGACCGTTACCGCCCCGAATCCGGAGGACCCGAGGGCGTTTACGCTTGCGATGGAGCTTGCGGATAAGGTCAATGCGGACGCAATAGTTGCCACCGACCCGGATTCGGACAGAATGGGTCTTGCCGTGCGGGAAAAGAACGGCAAATTCCGCGTGCTTACGGGTAACAAGATAGGTTCCCTTTTGCTTTACTATATACTCAGCGCCATGAAGGAGCGCGGAGCCATTCCCGCGGACGGGTTCGTTGCAAAAAGCATAGTGAGCACCCGCCTTGCGGATGCCATATGCGCACACTTCGGCGTTAAGCTCAGGTGCACGCCCACGGGGTTCCGCTTTATATCCGAGCTTATTGAAAAGAGCCATACCGAGCAGGGCTTCGGCACGTTCATATTCGGCTTTGAGGAAAGCTACGGCTTTCTTGCGGGCGGCTTTGCACGGGATAAGGACGCCGTGTGCGCGGCGATGCTTGCTGCGGAAGCCTGCGTATATTACAGAAGCATGGGCAAAACGCTCAGCGACGCTCTGGGCGAGATAGAGGCCCTGTGCGGCTGCTATAACGAAGCCGTGAAGAGCTATACCCTTTCCGGTAAGGAGGGCATAGAGCGCATAGCCGGGGCTATGGCGGCGCTCAGGAGCGACACCCCGCGGGAGTTTGCGGGCGTGGCTGTGGACAGGTTTGAGGATATGCGCTCCGGCAAGGCAATGGATTACGCCGCGGGAAAAGAGACGGAGAGCGAGGTTACCGGCATGAACGCCGTGCGCTTCCTGCTCAGCGACGGGGCATGGATATGCGTGCGCCCCAGCGGCACGGAACCAAAGCTTAAATTGTATATAGGCGCAAACGCAAAAACGGATGAAGAGGTTGAAGCGCTGCTGAATAAGCTTATGGCGGATACGGACGCAAAGCTCAGCGCGCTGCTGAAAGGATAGAATAGGCCAATGCAAAAGAAAATGCCCAGCGGAGGGCAAAACGAACAAAACATGAATAACGACGCCGCAAACGTGCAGGAGCGGCAGTATAAGCGCATGACTACTGAACCTGTCAGCCGCGTGGTGCTGTCCATGGGCATACCCGCGGTGATAGGCATGCTGGTAACCAGCATATATAACAGCGCCGATACTTATTTCGTAGGCCAGCTTGGCACCAGCGCATCCGGCGCGGTGGGCGTTGTGTTCTCGCTTATGAACATAATCCAGGCCGTGGGCTTCACCATAGGGCAGGGCGCAAGCAGCCTTATCTCCCGCCGCCTTGGCGAAAAAGATTATACCCACGCAAACCGCATTGCAAGCACAGCGCTGCTTTTGGCAGTTGCCTTCGGGCTTATAATACTGGGCGCGGGGCTTATATTCCTTGATCCGTTCATGCGGCTCCTTGGCGCAACGGAAACGATGCTGCCGCATGCAAAGGCGTATGCGAATTATATATTGATAGCCGCGCCGTTCATGGTGATATCCTTCGTGTTGAACAATCTTCTGCGCGCGGAGGGAAAGATTAAATATGCCATGATAGGTATAAGCATAGGCGGATTGCTGAACATTGGCCTTGACCCGCTGTTTATACACACGTTCCGGCTCGGCACCGCGGGCGCGGCAATAGCGACGGGCATAAGCCAGCTTGTGAGCACGGTAATACTGCTTGCGGCGTATTTCCGCAAGGGCTTCACTGTGGTGCAGCCAAGCGTGAGCCAAATAGAGATAAGCGGAAAGATGCTGCTTGACATATTCAAAACCGGCCTTCCCGCGCTGCTCAGGCAGGGGCTGGCAAGCATTTCAAGCGTTGCGCTCAACCGCAGCGCCATGGTGTATGGCGATGCCGCCGTTGCAGCTATGAGCATAGTGAGCAAGGTGTTCATGCTCATATTCTCAACCTCGCTTGGCATAGGGCAGGGCTACCAGCCCGTTGCGGGGTATAACTACGGGGCGAAGAAATATGCCCGCGTGCGCGCAGCGTATAAGTTCACGCTCATACTGGGCCTTTGCGTAATGGGCGCGGCAAGCGTTGTGGCGTTCATATTCGCGCCGGAAATAGTTACCATGTTCCTTAGGGACGACCCGAAGGTAATCGAAATAGGCACGCTTGCGCTGAGAATACAGTGCATTGCCATGCCGACTGTTCCTTTCGTTGTAGTCGGGAACATGACGTTCCAGTCCGTTGGCAAGGCCGCGCAGGCAAGCTTCCTTTCCGCCTGCCGCCAGGGAATATTCTTCCTTGTGTTCATAACCGTGCTGCCGCCCATACTCAAGCTTACCGGCGTGCAGTGCGCGCAGGCCTGTGCGGATGTATGCACGTTCCTTGTGGCAATTCCAATGACGCTTGCCTTCTTCAGGCGCATGCCCAAGGAGGACAAATAGCCTGAATACTGCATCACATACCCGGTTGATTTGCTCAATCGGGTTTTTATTATATCAGGCTGTATGTATCAAAGCATTGCTTATGGCAGCATAAATAATAGATAATATATTATTTTCGGTTCTCCCCTTGTGCCGTGGATAAAGATAATCTATAATACTGAAATTATTATCAATGGAAAGGGAAAAGCTATGCCAAACAAATTTGATTTCGGTTCAATGGTGTTTAACGAGGCCGTGATGCGCGAACGCCTTGCGGAGGATACCTACGCCGCATTGAAGGACACCATAAAGCGCGGCGCGCCGCTTGCCAGGCACATTGCAACGCCGGTTGCCGCGGCAATGAAGGAATGGGCGATAGAAAAGGGCGCCACACATTTTACCCATTGGTTCCAGCCGCTTACCGGAATCACTGCGGAAAAGCACGAGGCTTTTATCGCCCCCGGCGCGAACGGCGGCGCAATACTGGACTTTTCCGGCAAGGAGCTTGTTGTCGGCGAATCGGATGCGTCAAGCTTCCCCTCAGGCGGGCTCAGGGCCACGTTCGAGGCCCGCGGCTACACCGCATGGGACCCCACGGCATACGCTTTTATAAAGGAGGATACGCTGTGCATACCCACGGTGTTCCTTTCATATGACGGCGACGCGCTGGACAAAAAAACGCCGCTGCTGCGCTCCGCCCAGCTTATCAATAAAGAAGCGCTGCGCCTTGTGCGTGCAATGGGCAGGCGGGATATAGAGCGCGTTACGCCAAGCGTAGGCGCGGAGCAGGAATACTTCCTTGTGGATAAGGCGCTTTGGGCCAGGCGCAGGGATCTTGTGCTCTGCGGTAGGACGCTTTTCGGCGCGAAGAGCGCCAAGAGTCAGGAGTTGGACGACCATTATTACGGCACGCTCGATACCCGCGTGAAGGCGTTCATGGCGGAGCTGGACAGGGAACTGTGGAAGCTGGGCGTGTTTGCAAAAACCGAGCATAAAGAGGTCGCGCCCGGGCAGCACGAGCTTGCGCCCGTGTTCAGCGGGGCAAACAGCGCAACTGACCATAACCAGCTTATAATGGAGCTGATGAAGCGCATAGCCCCCAAGCACGGCATGGTATGCCTGCTGCACGAAAAGCCCTTCGCCGGAATGAACGGCAGCGGCAAGCACAACAACTGGTCCCTGTCCACCGAAAGCGGAGAAAACCTGCTCAACCCCGGCAAGGAGCCGAGCGAGAACACGCTGTTCCTGCTCCTGCTTACGGCTGTTATAGCCGCCGTGGACGATCATCAGGACCTTATCCGTTTCAGCGCATGTTCATATTCAAACGATCTGCGCCTTGGGCAGACGGAAGCACCGCCGGCGATAATATCCGTATTTATAGGCGATGAGCTGGGCGAGATAATGGACACCATATGCGCCGGCAATGATTACAGCCGCGCGGAGCAGCAGTTCATAAGCATGGGCGTTGAGGCCATGCCCCGCGTGAAGGCGGACAATACGGACAGGAACCGCACTTCGCCGTTTGCATTCACGGGCAACAAGTTTGAATTCCGTATGCCCGGCAGCGCGCAGTCCATTGCCGATGCGAATATTGTTATAAACACCGTTGTGGCGGAAGCCATGGCGCGCTTTGCGGACGTGCTGGAGCATGCGGAAAACAAGGAGCAGGCCGCGCGGGAGCTTATCCGCAGCGAATACGAAAAGCATAGGCGCATAGTTTACAGCGGAAACTGCTATTCCGAAGAATGGGAAAAGGAAGCCGAACGCAGGGGACTATATAACCTGAAAACCACCGTTGAGGCGCAGGATCGTTCCATTGCGGACGAAAACGTTGCACTGTTCAGCGGATACGGCATATTCTCAAAGCGGGAGATGCTTTCCCGCTATGAGGTTTCGCTTGAAACATACGCAAAGCTTGCCGAGATAGAGGGTCGCACAATGGCCGAGATGGCCGCCAAGGAGATAATTCCCGCCGTGAGCCGTGCGCAGGGCGAAATGGCAAAAACGGTATCCTACAAGCAGAGTATATGCATAGGTACCGAGCCTGAAATGCGCATACTGCGCGAAGGCGCGGCATTGCTTAACGAACTTGACGCGGCCTGCGGCAAGCTGAACGCCGCGTTGAAATATGCCGACGAGTCAGACTGCGCGCACGAGCGCGCCTGCCGCTGCCGCGATGCGGTGGTGCCGGCAATGGCCGCCGTAAGGCACGCCGCCGATGCGCTCGAAACCATAACGCCGCACGAAGCGTGGCCCTTCCCGAATTACGAGCAGCTTTTGCTTAATGCGGAGTAAATATTTTTGCAGGGGGGCCAGGGAAGATTTCGATTTCTCCCCTTAGGCCCCCCTGCACCCCCCGTAACCCCATTGAAACGATCGCTCCGCGAGGGGTACGGCACTGTACAATGTGCTTGCACTGTACTAAAAGGCTCCCCGGACGGGGAGCTGTCGCCGCAAGGCGACTGAGGGGTTGACGGAAAAATGAGCAGCCCCGATGCAACCCCTCCGTCAATTCGCTATCGCTCATTGCCACCTCCCCTTTCAGGGCAGGCTTTTGGGCGGCGGTTGCACAAACCAATAGGGACGCTTTCGCGTCCCCTGCAATTCTTTGTTCTTTATTCGTTCCTTATTGCCGCCAAGGGCGAAAGCTTCATGGCGCGCATTGCCGGATACAGGCCGGATATGAGCGCCACCACTACCGAAAACGCCAACGCGCCCACGGCAAGATAGAGCGGTATTACGCTCTTGAACCCGCTTGCTTCAAGGAAATTGTTCAGCACAAGGCTAAGCCCGTAGCTGAGCCCAAGGCCCAGCACCCCGCCGAAGAAGCCTATATACGCCGCCTCCGTAAGGAACATGCCCGCAATGTTGGACATGCGGCAGCCCAGCACCTTTATTATGCCAATTTCCTTAGTGCGCTCATATATGCTCATCATCATCGTGTTCATGATGCCTATTGCCGCGACCAGCAGCGATACGCCACCTATCGCGCCCAGCAGATACTGCGTCTGCTTGAGTTGCTCTTCGCTTTGCTGTAACCATTCCTGTATGCAGCTTGCGCCGAAGCCCATTTCCTCAATCTTGGCCTTAACGGTCAAAACGTCGTCTATATCCTTGCACTTGACTATAACCTGGTTATAGTTCTTCTTGTTCAGGGATATGTAGTTCGGGTTCTCCTTGGCCAGCTTTTCCAGCACCTTTATGTCCATTATGCAGTACCAGCTGAAATCGTTGCCGCTCTCCTCAAGCATACCCGTGGGCACAAGGGTATATATCTTGCCCTTCTGCTGGCCGGAATCGCCGGGCTGGTTGGTATATACGTTTGAATAGTCAAACGTAAGCTTGAGCCGCGAGCGTGAGGTGACCTTGGAGTTGCCGTTTTTGTCTATCGCGGGGCTCCAGCGGCTGGCGTTGGGGTCATAGAAATTGTTGTAAAAGCTGCTCGGCACAACCATCTGCACTTTGCCGCCCGCAAGCTTGCTGCCGGGATACTCGCCTTCGGCAAGCTTTATGCCGAAAAGCTCCGCCTGCTCCATATCTATGCCCATTATGCTCACATCGGTGGCATATTTGCCGCTCATCGCCATGCCCCATGCGGTTATCTGCGGCATTGCGCCTTCAACGCCGGGTATCTTCCTAATCTCGTCCACGGCCTTTTTATCCAGCTTCACTTCCTTATATGTGGATGATTGGCCATCGCTCGATTCAACGTAGCGGTAGTTGTTCACCGTTATGTTCGTAAGGCTGCCCATGCTGGCATAGCTGTCTATCATGCTTTGGCGCATGCCAACGCCCAGCGACACCATTACAACAATGCTGCTGGTGCCTATAACCATGCCCAGCACCGTTAAAAACGCCCTTAGCTTGCGCCGCCACAGGTTCAGGAACGCCGTGCGGAGCAGATCGGGTAATTTCATACGTCCTCCAAAGTCTTAGCGCGCTTCTTTTTCAGCAGTATTATGGCAACCACTATCGCCGCCGCAACAACCACGCCAAGCGCGATCCATATCCAAACCGGAGTACCGGAGGAGGAAGGATCGTCCATGCCGCCTATGGTGGGCTGGTCAATGTAGCCCGGGTCGTCCATGTCGCCGTTCGCATCGGGGTTATAGGCTTCCGTAACGTAAAGGCTCAGCGGCAGCCTTTCTTCCATCTTTTCCTCAAGGGAGTCCTCGTAGCTTATAACTATTTCGCCGTCTATCTGGCCCGGCGTTGCGGTTATTATGGAAAGATCGGCGCGCATGCTGTTGCCCGCGGCAACGGTGCCCTGGAAGAAGCTGTCCTCAAGGGAAAGGCCGTCGCCCTCAACGGTTACCATGCAGTTATATATGGGGCTGCGGCCCATGTTGTAAAGCGAGAAATATACCGGCACGCTTTCGCCCTCAATGGCCTCGCCGTCAACGGTGGGGTCGTCTATCTTCAGGCGGATTTTCTGCATTACCGTAACGGGTATAGATGCGCTGGATTCGCCCTTGGCAAGCGTTGCGGGGCGGGTTTTTGTGCCTTCGTATTCAAAGTCCAGCTTTATTTCATACGCCTTGGCCTCCGTATCGGGCGCGGTGGCAATGCTCATGGTCATGGTCTTGCTTTCGCCCTTGGCAAGCTTATCGATATACAGCGTGTTGGAGCCTTCCGCGGGGGTCAGCTTGCCGGTATCCGCGTTGTTGGTCATGGTCACAAGTATGCTCTTGGTATCCTCCTCGTTTGAGGTGTTGCGCACGGTGAAGGTAAGCGTGAATGTTTCGCCCGCGTATATCTTTTCTTCGGAGAAGTTGTAGCTGTCCACAACAAGCTTGGGCAATGTCTGCGTGGTTTCGCCGCCCGGGGTTTCGCCTGCGGCCTCGTAGCCCTTTGTAACGTTTACATACAGGCTCACGTCGCAGCTTTCGGTGGCGGAGCCTTCCGCACTGCCCCAGCCGCGCTCATAGGTAACGGTGAAGTCAACCTTCTTCACGCCCGCCGTAACCTTATCGGCAAAGCGCATGTCAAACTGGAACTCTATTATCTGGTTGGCGTTTATGAAGCCGTTATAGCCAACGGTGTAGTCCACCCGCTCTATTGCGAAGGGGAACTCGTCAAGGCTTGTTGAAAGCTTGGGCGCGACCTTTATGTTCATAACGGGGCCGCTTACGCACATCAGCGGCAGCCTTACCAGCACCTTGCCGCCGTTTTTGCCCGATGCGGTGGTAACGATAAGGCCGTTGGGGTCATAGCTGGACAGCCTGAATGCCGCCGTGGGCTTGGACGGGTCGGTATTGCCATTCTGACCGTTTTCGCTCAGCGTCATAGAAACATTAGATTCTATAGTTATTTTTCCGCTTACTACTTTGCCATCTTCTAATACTTTAGTTGAAAACGTAAACGACAGCAGATCCGCATATGTACCTGCCGCACTCACTTTAAGAGCCGGAGTAAGCAGAATTTCCTTGCTTTTGCCAGGTTTAACCTCCGTCTTATCAAATGAAATGCTCTTATCGAACAGTATTTCCTTTGTGGTAATGCTTTCCAGTTCTATTGCTGCATTGCCCTTATTGGTTATGGTCACTGGAATATATGCTATGCCTGTACCGGCTATCGGAGAACCAACATTAAGAGAAACATCCCCTTCTTCGGTCACCGCCGGTGCGGGTGTGGGTTTGGGGTCTGCACCCTGTGTCGGTGTAGGTGTCGGGTCATCCGCCAGCGCGGCGGGGCATATGGCCATGAGCAGCATGGCCGCCGTTAAAAGTGCGATTATTCTACGCTTCATCTTTGTGTATCTCCCTGTTTATTGTCTTTTTTATTTTCAGCCTGTTCGGACTGCTCCTCAAGCTCGTCGCCTATGGCGCGCTTGGGCCGCGGGGTAAGGTAGGTCGGGTGCTCGTTTATCTGTATGTCCACCACCCTGCCGTCCAGTATTTTTATTATCTTATCCGCATACATGGCCATGTTCGGGTCGTGCGTAACCATAACAAGCGTTTTGTTGCGGCTGCGCATAACCTCGCATATTGTGCGCATAACGTCGTCGGACGTGTTGGAATCCAAATTGCCCGTGGGCTCGTCGGCAAACACAATATCCGGATTGGTAACGAGCGCCCTCGCTATGCCCACGCGCTGCTGCTGGCCGCCGCTCATCTGCGAAGGCTTGTGCTTCAGGTGCTTGCCAAGCCCCATCACCTTCAGCGCCTCAACCGCCAGCGCCTCGCGCCTTTTCCTCGGCACGCCGCGGAAGGAAAGCGGGAACGCAACGTTCTCCACCGCCGTGTAATACGGCATAAGGTTGAAGGACTGGAATATAAAGCCAACGTGCTTCTGGCGGAACACTATAAGCTCGCTCTGCGTCATTTTGTCCAGCCGCTTGCCCGCAATTACTATTTCGCCGCTCGTAACATGCTCAAGCCCCGCAAGGACATTGAGCAATGTGGACTTGCCGCTGCCGCTGGGGCCGATTATAGAAACCATCTCCCCCGGCATAATGCTTAAATCCACGCCGCGCAGCGCCTGAATATCAACGCTGCCCACGCGGTATGTTTTTTTCACGTTGCGGGTCTGGATGATCGGCTGCGCCGCCGCCGCGTTTTTAACTGCCTCCAAGCCTATCACGCTCCCTTTCCATAGCAAAACATATTTTTTCCATATATATTATAGTTTATATCGCCGTTCGGCATATTGCAATTGAACAATATGTGAACAAGCGAAAAGCGCCGCCCTTTCGACCGTCGCTTCTCTTTTGTTTTAATATATAACGTTTTTCGCTCCGCTAAGGTTGCGCTTTATTTTTTGTAATTATCAGGCAGCGCCTTTATGGCGGCGAATATCTCCTCAAGCCCGTCCATCTGCACGGCCTCTATCTTGCCCTCGTCGCTCAGCATGGCAACTATGGGGTCTATCGGCAGCGATGCGCATACGCCTATGCCGTGCTTGGCCGCAAGCTCCTTAACGTGGCTTTCGCCGAAGGGATATATCTTCCTGCCGCAGTCGGGGCAGGTGACATAGCTCATGTTCTCAACTATGCCAAGCACAGGAATATTCATCATCCGCGCCATGTTCACGGCCTTTTCAACTATCATGCCAACAAGCTCCTGCGGGCTTGTTACAACAACTATGCCGTCCAGCGGTATGGACTGGAACACGGTCAGCGGCACGTCTCCCGTTCCCGGGGGCATGTCTATGAACATAATGTCCTCATGGCTCCATATAACGTCCTGCCAGAACTGCTTAACAACGCTCGCAATAACAGGCCCGCGCCAAACCACCGGCGCGGTAACGTCGTCCAGCAGCAGATTTATGCTCATAACGTCTATGCCCGTTGCGGTTTTCATGGGCAGCACGGCTTCCTCCATGCTTTCGGCCATTCCGCTCAAGCCGAATACCTTGGGTATCGATGGGCCCGTAACGTCCGCGTCCAGCACCGCGGTATCAAGCCCCGCGCGCCGCGCCGTTACCGCAAGCAGGCTGGTAACAAGCGACTTGCCAACGCCGCCCTTGCCGCTTACTATGCCAATGGTCTTGTTAACCCTGCTCTTTGGGTTCAGCTTTTCAATAAAGTCCGCCGGGTCGTGGCTGCGGCTGGAGCAGTTTTCGCCGCAGGAGGAACAATCGTGGGTACAATTCTCGCTCATGATGCATCTCCGTTTTCTGTTTTGGGGCATATGGTTGCCCGTTTCTGCCAATATAATACGCCAAATCGTGAAGATAGTCAAAGCCGCAATCAAATATTAACAAAATAGTTGCTTGCTTATTCATTCAATCTGTGGCAATATTGTTGGGTATACAAAGGAAGGTATCAGAAATGGTTTTTAATAGAAGGTTTATTCTCGTGCTCATGCTCGCGCTCGTATGCGCCCTTTTTTCGGCCTGCGCAATAGAAGCGTCGCTCCCGACGGAGCCTGCCGCCCCCTCCCCCGCGCAGAAGCCTAAGGCGGCGCCTACGCCCGCCCCAACGCCGGAGCCGGATGCAGACGCCCTCTGCACCATGTGCAGGGACGGTTTTTTTGCCGCGTTCGCGCCGGACTATTCGGGGCATGATTATACCTCCCTCGGCATGCTGGACATGCCCGGCCTTATAGAAAAGCAGCCGCTTTATGCCGAACTTGCGGCGGACACGCATACCCTTGCCCAAATGTGCGCCCGGACCGCCGCGCAGGATGTAAAAGCAATGAGCAGTCTTATTGACCGCACAAGCGTTACCGTAACAGGAAAGCTTGACTGGCGGCTTATAGCGGCGGCATGCACAATGCTTGATGAGCCGGACAAGGCCATTGCCGCGCATACGGACGTATCCGTAACGATAGAGGGCAAAACGCTTAACGTATGCGTTTCCCTGCCCGATTTTGACGCGCTTTTCGCCCCCCTTGCAAGCGACGTGCATTACGGCGCAATGTCGCTTTATTGCTACCTTAACACTACCTATGACAACAACGCCCAAATACTGGATAACGACGGCAGCTATGAGCTGAGCGATGAGTATATCGCCACTATAATCGATCCCCTGCCCAAGCGGCATATAAAGGACGGCTGGTACGGCGACCGTTCCAAATCCACCCGCCGCCACATGGGCACGGATATCCGCGCGCGCGAATGGCAGGATATACCCTCCTGCACGGCGGGGGAAATTGTTCGCATAGCGTATAACGACATTGCGGGCAATTATGTTACCGTAAAAGATGATTACGGCTTCTATTATTCATATTGCCACATGGTGGAGCTTACCACCTTCCTCAGCGAAGGCGACCGCGTGGAGCAGGGCCAGCTTATAGGCCACGTTGGCAACACCGGAAACAGCGACGCGCCGCACCTGCACCTTTCTATAATCGCGCCGGAGTACGTTTATATCAATCCCTACCCCGTGCTCGCCCGTGTGCGCTACGACAAATAGGGAAAAGCGTGCAAAACCCGTTCCAAATACCAATAAAAAATGTGTAAGGTCAGTTCTAAAAAGCGGTAAAAATGTGGTTAAATGTATATCAAAAAGCGGAACGCAAAGGCGTTCCGCTTTACTTACTTATTCAGTAATCAGTTACCCATTGCCGCAACGTAATCGCAGGCGGCGTTCACGGCCTTGCACACGGCGCGGGAGCTTCTGGACGCGGCCGTTACGGAATCGACCTGACCGCCGTCCTTGGTGAGGCTTACGGGCGCGCTCATACCGGCGAACTGATCGGAGAACTTAGCTTCCTTGACCTTAGCGCCAAGGCCCGGGGTTTCGGAGAAGCCCGAACCGCCGCAGCTTATGCCCGTTATCATGCCGTTATTGTCAATACCCACGGTAACTTCTATCTTTCCGCCGTAGCCGTCCGCAGTGGCCTTGGCAACGTAGCCTATCGTCTCGCCGCCCTTCTTAGCCTCGTAGCAGTAATCCACGCCGCTGTCCGCCGCAACGTCAAGCTGAACGAATTCATCCGCTTCGCTCATAACGGTTTTCCTTGCCAGTTCGTTGCTGGCCTCGTCCTGCCGCGCTATTTCCTCCTTGGTCAGCGCGTTGGTAAAGCCCAGCGCAAGCCCGGCAACAAGGGAAATGATGCACAGAAGCAGCCATGCAGGTATCTTTTTCATGTTCTTGGTTCCTTTCACTTCGTTTAACTTTTTTAGCTTTTACGCCTATTAAACTTCTGTTTTGTTCTTCGGGGGACGCATATGCTTTATAACAAGCGCCGCCGCCGTGCCCGTAACAAGGCCGGTTACGGCCCCGCTCAAAAGCAGCATGGGGAAATACGCAAGCACGGGGCTTATGCCTATCACGCATGCCGCCGCTATGCATTGCCCCAAATTGTGCGCTATGGCCCCCGCAACGCTCACGCCCACGGGTGAAAATTTGCCCGTCCGCTTGAGCAAAAGCATCGCGCAAAGGCTGAGCGCCGCGCCCGACGCGCTGTAAAGCATTGCCGCGGGGCTGCCGAAAAGGAAGCCGCTCAGCAGCACCTTTATAACCGCCAGCGCAACCGCGCTCTTTACGCCGCAAATATAAACCGCATACAGCAGCACCGTGTTCGCAAGGCCAAGCTTTATGCCCGGTATTGCCGAAAACGCAGGCAGAAGCGATTCAACATACCCCAGCGCAAGCATCAGCGAAGCAAGCAGCGCGCTGCGCGTAAGCTTATTCGTTTTCATTTTCATCCCCGCTTACGGTAATGCTCACGCCGTTGGGCAGGCATACTATCCAGCGCCCGTTGTCGCTTTGCGCATCCGCCCCCAGCCAGCCCTGCTCAACGCAAAGCTGATTTTTGCAGGTGGAACTGTGCATGCGCACATTGCCGCGCCCGTCGGTCTCTATCAGGTTTATCTTTTCGCCGTCCTGCTCTATTTTCAGCGTATCCGCCCTGTCAAGCGGCATGCGGGCATATTCCTCGCCGTTTAAGTATATAACGGCCTCCCCGCCGTAACGCGCGCCGCGCGATAGTATTATCAGTATTGCCGCTATTATGATTGCGCCTACGGCCAAATAGACATCCGCCCGTTTCATATATTATATTTTATCACCCCGCGGGCGCATAGCGCAACCGTATTGCGCCCATTTTATTTGTCTAAATAATCACAGCCTGTCGCCCAAAATGTTCATTGTAAGCGTAAAATAAACCAAAATGCTCGCCGCGTCCGTAACGGTTGTAAGTATGGGCGTTGCCATAAGCGCGGGGTCAAGCTTCAGCTTCTTGGCAAGCATTGGCAAAAGGCAGCCGAGCGATTTTGCAATGCATACCGTTGCAATGAGCGTAAGCGAAACTATGGCCGCCACGGCAACATCATGATACTGTATTGCGATGCGCGCAAAATTGATAAGCGCAAGGCCCGCGCTGACCAGCAGCGCAACGCGGATCTCCTTGAACCAAACCCTGGCTGCGTCCCGCGGCTCAATTTCGTCCAGTGCAAGGCCGCGTATAACCATAGTAGAAGCCTGCGTGCCGCTGTTCCCGCCCGTATCCATAAGCATGGGAATAAAGCTTACAAGCAGCGGTATGGCGGCTATGGCGGCCTCGAAATGCTCCAGCATCGCGCCCGTTACCATGCTGGAAAGCATAAGTATCACCAGCCATACTATCCTGTTCTTGGCAAGCTTCCATATGGGCGTTTTCAGGTATTCCTCCTCGCTCGGGGCCATACCTGCCATCTTTTCAAAGTCCTCTGTATTCTCTTCCTGCAAAACGTCCACCGCGTCGTCAACGGTGATTATGCCCACAAGCCTTTCTTCGTTATCCACCACGGGGAGCGATATCATGTCGTATTTAGAGAACAGCTTTGCAACTTCCTCCCTGTCGTCCAGCGTGTGCGCGTGGATAACATTTGTGTTCATTATGTCCCCAACCTTGGCGTTCGGGTCGGCAAGCAGCAGCTCCCTTATGGTCACCACGCCTTCAAGCTGCTTTTCGCCCGATATCACATAGCATGTGTATATCGTTTCCTTATCTATGCCCGTGTTGCGTATCACGTCAAACGCCTGGCCCACGGTAAGCCGCGGCTTCAGGTACACATATTCATTCGTCATCAGGCTTCCGGCCGAATCCTCCGGATACCTTAAATATTCGTTTATAAGCTTTCTGTTTTCCGGGCTTGAAACCTGCATCAGCTTTTTCACTACGTTCGCCGGCATTTCCTCCACCAGATCGACATAGTCGTCCAGATACATGTCATCCAGTATATACCCAAGCTCCGTATCGCTGAGCATTTCAACAAGCTTCTGCTGCACGTCGCTGTGCATATACGCAAACGTTTCCGCCGCCGTCTCCTTGGGAAGCAGGCGGAACAGGCGAAGCAGCGTTTCCGGCTCTTCGTTTTCTTCAAATATCTCCTCTATTGCCTCGGCAACGTCAACCTCGTTCATGTCCTGAACCAGCGATTTTACCGCGCCATATTGCTTGCTCTGCAAAAGGGAAAGCAGCTTTTCAATCAATTCGTTGTTTATCATGGCAAACCTCCTTCTTTCAGGCGGCATGCCATGCGTAGGATATACCCAAAGAGTGCGCGCGTATCAGCGCACAGCCGAATTAACAGGTGCATCCATCGCCATGAACAGGCCGCCTGCATATTCTGTTTTAGTTACGCTACTGGGATATGGCCCTGCGTCCATGGTCAAATACACTGTCCTTTCTTTATATTCGGCGCCACGCGCCGTTTATTATTTTACCACGCAAAAAGGCGGCTTTGCAACCGCCCGTTTGATGATTTAACCAGATATATTTTGCCTTTTTTCAGCGCGAAAGGAATATTTCTATAAATTCGTCTATATCCGCATCCGTAATCTCCGCCTTGGCCATGTAGCCTATAAGCATGGAGAAGAACGCGCCGGAGCGTGCGCGTATGGTGCGCGCGTCGTTTGATTGCAGCTTAAGCGAGCCTACCTCCAGCATCAGCGCCCATTTTTTTCGCATTGCGTCCATAAGCGCGCTCAGCTCGCCACCCGCTATCGCCGCATGGGACACCAGCACAACGTGCAGCTTGGCGTGCATCTCGTCCCATAACAGTTCGTGCAGCAGGCTTTTCATGGCCTTGTGCGCATCCGTATCGCGCTGCAGCGTTTCCGCCCAGGCAAGCAGCGTATCGCCCATCCAGTCGCCATGGGTGCGCGCCGTGTCCGCAATCAGTTCGTCCTTTGCCGGGTAGTAATAATACAGCGTGCCTTTGGCTATGTCCGCAGCCTTGGCAATATCGTTCAGGCTTGCGCCGTCCGCCCCGCGCTCGGTAAAAAGCCGCGCCGCCGTGGCTATTATAAGGCTCTGTACACTGTCGTAATTTTGCCGTTTGCTCTTCATGCCGCTCCCCCCTTACGCATGACAGCTCATTTGCCCGTATTTATAACGTTTCTCGCCCACGAGCCGGATATAAGTATAGGCAATGCTATAAGGAACTTTATTATATCGGCCGCTTCAACGCAGGCGTATACCCAGCTTACGTCCATATCCGTCCAATAGCACAGCACATACGCAATAGGCACAACCACCACCAGCGTAAATACGCTGTCCAGCAGCAGCGTTATAAACGTTCTTCCGCCGCTCCTTATTGTGAAGTATGATGAATGCGCAAGCGCATGTATCCATAATGTACAGCCCGCGGCAACGAGCATACCGCCCGTCATTTCCCTGACATTCTGCTCAACATTGTATATCAATGGTATAACGTCGCTCAGCGCAACTACCAATATGCCTATCAGCACATGTACCACGAAGGATACGAATATGAGCCGCGCGTTCGTGCGCCGCGCCTCCTCTATATCCCCCGTGCCGAGCTGCTGGCCCACCATTATGGCTATTGCCGAACCCATTGCAAACATTATTATTGCAAAAACCTGCCAAACGGTGCTTGTTATGTTCGTTGCCGCAACAACGTCCAGCCCGCGATAGGAGAAGCACTGGTTCTTAACGGCCATTGCCGTGCTCCAAAGGAACTCGTTCGCCAGCAGCGGCGCGCCCGTTACGGCAATCTTTTTCACAAGCTCCTTAGGTATTTTCAAATTCCTCAGCGCGCCGCGGAAGTAATGATATTTATTGAGCCTTCTGTAAGTGTGTATCAGAATATACGCAATTTCAAGATACCTTGCAATCACCGTGGCTATTGCCGCGCCCTTAACGCCCATTGCCGGCGCGCCGAATTTGCCATATATGAGCGCATAGTTCAGCACGCAGTTGGTAACTATCGAAATTATGCTCGCCTGCATGGGCACTACCGTTTCGCCCGTTTCCCTGAGCGTTGTGCCGTAAGCCTGGCTCAGCATAAACGGCGGCAGCCCCCACAGCATAACATACATATAATCCTTCGCCTGTTCAAGCGTAGCCGCAAGCGTTTCCGCCGTGTTCACCTCTTCATTCAGGTAAAGCCAAATAAGGTTTTCCCCGAACAGGGCAAATACAAGCACAGCCGCAACGGAAATAAGCGTGCCTATTATCATTTTGAACCTGAAGCAGTGCTTAACGCCTTCATCGTCCCCAACGCCGGCATACTGCGCGGAATATATGCTGGGGCCGGAAAGCGAGCCGAATATGCTCAGATTGAATACGAATATAAGCTGATTAACTATAGCAACGCCGGATATGGCCGCGGTTGAAAGCGCGCCCACCATAACGTTGTCCAAAAGGTTTACGAAGCTGGTTATGCCCTGCTGTATAACTATCGGGATCAGCAGCTTAACAACGCTTTGGTAAAAAGCCCTGTCCCCTATAAATGTGCTTTTAATTCGCCCAAGGGCGCCTTTCTTATCCATCGGTATTATTTCCTCGGTTATTTCCTCGTTACGCTTATTTTAATATCCACTCCGTCGGCCCTGTCGCTCTGCTCAACCTCAACCGTCATTCCCGATTCCCTAAGCTGGTTCACGGCCTGATTTATGGTGTTCATGAACAGCCTGTAATCGCGCACTATCCGCATCAGCTTTGGCCGCGGCTTTGCGCCGTCCTGCTTTTCATCATATGCCTTGTTCAGCGTTTTTTCAACCATCTGCTCGGTCTCCTTAACGCTCAGCCCCTTTTCGGCAATCTTTTCCACCGCGTCAAGCCGCTGCTTATCGTCCGTCAGCTTTAGCAGCGCCCTTGCGTGCCGCTCGCTGAGCCGCTTTTCGGTCATGGCGGCCTTCACTTCATCGGAAAGCTTCAAAAGCCTCAGCTTGTTCGCTATGGAGCTTTGGCTTTTGCCAAGGCGGTTGGCCAGTTCCTCCTGCGTAAGGCCGTATGTTTCAAGCAGCTTTTGGTAGCATTGTGCCTCTTCAAGGTAATGCAGATCCTCCCTTTGCAGGTTTTCTATCAGCGCCATCATCGCGCTCGATTCGTCCTCAATATCCTGCTGCACTATGCAGGCCACCTTTTCCATGCCAAGGCTGGTTACGGCCCTTAGCCTGCGCTCCCCGGCAACAAGCTCGTATCCGTCGTCCACCTTCCTCACAAGCAGCGGCTGCAATAAGCCCACCTGCTGGATGGACTGGGCAAGTTCGGCAATGCTCTCCTCGTCAAACGTGGCGCGCGGCTGATAGGGGTTCGGGTGTATGGAAGCTACGTTCACCTCCACAAGCCGTTTTGATCCCTTTGCACCGTCGCTGTTTCTTATAAAGTCGAACACAGGCATAGCTTTTAGCCCTCCTTAATTTCCTTTGCCTTCCGCAAAAAAGCCCATTTTACTGCACGCGCTATTGTAGCAAAAAGCGAGTGCTTCCGTCAATACAATACTATCACAGCGGCATTTTGCCTGCCGTGCCCGCCTTGCGCGGATATGCCTTCGGCGTAGGGGCAAGCTTTTTGGCCGCAATAACATATCTTTCGCCCCATGCGCACGGGTATTCTATAAGCCGCGCGCCAAGGCAAAGCTTATTCATGGCGTTTTGCGCCGCGTCCAGCTCTTCCTTCGCCGCCGCGCCCTTGTACATTATGCTGACGCCGCCCTTTTTAACGAACGGCGCCGTCCATTCCGCAAGCACCCTTGCATTGGCCACGGCGCGGCTCAGCGCCACGTCGTATGCATCCCTGTGCGCGGCCGCGCGGCCCGCGTCCTCGCTGCGCATATGCAGCGTTTTCGCCCTGCCCTCAAGCCCCAATGCGCGTATTACTTCATTCAAAAATATAAGGCGCTTATTAAGGCTGTCCAGCAGCGTAACGGTTATGTCCGGCCGCATTATCATAAGCGGTATGCCGGGAAACCCCGCGCCGGTGCCAACGTCTATGCACTTGGCGTTTTGGGGTATCAGCTCCATTGGCAGCAGCGAATCGGCAAAGTGCTTTTCCGCGACCTCCCGCTCCTCCGTTATGGCGGTCAGGTTCATCTTTTCGTTCCAATCTATCAGCAGTTCATAGTATTTTATGAACTTGTCCGCCTGCTCCTCACTCGCCCCGGGTATAAGGGAAAGTATAAGTTCCTTTGTCATTCGGCCTCCTTGCGGCGCTTGAGCCATATCATTAGCACCGCTATGTCCGCGGGCGATACGCCGCTTATCCTGCTTGCGCGGCCCAGGCTCTCCGGCTGCATTTTGTTGAGCTTCTGCCTTGCTTCAAGCCTCAGCCCGGCAATTTGGGCATAATCCGTGTCCTTAGGCAGGAGCGCGCTTTCCATTTCGCTGAATTTTTCAACGTGCAGCCGCTCCTTTTCAATATAGCCGGCGTAGCGTTCGTTCAGCTCCACCTGCTCCGCCGCTTCCGCGCTTATATCGTCCACCTTTTCGGGATAGAGCATAACAAGGTCGCTGTATCCTATGCTGCGCCTTCTTAGCAGTTCGCTCAGCTTTATGCCTGTTTTGGGCGGCGTCTCGCCGCGGCTTTCCATCAGCTTTATAAGCTTTTCCTCCGGCGGAACGGATTTTTCAAGCTTTATTCGCGCGCTTGCTATCTCCTGCTGTTTTTTCATCAGCCGCGCGTAGCGTTCGTCCGATATAAGCCCCGTCCGCCTGCCAAGCTCCGTCAGCCGCTCGTCCGCGTTATCCTGCCTTAAAAGCAGCCTGTATTCGGCGCGGGAGGTCATCATTCTGTATGGCTCGTTCGTGCCCTTTCCGGTAAGGTCGTCGCACAGCACGCCTATATATGCATCGGCGCGGGAAAGTATAAGCGGCTCTTCGCCCTTTATCCAAAGCGCGGCGTTAATTCCGGCGTAAAGCCCCTGCGCCGCGGCTTCTTCATAGCCGGAGCTGCCGTTCATCTGCCCCGCGAAGAACAGCCCCGCAACATCGCGGCTCATAAGCGCGTTGCTCAGGGAAAGCGGGTCTATGCAGTCGTACTCTATGGCGTAGCCGTAACGGGTTATGTGGCAATCCCTCATGCCGGGTATTGTCCTGAGCATATCCCGCTGCACGTCCGCAGGCAGGCTTGTGCTCATGCCCTGAACGTACATTTCGTCCGTAGATAAGCCTTCCGGCTCAATGAAAAGCTGATGCCTGTCCTTATCCGCAAAGCGCACCAGCTTATCCTCTATGCTGGGGCAATAGCGCGTTCCGGTGGCATGGATAAGGCCGGAATACATGGCGCTGCGGTTTATGTTATCCAGTATCACCTTATGCGTAGCCGCGTTTGTATAGGTAAGGTAGCACGGCCGCTGCGCGCGGCTATCCATATCGTGCAGGAACGAAAACGGCCTTGCGGGACTGTCCCCATTCTGTATTTCCATTTCGTCAAAGTCAAGCGTCCGCCCAAGCACGCGCGGCGGCGTGCCGGTTTTGAACCGCCTCAGTTCAAAGCCCAGCTCCCTCAGCGATGCGGACAGGCCCTCCGCGCGGGCAAGGCCGCTCGGTCCCTGCTCCCACACGCGATCGCCTATCAGGATGCGGCTTTTGAGGTATACGCCCGTTGCAACCACAACCGCGCGGCACTCTATGCGCTCGCCTTCGCTTTTCACCCCGCCGGAGAGCCTTATTGCGCTTATGCGGCCGTGCTCGGTCTCTATCGCGGCGCACTCGCCCTGAATAAGGGTAAGCTTTCGCTCCGCCTCCAGCGCGCGTTTCATCCGCTCGTGATAGCGGCGCTTATCCATCTGCGCGCGTGGGGAATATACCGCGGGGCCTTTGCCGGTATTGAGCATGCGCATCTGAATAAATTCATCGTCTGCCGCAAGCCCCATTTCCCCGCCAAGGGCGTCTATCTCCCGCACGAGTTGGCCTTTGGACGTGCCGCCTATGGCGGGATTGCATGCCATCATGGCTATTGAATCAAGGTTCAGCGTTATCGCCGCCGTGTTCAGCCCCATTCGCGCGCACGCAAGCGCGGCCTCGCACCCGGCATGGCCCGCGCCAAGCACCACTACATCATAGCCGGCCATTTATTTTTCATCTCCCCTGTCGGTCTTCCGCGCGTCCTTTTTGCTGCGCTCCAATTCGTCGCGGAACTTATCATAATATTGCTTCAGCTGCTCTGCCATTGCGCTCTGCGGGCCCATGCTCATAAGGAACTTGGCCTTCTCCAGCCGCTTTTCGCGGCTTATGCGTATATGCTCGCGCAGCTGCTCGTATTTTACCACTATCTGCTTTTCGTCCGCAAAGCGCTTTATCTTGACCAGCAGCGCCGTAGCGTTCACCAAGTCTATAACGAACACGCCGTAGAAAAACCCTATTATGAACGAGAACGCAAGGTTGTTGGAAAGCCAGACAAGCGCGTTTTCAATGCGCGGATGAATAAGGAAATAATATACCGCGCTCAATATAGCCCAGCCCAGCGTGAACTTGGGGCAGATTATGCCCTGTATATTGCCCCATTGCTTGGAATAATCCCAAAGCTTAACATGCAGAAGCTTTATTGAAATAAGCCCGGCAATGTATTCAACCAGCGTTACCGCCGCCGCCATAACGGCGAACAGCGCCGCCTTCCTGAGCGCCGTATTCTCAATGGGTATATATTGTTCCAGCAGCGAAAGCAGGAACAGTACGCACAGGCTGAACCCGTACAAAGGCAAATAGGGTCCCGAAAGGAACCCCGGATTTATCCATTTGCGCTCAGGATTGGCGGAGGAGAAGAAGCGGCGGAACACCACCTCTATCCCCCATCCGGCCATGCTGCCTATAAAGAACAGGAACGCTATCGTGAGAAAAAGGCTCATTCTTCCTCCGTCTCCTCGCCCTTGTCGTGCGGGGCGAGCGCAACGCTTGCAACCTTCGTGCCTTCGTCAACCCTCATCAGCCTTACGCCCTGCGTATTGCGGGAGAACACGCTTATCTTGTCAACCGGCGTGCGGATAACGGTGCCATCGTCGCGTATCATCATTATGTCCTCGTCCCCCGTGCAAACCTTCATGCAGGCAAGCTTGCCCGTCTTTTCGGTTATTGCGTTGGCTATAACGCCCTTGCCGCCGCGGTGACGCAGCGGGTATTCGCTTTCATCCGTGCGCTTGCCCATGCCCTTTTCGGTTATGGAAAGCACCGTCATGCCCGGCGCTATGAGGTTCACGTCGATCACTTCGTCCCCATCCTCAAGTGTTATGGCCCTTACGCCGGTAGCCGTCCTGCCCATGGGCCTTACGTCGCTTTCGTTGAAGCGCAGGCACTTGCCTTCCCGCGTGCCTATGAGCAGATCGTCATCACCCTTTGAAAGCAGTACGCTTATCAGCTCGTCCCCATCTCTAAGGTTCTGGGCAATTATGCCGCCCTTGCGGATGTTGTCAAAGTCGCTCATGGGCGTTTTCTTTATAACGCCGTCCTTCGTGGCAAGCACAAGATATTCGCCTTCCGTATCATTGTCCACGGGGAATACGGCGGTTATCTTCTCCCCGCCGGCAAGCTGCAGCAGGTTCACTATCGCCGTGCCCTTGGCCGTGCGCGAAGCTTCGGGGATGTTGTAGCACTTTATCTTATACGCCCTGCCCGTGTTGGTGAAGAACATTATGTAATTATGCGTGCTCGTCACGAACAGATGCTCCACAAAGTCCTCGTCCCTCGTGGCCTGCGCCATTATGCCCTTGCCGCCGCGGTTCTGCGCCTTGTACGAATCGGCAGCTATGCGCTTAACGTAGCCAAGGTGCGTCATGGTAACGGCCATGTCCTCTTCCTGAATGATATCGTCCAGGTCAATATCGTCCGACGCGGGGGCGATCTCCGTGCGCCTGGGGTCGGCATAGCGGCGCCTTACTTCCAGTATTTCGTCGCGTATTATGCCGCGCAGCTTGTTTTCGTCGGCCAGTATGCTTTCATAATAGGCGGCGGTCTTGGTCAGCTCCGCATGCTCGTCGTTTATCTTGTCCCGCTCGAGTCCGGTCAGCCTTGCAAGGCGCATATCCAGTATCGCCTGCGCCTGCTTTTCGCTCAGAGCGAAGCGTTCGCACAATGCCGTCTTAGCCTCCGCCGAGTTCGCGCTGCGCTTTATAAGCTCAACAATTTCGTCTATATTGTCCAGCGCTATCATCAAGCCTTCCAATATGTGCAGCCTTTCCCTTGCCTTATCAAGGTCGTACTGCGTGCGGCGCGTTACCACGTCCTCCTGGAAGCGCATATAATGATACAGCATTTCCCTAAGGTTGAGCACCTTGGGTTCGCCGTCCACAAGGCAAAGCATTATCACCCCGAACGTATCCTGCATCTGGGTATGCTTATAAAGCTGATTCAGCACAACGTTTGCGTTAACGTCGCGCTTGAGGTCAATTATTATCCTAAGGCCCTTGCGGTCGCTCGCGTCGCGCAGATCGCTTATGCCCTCTATGCGTTTTTCATGCACAAGCTCGGCTATTTTTTCAACCAGCCTTGCCTTGTTCACCTGATACGGTATTTCCGTTACAACTATGCGGCTTTTGCCGTTGCCCGCTTCCTCTATTTCCGCGCGCGCGCGCACCAGTATGCGGCCGCGGCCCGTGCGGTACGCCTGGCGTATGCCGGCGTTGCCCATTATTATGCCGCCGGTGGGGAAGTCCGGCCCGGGCAGGTAGCCCATAAGCTCCTCAACCGTTATTTCCGGATTATCGAGCATGGCGACGTATGCGTCTATTGTTTCGCCCAGATTATGCGGCGGAATATTCGTGGCCATGCCTACCGCTATGCCGCCGGAGCCGTTAACGAGCAGATTTGGATAGCGGCTGGGCAGCACCTTGGGCTGCATGAGCGTTTCGTCGAAGTTCGGCATGAAATCGACCGTGTTTTTGCCTATGTCGGCCATCATTTCGTCCGCCAGCTTGGACATTCGGGCTTCGGTATACCTCATTGCGGCCGCGCCGTCGCCATCCACGCTGCCAAAGTTGCCCTGACCTTCAATGAGCATATAGCGGCTGTTGAAATCCTGCGCAAGCCTTACCATTGCGTCGTAAACGCTGGAATCGCCGTGCGGATGGTATTTACCGAGCACATCGCCCACTATACGCGCGCTTTTATGGAACGGCTTATCGGCCGTGAAGCCCTGCTCGTCCATTGAATAGAGTATGCGCCTGTGTACGGGCTTCAGTCCGTCCCTAACGTCGGGCAGGGCGCGGTTTATAATAACGGCCATGGCGTAGGAAATGAAGGATTTCTTCATTTCGCTCTCCAGATCAAGCGGCCTTATGCGGCTTATCTCGTTTTCGTTCATCGCTTATCTCCTCCCCTGTTAAACGTCCAGATCCACAACAAGCTTGCTGTTGTTTTCTATAAATTCGCGCCTGGGCTCCACCTTATCGCCCATCAGCACGGAGAATATCTCGTCCGCCTTCATCGCGTCCTCAAGATGCACCTGCAGCATAACCCTGCGCTCGGGGTCCATCGTGGTTTCCCAAAGCTGCTCCGGGTTCATTTCGCCCAGGCCCTTGTATCGGTTTATAAGGGGCTTAGGGTCGCGGCCTATGCGCTCAAGTATGCTGTTTAGCTCCTCGTCGTCATAGGCATAGTATATGTTCTTGCCCTTTGTTATTCTGTAAAGCGGGGGCTGCGCAACGTATACATAGCCCTGCTCTATCAGCGGGCGCATATGACGGAAGAAGAACGTGAGCATAAGTATCCTTATGTGGCTGCCGTCAACGTCGGCATCGGTCATGCACACTATTTTATGATACCTGAGCTTGCTGGTATCGAATTCCTCGTCTATGCCCGCGCCGAACGCCGTTATCATGGCGCGTATTTCATTATTGGCAAGTATTTTGTCCATGCGCGTTTTTTCAACGTTTAGTATCTTGCCGCGAAGGGGCAATATCGCCTGATGCGCGGGATCGCGCCCCATCTTTGCGCTGCCGCCTGCGCTGTCGCCCTCAACTATGAATATTTCGCACTTTTCGGGATCCTTCTCCGTGCAGTCGGTCAGCTTGCCGGGCAGACTTGTTGAATCGAGCGCGGTCTTTCTGCGGGTAAGCTCCCTGGCCTTTCGTGCGGCGTCCCTTGCGCGGGCGGCGGTAAGGCACTTGTCCACTATCGCGCGCGCCTCGGTGGGATGCTCTTCAAGGTAAACGCTCATGCCCTCGCTCACCGCGCTGTCCACAAGGCCGCGAATGTACGCATTGCCAAGCTTTGTTTTTGTCTGGCCCTCAAACTGCGGCTCAACGAGCTTAACGCTCACTATCGCGCTGAGTCCTTCGCGTATATCCTCGCCCTTGAGGGCGTCGTCGTTATCCTTGAGTATTTTATATTTGCGCGCATAGTCGTTCAAAACGCGGGTCAGCGCGCTCCTGAAGCCCACCAGATGGCTGCCGCCTTCGCCGGTGTTTATATTGTTGGCAAAGGTGAACACGTTTTCGTTATAATCGTCGTTATATTGCAGCGCAACCTCAACCGTTGCCACCTCCTGCTTTTCGGGTTCGTTGCGGCTTGCGGTTATGTACACGGGTTCCTCGTGCAGAACGGTCTTTTTGCGGTTAAGATGCTTAACGAAGTTGACTATGCCGCCCTCGTAGCAGAAGGAGCGCACGTCGGGCGATTCGGCGCGCTCGTCGCTCACGGTTATCCTCACTCCCGCGTTAAGGAAAGCAAGCTCGCGCATTCTATCCGCCAGAATTTCGAAATTGTAGTTTACCTCGTCAAATATCTTATCGTTGGCAAGGAATGTTATGCTGGTGCCGCTTTCGCCTTCGGGAATGTCCTTTATGGCCTTAACGGGGGCCTTAGGCTCGCCATAGGAATATTCCTGATAATAAAGCTTGCCGTCGCGCTTTACCTCGGCTATCAGCCAGGTTGACAGCGCGTTGACAACGCTCAGGCCCACGCCGTGCAGACCGCCGGAGACCTTATAGCCGCTGCCGCCGAATTTGCCGCCAGCGTGCAGCACCGTAAGCGCAACCTCCAGCGCGCTCTTATGCATCTTTTCATGCATGTCAACGGGTATGCCGCGGCCGTTATCGGTAACGGTAACGGAGTTGTCGCCATGGACTGTAACTTCAATATGGTTGCAGTATCCGCCCATAGCCTCGTCAATGGCGTTATCCACCAGCTCCTTCACCAAATGGTGCAGCCCGTGGAAGTCCGTTGAGCCTATATACATGCCGGGGCGGCGCTTTACCGCCTCCAACCCCTCAAGCACCTGAATTTGAGAGGCATCGTAATCGGTGTGGTTGCTCATTTTCCGTTTTCTCCTTGTTTCAAAAAATCATATCGGCCATCCGGCCGGATCCTTCATTTTCAGTTTTACATCTATTCGCGTGTAAGCGTGCCCGCCGCGCAGCGCCATGCGTTTATGCCCTTCAGCCCCGCTCGCTTTAATCCTTCAAGCGTGGTGCAGGTCAAAAAAGTTTGGCAGTCGCTCATCGCCTCAAGCAGCGCCCGCTGCCGCGGTTCGTCCAGCTCGCTCAAAACATCGTCCAGCAGCAGCACGGGGCTTTCCCCCGTTTCGCCCTTGATAAGCTCCAGCTCGCTCAGCTTCAGGCTCAGCGCGGCCGTTCTCTGCTGGCCCTGGCTTCCGAATACCCTCACGTTCGTGCCGTTCAGGTTAAGCTCCAGCTCGTCCCTGTGCGGGCCTGAACCGGTATATCCGCGGCGAATATCGTCCAAAGCGCCATTATACAGCGCCTCGCTCAGCGCGGCCTCCGCATCCCCGCCGCCCATGCGCTCTATGTCCACGTCCGGGGCATAGCGCACCAGCAGCGCTTCCCTTTCGCCCGAAATCTGCCTGTGCAGCCGGCTTGCTATAAGCCCCAGCCTTTGCACAAACTCCGCCCGCATGCGCATTATCTCCGCGCCCGCTTGGCTAAGCTGCTCATCCCAAATATAAAGCTGCTGCCTGACGGCATTCATGTCCGCCTTGGCGTCCGGCTTCAGCAGGGCGTTGCGCTGCCTGAGTGCGGCGTTATAGCGCTGCAATGTGTAATAATAAGCGGGCCTGAGCTGGCTCAGCTCCATGTCCATGAACCGCCGCCGCTCGGCAGGCGCGCCCTTTACCAGCTCCAAATCCTCCGGCGAGAACATTACCGCGTTCAGCGCGCCCATAAGCTCTCCCGTGCGCTTTGCCATAAGCTTATCTATGAATATCTGCTTGCGTTCGCCGCTTTTAAGCTTTATCTCTATCGTGCGGCCGCCGCTTTTCGCCCGAATGTCCATGCCCACATATCCGCCCGCAAAGCCCGCGCGTATCAGCTCCGCGTCCTTTGCCGTTCTGTGCGAACGCCCGAAGGCGCACAAAAAAATAGCTTCCACCGCGTTGGTCTTGCCCTGCGCGTTCTCTCCGACGATAACGTTCAGGCCGCTGTCCGGGCGGAGCAGAAGCGATTCATAGTTGCGAAAGTCATTCAGTTTCAGCCGCTCAATAAGCATACCTTATTTTATCATATTCACCCCGTTTTCATCAATAGCGTAAAATAAATATAAGAAGAAAAGGGACAGCCAAACACGCGCCGCGGCGGACAAAATGCCCATATTTTCGTCTTTTTTCAAAAAAACCGTGCGAATATTGCAAATAGGTGGTATTATAGTTAAGGTTTTATACTCTTTATTCTATTTCCGGAGGACTCATACCATGGAAAAACCCAAACGCCGCTGGGGCGACCGCAAAGATGGCCGTCTCATACGCGAGCTTGACCCGATGCACTTCATAGTGCCGCTTATCTATCCCAACCGCTGCGATAATGAGGCATATATTTCAGAGCGCATCGATCTGACCAACATAAACGCATACCTTGCCAGGCGCAACGCCACGGAGACGGACTTTCCCTTCACCATGTTCCACATAATCGTGGTAGCGCTGCTCAAGACCATCACGCTCCGCCCGAAGATGAACCGCTTCATAGCCAACAAGAACGTGTATCAGCGCCACGCGATATCCGCGGCATTTGTTGTAAAAAAGCTGTTCAGCGACAACGGGGCAGAGGCCCTTGCCATAGTTTATTCGGACCCCACGGACAATATCGATTCCCTGCGCGCCAAGCTTTTTAAGCAGATATCCTCCTGCCGCAGCGATGCGCTTGACCGTTCGAGCGACAGCATGGATATTTTGAACAAAATGCCGCGCTTCCTGTCCAAATTCTTAGTGTATCTTATAACCAAGCTGGACAAGCACGGCTGGTGCCCGGAATTCCTAATAGGCTCCGACCCGTATTATTCCTCGGCGCTGCTCACCAACCTTGGCTCCATAAAGCTGAAGAGCGGCTATCACCACCTGACCAACTGGGGCACCTGCTCCATATTCTGCGTGGTGGGCGAAAGGAAGAACAATCCCTTCTTCAATCAGGACGGCACGTTTGAAATGCGCGACAGCGTGGATCTCGGCCTTACGATAGACGAGCGAATTGCGGACGGATATTATTACGCCAAAACAGTTCGCCTGTTCAAAACGCTGCTGGAAAATCCGGAGCTGCTGGAGCTTCCCCTGAGCGAGCCTGTTGAATACTGATTTAAGCATACAAAAGCGGGGCCTATACCCCGCTTTTTAGTTACTCAAAATGTTTTCTCAGCTTTGTTGCATCCTTAAATTCAAACTTCCCCTCAAACGCACCGGAGAAGAAGCCTATCAGCGCGCCGTTGACCAATGCGCAAAGCACCGTGCCTATCTTTACCCCTTCAAAATGGCCTAAGCCGAAAAAAGCGAACGACATGCCCACGGCTATAAGGCAGCTTATGCAGTCATACGCGGTCTTTACGCGGTTTATGTTCCGCCCGTATTTGGCCGCAATCTCCTTCACAAACAGCTCGTATACCTCCGGCGCGATATATGTATGGAACAGCAGCGATACGCCCACCGCGCAGCATATTACCCCCGCTGTGAAGCACGTTATGCGCCCCGCCATGCCGCTCACGCCAAGCAGCGCCACTATCGCCATAGAGCCATCGAGCAAAAGGCCGTACAGCACCGCCGTTATGAACGAGAAAAGATAATATAGCCTGAACCGCCCGAGCACCATTACCATCACTATCAGCAGCGCCGCCTGAAGCGTATATTCCGCCATGCCGAACGTGAAGAACGCAAACGTTTGGCTCAGCTTGAGATGCAATAAATACGCCGGCGCAACTATCATCGATACCCCAAGGTCGCTCGCTTCCATGAGTGCCGCGCTGAACGCGAGCACAATAAGCCCCAATATATAGGCCGCTTCCGTGTAAAACGTTCGCTTTTTCATAAATACCTCCGCCCGTTTCCTCCGGCCCATAAAAAAAGCCCCACAACCGCCGATATGCCGGGCATATTCAGCAGGCTGTGCGGCGAAAAGCGGCAAGCGCCGGAAAAATCCGCAACCGATTTTGTGGCTAAAGTATAGCACAGCGCATTCTCGTCCACAAGGCCGAAAAATTTTTTGGCATCAAAATCGGTTATAATTGTTGACAAGCATCGAACTTTGCGCTACAATACATAAGCACGTTCAAGGAACGGCAATGCGCCCATAGCTCAGCGGATAGAGTGCCCGGCTACGAACCGGTAGGTCGCAGGTTCAAATCCTGCTGGGCGCGCCAAAAAAACAGCACCTTGTTTGAGGTGCTGTTTTTGCGTGTCAAAAGCATTAACTCCGTTCAAATTCCGACTAATGTGCGATGCAGCCCCTGCGTAACAAGTTTGCGTTTTTAATGCGCCTCAAACGGCTGCCGACTCATTGTTTCGCACACGATATGAACCGGGCAGTCCCAAAATGCTCTTTCTGCGCGTTTCGCCGAATCCATGTCCGAAAATATTCCGAACACGACCGAACCGCTGCCCGTCATTGAGGCACCGAGTGCGCCTGCATTCCGCATTGCTGCAATATAACGGTCAATCTCCGGCGCAAAGCCGACTGCGGCGGGCAGCAAATCGTTTTGAAGCGCTGCGGCAATATCCGCAGGCGAACCTTGTTCAAGTGCGTTCAGCATGGCGGAACTCGGATTGCATGTGCGTGCGGGCTTTTTGCCGAGGTCGAGGGAGCGGAACAGCGCTCCGGTTGAAATGCCGCGATTGCCGCGCACAAGCAGAAGGGGAAGTGCGGCAGAGGGAGCGGGGGTCAGCTTTTCACCGATGCCTTCACAAAGGGCACAGCCGCCGTGCAGACAGAACGGAACATCCGCACCGACGCGTTTTGCAATATCATAAAGCTCGTCTCTGCTTATGCTGCCGAAAAGCTGCTGCATGCCGTGAAGCACCGCCGCAGCATCCGCACTTGCGCCGCCGAGACCCGCTTCGGACGGAATACGCTTTTTAATTTGAATGCGCACACCGCCGCAGCCCGTTTTTTCCCGAAAAAGCCGTGCTGCGGTGAATGCAGTGTTGACGGGCGGAAGCGGAGTTGTGCATTCAACAATAATGCCGCCGTCGTTTGCTTCCGAGAGTTCAACGGTCACAGTATCGCAAACATCGATGCTGTGCATGACGGTTCGGAGATCGTGATAGCCGTCCGTGCGTTTTTTCAGCACTTCAAGAGTCAGGTTAATCTTTGCGGGTGCGTTGAGGATTATTCTTTGTTCCGTCATGCAATAAGCCTTTCTTTAATCAAATTTAATCACCGAAAATGCTTTCGGGAAAAATATTTTCAACTTTTTAACAGGTTTTTTCCTGCATTCGGCAAAAACGGGATGATTCGGCAAAAAAACAGAATCTTTCCGCACGGCACGAACCGATGTGTTCAGTATGCATGATTAAACCCGCTTTTGTCAATACTGAAATCATGGAGATTATTTCGTTCAAGGAGGATTTTCAAATGAAAAAACAGGAAAAAAACGGAAAAAGGAGCGCGGTTGTGTTCGGAAGATTCTGTTCGGCAATTGCGTTGTGCACAATTATTGTGACGCTTGCCGCCACGGCATTGCCGATCATTGCGCTTTCCGTGCGCCGCATTTCGGACAGGCCCGCCGCAGGTGCGGCGGATGAA
>ERZ824488.623-NODE-623-length-45163-cov-6.639753_pt1 | contig 45163 bp, 27 predicted proteins | sample MGYA00519936_ERZ824488 | MGnify/ENA primary metagenome ERZ824488 (study PRJEB31778, sample SAMEA3449153) | human gut metagenome | biome: human gut; feature: human-associated habitat; material: faeces | place: United Kingdom | collected 2010/2012 ... | reverse complement strand
GACTCTCCCCGGCGGGGAGAGATGTCGCCGCAGGCGACAGAGAGGGGGGTGGGGGTGGCAAAACCGAAGGTTTTGACGGAAGGGTTTTCCCTCGTAAGGGCTCCCTTGTGTAAAGGGAGCTGTCAGCGAAGCTGACTGAGGGATTGTTGTCCCTCATCCTATTTCAGCTACACCGGCCACCCGTGCCGTTTTAGCCGGAGATCGTTTTTCGCGGTCTCCGTGCTCGCCCTTTCCCGTTCCGGTAAAGCCGCCGGGACAAAACAAAGCGCCTCCCTGCCTTCCTCCGCCCTTTACGGACGGAGGAAGGACGAGCGGCGCACGTTCCGAGAGAAATATTTTTTTAAGGAGGCAACAGACACACATGAGAAAGAAACTACTGTCCCTTCTGTTGGCCGCGCTGATGATTCTCGGGCTTTTGCCCGCCGCAGCGCTCGCCGCAGAGGGAGACACCCCGCCGACGCTGGCGGAGGGCGTGGAAGAGAGCGTCAAAAAGTACGGCTTTGAAGGCATTGCCTGGGAGCTTGATCTCTCCACGATTTTTACCGACGTGGACGGTGACAAGCTGACCTATAAGGTCTCCGTCAACGGCGCCGACCCGGTGGAAGCGGCGGAAAAATACAGCTACGTCTGCGGAGCGGCCAACGCGACGCTGAAGTTCACCGCGAACGACGGCAAGGCCGATTCCGATAAAACCTACACCGTTACTCTGAACGTTGAGCCGAAGACCAAGCTTCTGCTGGAGTCCGGCAGCTCGGAGGTCTCTGTCGGCACGCCGTTCACTCTCGCCATGTCGACAATCTTCGAAAACGGGTACGGTGTGACCGTCTATGTCTCCATCAACGGAGCAGACAAGGAATTTGTCAACTCCGGCAACGTCAAGAGCGTGACCTTCAGCCGGGCGTTTGCAAATCCCGGCGTCTATACGTTGGAGTTCTATGAAAAGCACGGACCGACCTTCGTCGGGCCCTACACCCACACGCTGACCGTCACCGGCGAGGCGATCGAAAACCGCGCGCCCGTCGTGCAGAATCCGACCGAGGGCCCCGGCCAGCTCGGCTCCGGCGTCAACCGCACGCAGTGGAAGCCCGATCTGGCGAGCATTTTCAGCGATCCGGACGGCGACACTCTGACCTATAGCCGCAGTATCGACGGCAGTGATTTTTCGGAATACTATCCGACCGTCGGTATCCACGCCGACTATCTGACGTCGGACGGCATCCACACCGTGACCATCCGCGCGACCGACCCCTACGGCGAATATGCGGAGTTCACCGTCACGATCGAAAAGCTGACGAACCACAGACCCACCAAGAAGGCCGACGCGCCGGACAAACTCAGCGTGTTTGTTCCCGTGGGGGTTACCTACACCGTGGACGCCAACCTCTACTATGAGGACGTGGACGCCAAGGATCAGGGTAAACTGCGCTTCCTTAACAATCGTTATCAGTCTGCCGGTTCCTATACCGCCTCGACCGTGGGCGACACGAAGACCGAGACCGCTTACTGCAATGATACCTCGAACGAAAGTGCCTTTTCCAGCATCGAAATTACCTACACGGCCATTGCCATTGACAAGGAAGATGCGGCCATAACGAATGGCGAGACTTACAGCCTCAATCTTGCAGAGCTGAACATTTCCGGCGATTACAAGGTGCGCATCAACGGCGGCGCAGAGCAGGATGCGGCGGAAAGCTACACCTTCACTCCGAGCAAGCCCGGCAAGTACTACCTGCACTTCTACGGCAGCCAGACCAAAACCGCGGAGCAGAACTACGTTGTGAAGCTCACGGTGCAGCCGAACGGCACGGAGCCCGCGCCGATGACGGTCACTATCGGCGAGAAGAACTACGATGTGAAGCTCACCGCGCTGGTCGGCAGCAAGGGCTGGTTCGGCGGACCGGACGACGTTCCGTTCTATCTCACGGCCGTTCCCGCGGACTTTGAGACCCTGACGCTGACGCTCAAGATGGAAAACGCCGCGAAAACGGTGATGTGCAACGAATGGAAAAAACTTGAAGGAGCGGACAACGTCTATACCGTCAAAAACCATGCATGCTACACCGACGAGCTGGAGGTAAATGTTTCCGACGTGATCGACACCAGCAAGTACGGCGTGATCCCGATCCAGATCGAAGAGACGACCGGACAGATTACGGTCCTGCTCATTCAGGTTGGCGAACCCAAATCCAACACCCTGCCGACGCTGGCGGAGGGCGTGGAAGAGAGTGTCAGAAAGTACGGCTTTGAAGACATTGCCTGGGAGCTTGATCTCTCCACGATTTTTACCGATGCGGACGGTGACGCGCTGACCTATAAGGTCTCCGTCAACGGCGCCGACCCGGTGGATGCGGCGGAAAAATACAGCTACGTATGCGGAACGACTTCCGTGACGCTGAAGTTCACCGCGAACGACGGCAAGGCCGATTCCGATAAAACCTACACCGTTACTCTGTACTCCAACCGGAAAACCATTCAGCTGAAGGAATCCGGCGCATCCGAGGTCGCTGCCGGCACGACATTCAGTCTCAGCATGTACTCGATTTTCCAGGATCCGGCTGGTACGGGAAAGTCGTTTTATTATTCCATCAACGGAGCGGAGAAGGAATTCTTCGGCTCCGGTCAGCCCAGAAGAGTTGCCTTTACGCGGGCGTTTGAAAAGCCCGGAACGTACACGCTGGAGTTCTACGCCCAGCACGGGCCGACCTTCATCGGGCCCTACACCCACACGCTGACTGTTACCGGCGAGGAGGTCACCAACCATAAGCCCTATCTTCTGGAGACGGCAGATGCGCAGAAGCCCACCGGCGATTTCTGGGTGGGCGGTAATGAGCCCCATTGGCGGCCCGACCTTACCAAGGTATTTGCCGACGAGGATGGGTACGCTACGCTCTCCTTTACCTATAAGGACGACCTTGATGAGCGATTCAGCACATTCTATACCGGCCCGTACCAGCCGGGCTATACGGCCAGCAAATACAAAGTGGGCGAACGCACCGTCACCATCCGCGCGACCGACCCCTACGGCGCGTATGTGGATTACACGGCACGGTTCACGGTAAAGCAGGACCATCCTCCCGTACGCAAGGCGGGTGTGCAGGACGCTTACACCTTTGAAGTTCCCTTCGGCGCGACGCTGACGCTCAAGGCCGGCGATTATTTCGTGGATACGGACGAAAAGGACATCAACACCGAAATGCAGTTCTTCAGTCCGCGGAGCACGACCTATACATACAAGGCCGACGGTTCCGCCGAAAGCGTTGTGACGATGAAAGGCTGCTGCGACGGTTATGCCAGCGTAGCAGAAACCGATAGCGTAACGTTTACGTTCCGCACCGTGATGCCCGAAAGCTGGCCGACGATCACCGATTTCAAGGTCAGCAGCATGCACGGCGTTGCCAATAGCGACACCGGCGCGGAAGAGGGCGATGTTGCCGTCAAGGCCGTGACCGTCACGCCGTATGATACGCTGCGCGTTGCAAACGGCGAAGCCACCGCGGGTCTCATCACGATCCGCGTGGACGAGGACGTCATCGCCGCCGCGCGTGAGAGCTACGAGCTCAGCGCCGGTAAGGCCACTGCCACTGCCAGCACCGGCGCGTCCGTCGGCGTAGAGCTGGACGACGATATTTTCCTGAAAATGGCAGATAATTACCGTATAGCGCACGCCGTCTCCGTCTCTCAGAAAATCCAGAACGAGACGTATGGCGAATATACCCTCACAACCTGTTATGATCTGATGCTCATCGGCTCGAACGCGCGTCCCATCCTCGCGGTGGAGAATGCCGCGGTCACCGAAAAGGTCACGCAGGATGTTGCGTGGACGATCAATCTCAACGGTCTGTTCTCCGACGCGGACAGCGATCCTCTGACCTATAAGGTCTCCGTCAACGGCGCAGAGGCGGCCGCCATTGAGGGCAGCACTTATACTTATACGCCTGCGGACGGCATCCACACGCTCGTCTTCACAGCGAACGACAGCAAGGTCGACTCCACCGACACCTACACCGTCACGCTGCTGACGAGACGCCCCAACGCGCCGGCGTGGCCGCAGGTGCTGGAGTACTCTATAGAACGGGTAAAGACTTACAGCGACAAGAGAGAGGATATTGTGTATTTCCCCATTGCCAAGACCGATCTCATGCAGTATGACGCGCTGGTCACGGAGAACGGCAACACTTATGTCGGTGAGATCGTGCTCTACGTCACCGACGCCGATTTTGCCAGCCGCAACTGGTACGCCACGGATAAAGATGCCGCGACCGTCAAGATCACCAACGGTGCAACGACCACGGCTGCCAATGCAATTACGATCCGGAAATCTTCAGGAGCCTTTGTCAGCTCTTACGATGTGAAGGTCACGGAAGACGGCCAGACGTATTACTACTACATGAAGGTCGTGCAGGCAGAAACCCCTGCGTTTGAGCCCGCTATCGGCAACGGCACGGCGGCCGGCACGACGGAGAACAACGTGACGACGTTCCCGGCGGGCACCAATGCAAGCGCTCCCACCGTCACCGTGACGGCCCCGGCGAGCGGCTGGGCCGCTGGTGAAAACACCTTCACCGTGGCGTGCGACAAGGCGTGCGTCGTGCTCGTCAAGAGCGGCGAGACCTACACGAAGCTCACCGCGGCGAACAGCGGCGAAACGCACAGCTTTACCGCCAACCTCGCCGAGGGAGACGAGATCATCGTCCGCCTCAAGGGCGACGTGAACGGGGATGGCATGATTAGCGCAGCGGACTTCGGCCAGGCAAAGGCCGCTGCTCTGGGTTATCTCTCGCTGAGTGGGGCGAATCTTCATTGCGCAACGGTCAGCGGTGGTACAAGTGTTAGAGCGGCGGACTTTGGACAGATCAAAGCCGTAGCTCTGGGCAATCTTACCTTTAAGTGGTAAGCGCGGATGATGACAGGAAAGGAAACAAATATGAAAAACTTTACCCGGCGTGGTATGGCTCTGCTGCTGTCGGTGCTGCTGCTCTGCTCCCTGAGTGTGGGAGCACTGGCGGCGGACGAGGTGGGCATTACCGCCGTACTGGATAACGCCAAACTCACCAAAAGCGACACGGCACAGACCGTAACGCTCACGATTGCTCCGCAGTCTCCTGTTACTGCCTGCGTTGTAGGTATGCAGGTAATCGTTCCTGAAGGTTGGAGCATCGCATCCGTTACCAACGACGACGCCAACATGCCGGTCGCGGCCGGAGATGTTAACCTGAGCAATGGAAAGCTCGTATGGGGTACCTCGGATATGAGCGATGTCTCTATCGCCAAGTTTGCCATCTATACGATCACCGTTCCTGCCGGTGCGGAAGCTGGCAACTATGAGCTAAAGGTAACCGGAGTGGATGTTACCAAAAACTATTCCACCGAGTGGGTAATGACCACCGCCACTACGGCCACCGCCACCCTCACCATTGAGGACGGCAGCGTCAACCCGCCCGAGCCCGTGATTCCCGAGGGCTACAGCGTGGCGGCGAGCGGCGATGCCGGCATCAACGTCGGCGGGGAAGCCACGGTTGCCCTGAACGTCACCCACAAGGAAGGCAATGCCTACAACGCCTATTACTTCGAGGTCAGCTACGACAAGGACGTTCTCACCTACAAGAGCGCGGATGTGCAGGATGTCGTTGTGGATGAAGCGGCCGGCACGCTGAAAATCGCGGGCTACGGCGCGAATAAGGACAGCGGCACCGCTGCCGCCACGCTCACCTTCACCGGCAAGGCCGTCGGCGCGGGCAAGGTGACAATTACCAAGGCGAACGTTGACGCCAAAGCCAATGCCAACGCGCAGGACGCCCCCGCAGCGAACATCGACGAGACCACCGCGACCGCGACGATCACCGTCGGCGGCTACAGCGTCACGCTGCCCGAGGGCTTCTCCGGCGCGGCGAGCGCTGCTGCGGGCACGGATTACACCTTCACGGCCAACGGCGCCGACTACGGCTGCTATGACGTGACGGCCACGATGGGCGGCGAGACTACCACCGTCACGAACAACGGCGACGGCAGCTTCACCATCAAGAACGTCACCGGCGAGATCGTGGTCACGGCCACGCCGAAGACCTACGCCGTCACCGTTACCGGCACCGGCGCAGGCGATGTGAGCGAGAATGCGGCGACGGCCACCTACAAGACGGATTATACCTTCAAGCTGACGAAGGCGGACGGCTGCAACTACACCGTCACCGTCACTGCGGGCGGCAACACCGTCACGGCCACCGCGACGACCGAGGGCGTTTACACGATCTCCGGCGCGGACATCAAGGGCGAGCTGATCATCACCGTGGAGAAGACGGCCATCGTCATTCCGACGACGACCATCACCATCACCGGCGACACCGACGACGTGCAGGGCGGTCTGATCCTCACGGCGAAAAACGGTGAAGACACCACCTTTAAAATCAACAAGAAGGACGGCTACACCTACACCGTGAAGGCCGGCGATACCGAGCTCACCGTCGGCGCGGACGGCACCGTCACGATCCCCGGCAGTCTGCTTACCGGCGCGCCGCTGACCGTTACCGTCACCAAGACCGCGGTGAATCCCTACAGCGTTGAGGTGTATGAGTATGTGAAGCTCGACGGACAGAGCATCTGGCTCGTCGTTGCCAAGAGTGACAGCGTCCTTGCCTACGGCGCGGACACGATGTTCACCTCTGAGAAGTACGGCGGCTATTGCTGGCTCGTGATCTCCGCGGAAAATGCGGACACGGTTAAGACCGAGGCCATCGCCGCCGTCAAGGCGGGCAGCGGCACCGCGGCGGCGGTGGTTTACACCGGTGACGTGAACGGCACCGGCAACATTGACGTGAACGACGCCCAGCTCGTCTACAACATCTACAACACCGAGTACGCCAGCTTTGACGCACTCAGCCGCGCGAAGTTCCTCGCGGCAGACGTGAACGGCGACCGTACCGTAACGGTGCTTGACGCTGCGGCGGTCGTGAACACGGTTCTCGGCAAATAATGCAGCAAAAACTCGCATAAAAACTCCATATCCAGCCCTGCGTTCCCGCAGGGCTGGATAGCGCGTATTTTTCGGCAGAGTTTTCGGCTGATCCCCGCCGCCCACGGGCGGCAGGGATGAACCGAAAAACAAAGGCACCCTTGTATAAAGGCTCCCTCTGAGAGGGAGCTGTCGAGCGGAGCGAGACTGAGGGAGTGAACTCCTTCCGTCTCGGCTGTCGCCGAGCCACCTCCCTCGAAGAGGGAGGCAGAACCCCTCAGTCACGGCGCTGTGCGCCGCGCCAGCTCCCCTATTAGGGGAGACAAGTTAGTTATCCGAAATCCCGCTTGCCTCCCCTAACAGGGGCAGACTCTCCCCGGCGGGGAGAGATGTCGCCGCAGGCGACAGAGAGGGGGGCGGGGGTGGCAAAAACGAAGTTTTTGACGGAGAGGTTTATCCCCCGCAGGGGCTCCCTCTGAGAGGGGGACTTCGATATGTGCAACCATCCGAATCCGAAAAGGAGAAAGATCTATGAAGAAAACGGTCAGCCTGCTTCTGGCGCTGGTGTTGGCGGCGTCGCTGCTGCCGGGCGCGGCGCTCGCCGCCGGGAGCTACACGGCGGCCATGCCGATGGACCAGAGTACGTCCGTCGGCGAGGACACGGCGCTGCGTCTTGTCATCGGCTCGGCGGACAGCACGGATTACGCCGCGGCGTATCTCGTGCTCAGCTACGACGCCGCGCGTCTCGCCTTCACCGGCTGCAGTGACGCGGCCTACGCTGTGAACGACGCCGCCGGTACCGTGACGCTCGCGCGCTACGGCGCTTCCGCCGCCCTCGGCGCGGTGACGTTCACGTTCCGGCCCCTTGCCGCCGGTGATACGACGGTGCGGCTGACCGCGGCGAACATCGACGCCAAGGGCAACGCCAACGTGCAGGATGCGCCGCCCGCGCGTATTCTCGACGCGGAAACGGTGCTGCACGTCGCCGAGACCTACACCGTCACGCTGCCGGACACGGGCTTTACGGGCCGCAAGACCGCCCCCGCGGGCCGGGACTACACCTTTGCGACCGACCCGGCGCACTACGATTACGCCGATCTCACCGTTACGGTCGGCGGCACGGCGGTGACGCCGCGCAATAACGGCGACGGGACATACACTATCCCCAACTCCGCCGTCACGGGCAACATTACGGTCACGGCCGCGGTGATGCCGAAGAGCTACACCGTCACCGTGGAAGGCGCGGGCAAGGACGACGTGCAGTACGGCGCAAAGGCGACCTACGGCAAGGATTACGTTTTCCGCCTTGTGCGCGACAACGGCTATACCTACACGGTAAACGTGACGATGGACGGACGGAAGGTATCCCCCCGCATCATGGGCGACACCTACACGATCCCGGGACAGTATTTGGACGGCGCGATTACCATCACCGTCGGCAAGACGGCCTCCACCCGCCCCGGCGGCAACACCCGCCCCGGTTCGGGCTTTGCCGTGATCTTTGACGGTTCCGGCGCGGACGCTGCCAGCGGCGAGCCGACCGCCTCTGCGGGACAGGATTACACGTTCCGCGTGACTCCCTCGGAGCTCTACGCTTACGAGCTGAGCGCGCAGGTGAACGGCGAGGATGTGCCGCTGCGCGATAACGGCGACGGTACCTATACCATCACCGGCGAGTACGTCGCCGGACCCATCACGGTGCGCATCGACCGCGAGGCGCGCGTGGATATCACCGTGACGGAATATGTGAAGCTCAAGGACAAGTGCTCGGTCTGGCTCGTGCGCGCCGCCGTCCCGGCGGAGCTGAATCTCCGCTGCACCTATGACGGCGAGCCGATGTATTACGCGCCACACTACGGCGCGTATGCCTGGCTCATCCTCTCCGGCGAAGGGCAGGAGAGTGTGGAGCGCGCGGTGAGCGAAGCGGTCGGCACCGGCCGCGGCGCAAGCGCGGGGCAGGTGTTCGGCAACGGCGACTGCGATCTTTCCGGCTTTACCCGCGCGGAGGACGCGCAGCTTGCTCAGGCAATGTACAACGCGCGGCACGAGAGTCTTTCCGGCGAGGATATGCTGCGGTTTCTGGAAAGCGACACGAATGCTGACGGCCATCTCGATATGGAGGACGGCGCGGCGATCGTATGGATCTATATGCACGAGAACGAGGAGGAGAAAAAGGGATGAAACGAACAGCAAAACGCATTTTCACGGCGGTGCTCGCGCTCACGCTCGCGCTGCTGCTCGGCACGGCGGCGCTGGCCGCCGACCCCGCGTTCACCTTTGATCTGACGGTAGACGGCGAGCATACCAAAACCGTCGCCCCCGGCGACATCGTCACCGTGCTGCTCACCTTGCAGCGCACCGATGCGGACGCGGGCTACACCATGTACGCCATGCAGGACGAAATCCTCTATGACCCGGATTTCTTCGAGCTGGTGGAGGGCGGCGCACTGCTGACCTCCGGCGTGCAGAGCACGGACATCACGCTGCGCGATGGCATGCGCGAGTTTTACATGAACTATCTCTCGCTCTCCGGCGGCGCGGCGTGGAACGCCCGGACGGTCGTTGGCAGCGTGCAGTTTCGTGTCAAGGCCGAGAGCGGCACATCGAAGATCACGAGCCAGAACTATCTTGTCGCGCGCGAGGACGGCTCCGATTCCTACAGCTGCACAGCGGAAGACGTGACGATCATCGTGTCCACCGACTGCCGCGTGCGGTTTGAGTCGAACGGCGGCAGCGCCGTCGAGGACCAGACGGTGCCCTACGGCGAGCATGTGACCCTGCCGGAAAACCCGCAGCGCGAGGACTGGTACTTTGCCGGATGGTACGCCGACATGGATCTCAAAACCATGTGGGATTTTGAAAATGACACCGTGCAGGGCAACATGACGCTCTACGCCCGCTGGACGAAGGACAAGAGCGAGGCGTTCGGCCTGACGGGCGGCAGCGGGCCGTGGCTGTGGGTCGGCATCGGCGGCGGGGCTCTGCTGCTGGCGCTGCTGCTCCTGTTGGCGCTGCTGCGCAAGACCGTGCGGTTTGAAACCGGTGTCGGCTCCGAGATTGACGCGGCGCGCGTCTGGCGCGGCCGGGCGGTCGCCCGCCCCGAGGATCCCCGCTGCGCCGGTGCGCGCTTCGGCGGCTGGTATACCGACAAGGCGCGGACGAAGCCCTGGAACTTCGCGGAAGATAAAGTAGAGAAAAACATGACGCTGTACGCCCGTTGGCTTTGACAGCAGAAGAACTGCGCAGAGAGGTGCAAAAGCCCATGACACAGACATACGGAAAGGGTAAACGATTCATAACGCTGCTGCTCGCGGTCGTTATGCTCTTCTCGCTGGCGCTGCCCGCCGCCGCCGTTTCGGAGACGGAGAGCACCGCCGAGCCAACGGCGGAAGCGGCGGCGACGCCGGAGACGAGCGCCCAGCCGTCGGCAAAACCGGCGGCATCGGCAAGCCCGGAGATGACGGCCAAGCCGTCCGAAGCCCCGGCAGTCTCGGCCGGCCCGGAGACGGAGAGCGAAACGGAAAACGGAGAGACGCAGCCGCTCTATGCCCCCGCGAGAGCGGAGAAGGACGGGTATTTCGTCCTCGCCGCGGAGACCTCCGCGGACGGCGTCACGACGGACGGCTTTGCGCTCGCGCCGGTGCGCGTTGAGTACAAAACCGGCGACACGATCCTCGACGCCGTGGCGCGTCTGGAGGACGTGACGATCTCCGAGCGCTTCGGCACGGATGTGGCGACTGGGCGCATCACACTCAACGACGAGGAATACATCGCCACGTGCGATACGCACGTCGGCGTTATGACCCTGACGGATATGTACCGTCCGGAGGAAGTGCACGTCGTGCGCCTGCACCAGAGCGTGCAGAGCGAAAACGGCAAGGACTACTTCCCCGAGACGCTGCAGAATCTCCTGCGCGCGATGGCCGCGGCGGAGGATAAGGGGAGCGAGGCATATCTCGCCGCGCTCGAGAGCTACGGCGAGGCCGTGGAAAGCCCAGCGCTGGCCGCGAAGCTGACCGCCGCACTCGGCTGGACGCCGGAGAGCGAGGCATCGCCTACACCAGCGGCTTCCCAGACGCCCGCCCCGTCCGCCGTTCCGGCGGACGGCGAAGATGCGTCGGACACCAAGGAAACGCCTGTCCCGGCAGCCACACCCTCGGCACCGGCGACGATAGCGCCGGTACGGGTGCAGCCCGCCGCGCGCACGGAAAGCTCGGACGACGCCGAGAAATCGCCCTCCGCGTCGCCGTCCGAATCCCCGGCGGCTTCCCCGTCCGCGTCTCCCTCTGCGGAGCCGTCGGAAGAGCCGGGGGCCTCCCCCACGGCGGAGCCGTCCGAGACGCCGAAGCCCCATTCGCCGGAGCTTGTCTACGGCGTGGAGGCTGAGGCGAGCGAGGTCACGGCGGTGAACCGCGCGTGGAATCTCGACCTTACGAAGATCTTTACCGATTATAATAACGACGATTTAACCTACACCGTCGCGATGGACGGCGGCGAGGAGGAGACGGTCGAGGGAACCGTTTATTCCTTCACGCCGGACGCCGTGGGCGAGCATACGCTCGTCTTCGCCGCGGCGTGCGCGGCATCCGAGCTGCGCGCCGTTTACACCGTGAAACTCTCCGTGCAGGAGGGCGTTTACGAGGTACGCTTTTCCATCTCCTACGCGGGCATCGACCTGCCGGACGCCACGCTGACGCTGCGCGACGCCAACTATAATCTTGTCCCGCATACGCAGGGCAACTATAACTTCATGCTCCGCCCCGGCAAGTATATGTACTCCGTTTCGATGGAGGGGTACGAGGACGTGGAGCAGGTAATCATCAAGGTGGTCGAGTCGGACGAGCCGATGGTCATCAACGTGGAAATGGCCCCCACGCAGACGGTGAAGTACCCGGTCATGTTCTACCTGACGGACACAGACGGCAACGCCGTCACCGGCGCGACTGTGACGGTCGACAGCCTTGACTATAACAACCAGAAAACTACCTCGACCGAGGCCGGTGAGGGCTATTACTCCCTCAGCCTGCCGCGCGGGCGGTATACCTACGCCGTCTCCTGCAAGGAGGGCTACGGTCTCAAACAGCAGGGATTTAACTGGGTCACTTACGATTACCGTGAGCTCTACGAGCCCTGCGAGGGCGAGCTCACGGTGAAAAAGACCACGGAGAATCAGGAAACCGCGCTGACACTCACGCAGGTGAATTATCCTTGGCTCACAAACTTCCGCTTCCAGAATGTCAGCAGCGTTTCGGCGCGCGAGGATCAGGACGCGTGGAACATCCTGCAGGGTGTACCATACAGCGAGCCCATCACGCTGCACTTTGACGGTCCCGACTACCGACGTATCAGCACCGATCTTTCAATCTCCAACGCATTCCTTTTCGATCCCGTTGGCAAGACGCAGCCGGACGCCGCGGCGGAGATCGCCTATACGAATCTCAGCGGCGAAGACAAGACTCTCTCCTTCACCTTTAACGGCGTGCTGATTGATGAGAATGGTCAGAAGGGCTGGAAGCCGAGCGATCTCGCCAACGAGGTGGACGGCAGCGGCCGCTTTACCCTGACGCTCACGCGCGGTAAGCAGGTGCAGCAGTACAATGTGGAACTGCTGCTCCATCGCACGCTCAAGAGCCTGACCGTCTCCGCCAACGGCGAGGCAGCGCTGCTCGGCCCCGCGTTCTCGCGCGATATCACCGAGTATAACGTGGAGGTCCCGGAGGGGACAAAGGCGCTCTTCATCACGGCGACGCCGTTCTTCACCGAATCCCGCGGTTACCGCGTGACGATCAACGGCGAGGAAGTGACCGGCGGCGAGGCCGCGGAGGTCTCCTTTGCTGGCGGCAGCGCGGACGTGAAGATCACCGTGTCCCACACGGCGGACGAGGCGCGCGGCCTTGCCAGCGCGACGACGTACACACTCCATGTTACCGAGGGCGTTTCGAGCGCCTATGACACACGCTTTGCCGTCACCGGCGGCGGCGCGGTTATCGCGGGCGCGAAGATCGCCGTATATGACGCTTACGGCCAGCGTATGACCGCCTCGGCGGAGGATGCGTATACCTACTCGCTGCTCACCGGCGATTATACCTACGAGATCACGGCGGAGGGATACAAGAAGGAGACCGGCTCCTTCACCGTCGGCATGGCCGGGCGCACCGTGAATGTGGCGCTCGAGCCGGAGACCTATGAGGACGAAATGCTCCTCAAGGCATTGATCGTCGGCGGCAGTGAGTGGGACGGCAGCGCGTGGCAATATACCCCCGTCCTCCGCACGGACGTGCGTCCGGGCGTATTTGAATACCATGTGCCGCTTACCGGAGACAGCTATTTCGGCCACATAAAAGCGGAGTTTTCCGAGGGCGCGACCGTCTCGCTCGAATACACCTACGGCTACGACGACAACAGCAGCACCTCCCACAGCGCCGTTTACGACATCTCCAACGGCGGCTGGGCGCAGTCCTATCTCGGCGAGCGTTACGGCGTTGTCGGCGAGGAGCAGAAGCGCACGGTGCGCGTAACGCTCGGCGATGTGGAGCAGGTCTATACGTTCTATTACTCCCCGCTGCCGGAGCTTTGGAGCATCTCCGTCAGCACGGACGTCGGACCGGAAACACTCTCGCCGGTCTTTAACAGCAGGCAGGAAAACTATACCGTCGGCGTGCCGATGGATGCGCAGCGCGTGTACGTCCGCACGACCATGAATTACATGCTCACGGATGAGCCGGCTAAGAGCGTCTCCATCGACGGCGTGCGTCTCCCGGCGGACTGCCATGGGCGGTATGTCACGCTCTCGACGGATGAAAACGGCCGCCAGACCATCCCCGTCACGATCTCCTACAAGGCGAGCGGCGTGAGCCGCACCTATATGCTCACCGTGCAGCGCGAGGAGCGGCACGACACGCCCATGCTCAAGAGCGTGTATTTCGAGGGTGCGCTCAAGAGTGTGATGGAGACCGGCTTCCAGCCGGACCGGTATTACTATGAGGTTTGTACCAGCGGTTCCGTCGGGTTTCAAAGCAGGATCCGGGCCGGCGCGCAGCTCTCGGACGAGTATGCCGACGGCACCTATAAGTTCCTCCTCATGAACGCCGATGGCAGCACCACAGAGCAGAGCTGGTCACGCACCAACGATACCGCATACACCGACGAAAACATTTTCGGCGACCTTACTACGGCCGTGACCGGCATCACCATCCGCTGCACGAGCGCGGACGGCGAAACGGTGCAGGACTATGTCTTCCGGTTTTACATCCATTCGTATCAGAACTTCAGTTTTTCGGATGCAAACGGCGGCAGCGACATTTCCCAATCCTATATTCCAGAGGGTAAATTGGAGTACCGGCAGGAGGACGGCTGTATTATCGAGGGAAGCGTCCGGACGGTTGCCGTGACGGAGGATGTCGAAGGCATCACGGCCAAAAACCTTGGCAGCAGTGTGTATTCCTTCCTTCTGGACGGCGAGCCGCTGGAGGACACCAGCGTTGTCATCCCCGTCGGCGAGCAGGACGAGGAACACATATTCACGTCCTATGTGACCGGCGCTTCATGGGTGCGCCCGACGAATTATGTCCTGCGCATTGCCCATGCGCAGACCGTGGTCCTCACGGCGATCAACGGCGAGACCGGGAAGAATCTTCCGAGCAGCGCCAAGGTCACCATGACGGTGACTGACGAGGACGGCGCGGAGTGGTGGGCCAACGATACCCGCAGCGCCGCGCTCAAATATGCCGGAAGCAAGGTTTACAGCCTTCCTGCGGGCATTTACACCTACAGGATCTCGGCGCAGAACGAGGCCGGGACGAAGCTCTGGAAAGAGGTCACCGGCACGTTCGTTGTGACGGACGAGAGCCAGTCCATCACCGTGGAGTTGCCGCTCTATAACCACGGTCCCTTCGCCGTGGCGGTGAACGTCACGAAGGACGGCGCGCCTGTGAAGGGCGTGAAGCTCACCGTGAACGGCGAGACGAAGGACCTTTTTGACGGCACAACGGAGCTGAAGCTCTACACCGGACGGAATTACACCTACACCGTGGAGGCGCCCGGATGCCGCACGGTGAGCGGAACGTTTGACGTTCTCGGCGAGGCAAGGACGCTTGACATCGCTATGGAGTCCTCCCCGGGCGCGATTGCGGGTGAGACGGTCACGGTCTATGTCTCGCTCATGGACGGCGACAAGTACATGACGGACGCGCAGGGCGATATTTACCGCCGCCCCGTCACGGTATCCTACGCCGATCTCAGTGAGTATTATATGTCCGGCTACTACGACGATTATGTCTATGATCCGCTGACGACCAACTGGACCAAAACGGACGGGCCGACCGGACAGGTCACGGTGCTCATGGCGCTGCTGGAGGTGGAACGGCAGTTTTACGGCGAGAATACGCTGACGCTCACCGAGCGCAACAAGAACATCGGCTCACCATATGTAGACATAAATTACTTCGGTGGCGAGGTATCAAGCTTCATGGGCAGCGCCCGGCCGGTCAATCTCTTTGTGGATCACTGGTACGGCTATAACTACCAGACCCCCGGAGTGCCCGCGCCGAAGATCACGTGGCTTCGCGCGCTCTCGGACGGGCAGGATCTCACCATCATGGTGAACGACGAAAAATTCAACAGTGAGTATTTCCTCGGCTTTGTCCTGCCGGGCTCGGACCACCACACGAATTACCTGCCTGTAAACGAGCTGAACGCCGTGGTGAACAACTATTCCCGCCTGACCGTCCGCCCGGCAGTAGCCGGCACGCAGTGGCCGTTGACGAACGGCGCCGGAAAGTGCCATGTCGAGGTGCGCCGCGCCGACGAGACCGAATGGCGGACGCTGGATGACGTGAGCGACGTTAAAACTGGTATCAGCATTTTCTTCGGCGAGCCGGGGATCTATTACCTGCGCGTCAAAGATACCAATATCTATAGCTATAAAACAGCGTACCACTGGTACGGCTCCGTGCGCGTGGTGAAAGCGCAGGTCACGCCGGTAAACGTCCTCGTCTCGGCCACGTATCTGGACGAGCCGGTGACATCGGGGGTCACTGTTACGTTCACGGACGTTAACGGCAAGGTAACGCATGGGCGGATAGGGGAAAACACGCTCCAGCCCGGCGAATACACCTACACGCTCGCCTACACCGCGGACGGAAGAGAGCTCACCAAAACCGGGCGATTCATGCTCTCCTCCGGCGAGGACTATGAGATCCATGAGGAATTCCTCGAAAAGCCGCTGCTCAAGAGGATCGAAATCAGCGAGAGCGGCGAGCCGGGTACGTGGAACGTGATCAATTTCACCGGCGAGCGCGGCGTGTTCCACTACGAGGGGCAGGTCGCGGAAACGACAGGCCGCAAGCATATGTACATCCGCGCGGCGTTCGCCGACGGCGTGACAGGCAAGATTGAAGCCAAATATATCCTTGGCGGCTACACGACGGAAACCTCGTTGTCTTTGGAAAGCGGCTCTACCTACGCCGGAGAAATGAGCCAGTTTTTCTGGGTCGCCAATGATCGCAGTGGCGACAAGACCATCACGGTCACTGCCACGGCGGACGACGGACGCGAGCAGATCTTCACCGTAGAGGTCTATATGGAGCCGTGGATCCTCCGCGCAGGCGTGACCTCCGGCGGCCTGATGCAGACGCTCGCCATGGAAAACGGCAAGCGGAACTTCACCGTTGAGGTGCCGGCCGGCGCGGACAGCGCCGAGCTCATCCTCGTGCCGTTCGACACGAGCAATGACTATCTTGGAAAAGAGCGCATCCCCATCACGATCGACGGGTGCGAGCCGGAGGTTATCCCCGGCGACGGCTGCATCTTCCGCGTGCCGCTTGACCCGGAGAACGACACGACATTCATCGCGCATATCTCCGCCTGGGGGCGCACGACCGAGTATACGTTCACGCTCACGCACAAGGACCAGCCGCAGGGCGAGGAGATCCTCGAAGACCTGACCATCCTCCATGGACCGATCGCCAATAAAAAGACACTCGCGCTCTACCCGCTGTTCCAGTCGGACGTACACGAATATACGCTGACCGTGCCCGACAGTGAGACGTATCTGGACTTTAAGGCGTTCGTGCCCGAGGCGCAGCGCGAGGGCGCGAAGGTGGAGGTCACCTATCTCTCCAGCTGGGGCGGCACCGGCTCGCCGAGCACCGGCATCGAGACCACGAAGCTCACCGACCTGACCGGCGAAACAGCGCAGGAGATAAAGCGGATACTGCGCCGCTATGTCCCCGGCGAGAGCTGGATCAACATTACCACCACGGATAAGGACGGCGGACAGCAGGTCTACCGCATCCGCGTGCTGCGCGACCGCTCGGTTCAGAACGTTACGCTCTACCGTGAAAAGGTCACCGCGGACAACTCGCAGAACTTTTACTATTATGGCATCGCAAGGTGCGAATTCGATCCAAAGACGCTCGAATGCTCCGTGGACGTGTCCGCAACGCTCGAGACGGTGTATATGACGTTTGGGATCGGCAACACGGAGTACTATGAGGTCACCGTAGACGGCGAGACGCTCGAAGAGAGCATAACGCTCAACGGCGAGCAGAAATCCGCCAGCCGCACGGTGTATACTCTGCCGCTCGACGGCGCAAAGACGCGCTTTACCATTGATCTTGTCTACGACGACGGGATCGTGGACCGCGTGGAGAAAACGTACAAGCTCACGATCAACCGCTCGCTGCCGGTGAAGGTGAAGTTCAACGTCACGCCGGAGGACGCGGTTTACAATGTCCTGCTGCGTGATGCGGACGACGCCGTGTACTATCCGCGGCTCGGCACCTTCACGCTCGGCCAAAAGGAAAACTATGCCTACTCCGTTTCCGCGGTGGGCTATGTGGCGCAGACCGGCTCCTTCTGTGCGGAAAAGGACACGGAGATTGACATCGAGCTCGTCCCTGCCGAGACGAACCCGGACATTGACACCGAGCTTCCCGCCGAGTGGGGCAACTTCCGCGGCAACGACGATAATAACGGCGTCACAGATGCCAAAACGCCGACGAGCGCGGACAACGCCGAGCTCTACTGGGCAACGTCCATTGCGACCGGCGGTCAGGCCAACGGCGCACCGGGAACGCCCATCATCATCAACGGCGAGCTTTACAGCTACTCCGGCAAGGAGCTGCTGCGGCTTGATTCGGAGACCGGCGAGGTACTGGCCCGCGGAGAGATGCAGGGCAGCTCGCCCTTCGCCATCACGCCTCCGGCGTATGCCGAGGGTATGATCTTCGTGGCGCTCGGCGGCGGCATGGTGCAGGCGTTCAACGCGAAGACGCTGGAATCCCTATGGCTCTATACCGACTCGCTCGGCATCGGTCTCGGCGCGAACCAGCCGAACTGCCCGATCACCTATTCGGACGGCTGCATCTACACGGGCTTCTGGAACAGCGAGCAGGGCGCGGCGCACATGGTGTGTCTGACGATCACGGACGAGGACCCGAGTCAGCCGCTCGAGGCCAAGCAGCCGCTCTGGGTGCGCACGCAGTCCGGCGGCTTCTACTGGGCGGGCGCACTCGCCACGGAGAAGTTTGTGCTGGTCGGCACGGAGGACGGCGAGAAGGGGTATGAGTCGCAGACGAGTATGCTGCTCTCACTCAACCCGGTCAGCGGCGCACTGCTCGACTCCATCGAAGGGCTCAACGGAGACATCCGCTCGACGGTTTCCTACGACGCGGCGACCGACAGCTACTATTTCACCAGCGGCGGCGGCAGCTTCTACAGCGTAAAGGTCCAGGCAAACGGCCGCTTTGTGAAGGACAGCCTGAAGGAGATCCGGCTCGGCGGACGAAGCGTATCGACGCCGGTCATCTACAACGGCCGCGCGTATGTCGGCGTGCAGGGCGCGGCGCAGTTCAAGGTGTACGACGGGCACCACATCGCCGTCATCGATCTGGCGTCATGGAGCATTGCGTACACGGCCAACACCAAGGGCTGCCCGCAGACGAGCGGCCTGCTGTCCACCGGCTACGGCGACGAGGTGTATGTCTACTTTGCCGACAACTACACGCCCGGCTCGCTGCGCGTTATCCGCGATAAGCCGGGACAGACGGCACTGGCCGATCCCGTGTCGGAGACCTATACCTCCGCGGGAAAGCGGTACACCGTGGATAACTGCGCACCGGTGCTGTTCACGCCGCAGGGCGATCTCGCGCAGTACTGCATTGCGAGCCCCATCGTGGACAAGGACGGCACCATCTACATGAAGAACGACTCGAACCACCTCTTTGCCATCGGCAGCAAGGTGCAGAGTATCGAGCTGGTGCAGGAGCCGGATAAAACGCGCTACGACGCCGGAGAGATGTTTGACCCCACCGGCATGAAGGTCGTCGCGCATATGGCGAACGGCGCGGAGAAGGACATCACGAACTCCAAACTGCTTACCTGGGCGGACACGCCGCTGGAAGGGCGCGACATCAGCGTGCAGCTTACCTACTCGCTGCGGAACAGCTCTCTCACGGTGCTCGTGCCGGTCGTGGTCATCACCGACGCAGAACACGAGGCGCAGCGCAAGGCGATCGATGCTATTCAAGCCATCGGCGAGGTGACGCTCGAGAAGGAAGAGCAGATTCACGAGGCACGCGAGCTTTATGACGCGGTCATCCCGACGCTGCAGGAGGAGATCAAGGACAGTCTTGTGATCCTTGAAACGGCGGAGAAGAAGCTCGCCGAGCTCATTGCCGAGCGCGACGCCGTGCGGGAAGCCGAAGCGTTGGTCGATCGAATCGCCGAACCGGTCACACTCGAGAGCGAAGAGACCATCAGCGCGGCGCGTACCGCGTATAACGGTTTGACCGTCCGGCAGAAGGAAATGTACTCGCCCGACCGCCTCACGCGGCTCGAAGCGCTGGAAGCAGCACTTGCGGAAAAGAAGAAGCAGGCCGCGGAGGATGCGGCCCGCGAGGAGGAAAACCGCGAGAAGATCGCCGCGGTGGAAACACTCATTGACGCGATTGGCACCGTGACGAAAAACAGCGGCCCGTCCATTACGGCAGCGCGCACCGCGTTTGATGCGCTCTCCGAGACACTGCGCGCCCGCGTGGGAAACTACAACGTTCTCCTTGCAGCGGAAGCGGCATACAAACGCATTCTCACCAGCGGCGACCGCCCAACGCAGGGCGGCGGCGGCGTGACCCCTGGCAGCACCATCACCGGCGGGAACATGGGCGTCGCCGGCACGACGGCCGGCGGCGCGACCGGAACCACCGGCACGACCGGGACAAACCCGGCCGGCGAGACCGGCGCCGGTACGCCGGAGAGCGAAACGACCGTCACGGATGTCTCCGGCAAGACCGGCGGCAGGATCGAGACCGGCGTCACCCCCAGCGAGAATACGGCGGATACCGATTCCGGCTCCGGCCTCAGCTGGCTCTGGTGGGTGATCCCGCTGGTGCTCTGCGGCGGTGTCGTGCTCTGGCTGGTGCTCGGCAAAAAACATGAAGGGGACGAGGACGAAGAATAAAGCGGCCTATCCCGAACAACGAAAAATCTGCGTCATCCCTCCGCTTCGGCGGCGGGGATGGCGCAGCCACCCTATCGCAGATACTTTGAGCAAAGAAAGCCTTAAAAAGAAGGGCGGATAACATGGGAAACAAAAATCGAAGAAGAGCCGTTAACCTCCTCACAACGCTCATAGTGCTGGCGGCTCTGTTCGGCTTTATATACATTGCCGCGGGGGCACAGGTTGCGCCGCCGGGCGAGGAGTATACCGATCGCGCAGACAGCTCATTCCTTCTGCTCGACAGCGATCCCTCGCTCTCGGTAAGCACGGAGCTGCTGAGGCAGCCGCCAAGCCCGACGCCGGAACCGGCGGACGCGACGCCGGAGCCACCGGAGGATATGCCGGAGCTTGTGTTCACGCCGCCTCCGGCCGACCGGCCGAGCGGTGCGCTCACGCCGAGCCCGTCGCCCGGCGACGGCAAGTCGGACGAGCCGGGCGGGAACGGCGATCACACCGTGCCGACGGATCTGGTGTATTTCTATACCTCCATCGTCAACGGCTCAACCTCGGCGGTGCGCGGGTATTCCTTTACGATCCAGCACAATCTCGAGGCGCTGCAGCAGTACGCGCTCACACCCGTCTCCACCGCGGTGGAGGTCAACGGCTGGGGCGTGCCGCAGTTTTCCGGCATGGTGCTGCTCGATAACGGCGCGAACACGATCACCGTTTCGGCGCAGTACTCCATGCGCGACGGAACGACGCGCACCGTTTCCAAGTCCTACACGGTCTACTATGACGAGAGCATCCTCTTCGAGCACAATCTCGCCAACATGACCGTACAGAGCGCAGACTTTTCGTTCATCGCGCGGCTGCGCGGCGATCTGGGCCTGAGCAGCGCGGCGCGCTACGGCGTAATGTTCAACGGCGTCACCATCACGAACGACAGCGGCGAATACTTTGTGACGCTTCAGCCGCGCAACAACACCATCACGCTGCTCGTCAACGATGCCAAAAACGATCTGAACTATCAGCAGAGCTTCGTGATCGTTTACGATACCTCGGCGCTCGAAACAAACCGGCCGACAATCGTCACCAATCTGGACGACATAGCGACGACCAACAGCCGCCGCTTCCCGCTGAGCGTTACGGCGACGTCGTATCTCGGTGAGCCGATCTACGCCTCCGGCGCGGACGGCTCGGGCGTAACGGTGGTGCTCAACGGCGAGCCAATCAGCCCCGCATCCTCGAATACGACATATGAGCTGTACTTTGAGCCGAATCTGACCAACATCGTGACCATATCGGCTACCGACCGCGAGGGTTATTCGGCCAGCCGGTCGTATGAGATATACTGCAACTCCGTGGAAAACGGTGACCCCATCGGCACGGCGACGGTAAGCGTCGAGGCCACGACCGTGGGGCTCGGCTACCTCATCCCGCCCACGCAGGTAACGATCTACGAAGGCGTGAACGCCGTGTATACGCTCACGGAGCTGCTCAACCAGAACGGCTTCCAATATAACTACGGCGGCGACGCCGCGGGCTCGTTCTATCTCGCGTACATCATCCGCGACGGCATCACCAACGGCGCGTCCATCCCCGAAGATCTTGCGGAAAAGATCGAGGAGGACGGCCTGAAATGGAACAACTACTCCGAAAACTCCCTCGGCCAATTCGATTTCTGCGAGGGCTCCGGCTGGATGTATCAGGTGGATGGCGTTTACCCGACGCACAGCCTTTCCGAGTGCTTCCTGCTCGACGGGCAGGTGCTCCGCGTCCGCTTCACGCTGGCCTACGGCAAGGACGTCGGACAAAACGGAGGCTACGGTCTCATCAACAGCTACGGAAAGGAATGGTGACGGCGTGAAGGGAAAGAGACTTGCCTCTCTGCTGCTCGCGCTGCTTATGGTGCTGGCGTGCTGCTCCGTGCTTTCCGCGCAGGCCGCCGATGGCGGCGGCTATACCCGCGAGGATATCGCATGGTATATGGACGGCATCGTTTCGTGGTGCGCCAAGCGCCTCGGCGTGAGCGAGGACGCCATACTCAGCACCCGGACGGCGGAATATGCCGCCGAGGGCGGGCTGGATTGGTATGCGCTTTATATGTACCGCGCAGGCTATGAGAGCGACTACACCGCCTACGGCCGTGCGCTCGAAGACGCTGTCAGCCGGAAGTATCAGGAAAACGGCGGGCTGGATCGCGTCCGCGCCTCGGAGTGGCACCGGACAGGTCTCGTGGCCACGGCCTGCGGCGGCGACGCGCTGGCGTTTGGAACAAACGCCGCCGGAGAAGCCGTCAACCTCGTCGCGGACGGCGTGTACGACCGCGGCAAAACGGAGGATCTCGGCGCGCAGGGCATCAATGGTCTTACCTGGGGTCTCCTGATGCTTGACAGCCGGGGCTACGCGGTCCCGGCGGGCGCAGCCGACACGCGCGAGACCATCCTCACGCGCATTCTCAGCGCACAGTCGGCCGAGCGCGGCTTCTCGCTGGGCGGCGAGGGCGTCAGCGCCGATCTCACGGCCATGACGCTGCAGGCGCTCGCGCCGTATCAGAACAGCACCCACGTTTTCACCGTAACGGATAAGGCGACGGGAACAACGGTCGAGCGCACCGTGAGCGAGGCGATCGAGCTGGCGCTCGGCGCGCTTTCGGCCTGCCAGATGGAAAACGGCGGCTTCGGCGACGACGGCGAAAGCTCCGAGAGCGCGGCGCAGGTCATCATCGCGCTGTGCGCGCTCGGCATCGACCCGGCAACGGACGCGCGCTTTGTCAAGCGCGGCGGCAGCGTGCTCGACGCGCTGCTGCGCTTCGCCAAGCCGGACGGCGGCTTTGCCCACACGCTCGAAAAGGGCGCGGACGGCTCCAACGCAATGGCGGGCGAACAGGCGCTCGGCGCGCTGACGGCATATATGCGCTTCAAGGACGGGCTGCACAGCCTGTACGATCTGCGCGGGGAAGCGGACGCGGAAACGGCGGAGGCCGTGCGCGCGCTTCGCGAGGAGATCGACGCGCTGGCCGCGGCGGGTACGGAGCCCGACGCCGCGACGGCGGCGGAGCTTCAGGCGCGCTATGACGCCATTCCCGCCGGGGAGCGGCGGTATGTGTTCAATTATACGTATCTTCTCCGCTGGGAACGCGCTCTCGGCATGGATATCGAGGAGCCCTTCTATGACCCGGCGGAGGAAGTCCCGGCAGCGGAGAAACTCGACGTCCGGACAGCGGGCACGGCGTGGAGCACCCGCTTCACGGCGGCGGACGCCGCGGTCTGCGCGGCGCTGCCGAGCCCGGCGACGCTCGCCGATGCCGATACCGTGGCGCTGCTGCTCGATAAGCTCGGCGATACGGACAGCGCTTGGCGTACCGCCCTTCTGGAGAAGGAGACGGAGATCGCAGCGCAGCGGCAGGAGGTCGCGGCCATCAACGCCCGCATCGCCGGAGAGCTGTTCCCGGCAGAAAAGCTCGGCGCGGGCGACCGCGCAGCGCTCGAAGAGGTCATCGCGGAGATCGAGGCGCTGCCGGAGGCGAACCGGGCGTACGTCACCGGTGCGGGCGGGCTCTATGCCGCGAGAGAGCGGCTGGACCGTACGCAGACGGGCCGGACGGTTGGAATTATCGCTGCGGCCGCCGCGGTGATTGCTGCCGCAGCGATCGTTCTCATTATCATCAAAAAGAAAAAAGCAGCATCCCATACCGAAGAGATAAAAACGAAGGAGACAGGGAAATGAATCAGATCATTGGAGAGATCCGGCGCGAGGTCGGAAAGGTCATTCTCGGCAAGGACGACGCCATCGCCAAGGTGCTGATGGCCATGCTGTCCGGCGGCCATGTGCTGCTTGAAGACGTGCCCGGCACCGGCAAAACGACGCTGGCGCTCTCCTTCAGCAAGGCGCTGGGACTCGACTATAAGCGCATTCAGTTTACTTCGGACACGGTGCCGTCGGACGTGATCGGCTTTTCCCTGTATAACAAGGAGAGCAAGGAGTTTGAGTATGTCAAGGGCGCGGTCATGTGCAATCTGCTGCTGGCCGACGAGATCAACCGCACGTCCAGCAAGACGCAGTCGGCGCTGCTGGAGGTCATGGAAGAGGGCCATGTAACCGTGGACGGCCGGGCGCACGACGTGCCGCAGCCGTTCACCGTTATCGCCACGCAGAACCCGGTCGGCTCGGCGGGAACGCAGCTGCTGCCGCAGGCACAGCTCGACCGCTTCATGATCCGGCTGCATCTGGGGTATCCGGAGTTTGCGGATGAGATGAATCTGCTCAAGGACCGCCACACGGCAAACCCGCTGGACTCCGTGCGGCAGGTGGCGGACAAGGAAGCGCTGCTGAAAATGCAGAAGGAAGCCGTGGCGGTGCATATGGCGGACAGCCTGTATGAGTATGTGACGCGGCTGAGCCGCGCGACGCGCGAGCACGCCATGATCACGCTCGGTCTCAGTTCCCGCGGCGCGCTGGCCGTCTGCCGCATGGCGAAGGCACACGCCTATATGGAAGGGCGCGACTATGCCGTGCCGGAGGACGTCGCCGCCATATTCGCGGACGTGAGCGGCCACCGCGTCATTCTCAGCCCGAAGGCGAAGATGACGGAGACCTCGGCCTCCTCCGTGATCGAGAGCGTGCTTGCAAGCGTTCCCATGCCGGCGGCGGGCCGCGGGGAGTAAGGGGTATGTGGAAAGCGCGATTGACCTACGGCCTGTGGCTGGTTGGCGCGGCGCTTCTGTATGTGTTCACCGACCGTTACTATGCGCTGGTGCTGCTGCTCGCGTCCGTTGCGGGGCCGATGGTGTGCGTTTTGTGCAATCTCTGCCGCCGGACGGGCCCTGCGGTATCGCTGCATCTGGCGCCGTCCGCGGCCAAGGGCGAGAAGACCGAGGGAATGCTGAAGCTGGATAACCGTACGGCGCTCCCGATGGGACGCATCGACTGCACGATCCGCGAGGAGAACCGCCTCACCGGAGAGAGCGTGAGCCGGACGGTGTCGCTGCGTCTGCCGGGGCGGACGGCGGCCAAGCTGCCGTTCACGCTCGAGAGCCGCCACGGCGGCGCGGTGGAGCTGCATGTAGAGTGTCTGGCCGTGCGAGATCTGTTCGGCCTGTCCCGCCGGGTCTATGCCGCGGACGCGGCGGCCCGGTGCACGGTGTTCCCGGATACGTTCTCGCCGGTGCTCTCGGCGGGGACGCGCATGAGCATGGACGCGGAGGGTACCGAGTACTCGCCGGACAAGCCCGGCTTTGACCCGGCGGAGACCTTTGATATCCGCGAGTACCGCGCCGGTGACAGCCCGCGTAGCATCCATTGGAAGCTCTCGGCCAAGCTGGAGCGCATGGTGGTCCGCGAGCCGGGGCTGCCGCTGGAGACCTCGTATATGTTCCTCTTTGAAAACGACGCGGCGTCGCCTGCGGCGGTGCGCGACACGCTGGCGGAGGCGTACTGCTCCGTTGTGCAGGTGCTCGCCGCGGAGGATGTCCGCTTCGGCATGGGCTGGACAGACGGTCGCACCGGGCTTTATGAGCAGACCGATGTTCACGGAAGCGAGGATCTGATCGGCGCGATCTCCCGGCTGCTGGACGCCGGAGCGGATGAGGAGAGCGACGTGGTGCGCCGGTATCTGGACGGCGCGGAGAACGATTATGCCCATGTGATCTGTTTTGCGCCGCACGTTCCCGCGTCCATTGCTGAGCTGAGCGCCCATGCCGGCCACGTTACGCTTTTTCTCTGCTCGGACGAGAGCTGGCCGGAGGCGCTGTATGCGGATAATGTACATGTTATGGCGTTCACTCCGGAGAACTATCTCCGGGAACTGAGCTATATTGCGATTTGAGAGCGGCGGAGGAAACGATATGAAGAAAACATCCAATCTGTCTCTTTCCTTCGTCCTGACCCGGCAGAAAAAGTATCCGTTCGGCGACGCCATCGCCGCGGCAGCGCTCTTCGCCGGGATCCTTGGCACGTTCTGCACGACCTTTTCTCTAACGGTATATCTGCCGCTGCTTATGCTCGGCGGCGCGCTGGTGATCGCGGCGGCATTTCTGCCGGAGCGGCAGCGCCGTATCCGGCAGGCGGCGCTTCTTGTGCTGCTGGTCTGGGGCGTCGGCATGACGCTCGCGTTTCTGCCGGACGTCCGTTCCGGGTTCTGTCGGACGGCGAACGCCGTCTCCGACGCACTCGGCACGGCGCAGCGGAAGGTCCTGACGCACTTTGCAGCGACCGAGGGAAATGTCTGGCGGCAGACAACATTCTTCCTGCTGCCGCTCGCGCTTCTGCTGGGATATCTGTGCGCGTGGATCGTGAAAAACGGAAACTTGCTGCTTGCAACGCTCTTCGTGCTGGGGCTCGTCGTTTTGCAGGCCGTTACCGGCGGCACGGCAGCGCTTGGCTGGGGGCTGTGTCTCTTCGGTGCGGAGGCGCTGTTGATCGTGACCGCGTTTTATCGGGGGCGGGGCTTTCGCCTGCGCACCGACGGCGGAGCCACCGTATCGGCGGCGGGCAGCGTCGCGCTGATCCTTTGCGTGACGCTGGGGTTGTCCGCACTCTTTATCCCCGTCCGCGGCTACGAAAAGGGTGCGATAGCGTCCGGCACGGAAGCGGCGCTGGAAACGGCCGCCGGGCAGGTGCGCTATGGCAAATCGGAAAACCGTGCGCTGCCGGAAGGTGACTTCCGGAATCTGGGCGATCTCGTGTTTCCGGAGACGACGGCTTTACAGGTCGTGATGAGCCAGCCGGATTCGCTCTATCTGCGCGGCTTTGTCGGCGAGAGCTACACCGGCGACGGCTGGACGGCGCTGGATAAGCAGGAGCTGTACACGAGCGCCAATCTCTTCTATTGGCTGCACAAGAACGACTTTTACGGCCAGACGCAGCTCGCCAGCGTGACGGCACTGCTGGACGGGCGATTGACGAGCGATGATCTCAACACACTCTCCGTCCACACAGTGGATGCCAGCCGGAAATACGTCTACGCGCCCTATGAGCTGTGCAGCGCGGACGCGGAGCTGCTCGACAGCGAGAATCTGGGCGACAGCACGCTGCTCTCCCGCGGCTTCCGCGGCCGGGACAGCTATACCTACACGGCTCTGCCGAATCAGGTAAAGCGGTATACGGAGCTGGTGAGCTTCCTGCGGATGGACGCGGAGACGCCTTCGGACGAACTCTCGTCGTATCTCGTGAGCGAGAGCCAGTACAACACCTTCGTGTATGACGCCTATACGGCGCTGCCGGAGAGCGTGGAGAGCTATCTCACGCGGGAGCTCGGCGAGCCGGAAACGGAAAACGCCCAGCACATGTCCTACCAGAAGGCCAAACAGCGGATTCTGGAGTATCTCACGGCCAATGCATCCTACACCGAGATGCCCAAGGAGACCCGGGACGACGGCGAGGACTTCCTGCACTTCTTCCTGGAGAGCGGTGCCGGGTACTCGGTGCACTATGCCACGGCCGCAGCGCTGATGTTCCGGCATTACGGTATCCCGGCGCGCTATGTGGAGGGATATCTCATCTTCCCGGAGGACGTGGAGGGACAGCTGGAAAACGCGGTCCTGACCGTCCCGGAGGCGCACGCACACGCCTGGGTGGAGTTTTATCAGGACGGCATCGGATGGGTACCGTTTGAGGTGACGCCGCCGTACATCGACCGGATGGAGCAGCCGGATATCTTCCAGGGCTATGACACCGGCGAGAACGAATCGGACAGCGACGACAAGGCCTCCGAGGAAATGACGGAGGATAACTACATCCAGTCCGAAGAAAAGGAACGGCCGGATGTCCGCGAAACGGCAAAGACGGCGCTACTCTCGCTGCTGGGGCTGCTGTTGGCGGCGATCCTCTTCCTGCTGGCACGTTATCTGAAAAAGCGGCGGGAGCTGCGGCAGCGGCTGGCCAGATTTGACGATGCGTCCGCGGCAGAGGGTATCTGCGCGATTTTCGCTTACTGCCGGGAGCTGCTCGGCGATATGGGCATAAAGAGCGGCGGCGCATCGGTCCATTCGCTGACGCCGCGCGTTGCAAAGCTCTGCGGCGAGGATACGGCAGCCCTCTACGGGGAATGCGCCGCGCTGTGGGAAGAAGCGGCGTTCAGCACGCACGAGATGAACGAAGAGCAGCGAGAGAAGCTCAAGCACCTGTGCGGCGCGTTTCTCACCAGCCTGAAGAAAAACACCAAATTCTTCCGGCGCCTGGTGCTGCGATTCTTTGTTGTGAGATATTAAGTAGAAAAAGCCGCCCGGCGGAGGACATTGTGTCCCCGTCCGGGCGGCTTTTTCCTCCGCTGTTGGAAACACAGCTTAGGGGTAATCCTGAGTAAGCTTTTGCGTCCAACTTAAAACTAACTTGCGACGAACTTGCAACTATTCAGTACAGCGTTTGCCGAACTGTTGGCGGAAAAAATTGATATGAGAAAACTGATTCCCGTGCGAATTGCAACTGTGCTCCTATCAAAAACTATAAGGTAATGATTCTATTTATCAAAGACAGATAACCATATATGGCGGGATGCAGAGAACATCGTCTTTTTCTATGAGGTTTCTCGGATGCACAATATAGCTGCCGCCGATTCGATTTTTGAATTTTTCCCGAAACCGGTGCAACGACTCTGTGGTATAGCGCATACCGGATTTTACTTCAATGGGATAGATTTTATATTTCGTTTTGCTGTTGTTGGAGATAATGAAGTCAATCTCAATGTCGTTTCGTTTTTTTTCTTCATTGTATTGCGTATAGAAAAACAACCGATGCCCATTGGCAGTAAGCATCTGCGCAACGGCATTCTCAAACAGCATGCCTTCGTTGATTCCAAGCTTCCCAGCAAGAATCTGTTTATAGACTTCGTCCTCCAAAAGTTCGTTCTCGTCAAAAGCGTGGCTGACCAGCAATCCCGTATCACCCAAGTAGCACTTGATATAGGCATCCGATTCGCTGAGCGACAAACCAACATTCGGATCATTTGCTCTGCGGCATTCATTGGCCACCATGGAATCCGCCAACCAGAAAAATGTTTCCTCATACTGATCGGCCGTGGATCCTGCGGCAATGCGATTGAAAACAACGCGCTTTTCGTGCCGCGAAAGAAGCCCCGGAATCTGGTCAAATATGGCCAACACCTTGGAACGATACTGTGCACGGATCTTCATGATATCGTTCCGGTAAAGCTCCAGAATATCCCGCTTTTCCTGATCGGCTTTTCCGAAGTCCTTATGTCCTTCCAGAAAGGCAACCACACTCATCGGCATGCCGCCGACAAGCAGATACTGCCCCCATAGAAGCATTGCTTTGTTGTGCAGACTTCTTTCGAGTGGTTCCCTCTTATCAAAGCAGGAACGGATATAGCCTACCAACGGCTCTTCTTGTAGAGCCCAACAGAATTCCTCGAAGTCCAGCGGATACATCTTGATATGCCGCTCCTCGGATGGAATGACAATATCCTTTACATTCTCCTTAATGGAGATCAGCGAGCCGGTTTCGATATAATCGTAGCGCCCGTCCGCGACCAGGTATTTTATCGCTTCCCGCGCTTTCGGAAACATCTGGACTTCATCAAAGACAATGATACTCTCCCGCGGGTAGAGCGTAACGCCGTATTCTACCGACAACAGCATGAAGAATGTGTCCAAATCATTCAGATGCTCCAGAAAATATTCCTTAACTGTCTCGGTCGCGCGAGCAAAGTCGATCAGGATATAGCTCCTGTACTCATTTTTGGCAAACTCCTCTACCACGGTAGATTTGCCGATTCGGCGTGCGCCCTCTACCAGCAAAGCCTTCTTGCCGCCAGTCTCCTTTTTCCATGTAAGGAACTTGTCATAAATCTTCCGCCGGAAAAGCATATTCGATCACCTCTATTGCTACTATACAGCGGCAATCAATAAAACGCAAGATAAACAGTTCGCCATTTTCCTACAATACGCAGGTTTATAATGCTGCCGTTTTCCGAAAGAACGCGCTTATCAACCTGTGGAAATTCGGAACATTATATCTGACATTTATTCTCCCGCTCGCCTCAGAGATATAAAGTGTTGTGTGATAGGCATCAATACACTCCTAACAGATTCTAGAACATTTCAGGACATTAAATGGACATTAGCTATCACACTTTATTGGTAGTATGCACAAATTTTCTCAATATCACCTTTTAACCATTGAAGTGATTTTTTTACTATTAAATCGCTAAACTCATTCGTATTAAGGCCATCAGATACTTTTTGAAGTATTACAATATCGGCCTTCTTTTCAAAGGAGATATCATCATCTGAGTAAACAAAACTTAGCCATTCCCTAAATTTGTTAATTGTCTCAGGAGAGGCCGTTTTTAATAAAGCAATCCATACTTCGCTGTCGGTATTTGAGATAAGTGCGCCTGTTGACAATCTGTTCTTTTCACCCGTCAATGATAGAAGCTTGGCTGCCCAATCCGGTTGCTGTAATGCTTCCTCAATACTAAGGGCTCTTGTGGTATTATTTCTTTGGGCAATGGCTTCTTCTATTTCAGAGATTATCTGTTTGGCCCGGCAAGCTATGGCGGGTGTGCCTTCGTAGAATACAAAACGACGGGTTAAACTCTTTGGATTGTTTGTTGATGCAATATTGGCCAGCATTTGTTTTACTGCTTTATCAAGATATTTCGTATCAAAGCCTATGCTTTCCATGAGAAGAAGCACTTGGATAATTTCTATATAAACAGAAAGGGGATATTCATTGTTTTCTATTTTATTTAAAATCTCGCTGATGCGCTCTTCGCACCATGACTGCGGATACAAATAATATCCTGTCTTCAGCAGTTTATATGGATCCTCTGCGGGCACGAAATCCAACAATTCCTCGTTGATGAAGTCCGAAATCTCCTCCTGAAGCAAATCTTTCTGCAATTCGCCAGTTTCGATGTATTGCTTAAGTGATATCAAACGATTCTCCCGGTCTATCTCGTAATTGATCCGTGCAGTTTCATCTTCTGGCGGCAGAATGTTTGCTTTAAAATCAACCGCGCTTGAAAAGCAATCGAGTATAACCTTTTTATTAACCATTTTTGCCGATTCAGGCGGAATATCTAGCTCGGATAATAAGTCAAACACGTTTTTCAGTTTAGATAGATAGAATTCAAATGTGCGAAGATTCAAATGATGAGTGCTCTGCATAATTGCATATAGCGAGTCAAAAATTTGGCAAACTTCTTGCTTTACACTTTCGGAAAGGCAGGATTTCTTAACCATTTCTACGCATATAGCCTTAACATCCGGTTGAAAGTGCAATATTACACCAATAAGTTTTTCCCTTATCTTTTTGAATTCTTCATCGATTAAATCCGTAGGAAAGAGTATGCGTCTGCGGCGCTCCAATTCTGCGACAGATAGAGGGCGAGTCTTATTCTCTTCGCCCCAAAGGTCCCTTGCCGTTGGGTATTGAACCTTATCATCCAAGGCAATTAGGTACTGCAACTCTTTTTTGTCAACATACTCTTTGAGTTTGATTTCTCTTTCATTTGCAACAAGGATAGCCTTCACAGCGTCATGTTCAACGAGACCATTTATAAACCCAAAGACCTCATTCAAAGGGCAACTACATCTTTCAATGTCATCAAAAATAAAAATATATGATTTTAAATCCTTCCAGATTACTGCAATATCAAATGCACTTATATTTGGTGCATAAATGTCCCGCGCCGCTTTTGCAAGAACTACCGCGGATTGCATGCTATTTTCTACAACTCGTGACTTTTGGATTCTTTTTAGCACTTTTCTTCCATGGGTGTTCTTCACAAATGGTAGTTTAACAGCTATGGAATCCTGAATGTCTAAAATAGATCTGCATCCATACAACGAAATGTACAGGGGTTTTCGAGGTTGTCTAGAATCCTTTTCTTTTTCTTTGATTGCATCCGTCAGCCCATGATTCACAAAATAGGTTTTTCCACACCCCCAATTGCCATCAATCATAACTGCATAGTTATACGATGTGTCCGAAAGATAACGGATAAACTCAGAAATGATTTCCTTTTCTGTCATAACTCAGTCCCCCAATTTGGAAAGCTTTCATTTGAATGTGTGAACCATAACTTCGGTTTGTATCGTATTCATTTTAACTTTAACCGATTGGTTTTTCAATATATGCCGAGACGCCTTAACAAGACAGGCGCATTTAACATGTGAGATTGTTAATCAAATGTGCAAAACGATAGAGCCAAGGCATCACTACCCTAGCTCTGCCGTTATAATGTCCTACTAGGTTGGTTTCGGTGGCGTTTTCCCCCAATGATATATTTTTTTAGCTTCCCCGCATTTTCAATATGCCGGCAAGCCATACCCAAAGATGCAGGTATCACCCACATAGTAGCGTCCCTGGGCGCAGTCGTCGTTGACGTTGCCCTCGATGGTATACACCAGACCGCCCTCACACTTTTCAACAATGCCCACATGATCCGGATACCCATCCGGCTCCCAGTCGAAAAAGATAATGTCGCCAGGACTTGACTCGGCAGAGCCGTCTGCCCATCCGGCGTTATCCTTGAACCAGTTCGCGCCCCAGACACAGTTCTCAAACTTCGGAATGGCCCCGGCGTCAAGCAAGCCAGCCTGATCCGCACACCAGCTCACAAACATGGCGCACCATTCGGCACGTTCACTCAGCCCCCACCAGCTCCAGTAAGGCTCGCCGCCTACATTGCCGACCTGTGTCAGCGCTATCTCCACAATGGCCTGATTGCCTTCCGCAGTAAAGGCTCGTCCAAATGGATAGTAACGCAGCACATGCGCCGGGTATTGCTTGTCGCCATATCCGCTCCAGCCGAGCTGCGCGGCCATGTAGTTGGAAAACTCAATCGCTGCGATGGCCGAATATCCGCCGTAATTCTCCCGCGCCCAGGGGATAAACCCGTTGCCGAAATTGTAGCCCTGCAGAGCCAGCTTAATATTCTCCATATCGACAGGGCTTTCCACTTCGGCCTGCTGCAAGCAGTCCGCAATGGTCTGGACACCTACATTGATGGAATACTCCGGATCGGTGATGGCATTGGGCGTTCGTGGGTAACGGGTGTTATAGCCGCTTTCGGACGCCTGCATGGGATCAAGGCCCTGCCCGCCGCTCTCCTGCATCATGATCGCTTTGATCAGCTCGACGTATTCTCCTATGCCGTATTGATTGGCATACACGCGGATGATGGGCGTATAGGTCTCCACCTCCTCGCTCACCGGCACATATGACGTTCGTCCGCTTTCGCTTCCGAAGAGCGAGAGGGCAGCGCCGAGCAGTACAACAACCAAGACAATGGTGATGGCAATCCAACTCCCCGCGAGGATCGCGTTGACGAGCGCCTTCGTCGCGGCGAGGATTGCCCGGATCGCTTTTGAGGCCGCGGCAGCAGCCTTTTTCACGACCTCGACAGAGTTTCTCGCCGCAGCCTTCGCCCGCCGCGCGGACGCGTTTGCCGTCTTGACCGTAACGCCGGGATTGGCCGGAATAGTACGCGCTATCCGCCGGACCGTTCGGACAGACCGCTCAACGGGTTTTACCGCCCGGTCGGCGGTTTTTATTGACCGAGTCCGCTTTTCCCGTACAGACGGTTTTATTGTCTCGCCGCTGCTTCTCTGAGTACGGAGCAACATGCGCTTGTGTTCTTCTCGTTTGAACCGCGCCCCAGCCGGAAACGGCTGGGGCGTTTCTGTAAATGTGGACGTTCGCCTATCAGAAAAAGGCCTCGTGTGGGATCGTGCAGACTGCTGAACGGCTTTCCGCCCCTGCTTATCAAACTCCTGCGCTGTACGGGATGCAGCGGTTTCTGCAAGGCTGGTCACCTTATCCGCTGCGTATTTCTCCGGACTGTCCTCCGCAGGAGAAGTGCCGCGCTGCGCCTCGTCCTTTGTTCGGATAAAAGTATCCTTCACACGCTCGGCAGCCACGGCGGACTTGTCTATGGCCTTTATCGTCCCTGTAACGGCATCGCGTGTCTTGATGTCAGCCATCGCGTCCCACTCCGAACACGCCCTCGCCGGGCCGCGTTGTCATCAGCTTGTAGAGCTCGGTATCTTTCGGGAAGCGGTTGATGAACGGAACCAGCGCCCGGCCATAGCGGATCAAGCCGCACCCGGCATCCGCGTTGGTGACATAGCTCATCTGCTCGTTCGAGATGTTAAGAAGCTTTGCCAGCTTCTCCCGATCCTTTGCTGCCTGATTGAGCATGACCACAAACTCGGAGTTGGACACCATCGTGCTGGCCTGCACAGAGTCCAGCAGATACTCCACGTTCTGCGTAATGGCGGTGGGGAAAGCGTTGCGCTTGCGGAACTGCCGCCAGGCCGAGGCGAAGAAATTGCCGCTCTGCTCATTTTCAAATACCACATGGAATTCGTCGATGAAGACATGCGTGCGCCGGCCGCGCTGCCAGTTGAGCGTGACACGGTTGAGCATCGTGTCCGTAATGACCAGCAGTCCTGCGGGCTTGAGCTGCTCGCCGAGATCATGGATGTTGAATACCACCACGCGCTTATCCAGATCCACATTTCCGGCATGGCCGAAAATGTCCAGAGAACCGGTCGTATAGAGCTCTAGCGAGAGCGCAATGTCCTGCGCCTTTGCTTCCGGTTGCACCAGCAGCTTTTCGCGCAGCGCCGAGAGCGTTGGGATGATGCCGGTTTCCGCGGCCTCCTGATAGAGCTGTGCCGTGCAGCGGTCAATGATGGATTTGTGCTGCGGGCCAACGCCGCTCTTGTCAATCTGCTCAACTAGCGACATGATAAACTGTGACTTATCCACAATGGAGTTCTTCTCTCCGTAGCCTTCTACCATGTACATGGCGTTGAGCCGGTGTTTGCCGCCCGCGGCCACATGGATGACGGTGCCGATGTCGTCTCCCATCGCCTCTACCAGCGGGGCAAACTCGCCCTCGGGATCGCAGATCAGAATATCGTCATCCGTGTTGAGCATGAGGAAGGTGATCAGTTCCTTTACCGAGAACGATTTGCCCGAGCCGGGCACACCGAGGACAAACGCCGACTGGTTCAGCAACGTTTCCTTATTGCACATAATGAGGTTGTGGGAGATGGCGTTCTCGCCGAAGTAGATGCCGCCCTTGTCCATGATCTCCTGCACCTTGAAGGGGATGAACACAGCAAGGCTCTCCGTCGTCAGCGTCCGGAAGGCGTCAATGCGCCGCGTCCCGATGGGCAGCACCGTATTAAGCCCGTCATACTGCTGATACTTCAGCACGGCGAGTTGACACATATGCTTGCGGGCAATGGCAAGGACGGTCTCGGTGTCGCTGTCGAGCTGCTCCTGCGTTTCCGCGGTGAGAACCATGGTGAGGACGCACAGCATCATGCGCTGGTCGCGGGTGGTGAGATCGTCCAGAAACTCCTTGACCTCCCGGCGCTGAAGCTCCATGTCGTAAGGGATCACGGCGGAAAAGTTATTGTTGGCGTTCTGCCGGCGCTGCCAGTTGGTGATGTTCGTCTCCACGCCCAGCAGACGGGTTTCCACCTCGCGTACCGCTTCATCAGTTGGAACAGGGACAATGTCAATGGAGAGCATCATGTTCCGGCTCAAGTCTGTCAGCTCCGTCACCAGACAGTCCTTGATATAGGAAGCGTAGTCCTTGAGATACAGCACCCGGCAGAAGCGCCTGCCGAGCTTTAGGCGGTCCGAGGTCTTTTCTATACTGTCCGGGCAGATGTAATCCCGGAAGTCGTGTCCCTTCTGCATCATGTCCTTCGCGTTAAAGTGAAAGTCCACCTCTTCGCCGACGCGGTAAAAGTCGTGCAGGACGCGCAGGCGTTCGGTGACATCCAGCTCTGTACACTTGGCGCCGAGGGCGGCGAAGTGGGAGCAGAGATCTGCGCCGGTGCGGGCAAAGTAGGAACGAGCCTCTTCTATGTCCTTTTTGAGCACCGTGACGGTGATGTACTTCTCCTGAATGATGCCGTTGCCCTCCATTGCCTTGTCCAGCAGCATCCGGTTGTATTCCCGGCGGTAGATGTCCCGTGTATCCCCGCGCAGCGGCATGAGGATGTTCTTCTCAAAGTTGACCCGGTTCAAGCGGCGGTTGTTGATTGTGATCTTCGCGGTAGCCCCGGCATCCAGGCTGTTCAGCAGCTCGGAGTACAGGAGGAACATAGACTCCTTGTCTGCGCGGCTGGCGACGAGGTAGTTGATGTCCGTGAAGCGGTACATCTTGGAATATTTGCTGCCGACGAGAAAAATGCCGTCCGGCCAGATGCGCCGGATGGGGATCACGTCCTGCACGCGGCGGGGAACACGGTATTTCTCTTTATCCTGCTGGAGAAGATTACTGAGCGTCTTTATCATGCCGTTTATAAACCTCTCTTTCATGAGCTTCTATGACACCTTTCAGCGCCTCGTAATACAGGTTGGTTGGCTGTACTCGTAGGTGTGCCGGCTCCAGAATCTCTGAGCGAAACCACACCCGGAGAAACCGCCCGGCGCTCATGCCGTGGTAGCTGAAGAAGCCCAGCGCACCGAACGGAGCTGCGGCCAGAATGACGATCCAGCTCAGCGTTTCGAGGCCTACATACGGGCGGAGCAGAAAGTACAGCGCCACAGCGACACCGATGGCCAGCAAAGAAAAAACGAACTGCCGCATGGACAGTCCGAAAAACATGGATTCCGTATAGTTTCGGATTTCACGGTTGATCTTGACTTCCAAAGGGATACCTCCTTCATTTAGGTATAAGAAAACCGCCTCCCGAGTGGGGGACGGTTGAATGGTTTATAGGGAACTTTTTGACGAGGAATGCGGCAAAAAATTCCCTATATTATAGAAACGGTTTGCGCCATTACAGCCCCATCATCTCCCGTACAATCCGGTCGGACATCTTCACAGAGCCGACCAGGATGAGCATGTTGAAGATGAGTTCACCAATATAGCTCCACACCATCGTTACGGCCGCAGCGTCGGTCTTGACGATGGGCGGCGATGCGGCGAAGTGGGAGAAGATGATGCACGAGAGCACAATGATTGCGCCTTCCAAACACACGGCAGCGTAGCTTTTGAGAAAGCTTCTCCCCACGTTCTGGCTCGGCTCCCCGGCAAAGGACGAGAGCGGAATGGGCGCAATGGCCGAATAGAGATACAGTTTGCAAAAGCGCCCGTATACCGTCATGATCATCACGAAAGAAAGCACCGTAATGAACAGCCCACCGATCAGCGTCACCGCCCATAAAGGGATGCTCTCAAAGAAGCCGCAGTCTTCCACCGCAGTTATGATCTCCGGCGGCAGAACCGTTTCCTGCGCAGCGCCGAGGCCGGCAGAGTCCATGATCGTGGAGATCGCTCCCTGCGCGATGCGGAAAAGCGCCATCATCAGCTCCAGTCCGTAGGTAACAGCGCCTTTGGCCAGAGCGAATCGGATGAAGAGCTTCAGCGCGGTTTCCGGACGCCGGGTCTCAGCAAAGGAGCCGCAGGTTTTCATCACGCCCACGACGAAGAACAACACAAGCAGCGCCAGCCCGATGGCCTGCACCGCACCGTGGATGCCGACGATCACATTCCAGATTGTGCCGCCTTTAAATTCCTCCGGCGACTGCGTGAGGAGCTGCCAGATTTCCGCCAGCTTCTCGTTCCATGTCTCCAGGGCGTTTTCGAGATTTTGTACGACCCAGTTATCACTCACATTCATTCCTCCTTTCCGACAAATCGGGGTAGGTCGTGTTGCCGCCCGCCCCGTGCGCCGTAGGGTTCATCTGCTGTCCCGGTCAGGCGAACTGTGGATCACGCCATACACATCATCCACAAAGTACCGTCCGACAAAGGGGTTATAAATGGCGTGGCATTTCACGCCGTTGTATTCGGCAAGATAGTCGTTGTCTCCGATGTGTTTCAGGATCGTGGCCTCACCGAGCACATGCCGTTCACCTTCTTTCAGAGAGTGGATATAACATTCGCACTTTTCCATCGGCAGCCCCTCGTTCATCCGACAATCAGGTCGAGGATTTCCTTGGTGAAGGTAATCACAATGCCGCCCGCCAGCGTCAGAAAACCGTTGGAGCGCTGGCTCGGGTCGTGGCTCTGGAAGGACATGCCGACCTGCACAACACCCCAGCCCAGAATAATCAGCCCCACCGCGCGGATCAGACCGAAGATGAAGTCCGACAGATTATTGACCACAGCAATAGGGTCGTCAGCAGCAACGGCCGCGGCGGACAGCACCGTAATCAACGCTATTGTGATGACCACAGCACAGTAGGCGCGAAAGCCCTTCTTGGCTGCGTTCGGGGTCTCAATCTTGTTCTTTGTTTTCTTGTTCATGCTGTTTTTCCTCCATTTTCTTTTGCAGTAATTCTTCGAGCTCTTCTTCGCAGAAGAAGAGGTACTCGTCCTCGCTGACCGGTTCTGCACCGGCCTTTTTCAGCAGACCCTCGTCAATGGACAGCGCTGCAATGCTGATGCTGTCTTCACCGTGCCGGTAGGGCCCGGCCCCGCCGTCTGCGGTGAGTGCGATGTTCGAATGCTTCAGGATATCGAACTTGAGATCCTCCACCGGCCGCTCGCCACGGATAAAAAGAAGCGCATACCGGTTATCCAACATGCGCACCTCGTCCGGCGTCATCAACTCACGGCCTGCCAGCTGCCAGTTGGTGGAGTAGCTGCCGTTACGGCCTTTGGACTGCCCATATGAGTTGGTATCAATCGTTTCTTTCCCGAGCAGCTTGGACACATACTCATGCGTAGACTGCTCGTTGCCGCCGAGATAGAGAAACTCATCGCAGTTACCGACGATCGACTCCCATTGCTTTTCAAACAGCGCCTTTAATTGCGCCAGATTCTGGATGATGATCGACACCGAGATTTCCCGGGAGCGCATGGTGGAGAGCAGCTTGTCAAATTCATCCGGCAGAGCGACGTTTGCAAACTCGTCCATCAAGAAATGGACGTGTACCGGCAGCCGGCCGCCATGGATAACGTCCGCCTGATAATAGAGCTGCTGGAACAGCTGAGTATAAAGCATCCCCACGAGGAAGCTGAAGGAGCTGTCATTGTCCGGGATTATGGCAAAGACCGCCGTTTTCTTCTCGCCGATACTCCACAGCTCCAGTTCATCGTTCTGTGTGATGCTGGCAAGACTCTCCAGATTGAACTTTTCCAAGCGGGAGATCAGGGTAATCTGGATGGATTTCAGGGTTTTGCCGCTGCCGGAGTGGTAGCTCCGGTAATACTTCAGAGCAATGTGCTCCGGATTTCGCATTTCCAGCCGTTCAAAGAGGATATCCAGCGCGGACTTGTAGGTCTCGTCGTCCTCCCGGACTTCCCCGGCGCGGATCATCTCCATGACCATCGGGAAGTTCTGCTCCTCCGGCGGGGCCTCGTAGTGCAGGTAGAAGATGAGCGCCAATAGAAGCATGGTCGCCGCCTGATCCCAGAACGGGTCCTGACTCTGCGAGCCCTTCGGCGTAGTATTCTTGAAGAGGTTCGTCACCAGACGCTGGATATCGTTGTCGCTGCGCAGATACACAAACGGGTTGTAGCAATGGCTCTTCTCCATATTGATGAGATCCAGCACCTTAATGTCGTACCCCTTGGCCGAGAGAAGGTTTCCGGTATCACGCAGAAGCTCACCCTTCGGGTCAAGCACAACATAGCTGGAATTTACCTGACACAAGTTTGGTTTGGCGAAAAACCTTGTTTTTCCGGCGCCGGAGCCGCCGCAGACCAGCGTATTGAGATTGCGCCGGTGTTTGCGTCCGTCCAGCCCGACGGAGACATTCTGCGTGAGAATCTTGTTTTGCGCCGGAACCCTGTCTGCGTATTTTTTGTTCACTTGCGCGGGAGAGCCCCATTGGGCGGAGCCGTGCTCCTCCCGCCGCCGGTAATTGCGCTGGGCGGAGAGGTATATTCCGATAGCGATCCCGTAGCACAGCAGCAAAACGAGGATCGTTTTCAAGCTGTTTCCGCAGAGCGTGATATAAAATGGGCGGCTCATCGCCGCCCCGAAGTTCCGGATCACCCCGGGAAGTCCATCCTCCATAAACGGTGCGATCCGCAGCGCCAGCCACACGACGGGGATCGTGCCGAGGCAGTACAGGAGGATATTCTGTTGGGAGAATTTATCGTGCCGCACGGTCTGCCTTCTTTCGCTCCTTTTGAGGCGCAGCGTCAATGACCTTCAGAAGCAGGCCATCCACATCCTCCGTGGGTTTCTCTTCCCGGAGCAGATCGTTGCGGAAATCCGTAAGGGCGCTGACCATCAGCCGCTGCTCAAAGCTGTCCAGCGTCACGACCACCTTGTCTTCGGCCATCACAGGGACACCTCCTTGTCGTCCTTCTTTTTAACGCGAATGGGGATGCGCATATTTTCTCTCTCGGCCTCCGGCGGTTTCTGTCCCTGCTCGCGACGGATCTCCCGCAGTTCTTCCCGCACGGAGGGACGGGAGCATCGCTCAGAGCCGTCCCCGCCGCCGTGGGAGTCTCTGCTCCCGGAGGAACGCTCGGACGGACGGGACTTCGCCGTCCGGGCCGTGGTAGGGTTTGTGTTTTCCGCCTGTTCTGCCGTGGGGTTGGGCTGCTCGGCAGCCACCGCCTCGAGAAACTGATTCAGCTTTTTATCCGCTGTCTGCGTCCACTCGGGCGTGGGGATTTCCCCGCCGCCTTTGGCTTTGTCCCCGCGGGACTGCTGGATCTCCGTTTTCACCGAGGCCATGTCCACCGTGGCCAGACCGAAGCGTTCAAAGATGCGGTTGATTTTCCCGGCATCCTCCGCCCGGACCATGATGTCGGTAAGACCGTCCGCAGCATTATTGTCCTTCAGCACACAGTAGAGAACGCCGTACTTCTTGGCCTCCTCGCAGAATTTTCGCAACTCGCCGTCCCGGACGGCGAACACCTTCAGCTCTTTGCCGCTTTTCAGCATGTTGGTAAGCCGAATTTTGCCGCGAGTCTTCTTCTGATCCCGCAGAACGGCATACAGCAAAACGGCCAGCCGTTCAGCCGCCTTGCCGCTGATTTTAGCTGCGACTTCTACGCCGTTGAGGCTCATCCTCACGACCTGTTCCGCCGCTTCTCCCGAATAGTTCATCTTCCTGCTCCTTTCGTTCGTTTTGCAGCGCGTCCAGCTGCGCCCGAATGTCTTCGGCTCGCTGCCGGACGCTGTCACAGATTTTCAGAGATTCCTGTAATTTCTTAATTTTCCCGGATACTGCCGCGATCTGCTGTTTCACCTCCTCGACCGCGAGTGCATCTCCGGTGCGGGCCGTCCGTTTCAGCTTGTTTCGGAAGCCGGTTCGCTCCGCTGTCAGCGCGGTGATCTCGTTGTCGGCATACTCCCGATACTTGTCCAGATCCGCGTATGTCTCGACTTGATTTTCTGCCAGAAACCGGGTCTGCTCGTCCAGTCGCTCCAGCTTCCGCAGGTCCTGCCGCATGGCGGCGGAGAGCCTCGTCACAGAAGCCGGAAAGCGGAGAAGAATGTGCAGCTCGTAGCAATAATAGTAATAGAGCGCTGCGATCTCTTTCGTTTTGGTGCGGGGCGGATGCTCAGCGCGGTATTTCCGGTACTGCCGCTGCTCGTCCTCCGGGAAGGGCTCCTGCCGGCGGATGCGCTCTAAAATGCGGCTCTCGATGGTGTCCAGCGTATACTCCGCGCCCAGGCGGTCGAAGCGATAGAACCTCGCTGAGCCCTGCGGCCGCAAAGAGGGGCGCTGCAGCGCCTTACCGGATTCCGTGGTGAGCTTCAGCTCGTAGCCCATATTCGCCAGCGTTTGGAAAAACTCAGCCGTCGTCAGGGAAGCCGCGATGGCGCGGTCGATATCGGCGCGGATGAGACTGCGGTTGGTGGGCTTGCCGTTTTTCTCGGCAGACCATGCGCTGTAGTTTTCGCGCCTGCCCTCCGGGCGGCGGACGACGGAGAGGCCGTATTCCCGGCACAGCCGGTCCGATACCTCCCGCATTCGGGCGTAGTCTTCATTGGAACGGTAGAATTTACGTCCGTCCACGAAGGAGACGGTATTGATGACGAAGTGCGAGTGGATGTGGAACTCCTTATCCACATGGGTCGCCACCAACACCTGATATCGTTCGCCCCACAGCTCCTCGGCCAGCTGAATGCCAATGCGATGCGCCTGTTCCGGTGTGACCTCGCCCTCCCGAAACGACTGATAGCCGTGATAAGCGATTGTCCCGTCTTCCTTGCGGAACCGCTTTTTCACGGCTATCATTTCGCTGCGGGCCGTTCCGGCGGTGCAGTTCACGCCGGTGACGAGCTGCCTTTGATTGGTAGCGGCCTCGCGGCCGGCGTAGGCGATCACGTCCTCCAGCGCTTCTCGGTTGGCTTCTGGTGCGGACGGGATCGTCTCGGGGTTTGTGGTCTTGTCCGGATTCTCGGCATAGAGGAGCACCTTACCGATATACCCCCGGACGCGCCACAGGGATGTTACTGCCATGAACCGTACATCACCTCCAATAATTCATGGATCGTCTTTTTCAAGTGATTTACATTCTCCCAGTAGGCCGCCGTGTCGATGAAGCCTTTGGCGTTGGCGACGAGCCCAATCTGGTTGATGTTGTTATTGATCTGCTGAAGATTGCGGAGCACCGCGACGAGGTCCATAGATGGCATTTCTTTTATGGTGCTGTGCTCGATCAACGCACGGAGATACTTCTCCCGGGACCAGCCGGACCGCGCCACGTCCCGGCGCAGCCGCTCCATTTCCTGCTCGCTGAGCCGCAGGTCGATCTTGATGTTTCTTTTGGCCATGCTGCCTCCTTTCGGTGGGGAATAAGGGTTTGGGGTTACCCCAACAAGCCAATGTGCCGTCAAAGCACGATGCTTGCTAAGAAAATGCCGCAGGCATTTTCCTCGAGACCCCCGCGCCTCAGCGCTCCTGATTTCTCTCTGGGATGCACGAGCTCCTGCGGTTCATAATTGCGAAGAAAAGTTAAAAGATCCATTTTCTTAGCTTCTAGAATATCCTCTGCAGCGATATAGCTCATAGGGGATTACCCCGTTTCATGCAGGAGCGTCAGCGAATCGGATCTGACTATTGTATTGGCACGACATTCGATGGTGTCGCGGATGTTATCCATGTGGTCGGTCTCCCGCTTTTCAAAGTCCTTGAACACATCCGCGAGAGGACTGGGTGACTTCAGGAGTGCCTTGCACTGCTTGTTGGATAAATCGTATTCCTCCAACGCCAGCACAATGTCCTCCCGTACCGTGTACTCGTAGCAGTGGTTTAGGATTTCATTTGGCGACTGGGACAGCAACCACTCCCGGTACTGCTCCTGTTCTGCGAACACCTTCTTATATAAAGTGGTGTTCAGTTCTTCGTTTGTCATTTGCATACCCTCCTTCATAAAGATTTAGCCGCCGATGAAGGAATCACCGGCGGCTATGTAGCATTTCAATTGAGAAGTTGAGCATATTTTAGCCAAGTTCTCAACGGAAGCGAACTTTGACAAAAAGAAAGACCGTCCACTTTTTCAATGAACGGTCGAATTAGGTTGTATTTCCATTCCTCTAAGAAAGCATCTACTTTTCTTCTCAAATACATCTGAATCACTCTCCAGCATGGGTTTTCTGCTTCATTATGCACAAAACATGAGCGATTGTAAATCCGCTCTGCACATTTCATGAGCGAATTTAAGCTGCTCTGTACACATTTTTAAGATATTCAGCCGCCTTAGTTTATGATAGCCGCAAGGTTTTGATTCCCTGCGGCTATCATTGGTTATTTCATGATTTTTAGTAACAGCTCATTGACGTCTTCGGTCGGTTTGCCCTGCGCGACCAGCTCGTTTCTGAATTCCAGGAGCGCATATTTGGCAAGTCGGAGCTCTTCCGGATTTAACTCAACAATTCGCTTATCCCAATTTGAATGCACACATTTTGGGATAATGGGATAATTGGGATAACATCGCATCAACGCTCCCGATCTTTCTTAGGTAGAAAGGGCACCGCTCGAATCTCATTGTCCATTCGGAAGAACCGTTCCGGGTATTTGAACCGCTCCGTATAGCGCCGGAGCTGTTCGGGAGAGAGACTGCCGAAATTCTCGCTGCTGCAGTCGCAGACAAAGAATGTCCCGGCGATGATGTCCAGCATTTCCCCGCGCTTCGGATCGGCGTAGACCGCCCGATTCAGGGGCAGACCGTTGATCTTGCCTTCTTCGTTGCAGACGATGCAGACGGGCTCTTCAAAGGGATAATAAGCCTCGATATACCCGCCCACGGCTTTCTGATAGCTCTCCAAGGATGCCTCGATGGTAGCTGCCTTTGCCATCTTTCCAGGTTCACACAGCACTACAAAAATTTCCCGGCGCGGCGGCTGGGCAGCGCTTTCCTCACCCCAATCGCGGGTGCTTTGATTGTCATTCATCGTTCCTGTTCCTCCTTCTTTTTTATGCGCCCCACCTGCAGCTGGAGCTGTTCGTTGACGTCCTTTCCAAGGGCGGGCGGCTCATCCAGGATGGCGTAGCCCGGGAGGCCGTCCATAATTCCTTTTGCCGCGGCACGGCCCACCTCATCGTTGTCCAGATGCAGCCGCAGAGTAGTAATTCTCGGATTCTCGTTCAGAAACCGGCTTAGTGCCACCGGCACCACGCCCGGTCGTTTAGGAGCAAACACCCCGGCCAGAGACAGCAGCGCATCCTGCTTCCAGTCGATGCCCTCGTAAAGCTCCAGCGTAGCATAGCTGAGCAGGTCAATGGCCGCCTCGAACACATGGACGGTATGAGCGTCAGGATTCTCCATAATTGAAAAAGAATAGTGCTTGTCGCTACCGGTGGCTTCGGCTTTATACCGACTGAACGTGCTGCGCAGAGCGCCATACCGCGGCTTGCCCATCCGG
>ERZ824488.621-NODE-621-length-45228-cov-7.894229_pt1 | contig 45228 bp, 45 predicted proteins | sample MGYA00519936_ERZ824488 | MGnify/ENA primary metagenome ERZ824488 (study PRJEB31778, sample SAMEA3449153) | human gut metagenome | biome: human gut; feature: human-associated habitat; material: faeces | place: United Kingdom | collected 2010/2012 ... | reverse complement strand
CGCGAGCTGGGTTCAGAACGTCGTGAGACAGTTCGGTCCCTATCCATCGTGGGCGTAGGAGTCATGAGAGGAGCTGTTCCTAGTACGAGAGGACCGGAATGGACGCACCACTGGTGCAACTGTTGTCGTGCCAACGGCATAGCAGGGAAGCGAAGTGCGGATGGGATAAACGCTGAAGGCATCTAAGCGTGAAGCCCACCTTAAGAATAAGACTCCAAGCAGCAATGCGAGAGACCCCTGGAAGACTACCAGGTGATAGGTCATCGGTGGAAGTGCAGTAATGCATGCAGCTTGATGATACTAATCGGTCGATAGCTTGATTTAGTTGATTCGAAGAGACCAGAAGAAATGATGGATTGATCTTGAAAGGCTCATATGCAGTTGTCAGGTTTCGAGGGAAGCCTGAAGAAGAAGTTCACCCATTGCGGTGGCAATGGCCTAGGGGTTCCACCTGTTCCCATCCCGAACACAGAAGTTAAGCCCTAGCACGTCGATGGTACTTGGCTGGTGACGGCCCGGGAGAGTAGATCGCTGCCGCATTTCATATTCCTCAGTAGCTCAATGGCAGAGCGTTCGGCTGTTAACCGAAATGTTGTAGGTTCGAGTCCTACCTGGGGAGCCATTAAGACCGCATACTTAGTATCAAGTATGCGGTCTTTTTGTGTAATGGGGGACTACTGCCACAATCGCTATAAGAAGTCTGACACCAGATCGGTGAAATTGATCTAGCAATTCATTGAATTATAGAAGATAAAATGATTCGCTAAGGTAGTTTTCTGCATTATTAAAGCCATTATCTCGCTGTCTCTTTCCATTTTATTTCTATATCTATCTCTTTTCTGATAATCATATCTGATTATATTTGCAAAGTACGCCTCCTAAAGGTATAGCTCATACCTACGCAAACTGGCTATATCTTTTGTCATTGCCTATAACAATTATATGACTCATATATGACAGTTGACGGAAAATTTGAGGCCTGCTGAAAAGCACATAAGTAGTCTTAGAATTGCATTCTCTTAAAAATGGATTGACAGCATTTCATTGCATAAAGCGACGCAATCCACATAGGCAAGACCAACACAGACATGGTTGCTTCAATCAATCCAGTATAAAATTATCGTAAAATTTTTGATTCTGCGATAGCAGTGGATGAAGTAAAAAAATTAGAAATCTTTTACCATCCATCTGGATATTATACTTAGGAAACTTTACTGTGTCAAGACTCTTGCATCCAATCGACCTATTTTTTAGTAAGCGCTGAAAGCATTGTGCCATAAGACTTTTTTGTTCGCCGCTGCGATTTCCTTTCGAAATATGCCGGCTATGCGGTAAGCCGTCAAATTTACCGTCAAAACAAGGATTTGGAATACAACATCAAGGAGGTCGAGTATATGCCCAGACATGGAGAAAATATCTATAAACGCCGGGATGGCCGCTACGAAGGACGGTACGTCATAGGGAAAACAGCATCAGGAAAAACTAGATTCGGCTACGTTTACAGCTATCAATATACAGAAGTACGAAATGAATTGCTTCAAAAAAAGGCGGCTCAGCTCCGAACACTGCCCCCCAAAAGATCGCACAGTATTCTTCTGGCGGACTGGCTAAAACAGTGGCTTGAAAGTGAAATTCTTGGCAGCGTGAAAAACTCATCTTACCAGACTTATTTCCGGCAGAGCCGCGTTCATTTGCTGCCAAGGCTTGGGCATTTTGCTTTATCTCAGCTAACGTCCTCTGTCATTTATGAATTTATCTCTCACCTAGAAAATACGGGTTTATCTTACCGAACCGTCAAGGGAATCTATCGCATTCTGAACGCTGCCTTGCGTTATGCGCAGGAGACAGGCCTGATTCCTCTGAATCCGTGCCGAAGGATTAAAATCCAGCCTCGAGAAGCTGTAGAACAGCGTGTTTTAAGCCGCTCCGAACAGGAAAAACTGCGAAAAGCCTCTCTGTCGCAGGATGACCTGCCAACCTTATTAAGCCTTTATACTGGAATGCGTTTAGGCGAGGTATGTGCCCTTAAATGGTCAGATATCAACTGGGAGGAAAAGACGATCACGGTTAAAAGGACAGTGCAGCGCACAACCGCCTTTGACCGTATCACTGGCAAACGAACAATGCTAGTGATCGGAGCCCCTAAATCCAAACGTTCTCATCGTACCTTGCCAATTCCTGATTTTCTATTTGAAATTCTGAAAACAACCTTTAGCACATCCAATGCTGCTGATTCATTTCTCATTGGAAAAGGTTCTCATGCAGCAGAACCGCGCACGATCCAGCGACGTTTTCAAAAGAAAATGCAAACGCTTGGTTTTAACGGAGTACATTTTCATACACTTCGTCATAGTTTTGCTACACGTTTAATGGAATTTGGAATTGATATACAAACAATCAGTATTCTTCTTGGACATCAATCTCCGAAAACAACACTGGATTTTTACGGCCACAGTCTCTTAGAGCAGCAATTCTATGCTGTTTCCCTGCTCTCTGACTGCTGATAGGCCGTCAAAAGCCGTAGAGAGATTCCAGAAATCAAACTGGAATAACATTTTTTTAATATCATAAATTCAAAAATTTTGCGGTAGTGAACGTATTGACATTATTATACTCCGTATGAGTGAATCTTGAAAGTAATTAAGAAAATGTCAATATGTTGAAGGCCCCCTTTACTGGAGAAACAAATCATCGCTGGAAATACACGACTGGGTTCAGCGGTACGGAAGACGATGAGGCATATGAAGGAGCAAGCTGCCGAGAAAGCCGAATGTACGTAGTTCGGGCTGGAAGATCGGAAGGCGAAGCTATGCGCGAAGACGAATTGGCGGGGCATATACCAGAGGCAGAAGACGAACAGCCGCAGGAGAGGTCTTTCGGCTGTCTTTTCTGCATCACCGGCAAGGAACAAAGCATCGTCGATCAGATTCAAACCAGCTGTCCAGACGTGCGCGCTACCGCCATGCGTCAACTGAAGTATCGGACGTGCAAAAAGGTCAAAACACAGGAAGAAGCGATTCTTCTTCCCAGTTATGTCTTTTTTGAGGCTCCTTCAACCATGGAACCGTCCGTCGAATTTCCGAGACAAAATATCATACGGATTTTGTCTACGGATGATGGCATGTGGCAGCTGCAGGGCGAGGATGAACGGTTCGTTAAATGGCTTTTCCAGTATGATGGGCTGTTGGGTTTTTCACAGGCATATAAAGAAAACGACCGAATCCGAATCATTTCCGGGCCGCTGAAGGACATGGAAGGCAAAATCAAGCAGGTGGATAAACGCGGCAAGAGCGGTCAAGTCGTCCTTTCCTTTTACGGGAAGGAAATTTCCGTGTGGTTGGGATTCGAGCTGATCGAATCCATTCAGTAAACCGGGAGGCATACGCTTGGGACGGAATGGCAAAGAGCCTGTGGCAAAATGGAAGGCGATTTGTATTCTGCTGTTGGCTGTCGTCGTTATGGCGGGGCTTTATCGAGGGGGACGGTGGCTGGAGGAACGCTCCAGAAACCCGGAACCCCGCGGCAACTATCAGGATCGCAAGGCAAGCGATACGACGGTGACGTATAACGGCACGGTCTACCGGCAGCGAAATGGCCTGACTTCGATTTTGCTGATGGGCGTTGATCGTGACAGCGGCGAAACCGGCGGACAGGCGGACTTCCTGCAGCTGCTGGTGATCGACGACGTTGGCAAAACGGTAAAGCGGCTGCCCATAGACCGCGACACCATGACCCCCATTACGGTGCTGGGCGTGCTGGGAAACCGCTCGGGTGTGCGCACGGCACAGCTCTCGCTTTCCCACGGCTTTGGCGACGGAAAAGCGGAAAGCTGCGAGCTGACCGTGGAAGCCGTCTCCAACTTGCTGCTGGGGGCGTCGGTGGATTTCTATCTGGCGATGAATCTGGACGGCATTGCCACGCTGAACGATATGGCTGGCGGTGTAACGGTGACGTTGGAGGATGATTTCTCCACACTGGATTCGGAAATGACGCAGGGGGCAACGGTAACGCTGCATGGTGAGCAGGCGGAAATCTACGTGCGAAGTCGTAGAAGCCTCGAAATCGGCACGAATGAAGCCCGTATGGCGCGTCAGGAACAGTACATGGCCAAGCTGTTTGCGCAGCTGGATACGCGGCTGCAAAGCGACCAGAATTTCTCGGGGGTTCTTTTTGACGCGCTGTCCCCCTACCTGACTACCAGCATGAGCCGGGGTCGGCTGATTAACACCGCGTGGACGGTCAAGGATTACATTCGATCCGAACCGTTGGAGATTTCCGGCGAACACAGGGTCGGCAGCGACGGATTTATGCAGTTCTACGCTGATGAAGCTTCGCTGTATGAAGCGGTGCTCGATTTGTTTTATGAAGAAGCGAAGTAAGTGTCCTCAAGGACATTTGCGATAAATGGTGCGGCTCAGCCCAACGCCGAAAAAGGAAGGATGATTCGTATGAAAAAGTTTACGTGCATGATGCTTGCCCTTCTGCTGTGCCTGACCTCCGTTGCCGCGCTGGCGGAGAGCGTTCCCAGCAAGACGACGGCCGATCTGCGGTGGATTGAGGCGGACGCCGAGAAAGACCCGGAAGATTCCGGCTTCTACATCCGCATTGTCACGGTGGATGAGACGAACTATCAGGAACGTGAGGAAATCTGCACGGAAGAGATTGCCAAGCTGGCTGCGGCGGAAAGCGTCGAAGCCTACTTCGGAGAAGAACTGGATTTGAAGTCTATCGTTGGCGCTGACGAACTGAACGTGTTCGAATATGTGCCCATCATTGCCGGTGGTTACGACATTGCCTATGGAACCGTGACGACCAAAATCTGGCTTGCTACGCCCTATGAAGTGGACGAAAAAGTGGCCGTAATGATCGGCATGGTAACGGAAAACGCGGACGGAACCAACACGGTCTCCTGGAAAGCGTTTGAGGGCGTCGGCATTGCGCCCGAGTCGGAAGAAGCGGTTGCCGGTATTCAGACGGAACTGGATCCCGAAACCGTGCTGGCCATTCAGGAAGGCGTTGCGTTGCTCGCAATCGTGAGCGACTGACGTGGCTTGCGGGGAAAATGTGATCCGCCATTTTCCCCGCGCCGCTTTTTGAAGCCGGGCGAAAGCCGCCGGGAGGTTCGGACAAAAGAAATCCCGAGGCCGCTTCGGCGATTGAGAAAGGCGTTTTGCTGCTTGCGAAAGTAAGCGGCTGACGCGGTTCGCGGGGAAAGTGTGATCCGCCGCTTTCCCTGCACCGCTATTTTTGGAGCAGAACGGAGAAACGGAAGATGGCAGATCAGCAAGAGAAACGGAACAGACTCTCTGCCGCATCATCGGCGCAGCCAACGGAAAACGCTGCAACGATCGATCTGGTCGAATTGATGTATCGTCTGCTGGGCAGCTGGAAGTTGATCCTGTGCCTTGCGCTGGTGTTTGCCGTTGCATTCGGTGCTTACACCGTGTTTTGCATCACGCCCACGTATCAGGCGACTTCCACAATCTACGTCTTGAGCCGCAAGGATTCGGCCATCAATATGTCCGATCTGCAGATCGGCACCGCGCTGACCAGCGACTATATCAAAGTGTTCAAAATGTGGGAGGTTCACGAGGAAGTCATTTCCAATTTGAACCTTCCCTACAGTTATGCCCAGATGCGAAAGATGCTCTCTGTGGTGAACGACAGCGGCACGCGTATGCTGGATATTACCGTGACCTCTCCTTCCCCCGAGGAAGCCGCCGCCATTGCCAATGAATATGCGAAGGTAGCCAGCCAATATATCGCGGATACCATGGCGACGGACAAGCCCAACATTATGTCGACTGCACTCGTTCCCACAAATCCCGTGGGGCCGAATAAGACAAAGAACATCATGCTTGGTTTCCTGCTTGGCTTCGTACTGGGAGCCGGTATTGTGACCATTCGCACGTTCACCGACGATACCTATAAAACGGCGGACGACATCCGCAAATACACCGGTCTGGCAACGTTGGCCGTCGTTCCGATTGAAAACGAAGCTGACGGCAGAAAAAATAAAAACGAAAGGGCGGCAAGGAAAAAAGCATGAACGCATTGACCATCCGGCACTTTCCGCCCCTTAGCTATGCCTGCAGCGAAGCGGTGAATACGCTGTGCACCAATCTATCCTTTGCAGGCGAAAATGTAAAGAAAATCATGCTGACCAGCTGCCACGCGTCGGAAGGCAAAACCTTTCTTTCCATGAACATCATGCGGACGATGGCAAAGCTGGGAAAAACGGTCGTGCTGGTGGACGCGGACCTGCGCCGCAGCATGATCGGTTCGAAATACGGAGTGCAGTTTCAGCAGGAGAAGCCGTCCGGGCTGGCCCATTATCTGGCGGGGATGGCTTCCGAAAATGAGATCGTCTATTCGACCAACATTCCGGGAGCCTATATGATCCCGGTGGGGCGGGAAGTGTCCAATTCCCTGCAGCTGCTGGTTTCGCCCCGGCTTGACGAGCTGCTGGACAGTCTTGCCCAAAGGGCGGATTATGTGATCGTGGACGCTCCGCCGCTGGGAGCGATCATTGATGCGGCAGAAATCGCCAAATCCTGCGATGGAACGCTGATCGTGGTGAATTACGACGGGGTTCGCCGGCAGGAATTGGTTAAAGTCAAAGAACAACTGGAACAGACAGGGTGCCCCATTTTGGGCACCGTGCTGAACATGGTGAAGCTCGATAACTATCTCAGCAAGAAGTATTATTACAAGTCTTATTATTCTTATGGCTACAATGCGTATGATAAGACGACTCGTCGCGGAAAGTAAGCTGTTTCCAGAACAAAATGATGAAATTTGCAGACGTTCATTCTCACTTCGTCTATGGCGTGGATGACGGCGCGAAGACGCAGGAGGAAATGAAGGCGATGCTGGATGCAGCATGGCAGGACGATGTGACCACGCTGGTTGCCACTCCCCATAGGACGCCCGGCGTTCATCCGTTTGACGAAGCGCTCTTTGAGCGGCGTCTGGCCGAGGCACGCGACTATTGCCAGCTCCGCAGCTATGCCATGAACCTCTGGGCCGGGGCGGAAATTCTGTACACCCCGGCGTTGGAGCAGTATATGACCTGCCATCCGCTGCCGACGCTTGGCTCTACGCGGAATGTTCTGATTGAATTTTCTCCGGCAATCTCCTATTCAGAGATTGCCGCAGCCGTTGAACTGCTGGAACGAAACGGCTACGTTCCCGTTCTGGCCCATGTGGAACGGTATAGAGCGTTGACCTTTTCCCGGCTGTACCGCCTCAAACGGCAAAGCGACGTTCTCTGTCAGGTCAACTGCAGCACCGTCCTTGACGGAATGGGGCCGCTTCAAAACCTGCGGCTGCACAAGTGGTTTCGAGACGAAATGATCGATATTGTGGCCAGTGACAGCCACAACTGCCAGACCCGCAAAACGCGCATGAAAAGCGTTTATTCCACTCTTTCCCATCGTTTTGGCGAAGAATACGCCGACCGTCTTGTCCGATTTTTCTGATCGGTTATCTTTTCAAATCATATCTGCATCATCCTTCTCCGATGATCTTCCTTCAACAAAGCAGAAAAGAGAGTGTGTGATTCCCATATGATCAAGATGCGTAGATCCATTCAAATGAGATGCATAAGTCTTGTGCATTTTGTGCTGAATACCGGGATCATGATGACGGCGTGGCTTCTGTGGTGCGCGCCGCTGATTGATACGCCCGATGCGCAAACCATGAGTCTGGCGATTTGCGCCTGTTATATGGTGTTCTCCATTTTTCTGTTTCGGACTTATAACGCTTACAAGATCGGAATGTATCGGGCGGGAGAAGTCTTTTATGCCCAAACGCTGGCTAACCTGTTCAGCAGCGCCATTACCTATCTGTTTGCCTGCCTGATTCGGCTGCGGCTGCTGCCCGTCTGGCCGGTGCTTGCCACCTTCTGCGGACAGACGATCGTCAGCGTCGCCTGGTGTCTTTGGGCCAACAAGCTGTATTTCCGGCTGCATCCGCCGATGAAAACGCTGGTACTTTACGAAACGGACGATGATTTTGAAAAGCTGAACGAAATTGTGTCCTTTGAGAACCGTTTTGACGTACAGAAAAAGATGAAATCCCCCGGAACGATCTACGAAATTCTGCCGAAGCTGAACGATTATCAGGCGGTGATCGTTTCCGGCATTGAGGCCACCCTGCGGAACGGAATCGTGAAGGCGTGTATTGACAAGGACATCGACTGCTACTTTATCCCTCACACAGGAGACGTGATCATTGCGGGCGCAAAGCATCTGCAATCCTTCAGCATCCCCATCATGAGCGCCAGACGCGCCGTGCTGCGCCCGGAATACGCCTTTGCCAAGCGCACACTGGATGCACTGCTGGCGGCTCTGGGACTGGTGATTGCCAGCCCGGTGATGCTGATAACGGCGATTGCCATTAAGGCATATGACAGCGGCCCTGTGATCTATCGGCAGGTTCGCCTGACCAAAGACGGAAAGCCCTTCGAAATCCTGAAATTCCGTTCCATGCGCGTGGACGCGGAAAAGGACGGGGTGGCCCGTCTTGCCGCCGATCAGGACAGCCGCATTACCCCGGTCGGCCGTATCATACGGACGGTTCATTTTGACGAGCTTCCCCAGCTGTGGAACATTCTGCGGGGCGACATGAGCATCGTGGGCCCGCGCCCGGAACGCCCGGAAATCGCTGCCCAGTATGAACAGGAAATGCCCGCGTTCAGTCTGCGTCTGCAGGTAAAAGCCGGCCTGACCGGCACGGCGCAGGTCTACGGGCGCTACAACACGGAGCCCCGGGACAAGCTCAAAATGGATTTGATGTATATCAACAATATGTCCCTCGGCGAAGACCTGAAGCTCATCTTCGCCACTGTGAAAATTATGTTCATGAAGGAGCGCACGGCAGGCGTACAGCTCGGTCAGGTAACGGCGGCGAAGGCCGGGGTGGCGGAGAAAAAGTCGGCGTAACAGCCCGGGCGAGTGCCCTAGCAAGCATACTTCTTAAGCCCCAAACACCTTGAAAAGAGTTTAAGTTGTTTGGAGTTGGAAAGCCGGAGAGGAATATATGAAGACTGGAGAATATAGAGATTATTCGGTTCTCATGTCTGTATATGATAAAGAAAAGTCAGAATATTTGAAGCAAGCAATCGAGAGCATACAGGCGCAGACAGTTTCCACAGATGACTTTGTACTGGTATGCGATGGGCCATTAAACGCTGCACTGGATGCAGTGATTGCTGAAAAACAGAAAGAAATGGGAGAAACATTAAATGTTATTCGTCTGACAAAAAATAGTGGACTTGGCAATGCACTGAATGAAGGAATCAAGCACTGTAAAAACGAGTTGGTTGCCCGGATGGACAGTGATGATATTGCTTTCCCGGAACGATGTGAAAAACAGATTGCTATGTTTAACGCACGTTCGGAATTGAGCATTTGTTCTGCTGCTATAGAGGAATTTACGAACGATCCGAATAAGGTTGATTCCAGACGGGTACCCCCGGAAACCAATGAAGAAATTGTGGATTTCGCAAAGACACGCAACCCATTTAATCATCCATGCGTGATGTACAAGAAGTCTGCGGTCGAAGCGGCAGGTTCCTATCAGAGTTTTTATCTGTTGGAGGATTATTACCTTTGGGTTCGGATGCTAATGGCGGGATATCAAGGCTATAACCTTCAGGAACCCTTGCTGTATATGCGAGCAGGCTCTGATTTGTATATGCGGCGAGCGGGCTGGAAGTACGCAAAGTCACAGATCAGTTTGTTCAAGTACATGAAGAAAAAAGGCTTTATTGGAAATGGACAGTACATAAAGAGCTGTGTAATTCGTAGTGGATCATCACTGGCTCCGAATTTGCTGCGGAAGTTTATGTTTGAGAGGGTGCTGAGAAATGCAGGCGAAGGCTGAGTATAGAAATCAGTTTGTTGATATTATGCGTGGGATAGCGATGCTTCTGGTTGTTCTAGGGCATACGATGACTGACTGTACGGTTGATTCACAGCAGAGCTTCCTTTTCAATATTATTTGGTCGCTACAGATGCCGCTGTTTATTCTGATTAGTGGATATGTAACGAAGTATAGTCGGCCGATTTCTGATGGTAAGGGACTGTGGAAATACATAAAGCGTCGGACGAGTGCCTATATTTTGCCATGGGCTGTTTGGAGCTTTGTGGTTCGAGGCATTATTTTTGGGCAGGATGGATTTCTAAATATTAGAAGTCTCTTGTGGAGCATGGATTCTGGCTATTGGTTTTTAGCAACAATTTGGACTATCAGCATGATTTTTGGCATTGCGTCTTTCGTTGCAGAGCGTTTGAGTAAGAAAACTGTGCCGAAAAAACAGGCAGTGCTTTTAGTGTGCTACTTAGCAGGTATGGCTTTGCTGGTTGGAATTGGTGCCCTTTTTGGTTTCTCATTCTTTGCTATCAAGCTGACACTCTATTATATGCCTTTCTACTTTGCCGGCTTTTTATATGGTCAGTCTGATGACAAAATCATGGAGTCTGAGAACAGTAAAAAGATTGTCGATTGTGTGGTTGCGGCCTGCTTCGTCATCTGGCTGTATATCATTCTTAGGTATTCCCTTTATGATATGGCGGACAGTGGCTTTGCAGTTATTCTGCGTGCAGCCACATCGCTGGCAGGTTGCATAGCAGTATGTGGACTTTGCAAAGGAATCTTCTCCGATAAAATCGGGGGAGATGCTGGCATGGGTCGGAGAGCATTCGTTGGAAATCTACCTCATGCATTATCTGTTTCTCAGCTTGATCAAGTTGGACAGTACACCGGTCCTTTACAGCCCAGTGGGGTTGAGTCTGGTAATAATGAACTACATTATTACAGTGGCACTCACAGCGATGATAATAATGGCGCTAAACAGAAACAAAGTGATGAGATTTGCGCTAACGGGAAAGAAAAAGTAAGTAGCTTATTTTTGTGGGCAGGAAAGCGGAGCCTAGAAATCTATATGATACACGGTCTGCTGCTTAATATTTTTAAAAGCGATGTTGAAATTCAATTTAGCAGTATTGAGGGCTATCTATTAACGGCTGGAAATTTTGCATTGACAATAGGATTGTGTGCAGTTGTTATTAGTCTACTCAATCAAAATACAACCCTGAAAAAAGTGCTGAATATTCGGTAAAAGTCAAAGGAGAAACAGTATGCATCCAAGAGTACTGATTGTAGGAACAGTACCATATAATCAAAAATCAACATCACGCGCTTTTGATGCATATTTTCATTATTGGGAAAAAGAAAATATTGCGCAAATATTCTCCAATACGAAAAAGCCCTGTAAAGGTCACTGCGAGACGTTTTTCCAAATTACAGATTACCGTATTCTTCAGCGATGGATGGGAAAAAGAATCGACACAGGGGTTATTTATCATGATGATGAACTTGGTACTGAGTGGAAAAACGACGATTTGGAACTTGGAGATGCAAAAGCAGAAGCCGCTTATAAATTCGGTGGAAAACATACGTCATTTACGCATTTGCTGCGAGGGATACTTTGGCGAAAAAAATACTGGTGTACAGAAAAGTTAAACCATTGGCTGGATGATTTTCATCCGGAATGTGTGTTCCTTGCTTTTTCGGATGATTATTTTATCCCACAAATTGCCCTGTATGTTGCCCAAAGATATCATGTACCGATTATTTCCTGCATCGGGGATGATTATTATTTTAATCTGAATAAGACGCTGAATCCTCTTTATCATTTATATAAGTCGACTTATAAAAAGTTGATCGATAAAGTTTTGGCATGGCCGGGGAGCGCAATATACATCAGCGATAAAATTCGTGATAAGTATAATTCGGAATTTGGACTGGCTGGGGAAACGGTTTATCTGACATCCACCATCCAGCGCAAGCCTTTTAAGGCAATCAATAAAGAGTGCCCGATTATTACCTATTTCGGAAATATCGGTATGGGGAGAAACAATTCTTTGAACGATATCGGCAATGCACTGGGAAAAATAAACGTTCACTATATGCTGGAGGTTTATTCTAACGAGAAAGATGAACAGGTTTATTCAGCTTTTACGAAAAATCCGAACGTCAAATATATGGGGTCGGTACCGTATACACAGGTTCAAAAGCGCATGGCAGAAAGCGATATAACGGTTATTGTTGAAGGATTTGAAGAAAAAGATATTAATCTTTCCCGATATTCATTATCGACGAAGGCTGCAGACGCGTTGGCAAGCGGAGCCTCCATTTTGACATATGGCTCATTAGAAAGCGGTATTGTTGAGTATATGCAGTCAACAAATGCGGCAATGGTATGCACCCAAAAAGAGAAGTTGGTTGATTCCATTGAACGATTGCTTTCTGATCCAAAGCTTCAGAAAAGATACTATGACCAGGCAATTGTGATGACGAGAAAACATCACAATCTTCAGTCTAGCTGTAAGATTTCGGAAAGTGTCATTGAGAAAGCAATTCGGTCTATGAGATGAGTGGAAAATATGGAAATTGGAAATAACTTTTCATTGATTATTTCAACGTGCGATCAATATTCAGATTTATGGAAAGCGCATATCCTGCTTTTAAATCAGAATTGGGCAGATCGCAATGTGCCGACATTTTTGGTGACGGATAAACCTACGGATGAAACTTTTGAAAATGTTGAGGTCGTTGCGGCGGGAGAAGGCACAGAAATAACTGAGCGCTTGAAGGCTGTTTTGCCATTGATAAAAACGGACTATATTTTCTTTACGTTGGACGATTATTTTTTGACGGAAAAGATTTCTACCGAGGCAATTCATGAAGATATGCAAATCATGGAGAAACATCGGATCGATTATCTGCGGCTGTTCGTTATGACAATGAAAAGTCTGAAGAATAGAAGGGCCAAAGAAATTGAGCCGGGGATATTTTTTCTGGATAATCATGCGGGCGATTATATTATCAGCCTTTATGCCGGTATTTGGCGAAAGGATTTTATGGAAAAGACGCTGACAAAGCCGCGAAATGCCTGGCAGTATGAGGTTGCATTGACCAATATGGCGCGCCAGCTGAACGCTCGATGCGCCGATAGCCGCCGTGGGGAATTTCCCATTCTTGACGTGATTCGAAAAGGAAAAGTATTAACAAAGGCTCGTAAGTACTTTCATACCAATCCAATTTATCAAGGAAATCGGGAAGATATGAAAGTGAAGGATGAGTGGAAAATTGATATTCGAACCTGGCTGCGCGAGTGGCTTCCGAAGCCACTATTTCATCTTGCAAAAGAAATGATGAGGCGCAGGGGATATACCTTTTTTAGTGACGAACAATAAGGGGCAAAAGGAATGCGCATTGTGCAGATCAACGGTGGAGCAAAGGGAAGCACCGGGAAAATAATGATGGGAATTGCTGAATTTGCTAAAGAGCAAGGGCATGAAGTCATGTGTGCGTCACCGATTACAACGACGAACCGAGGTGCCGATAAGAATTGCGGTTATTATCGGATCGGAACGTTCACAAGCCGCCGGGTCAATGTTGCACTTGCTCGGATGACCGGATTGAATGGGTGCTTTGCTTGGTTCGCAACGTACAAACTGCTGAAAAAAATCAATGAGTTTCAACCGGATATTATCCACCTCCACAATTTACATGATTCGTATATCAATCTTCCGATGCTGTTTTCTTACATCAAGAAAAAGAATGTTTCGACGGTATGGACTTTACATGATTGTTGGGCGTTTACTGGGCAATGTCCGCATTTTATCATGGTAAAGTGCGAAAAGTGGAAAAATGGCTGCCATCATTGTCCGCAGTATAAAGAATATCCAGCATCGCTCTATGATAATACAAAAAGAATGTGGAGATTAAAGAAAAAATGGTTTACTGGGGTAAAAAACTTGACCGTTGTTACTCCATCAAAATGGCTGATGAACCTTGTGAATGAATCTTATTTAAAAGAATATCCAGTAAAAGTAATTAACAATGGCATCGATTTGGATGTATTTAAACCAACAGAAAACGAATATAGGAATAAGTGGGGTGTTAAAGAGGGGCAGAAAGTTGTTTTGGGAGTTTCATTTGGCTGGGGCGTAAAAAAGGGGCTGGATTGTTTTATAAAATTGGCATCTGAACTGGATGAAAATCTGTTCAAAATTGTTTTAGTAGGAACGGATAAAAAAATTGACAAGAAGTTGCCTGCTAATATAATAACAATTCATAGAACGCAGAATCAAAAAGAACTTGCAGGTATTTATACCGCAGCAGATGTTTTTGTAAATCCGACGAGGGAAGAAGTTTTAGGATTGGTGAATGTTGAAGCACAAGCATGTGGGACGCCTGTGATTACATTTCGTACAGGTGGAAGCCCTGAGTGCGTTGATGAGAATTCGGGTATAGTGGTCGATTCTTATGAAGAAATGTTAGAAGCAATTATAAAAAATAACTGTGCGGAAGTTAGTCGAATTGTATGCATTAATTCTGCTCGCAGATTTAATGAAAAGGTAAAATATGGTGATTACATAACTTTATATAGTGATATGGTAGGAGGATTTTAAAGAATAAATGGTTGAAAAACATGCGCTTCGAGAGCTTAAGCTATCTCTTCATGACGTCCAACTGTTTGCAGCATTCTTATTCTTTCTGCTTATTCCGTTAAAAAAAACTGGAATTACTCACTATGTGATTTGGCTTGGTGTTATTGCGACAACCGCAAATATCATTTTGACGATTTACAATAACGGCGTAGAAAGAAAATATATAGTACTGTTTTTTGTACTTCTCATCGATATTGTTATAAGTCTATTTACAACGGATGAACCATTTGAAAGCGGATTGCTTTATGCTGTGGTCTGCTATTTTTCGTTGTTTTGGACTATAGCATTAAACGATGCATTCTTACAGAATAAAAAAACGATTGATACAATCTATAGATTTGGAATATTTAGTGGATTACTGTTCTCTATTTATTCACGAATGCCGTTTGCATATTATAGAGATAATAATACAATTTCACCAACACTTACACTGTATTTTGGAAACAGCAATCTTGCAGGAATTTATATTTTTGCTGTAATTTGTATCATCATGATTTATCTGAAAAATACAAAGAAAAAGGCTTTCGACGTTATACTTGTTGCGTATTTGTTGTATTTACTATGGATGACAGGTGCAAGAACATGTATGGTTGCGGCAATATTTGTGGTTGTAAGCGCAATATTGCCAGTAAAAATTAAAATTCCAAAATTGATTGTGGTTGCGTGCTTTGCGTTTCCTATAGTATTTGTTCCAATATATCTGTTGCTTTTTAGAAATGGATTTGCTGACCTAATGATAATGGGCAAGGATTTATTTTCAGGGCGTCAAGGAACATTTACTGATTACCTTTCTTTGTTACATACTGATTTTCAATGGATAGTTGGGAATTTGGGTGAGGCTGGCTTTGCAAACGCCCATAATGCACCGTTGGCACATCTATGCTCTACAGGCTTATTGGGAGCAACACTCTTTTATGGGATGATTCTAAAAAAAACTTTGGCATGTTGTGAAAATGATAATCCTGTTGCACGGACTGCTTTAATTTGTATTTTGGGGTTGTTTATTCAATCTAGTGGAGAAGCAAGTATTTTTCTGGGAGGATTTCCAGGAATAGAGTTTGTCTATGTGCTTTTCTATCTGGCGGGAAGGAAGGAGTCTTTATGAAAACTGTGATGGTTTCCAATTTCATAAATCATCATCAGCTTCCCTTTTCTTTATGCCTTTTGAATCAGCCGGACGTGGAGTACACTTTTATTGCATTAGAAAGCATTCCACAAGAAAGGATTGATATGGGATATGAAGATATGAACCATCAATATCCTTTTGTACTTTGCGCCTATGATTCTGAAGATAAAATGCGTCAGGCTGAGAAAATGATCGATGATGCGGATGTAGCGATATATGGCTCATGCCCGGACGAACTGATGATGCGTCGCACAAAAGACAAAAAGCTGTGTTTTAAATTTAGTGAGCGCTACTTCAAGGAAGGAACAGGCTTGCTGCGGCTTCCCCATAATTTAGCCAGCGCTTGGAAACATTTGAAGCCGTTTGAAAAAAGTCCCTTATTTTTTTGCTGCAGCAGCGCCTATACCGCAGCAGATTTGAACCGATATACACAGTTTGAAGGGAAAACCTTTAAATGGGGCTATTTCCCGGAAATGAAACAATACGCTATCGATGCCCTCATGAAGGAAAAATTATCGGCAGCGTCAACCGACTGGAAGCAGCCTCAAGTCTCCATTTTATGGGCCGGCAGGCTGATCGGATGGAAGCACCCGGAAGCGGCTGTTCAGCTGGCGGCGTCCCTGAAGGAAAAAGGATACTCTTTCCGTATGAGCATGATCGGCAACGGGGAAATGGAGACGCAGCTTCGCGGCATGATTCTGGAGAAAGGCTTGGAGGATTGCGTGGAAATGCTGGGCGCTATGCCGCCGGAAAAAGTGCGCAGGCATATGGAAAAAGCAGATATCTACCTGTTTACCAGCGACTTCAACGAGGGCTGGGGAGCCGTCCTGAACGAGTCCATGAACAGCGGCTGCGCCGTGGTGGCAAGCCATGCCATCGGTTCCGTCCCATTTCTGATTAAAAATGGAGAAAATGGATTGACTTATGAAAATGGGAAACAGCAGCAGCTTGAAAAACAGGTGTGCAAGCTGTTAGACAATGCGGATTATAGAAAGAGCATAGGGAAAAAGGCTTATGACACGATAACGAAAATGTGGAATGCGCAGCTCGCATCAAGCCGGTTTGTGACATTGGCTCAAAAATTGCTTCAAGGGGAAAACGTTCAGGCTCTGTTTAAAGACGGCCCCTGTAGTGCTGCGGGAATACTGAAAAATGGGTGGTATCATATTGATGAACCTTAAAAAAATACTGCACTTAAATGGAATCAAACGAACAATCCATTTGTTTTTGATAAACCATGTTTTTGTCGGAATAAAACCGTTCCCATGCAAAATAAAGCGAAGGTTGCTTAATGGGATTGGTTGCTCTGTTGGGCAGGGAACGACGATCGTTGGCCCCATTGAGTGCAGCGCCAGCATTTTTATTGGAAAAAACTGCTGGCTCGGGAAAAATCTGAAAATCAATGGGAACGGCACGGTGGAAATCGGTGACAACTGCGATATTGGGCCGGAAGTCACCTTTCAGACGGGAGGGCACCAGATCGGAACGTCGGAAAGGCGGGCGGGCGAAGGCCTTGTGTTTCACCAGAAAGTAGGGAACGGCGTTTGGATCGGCGGCCGCGTTACCATCCTTGGAAATACGACGATCGGAAGCAGCAGCGTGGTCGCGGGCTGCGCCTGTGTGGTCAAAGACGTGCCTCCCAATACGCTGGTGGGAGGCGTACCAGCAAAAATGATTCGGAAGCTTGACGATGAAGATTCAGAAGATCCTGAAAAGTAAAGTGACGAAAAATGCCGGCTGGCTGATCGGCGGGCGCGTTTATCATATGGCGCTGGCGTTTGTCGTGGGCCTGCTGACGGCGCGGTATCTGGGGCCGGGCAACTATGGGCTGATCAACTATGCGGCCACCTATACGGCGTTTTTCTCTTCTTTCTGCACCCTGGGAATTAATTCCGTGATCGTCAAAAATTTTGTCGATCACCCGGAAGAAGAAGGGGAAACCATAGGCTCGGCGATCATCCTGCGGGCGATCTCCAGCGCGCTGTCGCTGGTCATGATGGTGTGCATCACGCTGATCGTGGATCGGGGAGAGACCACGACCCATTGGGTCGTGGCACTTTGCGGGGTCGGCGTTCTCTTTCAGGTGATGGACACGCTTAACTACTGGTTCCAGTGCAAATTGCAGTCCAAATATGCCGCCATCGCTACTGCAATCTCCTACACCGTCGTCTCGGCCTATAAAGTCTGGCTGCTTTTTACGGGAAAGAGCGTGGAATGGTTCGCCGTGTCCACGTCCATTGATTATCTGGTCGCGGCCATGGTGCTGCTGGCCCTGTATAAAAAACAGCATGGCCCGCAGTTTTCCTGCTCCCTCCGAAAAGCCAAAGAACTGCTAGGCAGCAGTCGGCATTTTATTCTGGCGGGCCTGATGGTGTCGATTTATGACAGCACCGATAAATTCATGCTGAAGCAGGTGATGAATGAAGCGGAAGTCGGCTTCTACTCGACGGCGGTTTCCCTGTGCAACACCTGGGTGTTTTTGCTGACGGCGCTGATCGACTCGTCTTACCCCGTCATTCTGCAGTCCTTTGAAAATAAGGAAGGATTTGAACGGAGGAACCGGCAGCTCTACGCTATCGTGTTTTACGCGTCGGTGAGTGTCTCGCTGCTGTTTTCGATCTTTGCCTCTCCCATCGTTGTGTTTCTGTACGGAGAGACGTACGCGCCGGCGGCCGCCCCTTTGAGGATCATTACCTGGTACGTCGCCTTTTCCTATCTGGGGGTCGCCAGAAATGCGTGGATCGTCTCCTATGGCAAGCAGAATTATCTCAAATACCTGTATATGGGAGCGGCCCTCGCCAATGTATTGCTGAATGCGCTGATGATCCAGCCGTGGGGCGCGTCCGGCGCCGCGCTGGCGTCTTTGCTGACGCAGATCAGCACCATTCTGGTATTCCCGGCGCTGATCAAAGATCTGCGGCCCAATGTCAGACTGATGCTGGACGCGATTCTTCTCAGGAATGTTTTTTGAAAAGGAGAAAGAAATGTCTGCATTTGATAACGCCACCCTTATGATTACCGGCGGTACGGGGTCGTTCGGTTCTACGGTTCTGAAGCATTTTCTGGACTCTGACCTGAAGGAGATTCGCATCTTCTCCCGCGACGAGAAAAAACAGGATGATATGCGCCATGCCCTTCAGGCGAACCACCCGGAGAACGCGAAAAAGGTGAAGTTCTACATCGGCGATGTGCGCAGCCCCCAGTCCATCCGAGACGCGATGCCGGGTGTTGACTACGTTTTTCACGCGGCGGCCCTGAAGCAGGTGCCGTCCTGCGAATTTTTTCCGATGCAGGCGGTTCAGACCAACATTGTCGGAACGGACAATGTTCTTCACGCCGCTATCGACGCGGGGGTGAAGCGCGTAGTTTGCCTGTCCACGGACAAAGCCGCTTACCCTATTAACGCGATGGGCATTTCCAAGGCCATGATGGAGCGCGTGATCTACGCCAATGCCCGCATGGCGGCGGAGGGCGGAGGCACGACCATCTGCTGTACCCGCTACGGCAATGTGATGTGCAGCCGCGGCAGCGTCATTCCGCTGTTCATCGAGCAGATCAAGGCGGGCAGGCCCATCACCATCACCGACCCCAATATGACCCGTTTTCTGATGAATCTGGATGAAGCGGTGGAGCTGGTGATGTTCGCCTTCCAGAACGCGAACCCCGGCGACCTGTTCATTCAGAAGGCGGACGCGTCCACCATCGGCGATCTGGCCAAGGCCGTCCAGCGGCTCTTTGGGGACACGGGCACCCAACTGATCGGCACACGCCATGGGGAAAAGCTGTTCGAGACGCTGATGACCCGGGAAGAACGCCTGCGCAGTCAGGATATGGGGCGCTATTTCCGGGTGGCGGCGGATAACCGCGACCTGAACTATGACAAGTTCGTGGTAAAGGGCGAGGTGCATACGATGGCCGACGAAGCCTACACCAGCCACAACACCACCCGTCTGGATGTGGAGGGGACGGTGCAGAAGCTTCTGACCACCGATTACGTTCAGAATGAATTAAAGGGCATTCCGAATGTCTGAAAACCAAAGGAGAAACGGATGAGGATTGCCTATATCATTCTCTGCCATACAGACCCCGAGCACATTCGGCGGCTGACGAAAAAAATCACCGGCGGCACGGAGGATGAAGCGTTTATTCATGTAGATGGCAAGTGCGACGCAGCGCCCTTCGAGCAGACGCTGAAAGACGTGCCGCAGGCGCATTTTTTGTGCCAGAGGATCCCGGTCTATTGGGGAGGATATTCCGCCGTCGAAGCGACCGTTCAGCTGCTCAGAGCCGCCCTTTTATGGGAAGGACAGCCGTTTGACCGTTTCGTGCTTCTGCAGGGGCTGGATTACCCGATCAGAACGAATCGGGAAATCCACGCCTTTCTGGAGAAAAAAACCGAAACGGAATTTCTCCTCGCGCAGAACATTTCCCAATGTGCCGATCCCCATGAGACCCATAAGTATTCGCTATACTGGTTTCTGGATTCGAAAACAAAGCTGTGGGCCAAAATCTGGCACAAAGCCAATTCCGTTCTTTTTTTGAGATCGGGTCGCATTCCTCATTGGAAAAAGAACTACGTCAGGAATCAGGCGGGCGAAAAAATGGACATTTATCAGGGCTGCGCCCAGTTTGGCGTGACGAGAAAGCTGGCGGAATATCTGGTGCGCTTTCATGATGAAAATCCGGGCTTTAACCGATATTTTCGCACCATGTACGCGCCGGATGAGGCTTATTTCCACACGATCGTTTACAATTCGCCGTTTGCAGCGCATACGCCCAAGGGCAAGGCCGTCGCAAGCCCGCATTTGACGGACTTTGAAAACCTCACCTATTTTGAGTACCCGACGGACGTTACCCTTTTTACGGAAAAGAAGGACTGGCCGAAGCTGAGGGACAGCGGCTTTCTGTTTTTCCGCAAGGCGTCCAGCCAAAGCAAAGAATTGCTGGACTTCATTGACGAGCAACATCGGACGCAGGAAAAGGAAGAAGAATCAACGACCCCCCTTCCCGCGGCGGACGGGAAAGGACACGGACAAAGCTCGCAGACGGCTCAAAGGCAGATACGGCGCGCTTCTTCGGATATGCCCAAAAGCAGGAATAAAGGCGTTTGAAGTAGAATGCTACATTGTTTTTTTAGCGCGCGTCCTGCTCAGACATCTCGGGACGCCTCAAAGGAGATTCAATCGTGGAAGCGTCTGTTTTCAAAATGACCCATGAACAAAGCCTGCAGCAAAATGGCTACACCGTCTGTTCCCCCATCAGCGGCAGCATGAAGCCGCTGATAAGGCCGAACGTGGACAGCGCCGTGTTTGTTCCGCCGGAGAAGATACGCAAATATGACGTGGCGCTGTACCGGCGGGAGGGACAGGCCATCATGCACCGGGTCGTCGGGCTCCGGGGCGAAGATACCCTCATCCGCGGGGATAACAGCAGCTATACGGAAACCGTGCCGCGCCGGGAGATTTTCGGCGTGATGCAGGGCTTTTACCGGGGAAAGCGCTACGTGGCCGCGGACAGCCTCGGCTATCGGCTGTTTTCCCGGTGCTGGGTCGCCATGGCCCCGCTGCTGCCGCTGATAAAGAAGATTTACCACATTTTGCGGAAGTAGCTCATCCCCACCCCTTCGGTGTATCCTGCTCGGCCCTCTGAGCAGTGTACATAAACATTCTATCGGAAAGGAGGAACCTGACCATGAAGTATGAAGCTCCTGTGGCAGTCGTTGTCGATTTCGAAAACGACTATGTGGCGGCAGCGTGGGGTCCGAGCCAGCATATGTCCTGATGGTTAACCCGGTGGAACCGTGTTTTCCCTGTCACGGTTCCACCCCTCGCGGTGTATTCTGTTCGGTTCGCCGGGCAGTTTACATATACACTCTATCAGAAAGGAGGAACCTAACCATGAAGTATGAAGCTCCTGTGGCGGTCGTTGTCGATTTCGAGAACGACTATGTGGTGGCGGCTGGTCCAAGCCATCATGTGTCCTGATGGTTAACCAGGTGGAACCGCGGCTTTGCCGCGGTTCCACCCTTGACAAAAGAGAAGGAAAGAACACCCATGTTTTATATAGAAGTCGCTAAGCTTTTGATACAGGTCAACAACCGCTATGATAGAATCAAGCAGAAATGCAAGGACTACCTTTGCGAACCGCGCCGTGAGCCGGATCTCGTTATAGAAGCTGACGAGCAGCTGATTGATTATGGACAGCAGCTGTTCTGGGAGCGTGAACATGAGAAAGTGAGCAAGGAGGTTGCGGAGGCTTCGCTGGCACCCCACAATATTTACGGCCAGCTGCCGCTGTTCGGCGCACTGTGGCTCCATGCGGTACTGCTGGAAATGGATGGCGAAGGGTACATGGTGACGGCCCCCAGCGGGTACGGCAAAACCACTCAGGCCCGGCTCTGGCTGAAAGTCTTTCCCGATCGGGCACGCATTATCAATGGAGATAATCCTATCGTCCGTAAAGACGGTGATGGTTTTGTGGCTTATGGTACACCTTTCTGCGGAAAGGAGGGCTATCAGGTAAATACCAGTGTGCCCCTTAAGGGCCTTTGCTACCTGAAGCACGGAGAGACCAATGCCATTCAGCGTATGGATTCGTCGCTGGCCTTCGCCCAGCTGCTGCGGGAGTATCAGCATCGGTTCACGCCGGAAAATCAGGAAAAATATATGGAAATGCTGCAGCAGTTTGTGGAGAATGTCCCCATTTACGTCCTCACCTGCAATCTGGACGGCCAGGCGCCCATTGTGGCTTATGAAGGGATGAAGCATGGTGGAAATTGATCTGGTATGCCCGTGGGTGGATGGCAGCGACCCGGCGTGGCAGCAGGAACGGCAGCGCTATGTTCCGACGGAATTGCAAAGCGGCGTTTTGATGTATCGCGACTGGCAGCTGATGCGTTACTGGTTCCGCGGCGTGGAACGGGCGCTGCCGTGGATCCGCAAGGTGCATTTTGTCACGTGGGGCCATCTTCCCCCGTGGCTGAACACGGAACATCCGAAACTGCACGTCGTGCGGCACGACGAGTTTATCCCGAGGGCCTATCTGCCCACGTTCAGTTCCAGCGCCATTATGCTCAATATCCATCGTATTCCCGGACTGGCGGAGCAGTTCATTCTTTCCAATGATGACTTCTTTTATCTGGATGAAACAGCCCCGGAGGAATATTTCCAAAACGGTTTACCCTGCGATCAGCTGCATATCAAGCCCATCACCGAGGTCTGCACCGACAATTTCGGCTATATCCTCTGGAATAATATTTCCTGCCTGAATGAGCACTTCGACCTGCGGACCTGCATGACGCAGCACAAAGACCAATGGTTCGCCGACTGCTACCCGGACAAGGTGCTGGCGGACAACTGTTTGGCCGCGTCCCTGCGCCATTTCCCGGGCTTCGATTGCCCGCACCTTCCGCAGCCCTATCTGAAAAGCACGTTTGCAGCGGCGTGGGAAAAGGCACGTGTGCGCCTGAACTATGCCAGCAAGCAAAAATTCCGTACATGGTCAGATCATACGGAATGGCTGATGCGGTATTGGCAGCTGGCTTCCGGGAACTTTGTGCCCTATGTGCGTCAGGGCGGGCAGGCGATCTCATTGGACTTGGAGAAGGAAAAAATCAAGGAAACGCTTCTTTCCACCCAAAACCGCGTCGTCTGCCTGAACGAAGGAGAACGGTCTGTAGACTACCTTTCCAGACGCGCCTATTTGAAGAATTTGTTCGAACGCGTATTGCCCCAAAAGTCCGCGTTTGAAAAGGATTGAGGTGGACGAGTTGGAAAAATTGGCGTTGGTGATTCCATCCCAGCCGTTGGACGCGGAAGCTCGTCACGACCGAGCCCCGGCGGAGCTGCTGGCGCAAATGCTTCCGCAGGAGTTTGACTGCACCTGCGTTCAGCCGAACCTGAAAGCGGCGCTGCAGCCCCGCTCGGAAGACAAAAACGCGCCTACCTACACCCAGCGCAGCTATGCCCTGTGGCGCAGGACGCTTCCGCCTCCCGTCGAAGCCTTTGACGCGGCGTTGGCCATGGACGGGCTGCACCCTTGGGCGCTGGCAGCGTTGGAGGGGCTGAATGCCAAGCGGCGGTACGTCTGGCTTTGCGACCTGCCGGAGGAGTATCTGCTGCCGGAGGATATCCCCTTCTTTGCCGAGCACTATGCCGCGCTGACAGGAATTTTCTGCGCCAGCGAAGCGATCCGCGAGGATTTTGGCCGCCTGTTTCCCTCCCTCGCCCCCAAAAGTACGGTGATCACGCTGCCATTGGATACGGCGTATTACCAGCAGCTTTCTCGGGAAACGGAGGAACCATGGGGGGCCGATACGGCGGATATTCTGGCCGTCTGCCGTCTGGACAGCGACAACGACGCGCAGCAAATTCCGCAGCTGGCCGCCCGGTGGAAGGTGAAAAAGCCGGAGCTGCGCTGGCATATCGCGGGCACAGGCTCCCGGCAGGATCGGCTGGTGCGGGACATCGTGCTGGCCGACGTCTGCGACGAAGTGGAGCTGTTAGACCCGCCGGAGAATCTCGCGCCGTTGATGGCACAGGCGAACGCCTATCTGTCCATTGCCGAAGCGGGCGACGAAGAAGCGGAGCGCATGGCGCGCGCCATGGGGAAAACGATATTCCAGTTACCCTTGACAGATCAGCAGCTTTCAGGCATGGAAGCCCGTGTCGGGAAAGCTGTTTTTTCTGAATGGAAAGACCAAAGAAAATGCTTCAAAGCACTGAAGGAGGAACGGTTATGAAAATCAATGAGGGATTTGTTCTGCGGAAGGTCGGCAAGGATCAGGTGGTCGTGGCCATCGGGGAAGCGTCGGCGCGGCTGAACGGGTTGATCAAACTGAACGGTACCGGCGTGGAGCTGTGGAAGCAGCTGGAGCAGGGAGCCGGACGGGACCAGCTGGCGGATTCTCTGGCGAAAAAGTACGGCATCTCCCGCGAACAGGCCGAAAAGGACGTGGACGCTTTCCTGAAGCCGCTGACGGACATCGGCTGCGTGGCGGAATAAGGGCGTTTGTCATGGAAGAAAAACACCCGCTCGTCAGCGTGATCATGCCGGTTTATAACGCGGAGAAGACGGTAGAGCGCGCCATTCGAAGCGTGCAGAGCCAAACCTGCCCCGATTGGGAACTGCTGGCGGTGGACGACGGCTCCGCAGACGGGAGCGGGGCCGTCTGCGACCGCTGCGCGCAGGAGGATGCGCGTATTCGCGTGTTCCATACGCCCAACGGTGGCGTTTCCCATGCGCGGAATACGGCGATGCAGGCGGCCCGGGGAGAATGGATCGCTTTTCTGGACAGCGACGACAGCTATGACCCGGCCTTTTTGCAGACGATGCTGGCCAGCGCTGCCGATGTGGATATGGTGATCTGTATGTATCAAATTCTTCCCAAAGGGGAAAAAGTCGCAGCAGATGCTTGCATTATTCAAAAAGCCGAATTTGAATCCAAACAGGCATTGGCTGTTTTTCTTCAGAACAAGGCACAGTTTCTGATTCTTAATGTCTGGAATAAATTGATCCGAAGGGCTGTGATTCAATATGATTTTCAGTCCAAGTTTTCCTATGGAGAAGACACGCTGTTTGTACTGGAAAACCTGCCGTTCATCCGGCGCGTTCGCGTGATTCCGGACTGTTTGTACCATTATACCTATCTATCTCAAGTATCACTCAGTAAAAAGCTGCATCTGAACGCTAACGAGTTCCGGCGAAAAAAATTCGAGTTGATGGAAAAATTGCTGGCATCAGAGCCACAAGCTTTACAGGTGGCGGCTCAAAATTACTGTATAGAAGTTTGCGATTATTTTCTGAGACTGATCTCTATCAAAGAAAAAAGCCGGCAGGACAAGTTGCTGGTCATGCAGCTGCAAATCAATGAAGTACTCTTTCGCCCGGTCGCTCCATATGGGGCGCAGGGGCGTGGAATCTTCCGCCTGCTCTGGCGCGCCCTGCAAACACAAAAGGCGGAGTGGGTCTATTTCGTCTTTTCCGTGCTTGGGAAGCCCTATCTGCGTTATCTGGCTTTGAAAGAAAAAATCATATGGAGGGATGGAAGAAAGTGAAGCATAAAACGACGCTTCATTTTCTGGCGGAGCGCAACCGAAGATATATTCCCGGCCTGATCTTGCTGACGTTGCTGGAAGTGGCCCGCGCCTATCTGGGCGTGGAGTTCGCCATGGTCACCAGGCAGGTGATCGACTGCGCCCAGGGCGGGTCGGCGGAAAAGCTGACACGGGCCGCGCTGCTGCTGGCGGCGGTGGTCGCGGGGATCATGGTGCTGTACGCCTCGGCGCAATACCTGCGCGGGTGGCTGCGGGCCACGCTGGACCGCGAGTGGAAAACGCGCCTGTCGCACACGCTGCTGCACGGCGACTATGCCACGGTATCGGCCTATCACAGCGGGGAACTGGTCAACCGTCTCACCAGCGACGTGGAGGCCGTCAACGGCGGCGTGATCGCCCTGATCCCCAATGTGGCCGCCCTGTTGACCCGGCTGGTCTCCGCTGTGTGGATGATGGCCACCATGGAGCCGACCTTTACCCTGCTGGCAGTCGCCTGCGGGCTCGCCGTCATCGGCGCGACCGGCTTTTTCCGCCAGCGGCTTAAGACATTGCACAAGCAGATGCAGGAGGCCAACGGAAAGGCCAACGGCTTTGTGCAGGAGATTATGGAAAAGCTGCTGGCGGTGCAGGCCATGAGCGTGGAAGCGGAAACGGAAGCCCGTGAGAAGAAAATTCTGGACAGCCGCTGGAAGCTGCAAATGCGGCAGCAGCGGTTTTCGATCATGGGCACCACGGGCATGTATCTGGCCTGTTACCTGCTGGAAGGCGCGGCGCTGGTCTGGTGTGCGCTGCGGCTGATGCAGGGCGAAATTTCCTTCGGTACGCTGACCGCCGTGGTGCAGCTGACCGGCCAGTTGGAAGGGCCGATTCTGAACTTCTCCGGCTATATTCCTCAGTATGTGGCCATGCTGGCCAGCGCGGAGCGGCTGATGGAGCTGGAAGAAATTTCGGGCGTTCCCGTTCAAAAGCGGGACGTGCAGACGCTCTTTGGGGCCGATACCTGCATTGAGGCGGAGGGGCTGTGCTTCGCCTATGACGACACGGTCGTTTTTGACAGCGCGTGTTTCCGGCTGCCCTTGCAGGGTTCTGCCGCCATTACGGGAAATTCCGGCATCGGCAAAAGTACGCTGCTCAAGCTGCTGCTGGGGATTTACAAACCAACCTCAGGACGGCTGCTGCTCAGAACAGGGTCGGAAGAAATCCCGCTGAACGCGGAAACCCGCGGTCTGTTCGCCTATGTGCCGCAGGGAAATCTGCTTTTCAGCGGCACACTGCGGGAAAACCTGCTGCTGACCGCGCCCGACGCGACGGAGCAGGACATGGAGACGGCGGCGTTCGTCAGCTGCATGGACGAATATCTGCCTCAGCTGGAGCATGGCTTCGATACGGTGCTGGGGGAAAGCGGCGCGGGCCTGTCCGAGGGTCAGGCGCAGCGGGTCAGCATCGCCCGGGCCGTGCTCAGCGGCGCGCCAGTACTATTGCTGGATGAAGCGACCTCCGCGCTGGACGCGGTGACGGAACAGCGCGTGCTGGAACGGCTGAACACGCTGCCGGGCCGCGTCTGCATCGCGATCACTCACCGTCCGGCCGCGCTGGCGCTGTCAGATCGCCAAATGGTGATCGCAGACGGAAAGATCACGGTTCAGACATTACGAAAAGAGGAAAAAGCATGGATCAGATAAGTCAGGTCGTACTGTCTCTGCTGCGTTCGGCGCTGTGGGGAGAGAAAATTAGTTGCCCTGCCGATACGGACTGGGAAGCGGTAACGAAGGAGCTGCGGATGCAGGCCGTTTTGGGCGTTGTCGCCGGGACCGACCTGCCGGAAAGCATCCCGGCGGAGGTGCGTACCCGATGGGAAGGCCTGGCAATGCATCAGGGTCTGCATTTTTATCATCTTCTGCACGATCAGGACGAGCTTCTGACCCTGCTGAAGGAAAACGGGATCCCCACCGTTATCCTCAAGGGCATGGCCGCGGCGGTGTACTATCCATCCCCTGAAATGCGCTCTATGGGCGACGTGGATTTTCTGGTGCCCAGAGGAAAGGACGAGCAGACTTACGAACTGCTGCTGGCCAACGGCTACGAGCTGTTTGAGGAAAAGGACGCAGTCGACAAGCATATTTCCTTCCAAAAGGGCGAGGCGCGCTTTGAAATGCACCGCTACTTCGGCCGATTTGACCGGGTCGACGCGATGAAGTACATGGACGACCTTCTGCAAAAAGAAATGCAGAGCATTGAATGGCGCGCCTGCTCGGGAAGCAGCTTTCCGATGCTGTCGTCGCTGGCGAATGGTCTTGTGCTGCTGGAACACGCCGCCGGTCATTTCCGGGATGGATTGGGGCTACGCCACATTCTCGACTGGATGATGTACGTCCATTCCTGCCTGACGGATGCGTTCTGGAACGAAGCGTTTCAGTCGGCGGCGCAGGCCATAGGGCTGGATAACTTCGCCAAGGTGCTGACCAAAATGTGCCAGACCTACCTCGGCCTGTCGGGCGACCTGCAATGGTGCCGGGATGCCGACGACGAAAGCTGCCGCCAGATCATGGACTATGTGCTGGAACAGGGCAACTTTGGCTTTAAGCAAATGGATGTGGAAGGCAAAGTGATCCGTCTGTTCGGCAGGCATAACGGGCTCGTCGAGTGGTGCCGTCTTTTGCAGCTTTCCGGCATGAATCACTGGGGTGCGGTTCAGCGACATCCCATTCTCAAGCCCTTCGCCTGGATCTATGGTATAGGCCGCTATCTGCATCTGGCGCTCGGCCGGAAAAACGCCATCGGGCTCGTCCGGGAAGAAAAAAAGAAGAGCGACCAGCGGGAAAAAATGTACACGGAGCTGGGAGTCAATCGAAGCAAAATCCCAGTCGTTCTGCAGGACGATCAGTTTGTAGAGCGGAAGCAGTGACGAATCCCCCGTGTGGGACAAAAGAAGAACGGCACCCCGGATGTCAGCGTGGTATGTGCGGCTGACATCCGGGGTGTTTTGCTATAGAACCATTCTTTGCCATCGCCCCCTTTTTCTGTTACAATAAACAGAGAAATCATCATGCGGTCAGGGAAGATAGAATGCTGAAACAGCTCAGGTATTTTCAATCGGTGGTTCGGCTGAACAGCTTTTCGGAGGCGGCGGAGAAAAATTTCATTTCTCAGTCCGCCATTTCCCAGCAGATTCAGGCACTGGAACGGGAATTGGGCTTTCCGCTGCTGGAAAGGAAGAACCGCACCTTTGCGTTGACGCCGGCGGGGGAATATGTGTATCAGAAAAGCCTGCTGCTGACGGCGGATTATGAACGGATGCGCAGCGAGGTGGACAGCGCCAGACCGGCGCTGGAAAAATGGGTGGTGGAGGTTCAACGATGAAAAAACTGCTGATCGTTTATTATTCCTGGTCCTGCGGCAATACGGAGCGGATCGCCAAGGCACTGCAACACGCCGCGGGCGGCGATCTTTGGAAGCTGGACACCGCCGAGCCCTATCGCGGCAGCTACAGCGAAGTGGTCGATCAGGGCCAGCGGGAAGTGGAGCGGGGCTTTGAGCCGGAGCTGAAGCCGCTGGGCGTGGACCCGGCAGAGTATGACTGTATCGCTGTGGGAACGCCCACGTGGTGGTATACGATGGCACCCGCCGTCAAAACTTTCCTGCACCAGCAGCATTTCAGCGGCAAAACGGTGATTCCCTTCATGACCAACGGCGGCTGGCCGGGTATCTGCTGGGAGAATTTCGACTGGAACTGTTCGCTGACCAGATGCCCTCCACCGACAGCGAGTCCTACGCCTTGAGCGACGACAAGGGCAATCTGCTGACCCTGCCGGAACATTTACTGGGGGAGGAAAATGAGCTGAGTTCCTTCCTGTTTTTAGGGAGGTCCGGGTTTGCCCGCAGCGGCAGCTGGCTGTATTCGGTGGATCGTGCCCGCATCCCGGACAGCGACTTCACCGTATCCTGCATCATGAAGGTCACGTCTCCCCGACAGGAGAGGATGCAGGTTGCGGCCATGCTGTGTCTGATCCTGCTGGGAACGCTGTTGCTGGCCCTGATCTGCATCGGAATCTGCACCCGGAATATCTCCATCCCCGCCGACCGACTGCGGAACCGGCTGGCCCGCATAGCGGAAAACGACTTGTCTCCCGACCCGGAGCTGGAACAGCTGCCCGGCGGCTTTGCCCAGATGGGCGCTACCGTCAATCAGATGACGGTCAGCATTCAGGGGCTGATGGAACAGGCGGTGGCCGAAGCCAACGCCAAAAAGGACAGCGAGATCGCCGCCCTGCAAAGCCAGATTTACCCCACTTCATTTATAACACGCTGGATTCCATCCACTGGATGGCGAAATTGCAAAAGAATATCGGCATCTGTACCCTGACCGAATCCCTGACGGCGCTTCTGCGCAATCTGGTGCGTTCGCCCGGCGAACGGATCCCCCTTCGAGAGGAGCTGGACCTGCTTCGGCACTATATCACCATTCAGTCCGTGCGCTATATGGACTCCTTCGACTGCGATATTCTTGTTCCCGAAGAATTACAGGACTATCGGATCATTAAATTCGTGCTGCAGCCGTTGGTGGAGAACGCGATCTTTCATGGGGTGGAACCGGCAGATCATTTCTGTAAGATCGTGATCTCGGCCACGGCGGAGGACGGTGTGCTGCATCTGGTGGTAGAGGACAACGGCGTGGGCATGGACGAACAGCGGCTGGCCGTGCTGAACGGACAGGTGGAATCTGCGGACAAAGGCGGCATCGGCGCGGCTAATGTCCGCAACCGCATCAAGCTGGTCTATGGCGAAAAGCTACATTCAGGAGCACGTGGAGGAGCGTCTGACCCTGAACGATGTCAGCGCGGCGGTGCACATTTCCCCCAATTATCTGTCTTCCCTGTTTATGCGCCAGCTTTCGGTGGGCTTTGTGGATTGCGTGAATCAGATGAAAAAGAAACGGGCCTGCGAGCTGTTGGAAACGGGGAACTATCTGATCTATGAGGTGGCCAACCGGCTGGGCTACGAAAACGCCTATTATTTTTCCAAGGTGTTTCGGAAATACATGGGCTGTATGCCCAAGGAATATCGGGCGCGTGGACGAATGGAAAAGGGAAAATGAGGGGAAAACGGTGCAGGAACAGTGCCTTGCGGAAGAGAAAACAGAGAAAATCGGATAGATGGAAGATGAAACGGGCGTTAACGGGAAAGACTCACTCCATTGATTACGTTGACAGGGTTTCCCTGCTGGAAGGCGCGGACGTTCTCCACCACAGTGTCCATCAGCCGTTGGCGTGCCTCTCTGGCCGCCCAGGCAATATGGGGCGTGATGAGACAGTTGTTCAGCCCCAGCAGGGGACTGTCCGCCGGAATCGGCTCCCGCTCGGCTACGTCTACGGCGGCCCCGGCGACCTGACCATTCAGCAGCGCCTTTCGCAGAGCGGCTTCGTCGATCAGGGAGCCGCGTGCGGTGTTAAGCAGAAGAACGCCCGGTTTCACCATGGAAAGGGTTTCAGCATTGATGAGATGATGGTTTTCTGCTGTCAACGGGCAGTGCAGGGAAAGAACGTCGCTTTGGCGCAGCACTTCTTCCAGAGAATCACCGCCTTCCCGACCGGAGGGCGAAAAGTGCAGAACCTTCATGCCGAAAGCGGCGGCAATCCGTCCGACTGCCTGCCCGATGCGTCCGTAACCGATCAGCCCCATTGTTTTGCCGTTGAGCTCGATTTGGGGATAATCCCAGAAGCAGAATTCTTTGCCTTGTGTCCATCGGCCCTCCTGCACCGCTCGATCGTGGGCCCCGACACGGTGACAGAGTTCCAGTAGCAGGGCGAAAGTATACTGTGCAACGGCCTCCGTGGCATAGGACGGAACGTTGCAAACGGGAATGCACCGTTCCGCCGCCGCGTCAATGTCCACCACGTTGAAGCCGGTGGCCAGCACGCCGATCATGCGCAGTCTGGTGCTTTGTTCGATCATTTCCCGGCTGATGACGGTTTTGTTGGTCAGCACGATTTCAGCATCTATCATCCGGGCACAGGCTTCGGCAGGCTCGCTGAAGTCATAGACCGTTACATTGCCCAATTTTTCCAGTTCTGCCCAGCTCAGGTCGCCGGGATTTTCAGTATGGCCGTCCAGAACGACGATTTTCATTCAAAAATTTCCTCCTTATGGCAAAAGATACTCACTCCCAAAGAGCGGAGAAAGAAACAAACCAGAGAAGTTATGTCAAAAATATGCGGGGGGGGGAGAACACTTCCGGCGTTAAAAATTTCGTCAGTTGGATGAAAATTCCTTTTTATCCTGTGATTTAGAGAAGGGAAAGTTTTATTTGTCCGCGAAGACTGTCTTATCAACCAACAGGAGGACGGACGATGGGAGCCTCGTTGCGGAAGGATGCGGAAACGATCATTGCCGATTCCATTCGGGAGGTGCAGCCGGACAGCGCGGTCATTCGGGCGCTGAAAGAAACGACACTAACTGGAAAGATCAAGTTGGTGGCCGCAGGCAAAGCTGCATGGCAAATGGCGAAGGCGGCTTCTAATTATCTGGGAGAACGGCTGGAGCAGGGGATCGTTATTACGAAATACGGACACGTACGGGGAGAGCTTCCCCGCATCCGATGCTGCGAAGCCGGGCACCCAGTGCCGGATGAAGGTTCTTTTGATGCGGCCCGAAAAGCGCTGGCGCTCACGGAAAATCTGACGAAAGACGATACGGTGTTGTTTCTCCTGTCCGGCGGAGGAAGCGCTTTGTTTGAACTGCCGCTGATTCCGGCGGAAGCATTGCAGGATGTGACCCGGCAGCTATTAGCCTGCGGCGCAGACATTGTGGAGATCAATACGCTGCGCAAGCGTCTGTCCGCCGTGAAGGGGGGACGCTTTGCGCAGCATTGCGCCCCGGCAAAGGTTTTCTCCATTATCCTTTCCGATATTCTGGGAGACCCGCCGGATATGATCGCCTCGGGGCCGACCTGCCCTGATTCTTCCACCTGCGCGGATGCGATGGAGATCGTTCGCCGCTATGATCTTTCCCTGAGGGAAGAGACAAAGCAGCTGCTGATGGTGGAGACGCCGAAGGCGCTTGCCAATGCCCAGTGGATGATTACCGGCAGCGTGCGGGAGCTTTGCGACGCCGCTGCCCGAAGCTGCCGGAAGCTTGGCTATGAACCGTTTTTTTTGACCGATCGGCTGTGCTGTCAGGCCCGGGAAGCAGGCAGCGTGATGGCTTCCATTTTGCGCACCCACGCGGGAGATGGGAAAAAGTTGGCCTTTCTGGCAGGAGGAGAAACAGTGGTTCGTCTGACCGGGAGCGGCAAGGGCGGGCGCAATCAGGAATTGGCGCTGGCGGCTGCCGAGGGCATCAGCGGCCTTTCCAATGCAGCGCTGTTCAGTGTCGGAAGCGACGGAACTGACGGCCCTACGGACGCGGCGGGCGGCTTCGTGGACGGCGCGACCCGGCAGCGCCTGTTGGAAGAAGGAATCCATATTGACCAAGTGCTTCTGAATAACGACGCCTATCATGCCCTTCAACGCACTGACGGTCTGATCTTCACCGGCCCCACCGGCACCAATGTGAATGATGTGACGGTGGGCCTGGTGGAGGGCTGACAGCCGAAAATGCAAGCTTTGTCTATCAACGAAAAAACAGATTGACAGCCCCTAAAGCCATGCTATAATGGGAAAGAAGTTTCCAAAATGAAACAGGAATATCAGACTGTCTGTCAGAAACCAAAGAAACGTGGAAGAGAGGAGCAAGGGGGACAGGAAGAAGAACACGCTTTGGGTGTATGCAATGCTGACAGCATTGCTTTTGGTGCTGTTTGGAATCCCTTCCGCGCTGGCGGCTGGAACGCCGACCCGCACGGAAAACCTGGATCTGACGGCATTGACTGCCACGGAGGATCATCTGGCCGACGAGGGCTGGAAATGGGAGCCGACGCAGGAGGGCGGCATACTGACGCTGCGGAATTTCTATCAGAAATGTCAGCATAACAATAGTGGAATGATCTCTGTGAAGGGAAAGATCACGCTGGTGCTTGAGGGAGAAAACGTGCTGGAAACCACGTCGAATTTGTATCAGCCGCTGGTCACTTCCCCAAATGGTGAAAATGCGGACTGGACAATTCGCGAGAGTGAGGCTGGCGGAAGCCTGACGCTGAAAATGCCGGAGGGAGTCGGGACGCAGAAATACTATCCTTACGGTTTTTTTGCGGATCATTTTGTCGTTGAATCTGGCACAATCCATTCCGAAATGGTTCTGTGCTTTGCCAACACCTTTGAAATGAAGGGCGGAAACGTCACCATCGACAAGAATACCGGCATCTATGCCGCTATCCAGACCCTATTGGGAGACGTAAATCTGAACGGCGGCAAGCTGACGGTTCGCAATGCCGTCTGCGGCGTTGCCGCAAAAAGTCAGGAAGCCTATACCATTACGGTAGACGGCGCGGAGTTGGACATCCAAGCGACAGTGGTCGGCCTCAGCGGTAAGGCGATCCTGTTTCAGAGCGGAAAAGCGGTGGTCATCGGCGGGACCCGCGCCACGAATGTGGCGGCGGATGCGTCCGGCTATCAGGGCCCGGGGTTTCTGGTAGGCTCGGTCGATGAAAAAGGGCTGGCTCCAAGGCGTTACGATGTAAGTCAGTATAAAACCTATAAACGAATCGATCTCCCTCATGAGCACGTGGGCGAGGGCAACTGGCTTTCGGACGATGAAGAACACTGGAAACTCTGTAAATGCACGGAAAAAGCGGAGACCGCCGCTCATCAGTTCGGTGAATGGGTGACGGTGGAAGCCGCTACCCAGACAAAAGAGGGCGTGCGGGAGCATAAGTGCGACATTTGCGGCAAAGTGGTGCAGGAAGCGATCCCCTTCCTACCGAACACGGGTGATTCGGCTCATCCGGGCGTTTATGCCCTGCTGCTGGTGCTCTGCGGAGCGGCACTGATCCTGCTGCGGCGCAAGGCGGTACGATAATGAACCCCAAGCGGCGGTTGTAAAACAGAATACGGAAAGAAGCTTCGTTTCGCAGAAAAAAGTAGGAAACGGAGCTTCTTGCTTTTGGGGGTAAAGGAAGGCTTTTGGGGACTGCCGCCCCAAGCGTCGGGACTTCCTCCGGCACTTTCCGCCCCTTCGGTCATAGCATTTTATAGATACAGAAACCCCACCGGCTTACCCGGTGGGGGCAATCGATCCCGCAATTCAGCAGGTATGACCGTAGGTCTCATTGTGAATTTTGTCGTTCGCCAGATCCAGCAGATAGCGGCCTACCTGTTCGCACAGAGCGGCGGTGGCGTCCACCAGATGATCCGGCAGGCGGGAGGTGGAATTGTGAATTTCGAAGGTCAGGTCGCCCTCGTAGCCGATCTCGCTGAGCACCGGCAGAATGGAGCGCCAGTTCACGTTCCCCTGGAAGGGCAGGATGTGGTCGTCCAGCTTGCCAGAGTTGTCCGCTACGTGGGTGGCCTTCAGACGCTTACCCATCACCCGCAGCGCTTCTCGCTGGTCGATGCCCATCAGGTTGGCGTGGCCGAAATCCCAGCAGATGCCCACATTGCTGACATGGAAGGAATCCACCAGATCGCACAGCTCTACATGAGTGGAGCAGTACACGCCGCCCGGACGGCGATGGGTGGAGAAGCCGTCGGCCATGTTTTCAATGGCAATGCCGCAGCCGAAACGATCCGCCAACTCCAGATAGGGCATAAAATATTCGTAATTGCGGCGCTTGGATTCCCGGAAGTCCGGCGCGTCGTCCGGATAGGTGCCGGGATGCATCACGATCCACGGTACCTTCGCCATGCCGCTGGCCTCGATGGCCCGGGGGATCATCTGCTCCCACAGGGACGCTTTTTTGCTTTCCGGCTCCAACGCGTTGTAGAAGGGCGCGTGGGACTGGGTGATGGGCAGGTTCAGCTCCTGAGACAGGGCTGCTACCTCCTGCATCCACTCCTTCCAGTCGTCGTCCCCCAGACGGAAAAACGGCTGCCCCGCGTCGGACACGTTCAGGTCCACCGCGTCAAAGCCTACGGCCTTCAGGCGTTTCATGGAATCCAGAATGGGAAAATAGGACACATAATCGGGACGAAAGGCGATCAGATTGGTTGAAGTGGAAAGTTTCATGCTTCATCGGCTCCTTTCATTGATTTGCGGGCGGTCACAACAGTATCCGCCAGCACGGCAAAATCCAGATGATTGGCTTTTTCCACCAGCTCGATCATGGAATGGGGCAGATTGTGCCCGCCTGCATACAGGGTGCACAATCCCGCCGCCAGGCAGGCGATGGTGTCGGAATCCCCGCCCATTTCCGTCGCCAGCCGAATGGCCAGCGCCGTGTCGTTTTGAGCGTACAAAAACAGACCGAAGCTGCAGGCGCAAACATCCGCCGAGGCCAGCGTCGCGCCGATGACTCCATAGAGAAATTCTTTCACCTGCTGCTCACTTTGCAGCGTGGGGATCACCTTTTGCAGAAAACGCAGCCGGGCCGCGCAGGAGGGGGCCACCCCCGCCACCCGGTGGGTGGAGCCGAAGCCCTTGCCGATCTGGGCGCCTTCGCAGGCACTGTCCAGAATCTGCTCCAGAGACTTGCCCACTGCCGCCGCCTGAAGGGCGTAGGCGTAGCACATGGCCGCCTCGATGGCCACGCTGGTGTTGTGGGTGGGCATCAGGCAGGTAACCACGTTCTGGGTCAGCGTATCCGGCGTGCTGAACAGAAAGGCTACAGGCGCGCGCATCATGCCGCCGCAGGTGGTGCCGCCGGTACCGGCAGTGGTTACGTCCGCGCCCTGTTCAATGGCGCGCAGAGCTTTCAGACTGTTGGGACCAATATATTTGGTCGCGGCGTCCGTTTCCTGTACCCAGCGAAGCAGGCACATGGCCGTGTCGTAGGGGGTAACCCGGCCCTGCCGCGCATATTCTCGAAGCAAATAAACGTTTTGTTCCGTATCATCGGTCACCTGACCGTAAAACAGATCCTGATGGGCAATCGCCTTTTCCGGCGGCAGCAGCTCGTCAATACGACTGTAATGGGCCTGCACCTGCTCCAGGGAGCAGTATTCGGTCGCCTTGCCGTAAGCGTCGCCCACGGCAAAGGCCTCTAAGAAGGATTGAATCAGTTCTTTCTTCATATGCCATCCTTGCAATACGGCGGGTCTCCCACAGGGGAGACCCGCCGCCAGTTCAGGGGTCGAATCAGAGACCGGCTTCCTCGTTGTACAGCTCGGCGGCTTCCTGCATGGCGGTCAGCGCGTCGTAGTTCAGGTCGGAGGTCACCTTCTGACGAGCGGTCGCCAGAGCAGTGCCCAGAGCGGCGTAGTCGTCAATGTTCACATAAGCGTAAGCGTAGCTCAGCTGCTTGAAGGCGGTAGCGTAGGAGGGCATGGAGGCCACGGCCTGCTTCACTTCTTCGGTGTCGGCAGCGGACTTGCGGATGGGCATATAGCCGCTGTTCACGGCGAACTTGGCGTTTTCTTCGGAGCTGGTGACGAACTTCACGAAGTTCCAGGCAGCGGCGCGGCGGGCTTCATCCTCGGCGGGGAAGATGGAGATGGTGTTGCCGCCCATGGCGACCGCCTGCACGTCGAACATGGGCATTTCGATCGCGCACAGGTTCGCGCCCATGGTCTCGTTCCACTCGATGATCTTGGTGGAGGAACCGGCGAAGAACACCGCGTTGCCGGAAGCAAACACGTTCACGCCGTTCTGGTTCATGGTCATGTCCATAACGCCCTCGCGCACCATGTCCTGCCACCACTGGGCGACCTTGGCGCACTCCTCGCTGCCGAAAGCGGCGGTCTTTTCGGAGTAGTCGTCGTTATGAGCGATCACGCTGTTGCCGCAGGACAGCAGCTGGGTCTTGGTCAGCCAGTCCTCGTCGGACACCACGAAGGGGATAAAGTCGGTCTTGTCGCTGTAGTAGGCCTTCAGAGTCTTGCAGACCTCCAGGAAGTCCGCCCAGGTCTTGGGGGCGTTTTCTTCCAGATTCAGGCCGGCAGCTTCCGCCAGTTCCTTGTTGTAGAACATGGTGTTAGTGGAGATGCCGTAGGGGATCTGGCAGATCTGGCCATTGTAGCGGCCGTACTCCCACAGACCTTCGAACACATCGTCAAAGTTGAACTCCGCGTCAGAGGTGGCCTGCTCACCGGCGAAGAAGTTGCCGTAAGCGCCGGTGTAGGTGACCTGACCGCCAATCAGCACGTCCGGGGTGGTGTTGCTGGCCAGCGCGCTGGTGATATTGGTGGCGGTATCGGTGTAGCCGCCGGAATAAGAGGTGACGACCTTCACATCGGGGTTCTGGGCGTTAAAGTCGTCTACAATGGACAGGAACGCTTCGCCGCTGGTGCCGCTCAGCGCGTACCATACTTCCAGTGTGGTTTCTTCCGCCAGAGCGGGAGCGCACAGGGCCCCAAGCATTCCCAAAGCCAGTACCAAGGAGAGGAGCTTAGCCAGTTTCTTCATGTCTGTTTCCTCCGTGAGTTGGTTATATTTTACAGCAAGATGCTGCTGTAATCGCCGTTAGCCCTTCAGACCCGTCATGGTCATGGAGCGGACAAAGTTCTTTTCGCACAGAATGTAGACGATGATCAGGGGCGCGATGCTCATCAGGGCCGCCGCCATCATCAGCTGGTAGGCGGAACTGGCCTCGGAGATCAGGTATTTCAGGCCTACCGCCAGCGTGCGCATCTCCGTCTTGTTGGTCACCAGCAGCGGCCACAGGTAGCTGCGCCAGTGGGACAGGAAGGCGTACAGCACCGCCGCGCTGATGGCTGTGACCGAATTGACGATGATGACGTGCCACAGGATGGAAAAATATCCGCATCCGTCGATCTTGGCGGCGTCGATCAGGTCGTCCGGGATGGTCGTGAAGAAGGAAATCAGCATCATGGTGGTAAACACGCCCAGCACCTGCGGCAGTACGATGCCCGCGTAGGTGTCCACCAGCCCCGTGCCGCTGACCATCTGGTACAGCGGAATCACCAGCACGGACATGGGCACAAACATGGCGCTCTGGATCAGCATGTACAGGGTACGCTTGAAGGGAAAATGCAGCTTGGCGAAGGCATAAGCCGCGCCGATGGACATGGCAATCTGAATCGCCGTCTGCAAAACGGAGGTCAAAATGGTGTTCCAGTAGTACCGCAGGAAGGGCACCATCTGGAAGACCTTCTGGAAGTTGCTCCATTCAAAGGAGGACGGCAGCCAGCGGATGGGATAGGCATACACATCCGCGTTGGTTTTGAAGGCCGACAGAACCATCCAAATGAAGGGGAAGATCATTACCACAGATACCAGCAGCAGAATCAGGAACACCGGCATGTTGTAATGCCGCAAACCACGCTTACGCATCGCTACGCTCCTTTCTGTCGCTCATGACCTTCTGCACCATCGTCAGCAGGAAGATCACCGCAAACAGCAGCACGGACGCCGCTGCGCCGCGGCCCATTTTGGCGTTGCCAAAGGCCTGGGTATAAATGTAGTTGGCCATCAGCATGGTACTGTTGTTGGGGCCGCCGCCGGTCATGATATCCACCTCGGTAAAGGCCTGGAAGCAGCCGATCATGCCCATCATGACGACGAACATCACAATGGGGGAAAGCAGCGGCAGCTTGACATGGCGGAAAATCTGCCTTTCGTTGGCACCGTCGATACGGGCGGCCTCGACTACGGAGTCGGATATGCCCTGCAGGCCGGAGATGAAAATGATAATGTCATAACCGATGCCGCGCCATACGGCAAAGGCCACAATACTCATCAGCGCGGAGCTTTCGGCGTAGATATAATTACTGGTGGGCAGCCCCAGAAAACGCAGCAGCTGGTTCAGTGGGCCGATGGCCGGGTCGTACAGCCACATCCAGATAATGCTGGATGCTACCACCGGCACGATCACCGGCAGAAAGTAGCTGATGCGCAGAAATTTGCGCCACGGAATGTACATATCCAGCATGACCGCCAGCACCAGAGAAATAACGATCTCCAGCGCCAGCTTGGTAACGGTGAAAAACAGCGTATTGCCAAACGCCTTTTGGAACATGGCGTTTTTCAGCAGATAGGCGTAATTTTTCAGCCCGATATAGGTGGACTGGTTGGTGATGGTGTTGGTGGAGGTCAGGCTCAAAGAAAACAGCCGCACCACCGGGATCAAAAAAAGAAACGTCAGCGCGATCAGGGTGGGCAGCAGCAAGATGGCAGCCGTCGTCGTCTGGGCTGTCTCATAGTGTTTTTTCCCTAGCTGGTAACGATACTTCACAAGCAGGCCCCCTTCACGTTCTTGCCAAGAGTCCGTTTGTCTGCTATTATAAGTGGCAGAAAATGAATTTTCAATGCAAAAAGGGGATGAAACTTTGCAGATTTGTCCAAAGTTACAGGACTCTATCCGTGCCATGCCGATCCAGTTGGACGAGCATTTCCCTATTCATGCCCCTTATCTGGATCGGCTGCATTATTCCCGGCCCCACCCGGCGGATCATATGCATTACCACCTGACCACCGAAATTGGGGTATGCCTGCAGGGCAGCGGCATTTTTTACATCGGCACCCGTGTATACCGCTACCAGCGGGGAGACGTATCCGTCATAGCGCCCAACGTGGTGCATATCGCCCAAAGCGACCCGGAGAGCATCAGCGGCTGGAAATTTTTGGATGTTGATTTGGAGAAAATGCTGCTTGGGCTGTCGCCGGAGTATCAATCTCTGGGCCAATCCGCCTTCAGCGGCATCATTCACCCGGAGCAGCTGCCCGGCATGGCCCCTCTGGTGCAGAGCATTCTGGAGGAATTAAAGGAAAAATCCGACTGGGGCCAGCAGCTGGTGCGGCTCAAGGTGGGCGAATTATGTGTGATGCTCCGGCGGATGCTGCAAAACAGGGCGCCGCTGACGGTGCTTCCTTCCTTAATGAATGAGATCTCCACAGCGGTGCTGTATATTGCCAACCATTATCAGGAGCCGATCACCCTGCAGCAGCTGGCCGATATGTGCGCCATCAGCTGCACGTCCTTCCGGCGCAAATTTGAGCGCACCATGTACACCAGCCCTTTGGAATACCTGTACCATGTGCGGGTCAAGGCCGCCATCAACCTGCTGAAAACCACCGAACTGCCTATTACGGAGGTGGCCTCCCGGGTAGGGTATCAGACCCTTTCCTCCTTTAACCGGCATTTTCGCCGCATCGCGGGCGTATCTCCCCGGGACTGCCGGCGGGGAGGGTAAAGTGCGTGGGCATGAACGCTGCTCGATTTCCCACGCTCAAAACAGTTCTCTTTCCGCGCACAATCTCCTCGCCCCAAAATCCCGAAAAGGTTGACAACGCCTTCAGTTCGTGGTATCATACCTTTTGCTCGCAAGAGCCCATATGCGCCCGTAGCTCAGCTGGATAGAGTGTCAGACTCCGACTCTGAAGGTCATGCGTTCGAATCGCACCGGGCGTACCAAGAAAAACCCCGCAGCCAGAAAAGGCTTGCGGGGTTTCTGTTTTTTATAAATCCTGTTTTTTCCAGTCTAAAGGGGCAAAGGAAGTCGATCAAGCTTCCTCTATTACCCGCCCGCCGTCTACCCGAAAACGCCGCTCGGCCCGCCGGGCCACGGATAGATCGTGGGTAATGAGGACGATGGTGTGCCCTTCCTGATGCAGACGGGCAAAGAGCGAAAGCAGCTCGTCCCGGGTGGAAGGGTCCAGCGCGGCAGTGGGTTCGTCGCATAAAAGCAGCCGGGGTGAGCCGCAAAGCGCCCGGGCGATGGCTACCCGCTGCTGCTGGCCGCCGCTGAGCTGGCAGGGACGATGCTCCGCCCGGTCCGCCATGCCCACCCTCCGCAGGGTCTCCATGGCGGCCTCCCGGCGGCGGGGCTCCTCCACCCCCTTCAGAAGCAGGGGAAAGGCCACGTTCTCCCAGGCCGTCAGCTTTTGCAGAAGCTGAAAGCCCTGAAAAACAAAGCCGATTTTGTCCCGGCGCAGGGCGCACAATTCCCGGAAGGGCAGTGCCGAAACCTCTACCCCGTCCAGCCGGTAGCGGCCGGAGGTGGGGGAGTCCAGACAACCCATGACGTTCAGCAGCGTGCTTTTACCGCTGCCGCTGGGGCCGATAAAGGCCGCGTATTCCCGGGGATGAATGTGGAAGGAAACACCGTCCAGTACGCGGATCGCGCCCCGCCCGCCGCTTTTCGGATAGGATTTGCAAACGTTCTCCATGACGATCATGAGGTTCACCTCGTCGATAGTTTGCACGGCTTTCTCTGTACAATTCACCCACTGAGTGGTATGATAAAAGTCGGATTTTTCGAAAAGACGGGGAAGCAGCCCCGGAGCACAGGAGGAGAAAGTCGAATGATAGCGCTGGCGTGCGACCATGGTGGATTCGATCTCAAGGAATCGGCAATCGAAGTTTTGAAGGAACTGGGGTTGGAATATAAGGATTTCGGCACCAATGACCGCAAAAGCGTGGATTACCCGGTTTACGGCGCGCGGGCTGCCCGTGCGGTGGCAAGTGGAGAGTGCGACCGCGGCATTATCCTTTGCGGCACGGGCGTGGGCATCGGCATCACGGCCAATAAAGTGCCCGGCATCCGCTGCGTTACCTGCTCGGACACCTACAGCGCTCGGATGAGCCGCCTGCATAATAACGCCAATATGATCGCCCTGGGTTCCCGGGTGCTGGGCACCGAGCTGGCGAAGGATATCCTCCGCATCTGGCTGACCACGGATTTTTCCGATGAACAGCGCCACCGTGACCGGGTGGAAATGATCGCCCGGGTGGAGCGCGGGGAAGAAATTGAATAAAGGAAGCTTTGCTAGAAAAGGGGCGGAAAACCGTCCCTTTTTTCATACTCATTTCCGCATAAAAAATACAAAGAAAAAACTTGCTATTTACGGCTCTCCTGCGTAATATATCCGCAAGGGCGAAAAAAAGCCGATAGGGCAAAAAGCGTCCCACGCAGAAAGAAAACATTGCCCCGCAAGGGTGCTGGGAGGAAATGAAGATGGAACGAGTATACAATTTTGCCGCAGGCCCCGCTACGATCGACCCAAGCGTGCTGGAAAAAGCCCAGAAGGAACTGGTCTGCTATCAGGACAAAGGCATGAGCGTCATGGAAATGAGCCACCGCAGCGCCATGTATCTGGATATCTACAACGAAACGGAAGCGCTGCTCCGTCAGCTGATGGGGATCCCGGAAAATTACAAGGTGCTTTTCCTGCAGGGCGGGGCGACGCTGCAGTTCAGCGCGGTTCCGTTAAACTTAATGGGGGAGAAAAACACCGCCGACTATGCCGACACCGGCAATTTCGCCCATCTGGCGGCGGAAGAGGCCAAAAAATACGGTGAGGTACGCATTGCGGCTTCTTCCCGGGAGGACGGCTATACCTTCATTCCCCGTCAGTTTGACTGGAACCCGGACGCAGCCTATGCCTACATCACCACCAACAACACCATTTACGGCACCCGCTACACCTTTGTGCCCGATACGGGGGCGGTTCCGCTGGTGGCGGATATGAGCAGCAATATTCTTTCCGAGCCGACCGACGTAAGCAAGTTCGGCGTGATCTTTGCCGGTGCGCAGAAGAACATCGGCCCGGCCGGGCTGTGCGTGGTCATCATCCGGGAAGACCTGCTGGGGCAGGAAAAGCCCTTTACGCCCAAATTGCTGAGCTGGGCGCTGGAAGCCAAGAACGGCAGTATGCTCAACACGCCCAACACCTATGGCATTTACATGGCGAAGCTGGTGTTTGAGTGGCTGCGGGATCTGGGCGGCGTACCTGCGATCTACGCGCGCAACGTAGCCAAGGCCGCGATCCTCTATGACTATCTGGATGAAAGCCGACTGTTCCGTTCTCCCGTTCGCCGGGAGGATCGTTCCCTGATGAACGTGCCCTTCGTGACCGGCGACGCCGACCGGGACGCCGCGTTTGTCAAGTATGCTGCTGCCCGCGGGTTGGTCAACCTGAAGGGCCACCGCAGCGTAGGCGGGATGCGGGCCAGCATCTACAACGCCATGCCCGTCGAGGGCGTGAAAGCACTGGTGGATGTGATGAAAGCCTTCGAAAAGGAGAATGCCTGATGTACAAGATTCAAACGCTGAACGCCATCTCCGATGTGATCCACGAAGAATTGAGCGCGGAAAATTATCTTATCGGCAAGGAGGAACCTGTGCCGGAGGGCATTCTGGTTCGTTCCGCCGATATGCACGAACGGGAGCTGCCGGAGAGCCTGCTGGCCATTGCCCGAGCAGGCGCGGGCACCAACAACATCCCCATCGACGAATGCACCCGGCGGGGGATTGCGGTTTTCAATACCCCCGGCGCTAACGCCAACGCCGTGGCGGAGCTGGTCGTCTGCGGCTTGATGCTGGGCGGACGGAACGTATCCGGCGGCATTCAGTGGGCGCAAACTTTGAAAGGGCAGGGGGATGCGATCCCCAAGCTGGTGGAGAAAGGCAAGGGGCAGTTCGCCGGCCCGGAGGTTCGGGGCAAAACGCTGGGCGTGATCGGTCTGGGCGCGATCGGCGCCATCGTGGCAAATGCGGCGGCGGAAGGCTTGCAGATGAAGGTGTTGGGCTATGACCCCTTCATCAGCGTAGAAAGCGCTTGGAGCCTGAGCCGCGCTGTGCGTCACTGCGCCAGCATGGATGAAATTTTTGCCAACGCGGACTACATCACGGTTCACGTTCCTTTGAACGACGGCACCCGCGGGTTGATCGGCTCCGCCAATCTGGCCAAGATGAAGGACGGCGTTCACCTGCTGAATTTCAGCCGCGCCGAGCTGGCGGATGCGGACGCTTTGGCCGCCGCCTTGGAAAGCGGCAAGGTTGCTTCCTACGTGACGGACTTCCCCACGGAAGCGGTGCTCGCCATGAAAAATGCGGTGGTCATTCCCCATTTGGGAGCGTCCACGCCCGAAAGCGAGGAAAACTGCGCACGCATGGCCGCGCAGGAGCTGCGGGAATATCTGGAAAACGGCCAGATCCGCAACAGCGTCAATCTGCCCGAAATTCTTCTGGGCCGCAGCGAAGGCATTCGCATTCAGATCATTCACGGCAACGAGCCCGGTATGGTCAGCGCCATTTCCGCCGCCATCGGTGCTCGGAAGATCAACATCAACAACATGGTCAACAAGAGCCGCAAGGACGTGGCCGTCACCGTGCTCGAGGTCGAAAAGGCCCCTGACGCCCGTCTTTTGACCGAGCTCATGGCCCTTCCTAACGTCATCCGCGTCCGCACCTTCTAAGGGGCAGTGCCCCTTGGGCCGGACTGCGCGGCAGGGGGTGACCCCCTGCACCCGGACTGCGCGCCGTGGGCGCGCAGGGGCGTAGGGGGACATGTGGCTTGGCCGGGGTTTTACCGCCGTGGCACGACAGGTGCCACGGCTCGCGCAAGGGGCAGTGCCCCTTGGGCCGGACTGCGCGCCGTGGGCGCGCAGGGGCGTAGGGGGACATGTGGCTTGGCCGGGGTTTTACCGCCGTGGCACGACAGGTGCCACGGCTCGCGCAAGGGGCAGTGCCCCTTGGGCCGGACTGCGCGCCGTGGGCGCGCAGGGGCGTAGGGGGACATGTGGCTTGGCCGG
>ERZ824488.619-NODE-619-length-45244-cov-19.234659_pt1 | contig 45244 bp, 59 predicted proteins | sample MGYA00519936_ERZ824488 | MGnify/ENA primary metagenome ERZ824488 (study PRJEB31778, sample SAMEA3449153) | human gut metagenome | biome: human gut; feature: human-associated habitat; material: faeces | place: United Kingdom | collected 2010/2012 ... | reverse complement strand
CTTCTGTCAGAGAAACAGCATCGTACCGATTGCGCCGAACACGCAGGCGTCTCTCCCCACTCTTTCAGAGACGGTCTACCTGTGCTGCGGCGAAAAAGTCACACAGCAGCCCCATCGCAAGCCGAAGCGCTTCTGCTCGGATGCCTGTCGGCTGCGCTGGTGGCACGCCCACCGGGACAGGGAGAAGAATGCCGCAGACCGCCGCTGTTTCTCCTGCGGGCGTGTGTTTCGTTCTTCGCGGGAACAAAAATATTGCAGCCACGCCTGTTATATCAAAGCGAGATTTGGAGGGAACGCGCATGAGCGCAATGCTGACGCAAGAGCAGTTTGACCGGGAAGCGGGGTTCCGACTTTCCCTTTCCATCATGAACCGCTTGATGGAAGAAAACCTGCTGACCCAAAAGGAATACGGGCAGATCGAACGAATTCTGGCGCGAAAGTTCTCACCGGTATGGGCAGGCTTACCCGACGCAATAAAGGATAAATCTGCGTGACAGCCCTTGATAATCCGTCCGCATGACGGTAATATGCATCACGATCCGATGGATTGATACAATGTCAGAAGGGACGGATTGATATGAACGAGAAGACAATGACGCTTACCCGCATGGAAGCACCGGCGCAGTTGCCTGTGCGAAAGCGCGTGGCAGCCTATGCCCGCGTCTCCATGGAAAAGGACGCCATGCTGCACTCGCTGGCGGCTCAGGTCAGCTACTACAGCGAACGGATCCAGCGAAACCCGGAATGGGAATACGCAGGGGTATTCGCGGATTTTGGCCTGACCGGAACGAAGGAAAAGCGCCCGGAATTTCAGCGGATGCTGAAAGAATGCCGCGAAGGAAAGATCGAAATCTTACCAGCAAAATGGATACAATCACATTATTCTGAACACCCTCCAAAACCCCTTGAAATCAGGCGCTTTGTGACAGTTGCCTGATTTTTTTATGCCTGTAACGATTGGGGATTCAGCAACAGACAGGTCGACGAGGAGCAGACCGCCCAGAGGGGGGTTCACCTTTTAACGTTTACATCGTTAAAAAGTATAAATCGTTAAAGGGGTTTCAAATTAGGAATGCAGCTATGCGCAATACGGCCCGACGGGCGTGGTATTTCTCCGCTCTTATAAAATGCTCATTTCCCCGGAAAAAATATTTTCAGATTACGTCCAGCTGGCCGTTGATAGGATTTTGATTCTATGCGACAATATAGATGGCTCTGTATGAGCGTGGAGGGCTGGATATGGTACATGTTCCAGGACAGCTGGATTTCAGCATTGAAGAAAAGGAATTCCCCGTCACGGTATTCCGCCGGAAGATTTCATCCATATGGGAGTTCGTTGAAACGCCCGGCCATGTAGCTGTCATCACCCGCAGGGGCAAGCGCGAGTGCGCGCTGGTATCCATCGAAACCTACGCCTGCATGTCGGGTAATTATAATGCCGAAATGGCGAGGGTCGAGGAAGCCAATCGGGAGTACCAGGCAAAACGCAGGGCTGACAGGAGGGCGAAGAATAATGGAGCAGCGGATATGTGATTATGTCAAATCCCGCCCTGAGCCGGACTTCTTCCATCAGCCGGACGATCAGGCGCTTTTGCAGATCCATGAGGACATAAAGCATAGCATCGAAAAAGCCACGGACACGATGACCGTTGATCTTGACGAAGACCTGATCAGGCGCGCTGAGAAGGTGCTCGGCGCCATCGGCTGGACGGTAGAGGAAGCGCTCGTCCTCTTCCTCTACTGGTGTATCAGCTGTCCGGCACAGCTGGAGGCCTGGACAAAAAAGAATGGCCTTTCAGAAGAGGTTTCTGTTTCCAACACAGGGGCTATGTCGCTTGACCGGCATGCGCTCGAAGCACACACGGCGGTATGCGGGAATACAGCCGCCGACCCAAACGAAGGAGAAACGTAATGTACTACATCACCGGAGATACCCACGGAGACTTTACCCGCATCGAGCGGTTCTGCGAACGCTTCCACCCCACCAGGGATGACGTGATGATCATCCTGGGTGACGCGGGCTTCAACTATTACGGCGGCAAGCGTGACCAGCGCATCAAACAGCGCATGGCCGAAATGCCCATCACCATCTTCTCCATCCACGGCAACCATGAAATGCGGCCGGGAAAGATCCCTTCATATAAATTGCAGCAATGGCACGGCGGCATGGTTTTCGCTGAGGACGCGTATCCCAGTCTGCTCTTTGCCGTGGACGGTGAAGTATTCGACATGGGCGGGCTTCAGACCATCGCCATCGGCGGCGCGTACAGCGTGGATAAATACTACAGGCTCATGAACGGCTGGAACTGGTGGCCGGACGAGCAGCCAACGCCAGAGATGAAAAAGGGCATCGAAAAATGCCTGGATTACCAGCATTGGAAAGTGGACGTGGTGCTCTCGCACACAGTGCCGCTCAAATATGAGCCAGTGGAGGTGTTCCTTCCCCAGATCGATCAGAGCCAGGTGGACAAAAGCACCGAGACCTGGCTGGACAGCATTGAGGACCTCCTCGCCTACCGGCACTGGTATGCCGGGCATTATCACACGGAAAAGGAAATCGACAGGCTTACGCTGCTCTTCGAATCCATCCGGGAACTCAAAGCGTGAGGTGATAGTGATGGAAGAAAAGGACATCCACAATGACGTGTGGCTGGAGGAATGGAATTCGGAGTGGCCGCATGAGTTCCACTTAGAAAAGGAATGCATCATCGGCGCACTGGTCGCCAACGATCACACCGCCTACGTCCGGCACGTGGGTTCTACGTCCATAGAGGGCATGCCCGCCAAGCCCATCATCGACATTCTGGTCTGCCCGGAAAAGGATATCCCGCTGGAGGACTGCATCCCCGATCTGGAGCGCATCGGCTACCGGAACCTGGGCGAATGCGGCCGGGCAGGAAGGTACTTTTTATCCAGCGGCGATGAGCCGGGAAAGACGTTCTATGTTCATCTGTGCTACGAGGACAACCCCGTGGCGCAGGATCAGATGCTGTTCCAGAGACTGCTGCGGGACAGCGAACTGCTGCGCTCCAGGTACAGATATACGAAGCATATGCTGGAGGGCATTTTTCCGGAGGAACGGGATATGTACCGCGCAGTGAAAGGGTTCTTCATCATGGGCGTGCTTGCCGGGTACAGGCAGGCGCTTGCGGAAAAAGGAAGTGAAGCGACATGAGCGTATGGTTGGAAGGCTATACTGAAGCCAGAGTAAACGGTCAGTGGCGGTGCATTGATTTCTTTCAGCAGGACATCAAGGGCCAGCTGAAAATCGTCCCCTGCGTCATCGGACAGAGCATGGTCAGGCAGGCGCTTGAATGGGACTGTGACTGTAATTATGTCATGGGCGTGCCGGATGGGCTGTCCGACGCGGTGCGGAAAGAATGTACGGACAGCAACGGCGTGCTTGCCGGCACCGAGACTCCCAGATGGGGCAGCTGGTATGTCATTGACGGAAAATGGTTTGATAAGGTGGACTTCAGCATGCCGGAATACTGCGGCTTCTTCCCCCGGCAGGATATCAGCAGACAGCTGAGCAATCCGGATGAGGATTCCCTGGATGAGGAGCATATGCTCTCCGTGGGGGACTACCAGGCATTGGACGCTGAAGCGAAAAAGGCATACCAGTATTATGAATATACCCCTCCCCACGGCAGCCGCCATATCCTCAAGGAGCTTTATCAGGCGGTTGCGGCCCGTGTGGCGGCTTTCAATCGCGCGCTTGCATGGGAGGACGAAGGCTCCGCTATCAGCCTGCGGGATGTGCGCGTGGTCATATTGGAAAGCTGAGCATGCCCATGACCTGCGTACTTTCAGATATTCACGGAGAGATGGGGGCTTTTGACAACATCCTCTCTCAGATACATCCTGGCGAGGATGATCATCTGCATATCATCGGAGACGTTATTGATCGCGGCCCGCATTCGATAGAACTGCTGCGGCGCATCCGCGAGATGCCCAACACCACGCTGATGCTCGGCAACCACGAATACATGATGATCGACCGGCTGCGCCATCCGGATAATCGGAGACTTGCGATGCTGTGGTACAAAAACAGCGGCGCTGAAACAAAAGCCGCGTTTGAAAAACTGCCCGAAGATGAAGGGGATGACTTGCTCCGGTACATTGAAGGACTCCCAGTACAGGTAGAGATCAGCGTGAACGGTGAATCATTCCTGCTGGTACACGCCCGTCCGAGGGAGAATTATGAGCTTCTGCACGACTGGTATGAGAACGATGTTCAGATGGCGGTGTGGTCGAGAATAGAGCCATGGACAGAACTCCCGGAAGGAAAAACGGTTGTGTTCGGGCACACCCCTACCATGCAATTCCAGCGCGTCAAAGGCAGAATGCGCATCTACAACGGGAGTAACCGCATCGGCATCGATTGCGGCTGCACTTACCCTGAATTGCGCGGGCAGCTGGGATGCCTGCGGCTTGAGGACATGAAAGAGTTTTATTCGTCCGGAGAATACGGCGAAATTGTCGGCCTGGACGAATGGGAGGAAAACGATTGATCTACTATACATCTGACCTGCATCTGGGTCATGCCAATGTCATCCGCCACTGCGACCGCCCTTTCGCGGACGCGAATGAGATGGACGCCGCGCTGATCAATAACTGGAACGCCAAAGTGCATCGAAACGATACCGTGTATATCGTGGGCGACTTTCTCTTCCGCGCAAAGCGACCGGCAGAGGAATACCTGTCCGTGCTGAAAGGCAAAAAGCACCTGATCATCGGCAACCACGATAAGTACTGGATGAAGAAAGTCGATTTGAGCGTATGGTTTGAAAGCGTATCACCCATGCTGTTTGTCCAGGACAGCGGACACACCGCCACGCTCTGTCACTATCCCATGATGTCCTGGCCGGGCATGAGCAAAGGTGGGTTCATGGTGTACGGCCACATCCACAACAACACCAACGCCGACTACTGGCCGCTCATCGCCGCGCGTTCGCAGATGCTCAATGCCGGAGTGGACATCAACGGTTTTGCGCCGGTGACGCTGGATGAGATGATCGAATATAACCGGCGCTTTAAGGAGGGACACGCATGTATGACAGAAGACAACGCCTGATCGAGGTCTTTCAGGATACGCAGAAATACTACACCGAAAACGAGCAGCTGGCCGCTGCGGTCGCTGCCAGCAGGTGGGCCACGCGCTTGTACGGCCCGGATGATTATCCCGCCCTGCCTGAGAAGCGTACAACGCCCGTGCAGATCGAGGTGACGAAGAGCACCAGTTTCACGGCGGCGAACCAGCGGTATTTCCATCACGGAAAGGAACATATCGCCGTGCTGAACTTTGCCTCGGCGGTCAATCCCGGCGGCGGGGTGCGAAGCGGCAGCAGCGCCCAGGAAGAAAGCCTGTGCCGGTGCTCCACGCTCTATCCCACGCTGAACCAGCGGTTCCTGTGGGAGAAATATTACGAGCCCAACCGCGCCGCCAACGATCCCCTGCACACGGACGCCTGCATCTGGTCGCCGGGCATCGTGATCTGCAAGCTGGACACCAGCGGCAATCCCCGTATTGCCCCGGAGGGCTGGGCGACTGTGGATGTGATCTCCTGCGCCGCGCCCAACCTGCGGGAACGGACGGGCAATCTCCATAATCCCGAAACGGCGGTCTCCGTTCACCTGACATCGGACGAGCAGTATGCGCTCCACCTGAAACGCGCAAAGCACATCCTGCATATCGCCGCGTCAAAGCGGGTGGAAGCGCTCATCCTCGGCGCATTTGGCTGCGGCGCGTTTGCCAACGATCCCTGGGCTGTGGCAAGGGCATATAAAGACGCGCTGGAGGAATACGGGCAGTACTTCAAATACATCGAGTTCGCGGTATACTGTCGGGATTATGAGACGGAGAATTACAACGCCTTCCGGCAGACCCTCTGTGGGCGGCGTTGAACTGACGGTTCAATGACAATCCCGGCGCCATCGGGTATACTGGAACCGAAGAATATGAGGAGGAACGAAGGAATGAACCTGAAAGATGTATTCCGTTATCAGAACAGGCTGCAGGGCCTGATCACGGAAGCCCGGATGATCCTGGGCGACGAAAGCAATGTTACCGTGCAGGAGGTCACCCTGTTGAAAAGGAAGGTCATGGCCGAAGCGGAAGACGAGACCCGCATCCAGGAAGCGCCCTCCGAGTACGCCGACCGGATCAACGACGTCGTGGGCTTCCTGCTGTGGCTTCTGTCCGAGCATGAGAAACTGACCCGCGCCATCCGCCGGACGAAGAACGCGCTCAAGCTGGACATGGATGGCGAGATCAGCCTCAACAAGCAGCGCCAGGAGATTGCCTCCACCCTGCGGGAGATGACCGGCATCCGCTCCTCCGAGCGCACCGTTGTCGGCGGCGGCCGGGGCTACCGCTTCAACGCCGAGGGCAACCAGGTGGCCTACACCTGCGACCTGAAAAAGGTGACGACCATCAACTTTGACCGCAAGCTGGTACGCAATGCCACGGCGGAGCTGGAGCGCCGGGCGGACGCTGTCTCCACGGAGATCGACCAGTGCGCCATCAATTCCAACGTGGACTACATCACGCCCTTCGGCGTGAACGACGGCTTTGACGAGGCGTTTGAAGCCTACATGGCCCAGAAGGCCTGACGGGCGTCCGGCTGCCTGAGAAGCAGCGGAGCGCGGGATACGCGGAAGCCGGTTCAGGCGCAGATGAACGATAACGCTGCGCATATGCGTAAAAGCGCCAAAAATAATACATAGCAAATGTATTGATGCTGCCTCTCAGGCGACATTTGGTAGGAGCGACCACCGTCTCCCGCTTCAAACGCACGACCATACGAACTTGCCCGCTCCGTAAACCCGTTCACACGGTCTGCCGTCTACGTTTCGCGCAAAAGTGAGCAATGGGAGGTCCTGAAAGCCTCCTGAAAGGTCTTGAAAACCTTTCTTATGATGATTTCGGGTATTCCGACGGCTGTGGGCGAAGGCTTGCCTTCAAACACGCCGGAAGGAACACCCTCAAATGGCGGAAACGTATCTCGAGTGCCGCTGTTTCTCAGGCAGCCGGGCATAAAAAAAGTGGGCGGCAGGAATCATCCTGCCGCTCGATGCGAATCAGGGTATTCACTTGTCGTGACCCGACCAGAATGTCCTCAATGGGAACCTCCAGCAGGGCGCTGAGCGCGTAGAGGTTGTCGACAGACGGCAGGGTCTCGCCGTGCTGCCATTTGTAGATGGCTCTCGGCTCTTCAAAGCCGAACCAGTCCTGCAGGTCGCGCACCGTCATGCCGCGCTCTTTCCGCAGCCTGACGATGTTCTCGCCCGTTGCCACCGGGTCGATCACAGACTGTACGCGGGCGGCAGGTCGTAGGGTTCGCTGTTCATGGCGGCAATGGGATGGTTGTCAACCTGCCGGTAGTCTTCCGCGCACCCGTCCATTTCCTCCGTCAGCATCCAGGCCAGCCCTTTGACAAAAGTCTCATCCAGCGGCCGGTATATGCCGCTCACCATCTCGGACCATGCGTGGCGGTTGTTCCAGATCATCTGTTCCTGGATGCTCTCGGGTTCGGTGCCCCTGGCCAGAAAATCCATCGCCTCCTGCAAAGGGATCTGCGCGCCCTCCACAAAGCTGGTGAAGAACATTTCCTCCGTCATGGCGCTGGTCATTTCCGCACGGTAGGGGTCAAAGGAACCGTCCTGAGCAATGGCCTCCTCGCAGAGCCGTTCGCTGGCTGTGACCATTTTTTGCGTCAGCACATACCAGTACGGCGTGCCAGCCGCGTTATAAAGGGGCAGGATCACGGCTTTTGCCTTGCGGCGGTTCAGCAGTTCCGGCCAGAACTGATCAATGGAGTAATTGAGCGGCAGCTTAAAGAGCACCTCCTGCCGGGAGAGGTAATGCGTCTGGAAATGCGCCAGCAGTTTTTCCTTGTCCATTGCCATATGCGCACCCTCCTTCAGCAGGGATGGTTCAGCGCCCCGTCAAGAGGCATTTGCAGTTCGGCGGGCTGCGCCGTATGCAGGTCAAACACAATGGCCTGATGGGACGCGATGTAATTTCCGTAAATCACTCGCGGCTGGTTGTCCGTCCAGCCGGTCAGACGGCGGATGCGACGGAGCAGGGCGTGCCCGCTCATTTCAAACTGCACCATGGTGTCCGGCGGTATGACCACCGCTTCCCGGTCATCTACGGTACAGGCCTGCAGGAGCAGCATCTGCCGTTCCTCGTTGATCAGCATCTGCACCTGCTTCGGATGCTCCAGCGTTTCCAGGATCGCCTTGCTGACCAGAATGCTGTCCTCCTCCAGGCACAGCGTCAGCATAAGGGGTTCATTCATTGTCACACCATCCTCTCCGCCCACTCACGGGGGACCGGTTGTCTGGCGCTGCGCGGAATTGGCCTTTCATACGGCGGCGCCGTGGTTTCCATCAGGTCAAACAGTAGTCCGCGCGCGTTCTCAAGCTCAGACGGCGCTCCTGCCAGGGTGTAATTCAGATAGAAATCCCAGGACATCATGCGATAGAGCCTGTCAATGAACAGGCCGCATTTTTCAATGACATAGCTGTCAGGATCACCCTCAGCGGTTACCATCCGGACGGAATAGCGCATTTTCTTTTTCGCAGACTGCACCAGAAGTTTCTGACGGTCTTCGCTGATCAGCATCCGGATATACGGCGGCTGTCCGTCCTCCCGCGCGGGAAGGCCCTTCATGCGAATGCTCCCCGTGCTGGCGGAGATGGTCATTTCCACCGGGCGTATCCGTTCTCTCTGTCTTTCCATCGTTGCCGTTGTCATACTTTCGTCACCTCTCCCGTCTCCTGATCGATCAGCTCCATGGGTACCTGCTCCTGCGCGGGGATGCCCGGCCCGACATCAGCGAAATCGTAGCCCTCCAGCAGGTTCACCTGCGTGGACGCGGCGTGCTCCACAACAGGGATGCCGAAGGAATCGCGCCAGTCGGCGGGATAAACCGCCGCGCTGCGCTTGGCCTTCGCGGTGGGGTTCTCCGGGTCCTTAACTGCAGGCAGGAAGATCTCCGTGCTGGTCAGGTCGAACACATACAGCTGTTCACCCTGATAACTGATTCTGGTGCCCTGCAGTTTGTAGCGGTACAGCGCCTCCCAGCCCATCATCTCATACAGCTTGGCGGTGAACAGGCCGCATGTGATCTGGCGGCTCCTGCGTTTGTCATCCTTGGCGATGCACCAGCGGATGGCGTCCCTGGCGCCTTCCTCACAGGGTCGTATGACAAGCTTCTCCGTGGTGGGGTTCACCAGCACCTGCACGTAGACCACCTGTTCCAGACGGGATATGCAGGCGTTGTTGAAAATAATGCTGTTGCCCTTGATGGTCAGCGTGGGGTCAAATTTGTGGGAGAAGAACTCCCTGCGCACCACCTGGTAGCCGTCAAAGGAGAAGCCTGCCTCCATGGCGATGCGCTGCGCTTCCTCGCGCTCCTCCTTGCTCAGGGGTTTGAACCCGCCCTGGGTCAGCACCTGCGCGCCCTTCATGGGCGGAGCGCCGTAGGGCTGGGGCTGGGCAAAGGGACGCTGGGCAGGCGCGGAAAAGCCCGGCTGCGGCAGCGCCTGCACGGGCCTGGAATACTGCGGGGACGCCTGGGGATTGTAGGGGTAATCGGTTCTGCGTTCATCCACGGTTCATCACTCCTTTTTGCTTTTATCCTTCCGGGGTACAGTACCCACGGGAGGGGCGGCTTTTGGGCTGAAGGTAACCGTGGGCTCAAAAGCATGGCTGAACATGTTCCCGCTGACCACCTGGAAACCGTCTTTGATTTTCGGCGCGTCCTCCGGCTGCTCATCCTCGGCAGGCTTGATCTCCTGCTTCATGGCATCCTGGATTTGGGCGAAACGGGCACTGATGAAGCAGGCAAATTGATCCGCTCAAAGTACCCTTCTCTCAGTGACGTGGAGTCGAAAGAAATCGTGCTGCTCCTTCAGTCAGCAATGGAGAAGAAAAAAGGCGAAAAAGTTACGCTGGTAGCTACCGCTCCGACTTCGTTCTCTATTAAGGCCCGACCGACGAAGGTCACTGTTGACAGCATGATCCGCAGCGCATCAGCCAGCATTCTGATTACCGGGTATTCACTGTCTGATTATTTCAGCGACCTGGTCGATGAAATAATACTGAAAAGTCAGCGCGGGGTGTTCGTGAAGTTTTTCGTGAACGACATCGAACATCAGACTGGCTTTGACAGGGTACTGCGGTACAAAGGCCGATTTCTTCGAGTCTACAATTACCCAAGGCAGGCGGACGATAAGATGGCGGCACTGCACGCCAAGGTGATTTCAGTGGACAAAAAGGAAACACTAATAACATCAGCGAATCTGTCCTATCATGGGCAGGAGGGAAATCTTGAGCTTGGTACATACATCGAATCTCCGGCAATCGCACGTCAGATTGATGACGTGTTTACGCAGCTGATTTTCAGGAAAGTATTTGTTGAGGTCTGACATGGCGGACATCAAATCACCGGAAGAGCGCAGCCGCAATATGCGGGCGATACGCAGCAAAGATACAAAGCCAGAGATATACCTGCGCAAGCTGCTGTTCGCGCAGGGGCTGCGTTACCGAAAAAACGTTCAGAAGCTTCCTGGCTCTCCCGACATGTATCTCGCAAAGTACCGGACTGCTATTTTTGTTCATGGATGTTTCTGGCATCGACACCAAGGGTGCAAATACGCTTATATGCCGAAAAGCAGGACTGAATTCTGGGTGGAGAAATTCGATGTTAATGTCAGTCGTGACAGGCTGGTACACGAACAGCTCTCCCGAATGGGTATCAGATATTTGATTGTCTGGGAGTGTACAATTAATGCAATGGTGAAAAGCACCATATTCCGAGAAGACCAGTTAAGAGAAATCTTGGCATTCTTAGAAGGAACCGAAGAATCAATGGAACTCTGATTGCAATCATAGAATCACGCAGAGAGGTAAAGGCAATGCAGGAAATTTACAGTAACACCACCTTTAACGTCAACCACCTCATCAGCAAGATTGAGACGGGCGAACTCGGCCTGCCGGAGTTGCAGCGTCCATTTGTCTGGAAAGATACAAAGGTACGTGATCTGCTGGATTCAATGATGAAGGGCTATCCCGTCGGCTATCTGATGCTCTGGAAATGCCCAGATTCTGACAGCAATCGTGTTATCGGAACTGGTACGCACAACTATGATTCACCACGGGAAGTCATCATTGACGGGCAGCAGAGACTTACCTCTTTGTATGCTGTAATGAGAGGCGGAAAAGTCCTTAACTCGAAGTATGAGGAGAGGACAATAGTGATCTCCTACTGCCCACTCAAGAATAAATTCGAAGTGGGAACCCCGGCAACCAGACGCGATCCAGAATGGATCTATGATATAACGGAGCTATATACTGCCAGTAGTTCCAGGAGATTTACCAACAGTTTTATAGCTACCCTCCAAGCAGCTCGGGAGTCACGAGGGGAAACCTTGACCGAGGAAGAGCAGGATCTGATTGCAGATCGTATATCCGCAGTTGAAAATCTTACAAAGTTTACCATGCCCGTGTTTGATATTGATGCGAATGCCGATGAGGAGGCAGTAGCGGATATTTTCGTGCGCGTCAATTCTGATGGTGTAGTGCTGAAACAGAATGATTTTATTTTGACGTTGCTTTCCTTGTATTGGGAAGAGGGCAGAAGGGCAATCGAAACGTTCAGTATGGAGTCCGTCCAAGTACCCAAGATGGGAACGGTCACTTCTTATAATCATATAACACAGGTATTTGCTCAGGATCTGGTGCGCGTCGTCATGGCCTACGGTTTTGACAGAGCCAGGCTGAAATATGGTTATAAACTGCTTCGCGGTGCTGACTTCGACAAAAAAGGCGCCATGGACACCAGCCTGCGTGATCAGCGCTTTAATGTGCTCAAGAGCAGGTTACCTGATGTGCTCAACGTCCATAGCTGGCATGAATACCTGAAAACAGTTATGAATGCTGGCTATCTGACGGACGATATCATTCTTTCGCATAACTCGATTTTTTACACTTATGCTATGTACCTTATTGCGAAACATCGATTTGGCGCAACATATAACGAAAATCTTCACATGACCTCTTTATGGTTTTTCTATGCATCTCTTGTTTCCTTGTATACTGGTTCTTTTGAATCAGACGTGGAGAGTCATTTGAATGCCATCAAAGATATGACTTGCCTGGCAGAGTACCGGAACTTTATTCTAAGCAGAGTAAATGAGCGTTTAACGAACGACTTCTTTGATATCACGCTCGTAGGCTCCGGCGGCTTGGCTGTGTCAGGGCGCGGTAACAATGCTTGGAATGCATATGTAGCCTCGCTGAATATCCTCAATGCCAGAATCCTGTTTTCCCGAAGTAATTTGCTGGTATCAAAACTCTTTGAGCCGGGAACAGATGGAAAGAGAAAGTCGCTGGAAAAACACCACCTGTTTCCGAAGGCATATCTGAAGGGTCAAGGATATACGGATGCGCGAATCAACCAAATGGCAAACTATGCTTTTATTGATTGGAAGGATAATGCGGATATTCTGGATGACGCACCATCGGTATACTACCCGGTTGTTTGTGAGGGCAGGACGGAAGAAGAAATATTGCGCATGGAAGAAGAAAATGCTCTGCCCCATGGCTGGGAGCAGATGAATTATGAGGATTTCCTTGTTGCGAGAAGAAAACTTATGGCGACAAAAATAAAGCGGGCTTTTGAAGTTCTTCGCAACAATGTGCGATCTTGTCCCTGAGATGAATAGTCCATGCGACAATACTTATGTGAATGCCTGAAATGCCACAATCAGCAGTCGTATTTCTTTGATGAGCCATTCCCTACGGCAGGTGATACTTTCGAACAGGTCTGCAAAAACTGCGATGAGGCAACAACTCACACTCTGGTTCTCACCAGAAAGGCAAAAGCGGAGGTTCATGCAGCACAGGAAGAACAGGCATTAAAACAAAGTATCATAACACGTTGCCAGCAATATGGATTTCAATGCAGATTTCTGTATGAATCTGTGATTATTACAACCCCAATATCCAGCTGGCAGTTTGGCTACCACGAAAGCAGAAAGACACTGAGGAATGAAAGCACTGTTTAAACTTTGAAACCGGCGACTATGCAAAGACGCATGAACAATTCCGGGAAAGAAAAATGACCTGTCTTGAGGTTATTGACTACATTGCAGAGCACGATAAATGGCGGCAGGAACAACAAAAGGCGATGCCGTAGAAAGATGCGGCGTCGCCTTCCGTGAATTTCGTTCATTGTTTCTGATAAAACGCGCACTCATATCCATCCGCCCGCAGCTCAATCCCCGGCAGCCAGGGCGGGGTTCGGCCCATCTGCTCACAGACAGCTTCCAGTGAAACACTGGGATCACATTCGATGATCAGCTCATCGTGGACGTGCCCGCAGATGAAGCAGTGAGATAACGTGCGCATGGCATAAGCCAGAATATCCCGGCTGACGGCCTGCACGATATTCTCCACGAACTTCGGACCATAGGATTCGATGCGGCTCCATTTTTTCTGGGCGTCGATGCCCATATAGGTGACGGACTCGCCGCCGAATTTGTTTGTGCCGATGCGTGGCTTGACATAGGCAAGCCGCCTGCCGGAGGGCAGCGTGATGAACAGCATGCCGCTGCGGTACACAAAGCCAATGCTGCCGATGGTGGTTGGCGTCTTATCATGGATTGCCGTTTTCACTGCTTCATCTATCTTCCACCAGAAGCCCACGATGTTGGGATTGGACTCCCGCCACATGTTGACCAGCGGCTGGAGCTCTTCTTCCGTCAATCCCATCTCCAGCGCGCCCATGGCTTTCAGCGCGCCAACTGAGCCCCCGTAACCAAGGGCGAGTTCGGCGATCTTCCCCTTCTGGCGCAGGTGCGCGTTCTGGCCGTGTTTTTCCACCGGAACCTTGAACATCTGGCTGGCGCTGGCGCAGTAGATGTCCCCGCCGTTGTGAAACACTTCCGCCCGCCATTTCTCCCCCGCGAGATGGGACAAGACTCTGGCCTCAATGGCAGAAAAGTCGCTGACGATAAACTTATATCCGGGGCGCGGGATAAACGCGGTGCGGATCAGTTCGGACAGCACTCCGGGGACGGAATCATACAGCACATTCAGCATTTCATAATCGCCGCCTTTCACCAGTTCCCGCGCCTGCTCCAGATCCTCCATATGGTTCTGGGGCAGGTTTTGTAATTGGATAAGTCTGCCGGCCCAGCGCCCGCTGCGGTTCGCGCCATAGAACTGGAACATGCCGTGGCAGCGGTCATCAGCGCAGACGGCGTTGCGCATCGCCTCATATTTTCGGACACTGCTCTTGGCCAGCTGCAGCCGGAGCGCCAGCACCTCCGCCAGGTTGTCAGGCGCGGTTTTCATCATGGCGGCCACATCCTTTTTGCCGAGGCTGTCTACCTCCATACCGTTCTCATTCAGATATTCCTTCATCTGCAGGACCGAGTTGGGATTTTCCAGCCCGGTCTTTTTTTGCATCCTGGCGGTCAGATCGGCCCTGGAAAGCTCATCAATGCGCAGCGCCTGCTCCACCATCCGCCGGTCAATCATAATGCCGCGGTCGTTGATCTCCTGATCCAGATGATACTGCTCCCACACTTCATCCGGCACCGGGTAGTTACGCAGACGCTCCTGGATCTGCATTTCCACCTGCACATCACGCTCGTTGTACTTTTTAAACAGCGCCCATTTATCCGGGGCATGCTTCGGCAGGTTCCATGTGCGGCCTTCCGTCCGACTGGGTGTGCAGAAATAGCGGATCAGATCCCTGCCTTCCTTCAGCTTCTGCTCCTCAAATCCCAGCACCGCGCCGACCTTTTCCAGCCCGATAGGCAGGCCATTGTACGCCGCCCATACCAGCGTGCATTTCCAGGAACGCGGATCAAGGTAATTCTGGACAGGATCACCCTCAATGCTGTATGTGGAAAAATACCGGGGATAATGCCGGCGCAGCCAGATGGACAGGCAAACCCGTTCAAAACTGGCGTTGTAGGCCCACTTCGTGACGGTTTCATCGGACAGAGCGACAAGGATGCTATCAGGTATGGTGTCTCCACTGGCGAGGTCATATACGGTGATGGGACCGCCATCCACGGATACGCCGAACAGCAGTATATCGAAATCGGGAGACTCAGCGTATTTGTATACGCCGCATTTCCCTATATCCACGCTGCTCCGCGTCTCAAGATCAATACTGAGTGTTTTCATGGCTTCCTCCGAAAAAGGCGGCAGGGTGTGACCTCTGCCGCCTTCGTTTATTCAGTCGTTTTTTCAGCCTGCGCGGCTTTCTTTTCCCTGCGCTCTCTGCGCTTCTTTTTGATCGATTCGATCAGGTTAAATGTAAGTTCAGCCAGGGTGTTGATGAAGAAGGTCAGGACCGTCACAGCAAAGCCCATCACGATGATCAGATCAGCCACCTGGCTCAGGGTTATTGTCTCTTCCATACTCATTCACCTCGTATTCCACTGTTGTCCGGGGCGGCGGACGTTTTATCCGCCGCCCCATTGGGATCAGGACAGGAAATCCTCGTCATCGTCGTCGTCCAGGCCGGCGAAGTCATCCTCCGCGCGGCTGTGGCCGCCGAGAGGCATGCCGTCCGCCAGTTTCTGGATGTTGTTCAGGCCGCAGGCGATGCCGCGGTTGCCGTTGGAGTTGAAGGCGTAGAAGTTGATGCTGGCGCGGCCAATGATGCCGGAGTACAGCTCGGACGTATCCAGAATGGGCTGACGGTCCGCATCCACCACACCAGGCTTGGTGCTGCTGTTGGCGTTGATGAACCAGGCGCCCGCGTAGGCCTCATCGCCCTTGCGGTCCTTATCGCCATCACGCAGCGGAGTCTTGATATCCTCCAGCGCGGGCACGAACTTGCTGCTGCCCTTCAGCTTGCTCTGGCCCTCCTCATAGGCGGCCTGGATGGCGGCGCGAATCTTCGCGACCGTCACGGTGTCGCTCTTCGGGATGATCAGACTGACGGAGTACTTCGGGGTGCCGCCGCCCAGGGGAACCTTGGGCTCGTTGACGTTCAGGTAGCTCATGACGGTGTGATTGCCGGTGATAACCTTGGTGGGATTCGTGGTCTTACTCATGATTGTTTTCCTCCTCAAAATCTGTGGTCGCAGTGTTGTACTCCGGACGTGTGTCTGAGATTGGAGCCAACACAGGTTTGCCCTGGGGCTTGATCACAAGCCCGTTCAGAAGCTCTTCAAAACGCTTTTTACCTAACTGCTTCTGCATTGCGGTGATGGTCAGCAGTTTTTTCTCATACGGGTCATATCCGGCATTCGATACGACCTTTGCCACGGCGACCTCGTCGCTGTACCTGCGGTTGCTCCGACCCTCCACCAGCTTGTAGCCCGGGTAGCGGACGCCGGCGAGCGCCTGCTTCAGCGCGTACTCTTTCACATCCTCCGCCCAGGAGACCAGACTGTCGATCCTTGGCAGGATGGCCGCGATCTCGTCCGCGTCCAGAGTCGGCGCGTCAGCGAATTCGTACTGTGCCAGCTCCATGGCATACTCGGCGCGTTTCCGGCAGGTGGCCTTTGCCTTGCAGAACTGGCAGTGATCGCCAACGGCAAATTCGCCTTCACCCTCGTAAGCCAGCTTCGCCGTAGGAGCCAGTATCTCGTCCGCCCATTTCAGCAGCTCTTCCTTCGTCAGTTCCCAAGTATCCACATTATCGCGGCGGGGCTGATAGATGGAAAGGCGGATGCGCTGGATGTCGTACAGGTCTCCGAAGGTGTCCAGCGCGCCGAGGGCGTAGCACTTCAGCTGGCTGTTGCCTGTGCCATCTTCACCGGATGCGGTGACCAGTACGCCCAGGCCAAACTTGAAGTCAATGATGTGCAGCAGATCGTCCGCCACGATGACGCAGTCCCCGGTGCCAAACCCATGCTCGACCCATTTGGAGAAATCCAGCGTCTGCTCCACACAGATCAGCGGGTCGTTACACAGCTTCTTCGCTTCCTCGATCTGCTCCATCACGAAGTCGCGGTAGCCCTCGGCGGCTTCCTGCATCTCCGCGTTATACCATGTCAGGTCCTCGGTGGGGTCACGGCACGGTCGGTGCAGCGCCTTCTCCAGAAGATACTGGCACAGCTCGTGGGCATCGGTGCCCTGCTGGGCGTAGGGGCTGCCCCTGTCTTCCTCCTGCGCGCACAGTTTCGCGCTGGGCGGGCATTTCAGCCACCGTTCGCTGGCCGAGGCGGAGAGGAATGCGTGCTTAGGCACTGCCGATCACCTCCGCCTCCGTCACCAGCGCGGCGAACACCTCCGGATCGGATACATCAGACAGCTGCTTTACGCCGTGCGCGGTGAGCAGCGCCTTGACCTCCGCCCGATAGCCCGTCCTGGACTTCTCCGCCAGAATCGCCCGGACTTCCTCGTAGGTGTAGACCTTCGCGGGAGTGTCCGCCTTTACCGGTTCAGGTTCGGGCGCGGGTTCATCCAGCTTTTTTGCCTGGGCCTCGGCGCCTTCCAGCGCAGCCGCGATGTCGGCGGCGTCCTGGGACAGCTTCCTCAGTCCTTCGATGAGAATCGACTTGTCTCGCTTCGTCATGAGATTTGCCTCCTTTCTGTCGTTCTCACCTTCCTACGCCCAAAAGTCAGTCGCTTTTACAGTTGAATTACAGATTTTTTTCGCACATCGCTGTCAGACTGCGATCCTTATAAGAGGAAGTGATTCGAGTTTTTTATTTTTCACTGTAAAAGCAGGCTGGTTTTGGGCGTAGGAAAGCAGAACAACGAAAGGAGCTGCTTTCCCATGGGAAACAAAGATTCTCCGGACATCACAGCGATGTATGGCACGAATGGATACACGAAGGAGGACTGTACAGATGTACGCGATTGAAGAAGGAGCGCAAAGGATCAACGATGGAACGGTACTGACCTTCAGCCGGAAAGTCGTAGAGCACAACACCCTGCTGAAGGTGGAAGCCGGAACGACCGGATATTCGGGCGGCGATTCGCGCCTCGCAGGCGGACGCACCTATATCAGCATTACCTGCGATGCCGGGGACTTTCACTTTGGCCTGGCGAGAGATGAGAAAGACAGACCCGTTGGCATCAGAATCGCCTGCTGCGGAGACGCCGGACTGAACGCGATCATGAAGACGCTGGAGTTCGCCCACGAAGCCCTCAACGACCAGCGGTGTGATGTGGATGACTGAACGTGAAAAAAGGCAGGCCGGGATGTTCCGGTCTGCCTTGTGGAGGTTATATGAAGCTGATTATTTGTACCGCTGATGTGACGGGCGTTGAGAGCAACTGCCTGTACCCGCATCAGCTGGAGGTCACAGACGGCGCCGGTCTGATGGCGGCCATCGCCAGGGATCACGTCTGTGCTGTCTATAAGGGGAATTACCGCAGCAGTACCAACTTTGTCCGCTCCAACTGTGTGGTGATGGACGTCGATAATGATCATTCGGATGATCCTGCGGAATGGATCACCCCTGAAAGCCTGGAGGAAGAGTACGCGGACATCCGTTTCGCGATTACCTTCAGCCGCCATCATATGAAGCAGAAGGAGGGCAAAGGACCGAGACCGCGGATGCACGTGTATTTCGAGATTTCAGAATATACGGACGCGGAGAAATACGCCGCGCTCAAGCGCAATATCCGCGCGGTATATCCCTTTTATGATGACAATGCCCTGGACGCAGGCCGCTTCATTTACGGCAGCGTCTCCAAACAGGTTGTCTGGCATGACGGTCCGGATACTATCGAAAGCCTGGTGACATCTGATGAGATCGAAGTGGTGATCCCGGAGGGCAGCAGGAACCGCACCATGTTCCGGTGGGCAGTACGCTCCATGAAACGCTATGGGAATAATGATGATTCCAAAAAGCGGTTTTATCGGGAGGCGGAAAAGTGCAACCCACCGCTCTCTGACGCGGAGCTGGGCAAAATCTGGTGGAGCGCCGGGAAATACTATGAAAAAATCAGGAGTCAGCCAGATTATGTGAGCCCGGAGGAATACAACGGCGAGGCGCCGCCCAGATGGGAGGAGCCGATTCCCTTCGGCCGGTACACCATGGCGCCGTTCCCCATCGATGCGCTGCCTGAGGAGGTGGCGGCCTACGCATCTGCCGTCGCAGAGAGCACGCAGACCCCTGTGGACATGGCAGGCACCGTTGCGCTGTCCATGCTTTCAGTCTGTCTGCAGGGAAAATACTGCATTCGCGGCAAAAGCGACTGGACTGAGCCGCTGAATACCTATGCCCTGGCTATCGCCATGCCGTCCGAAAGAAAGTCGGCGGTTCTGCATCTGATGCTGAGACCGCTTAATGTCTATGAGACCCAGTACAATCAGCGCAATGCAGCCAGGGTAGAAAGCAGTAAAATGCGCCGGCGCATCCTGGAACGGAAGCAGAAGGCCATTGAGGATCAAATCTCCAAGGGCAAGGCGGAACAGGAAGAGGCGGACAAAATCGCGCAGGAGCTTGCAGACTTCGAAGAGGAACAGCCGCTTCAGCTTTATGTCGATGACATTACAACGGAAAAGCTGGTGTCGGTCATATCAACGAATCATGGCCGCGCCGCGCTGATTTCCAGCGAGGGCGGTATCTTCGATACCCTCGCTGGCATCTATACCAAGAACGTAAACATCGACGTCATGCTGAAAGGCTATTCGGGCGACCCGATCAGGGTGGACCGTATCGGCAGGGACAGCGAGAGCATCAACAATCCCGCGCTGACCATTCTGCTGATGGCGCAGCCCAACGTGGTATCCGCCGTGCTGGGAAATACCACCTTCCGCGGACGCGGCCTGACCGCACGCTTCCTGTACTGCATGCCCATATCTAATGTGGGCAGCCGCCGCTTTCAGAGCGATCCCGTGACGGACGCGGTCTATCAGCGTTATGAGCAGAAGATGATCAATCTGCTGGAGGATGAGTATCCGGCGACGCCGGAGGTGATCACACTGTCAGCCGAAGCGGAAAGACTGCTGGTCGCCTTTGCGGAAGAGCTGGAGCCGAAACTGGTGACAGATTATGCGGAAATGGCTGACTGGGCGGGCAAGCTGGTCGGCAATACCCTGCGCATCGCGGGTCTGCTTTGTCGGGCTGATGTTTATCGCAGCCATGACTTCCTGGATGAGCCGGAAGGCCTGACTGTGGATGCCGATACGATGACGAACGCGATCCGCCTGGGGCGCTACTTTCTGAACCACGCTCAGGCCGCATACGATATGCTGCCGGAGGACGGCATGTATAAGCAGGCCGCCCGTATCCTTGAGATGATCGCGGAGAAAAAGCTGTCAGAGTTTGACCGCAGGCTCGCCATGCGTTACTGCAGGACGTTCAAGACCGTGGCGGAGATCCAGCCGGTTCTGGATTTTCTGGACGATTACGGGTATATCGCGCAGATCCAGGGAAAAACGCCGGTAACGGGCAGGCCGCCGCTGCCGAAATACGCGGTCAATCCACGCATCCATGAAGGGTTTTGTCCTTTTGTCACACGCCTGTCACGCGGAGAGAATTCAAAAGTGTGACACGCGACACCGCATAAATAAAGGCTTTCCGGGTTTTGTCCCTTTTGTCTGAACCCTATAGATAACCAAAATTAATAATTTATTTATTATCTGAAATCCGTATATGAGCTTTCAGTTTTACGGACTGAGGGACAAATGTGACAAAAGGACAAAAGCCTGAAAAGCCCTGAAAACAGGGAGGTTTCTATGTCACAGATTTTGATCAGCGGCGCGGACAATCTGGACAAAAGGTATCTGGCCAGATGTCTGAAGGCTCTGAAGGAATGGGGAGCGCCATTGGAACGCTGGTACTGCCTTGAGGTTATCGATGTTCGGGAGGACGATCCCGAAGCGCCGCTCTGGACATGCGAGCTCTGCGGCTGCGACCGGGTAAGGTTTGTCCATGTGATGGATAATCCGCTGTATTTCGAGCCTGTGCGTGTCGGCTGTATCTGCGCCGGCATCATGGAGGGCAATATCCTCGCCGCTGAAGAGCGTGAACGCCAGATGCGGAATCGGGCGAAACGCCGTCGCAATTTCGTGAAGAAACAGTGGAAGCGGAGCTGGCGCGGCAGCTGGTCCAGGACCTATAGGAGAAAGCTACTGACCATCATGAAGCGAGACGACGGTTCTTATTTCGTCATTGTGGGCGGCAGGCAGACACGGACATACCGGGATAAGCCGATTAGGGATTTCTATTCCGCCGTATACGCTGCTTTTGATCTGGCCGATCCCAAGGTGAAAGCCAGATGAGAGAAAAACAGACTGAGCAGCGCCTTGTTAAGGCTGTAAAGGCTGCGGGCGGAATTTGTCCCAAACTGGTCTCTCCGGGAACCGACGGTATGCCGGACAGGATGGTCCTTCTACCCGGTGGCCGTATCGGCTTTGTGGAGGTAAAAACGCCGGGTCAAAAGCCGAGGCCTTTACAGGTCAGGCGGCACGAGCAGTTGCGGATGTTGGGCTTTAAAGTGTATGTGCTGGATGACGTGAACGATATTCCCGGTATTATCCGGGAAATTGAAGGAGATGATGAGCATGATAATCGCGCTGCCGAACGGGAAAACTGAGGTCATATTCGATGAGCGGGATTTTCTGAACCTGCTGGAAGAGCATATGGGCTATGATGCGCGCAGATGGCTGGAGGAATACATGGAGCCCGGCAGCGACGACGCTGATTACATCGCGTATCTGGAAAAAGAGCTGGAGGCGCAGAAAAAACGCCGCTTGGACGCAATGAAAGCGCTGCGCAAACAATCTGAAGCCATCGCGGAGCTGATTCAGGAAAAGGAAATCGATCGCGTGAGGCTTTCACACGCCGCCGGCGCGATCAGCCTGATCACCTGGAGGGAAATCAATGTCAGCTGATGGCTGGAACAATCTGGCGAACGCTATCATCCTGCAAGGCTGTGAAGGATTTCAAGCCCGCGTTCAGGCGGCTGCGGAAGCATCCAAACGACAAGATGGCGCAGAATCAGGTACGGGAGCTGACAAAATTCTTCTGTTCGGACTGGTTCGGTGTGCTGACCGGCCTGGACGGTCCGGCGCTGCTGAATCGGATCATGCGGGAGATCGATGAGAAAGGGAAACCATGAAAAGAACCGATTTACACGAATATCAGAATTACTGCGTGGATTTTCTGAAAACCCACGCGCAGGCGATGCTGATCCTGGAGATGGGTTTGGGCAAGAGCGTGATATCCCTGACAGCCATCGCGGACCTGATGTTTGACAGCTTCGATGTTAGCAAGACGCTGGTCATCGCGCCTCTGCGGGTCGCTCGTCAGGTATGGCCCGAGGAGCGCGACACATGGGAGCAGGTATCTATCCTGAAAATGTCCGTCATGGTCGGCAGCGCAAAGCAGCGTGAGGCTGCGTACAACACGGCGGCCGATGTATACGTCATCAACAGGGAAAACGTCAGATGGCTGACTGATTATCTGGAGAAGCGCCGCATCTCCTGGCCGTTTGACATGGTGGTGATCGATGAGCTGTCATCCTTCAAAAACCATCAGAGCCAGCGGTGGAAAGCCCTGAAAAAAGTGCGGCCCTTTATTCGACGTATCGTCGGTCTGACCGGCACGCCGGCGGGCAATGGCCTGACGGACCTTTGGGCGGAGACCTGCCTGATCGACAACGGGCAGCGTTTGGGGCGCTTTATCGGAAGATACCGCGAGGCTTACTTCAAGGCTCAGGGCATGAACCCCTATACCGGCGTTGTTTTCAACTACGTCCCCCTGCCCGGTGCGGAGGAAGCAATTTACAGCCGCATTGCCGATATCTCTGTTTCTATGAAGGCGCTGGATTACCTGAACATGCCCGATCAGATGATGGTAAAGCACTATGTCGATATGGACGAGCGGGAAACGGCGCTGTATGAGGGCATGAAGAAAGAACTGCTGGTGCGGCTGGACGGCGATACCATTGACGCCGCCAACGCCGCCGTCCTCTCTGGCAAGCTCATGCAGATGGCCAACGGCGCGATCTACAACGATGAGCGTGAGGCCCGCGTCATTCATCATCGCAAGTTGGAAATGCTGGGAGACCTGATCGAGCAGGCCAACGGGCAGAACGTGCTGGTGGCTTACTGGTTCCAGCATGATCATGAGCGTATCCGGGATTATCTGACCGGGCTGGGCTACGCGCCGAGGGATCTGAAGGATGATGCTGATATTGCCGACTGGAACGCGGGCAAAGTCCAGGTGGCGCTGATCTCCCCGGCCAGCGCAGGCCACGGGCTGAATATCCAGAAGGGCGGACATATCCTGATCTGGTTTTCGCTGATCTGGAGTCTGGAAATGTACCAGCAGACCAATGCCAGACTGTGGCGACAGGGGCAGAAGGAGGTGGTGACGATTCATCATATCCTGACCCGCAATACCGTGGATGAGGATGCACTGAAAGCCCTGGAAGCCAAGGACACCACGCAACAGAATCTTATCGCGGCGGTGAAGGCAAACCTGACAATCTGAGTCAATCTCAATGGCAATCCGAGAAACAACAATTCATTTTTCGGAGGGATATGCCATGAGCGTAATGTGGAAGTATCTGGACAAGCGGTCCGCGGCAATTGCAGCAATCAAGGACTACGAATCAATGCAGTTCATCATCGACAGCACCGGCGCGGAGGTGCGGGACGCCTACGACTATATGTCAGGTGTTGGCGGCATGCGGTTGGACGGCATGCCCCACGCGCACAATCCCTATGCCGGCGAGGAGCGCATCATCAACGGCATTGAGGAGATCGATATTCTGAAAGAGCGCTACCGGCAGGCAGTGGAATACATGGACTGGTTTAAGCCTGCCTGGGAACAGTTGTCCGAGGAGGAACGGTACTGTCTGGAAGCTTTCTACGGTGACGGCAATACCTACGGCAGCAGCGCTGCGGCATCCATCGCCGAGTATTTCAGCATCGAGCAGTCCTCCGCCTACAAGCGGAAGAATCGTGCACTGGATCATCTGACGGTGCTGCTGTTCGGAAAACTGTAATGTCCAAAACAGGATAAGATTTTCCTTGCGATATGTGCTATCCTTATACCGTGGAAAACCGCGAGGGACACAGGCGCGGGTAAGCGCAGGTGTCCAAAATCAGCGAAGATTTCCATGGCGGAATGTGATAAGCTTATATCGTGAAAGACGGCCCCAAGGGAGCAAATCCCCTGGGGCCTTTCCCATGTATGGAGGTGACGCGCAATGCCCTACAGAAAGGTCGGCGCGCTGGAGGCCTGCTGGTATATGATCCGCTACAAGCTGAAGGAGACATTCATGCCGAGAATACCCGATCACCCCTGCAGTCATCCCGGCTGTCCCCGGCTGGTGCCGAGGGGTCGCAAGTACTGCAATGAACACGCCGGGCTGCATCCCGAGGAGGTGCGGTCAGCTTTTAGCCGTGGCTACGACCGGAAGTGGCAGAGGGTATCAAAGGCTTTCCTTCGCAGCCATCCGCTGTGCGCTGAATGTCAGCGCAACGGTCGGTATGTCGCTGCAACAGTGGTTGATCACATCGTTCCCCATCGCGGAGATCAGAAGCTGTTCTGGGACGAGAGCAACTGGCAGCCGCTGTGCAAGCGGTGCCATGATCAGAAAACCGGCCGTGAGGACAGCAATCCCACATATCACTACTGACGGCAGGCCCCCAGGGGGCGGTCAAATCTCCAAAAATTCTTTCCCTGCTGACCGCGGCCCCCTGACGTGTGAGAAAAAGGCGAAACCAAAAGGGTAATTAACCCGGGCAGAAAGCGAGGATGAAAGCGTGCCAACCAAAAGCAACAACATCGGCGGGCGCGGTGGCGCCAGACCCGGCGCTGGGCGTAAGAAAACCGCCCTGAAAGATAAAGTGGCCGCCGGCAATCCGGGTGGCAGGGGTCTGGCAGTGCTCGACATTCCCGAGATGGAGGGTGTGGAAATGCCGAAGCCGCACGAGTTCCTGTCATCGGAACAGCGAGACGGCAATCCCCTGCAGGCGAAGGAAATCTACACCGAAACATGGGAATGGCTGCAGAAAATCAGCTGCGCGGCCAAGGTCGCGCCGGCGCTCATTGAGCGCTACGCCATGAGCTGCGCCCGCTGGATACAGTGCGAGGAGACCACCAGCAAGCTGGGCTTTCTTTCTAAGCATCCCACGACAGGCAGCCCGATCCCGTCACCGTTTGTCAATATCGGCATCCAGTACATGAACCAGGCCACGCGCCAGTGGAACGAGATATTCCAGATTGTGAAAGAAAACTGCTCCACCGATTACAATAATAGACCTTCTCCCCAGGATGACCTGATGGAGCGCCTGCTCCGCGCCAGGGGAAACTGAATCAGGAGGAAATGACCATGATCGAAAAAGTGAACCCTAGCCACCCAGACAAAATCGCGGACCGCATCGCCGGCGCGCTGGTGGACTACGCCTATTCCGTCCAGTCCAATCCCCGCATCGCGGTGGAAGCGCTGGTCGGGCATCGCATATGCCACATCATTGCTGAAACTTCCGTACATATCCCCGCCACCTTCGTGCAGGACACGGTGACCCGCATCGCCGGCGAGGGTGTGGTGATGGACTACTGTGAAGTTCAACAGGATGCTCACCTTGCCGCCAACCAGGCGGAGGGTGTGCGCTGCGGCGACAACGGCATCTTCAAGGGTGTGCCGCTGACGGAGGAGCAGCTCAATCTCTCCGTCATCGCCCGGCATATCTATGAGGAACACCCGCATGACGGAAAATACATTCTGGACGGCGACCGCCTGATCATATGCCAGAGCAACGCCTCCACCGCTGATCTGAAAGCCGAGTTCCCCGGCGCGGAGATCAATCCCCTGGGCGACTGGACGGGCGGCACGGAGGTGGATACCGGCGCGACCAACCGCAAGCTTGGCAGCGACATGGCGGACAGTGTGACGGGCGGCGGCCTGCACGGCAAGGACCTGTCCAAGGCGGATGTGTCCGTCAATATCCACGCTTTCCTGAAAGCCCAGACCACGAAGGAGTCGGTAACGCTCTGCTGTGCTATCGGGGACGATACCGTGGACGGCCTGCCGTATGCGGAGATCGTGGAGGAAGCGCGGCAGTATATCGTGGCTCTCGGCGGGTTTGAGAAGTTCGCCGAGTGGGGCCTGTTCTGAGGTGAGCGCCATGGATAAAATCACAACCAGCGAAATGACCCAGATCCCCATCGGGAAACTGGTACCCTATATCAACAACGCCCGCACCCACAGCCCGGAGCAGATCAAAAAGCTCCGGGCTTCTTTGCGGGAATTTGGCTTCGTCAATCCCATCCTCATCGACAGGAATTACAACGTCATCGCCGGCCACGGTCGGCTGGCTGCAGCCCGGGAAGAGGGCTACACCGAAGTCCCCTGCGTGTATGTGGATCACCTGACCGAGGCGCAGAAGAAAGCGTACATTCTCGCTGACAACCGCATGGCCATGGACGCGGGCTGGGATGAGGAACTGCTGAAGGTGGAACTGGAATCCCTGCAGGAGATGGCATACGACCTGTCCTTCACCGGCTTTGACGAGAAAGAACTGGCCGACCTGATGGGCGAACCGGAAGAGAAAACACAGGATGACGATTTCGACCTGTCTGCCGCGCTGGAAAAGGCATCCTTTGTGAAACCCGGCGACCTGTGGACGGTGGGCCGGCACCGGCTGCTGTGCGGCGACGCCACCAAGGCAGAGGACGTGCAGCGGCTCATGGGCGGCAAGCGCGCCAACCTGATTGTGACGGATCCTCCATATGGAGTGTCCTTCAAAAGTTCCTCCGGCCTGACCATCCGGAACGACAGCATCAAGGATGAAGAGTTCTATGCCTTCCTGCTGGCGGCGCTGAAGAATATGGCGGACGCGTTGGAAAAGGGCGGCGCTGCCTATGTGTTTCACGCAGATACAGAAGGGCTGAATTTCCGGCGCGCCTTTGTAGACGCGGGGTTCCATCTGGCAGGGTGCTGCATATGGGTCAAGGACAGCCTGGTGCTGGGCCGCTCGGATTACCAGTGGCAGCACGAGCCTGTGCTGTACGGTTTTCTCCAGAACGGCAAGCATCCCTGGTACTCGGACCGCAAGCAGACCACCATCTGGAATTTCGCCAAACCCAAGCGGAACGAAAATCATCCCACCAGCAAGCCGCTGGATCTGCTGGCGTACCCTATCGGTAACAGCAGCCAGGAAAACAGTATCGTTTTAGACCTTTTCGGTGGCAGCGGCTCCGCCATGATGGCCTGTGAACAGACGAACCGAGTCTGCTTCATGTCCGAGCTTGATCCGAAATACGCCTCCGTCATCCTTCGCCGCTATGTGGAGGATTTCGGCAATGCCGATCAGGTGTATGTGGAGCGGGACGGCAAAAAGCTGATGTACGCCGACCTAGTCAAAGAGGTGGAGACGGCATGAGTGAAAATCGCACATTAACCCTCGGCAGTCTGTTCGATGGCTCCGGGGGCTTTCCTTTGGGCGGCCTGCTGGCGGGTGTTCAGCCCGTGTGGGCATCGGAAATTGAGCCCTTCGCCATTCGCGTCACCACCAAGCGCCTGCCGGGCATGAAGCATTACGGCGACGTCTCCCGCCTGAACGGCGCGAAATTGCCGCTTGTCGATATCATCACTTTTGGCAGTCCCTGCCAGGATATGTCCATCGCCGGCAAACGCGCGGGGCTGGATGGCTCCCGCTCCGGTCTGTTCCATGAAGCCATCCGTATCATCAAAGAAATGAGGTCCGCTACGGATGGAAAATATCCGAGATACATCGTGTGGGAAAACGTCCCCGGCGCGTTCAGCAGCAACGGCGGCGCGGACTTCCGCTCCGTACTCGAAGAAATCTGCCGGGTCAAAGACGATCAAGCTGATGTCCCTCAGCCTGGCAGGTGGGAGCACGCGGGACAGATCATGGGAAAAGATTTCTCAGTCGCATGGAGGGTATTTGACGCTCAGTACTGGGGAGTGCCCCAGAGACGCAAACGCATCTACCTTGTCGCTGATTTTGCTGGCCAGGGTGCATCCAAAGTATTATTTGAGTCCGACGGCCTGTCTGGGTATTCTGCGGAGGGCGTCCGAGCGTGGCAAAGCGCTGCCCGATGTGCTGAAGACGGCGCTGGAGCGACAGGCCGCAGCCTGAAATGGTGCGTCAACCCCCAGGGCTGCAGCGGCATTACCGTGACGGAAGACCAGACCGGAACGCTGGTCGCGCAGGATCACGGTCACCATCCCGCCGTGGCGCAGAGCGCAGGCTTTTGCACGGAGCATTCGGCAAAGGCACGGTCCATCGGCTATGAGGAAGAACGGGCTCCCACGCTCCGGGCAGGCGTTGTCCCCGCCGCCATGGCGCTGGAGAGCAATCCCACGGACGCGAGGCTGAAAATATCCAAAGACGGGATCGTGCAGACGCTGACCGGCCGGATGGGCACTGGCGGGAACAACACGCTCCTAGTGGCTGATCCGGAGCCGATAACGCTGAAATTACGCTGCGGCAAAGAAGGCGGAGGCAAGGGGGCGCTGGTACAGAAAGATATGTCCGCCACGCTTGCCACCAACAACGACCAGACACTGTTCCAGCCCGTGGGTTTTGACCGCTATAACGGCGACCTGACCGGGAATGTCAGCCAGACGCTGAACGCCTGCGCCGGGAGCAGCGGCAACAACCAGCCCATGGTGTTCGAGCCGGAATACAAGGCCTACGGCATCTGCTCCAAATCCTCCCACGCCATGCTGTCCGACAATCCCAACAGCGGGTTCTATGAAGCCGAAACCAGCCGGACGCTGGATCAGAGCGGCGGCAACGCGGTCACTTCCAACCAGGGCGGCATCTGTGTTGTGGCTCCCGACCCCGCCTATGCCCTGCAGGGCAGCATGATCGGACGTCAGGAGAAGAACGGGCCGCAGGGTGACGGCGTGAATGAGGACGTCTCTTTCACTCTCAATACCGCCGACAAGCACGCTGTTGCACAGCCCACCTACAGCTCAACGGTCGGCAGCTTCATGTCTTCCAGTGAGGAAACGGCGCAGACGCTCATGGCGCGAGACTATAAGGATCCCCAGATTGTGAACGCGTCGCAGCCGGGCGAGCCCATGTATATAGTACGGCGGCTGACTCCCGTGGAATGCGCCCGGCTCCAGGGCTTTCCCGACTGGTGGTGCATGGGGCTCGAAACACCTGATCCCACAGAGGAGGATATCGCTTTCTGGACGGAGGTATTCGAGACGCACCGCAGGCTCACAAATCCCAAGGGCAAGCCGAAGCCCCGGAACCAGATCATCAAATGGCTGCAGCATCCGTATACCGATTCCGCAGAGTACAAGCTCTGGGGCAACGGGATCTGCCTCAATAACGGGTAGTTCGTGCTGGCAGGCATCGTGTGGGCGGACGGTCTGAACAACTGATCTGTGCATACCACCGAAACACACTTTGTTCGCCGAAATGTATCAATTCAGGCGTGGACTTTCAGGCTGAAAAGAGCGATATATGGTCATGCCGAAAGGCAAACAACAGCAAGGAGGCATGAGCCATGAAGATTCACTACAACGTCACCGGAGCGGACAGAAAAGCCCTGGTGAAGGTCATCGCGGATACCGCCGGTGCCAGAGCGGTATACAAGGGAATGCCCAGCGCCGCCTACGAAATCGACTACTACACCGTTACGAAGGACGGCACGCTGGAGTTCAGTGACCGCTCCGACAGCGAAGAGGTCGAGGCGGTGCTGGAAGCGCTGGCGGCCGCCGGTTTCGACGGCGTCGGCGAGACAGAGAAACAGACCGAGGGAACCAACGAAACCCCTGAAATGCCCACAGCGGCGGACACGGAGCCGCAGGAGAGCGAAGAACAGGAACCCGTCCAGCTGACAGTCAGCCTGCCGCTGGCAAGGCACACAGGCATGAGCCTACGCAACCTGATCAACCTGCTCTACACCAGAGCGCCGCTGCTGAACAAGGCGCTGGGCACGGCCTTCCGGGTGGACGAACGGTTGGTGAATGTCCTGCGGGACGACGCCAACGTCCTCACCATGGAGCGGTTCTTTGAAACGGTCACGAACGTTGAAAACGCCATCGGCAAGGCGGTGGACGGGCTGATATTTGCAGCGGACAGGCTGACCTTCAGCACGCTGCCGGAAACGAGTGACACCGCCACCCTGCGATGCTTCGCCACCCTTTGCGCCATGATGAACAAGCAGGCCATCACCCAGCAGCGCATCCAGGCGAAGGAAATCACCGCCGAGAACGAAAAGTACGCCATGCGCATCTGGCTCCTGCGCCTTGACATGAACGGCTCGGAGTACAAAGAAGAGCGCCGCATCCTGATGGAGAACCTTTCCGGTCACGCCGCCTTCCGCACCGAGGAAGACAAAGTGCGCTGGCAGGCCAGGCAGAACGAAAAGCGCGACGCCCTGAGAGCGGCGAAACAGATGGAGGTGACGGACGATGCGGATGCCGAGTAAGGAAACCGTCGAAGCCCTGCGCAGGGCTTATCCCGTCGGATGCGCCGTGGAGCTGGAGCAGATGGACGATCCGCAAGCGCCGCCCATCGGAACGAACGGGAAAGTGGTGTATGTGGATGATATCGCTACCGTCCATGTGGCGTGGAGCACGGGCAGCAGCCTGGGCGTCGCCTACGGGCAGGACCGCTGCAGGAGGGTTGATCATGACTGAAAAAGTGCGGGATCAGATCCTCTCCATCCGCGACACGGGGCTGACGAACATGTTTGACATCCCCATGGTACAGCGGCTGGCCTATGACCGGGGCTATTACGAGCTGGTCATTTTTCTGGAGGAGCATCGGAAGGAATACGCGCGCTTCATCCTCACAGGCGAAGCGGATATGGAGGCGGACAATGGCTGAGATCAGAGTGCTGCTGGTAGAGCCGGGCGAAAAGCCCAGGCTGGTCACTATAGAGCATACCCTTGAGAACCTGCAGAAGCTGGTGGGCGGCTACATCCAGGCGGTGTATCCCTGGGATGATCCCGTCGGCCTGATCTGCGACGAGGATGGCATCGCCAACGGCAAGCCGCTGAACCGCGCCCTGCTGGATGAGGATGGCAACCCCTACGACATCATCAAGGGCGCGTTCTTCATCTGCGGCCTCGGCGAAGAGGACTTCTGCTCCATCAGCGATGAGCTGGCGGAGAAATACGCCGAGAGGTTTCGCTGGCCGGAGATGTTCATGCGCACGGTGGACGGGCATGTGCTTTGGGTGCGGCTTGCGCCGGGAGAAACGCCCCACATCATCGCGTGATTTTGTCCGGGTTATCAGAAATGTATCAATTTATCGGCCTCACAGGCGTGGACTTATGCCCCGAAAGACGGTAATGTACGTACTGCCGAAGGGCAAACGACCACCGAAAAACAAGGAGGCAGAAAACCACCATGACACGCGCCGAATACAACGAATTCCGCTACATCCGCAGCTACGAAAGACAGTTTGACCTGGGCCCCGGAACCTGCCTGACCATCCGCACGGACGGGAGCGCGAGCTACAAGAAATCCCTGCACGACCTTTACACCGGCTGGGGTTTCCACCCCGCCAGCGTCCGGGTGGACAGCCGCATGTTCGATGAGAAGGAACGCATCATTTACATCTACGGGCTGACCTTCGACCTGCACGGCGAGGAACACCCCTGGACAGAGCTTTACACCGAGGAAGAGCGCGGCCGCTTCGAAGCGGCTCTGCGCTGAAGGGAGGCGCGAACATGACCATCGCTGAAATGAACATCGCCTGCGCCCTTAGGCACATCGAGACCCTGCGCCAGCACGGCGCGCAGGTGCTGGGGTCGAACGGTCGGCGCACAGAGCTGAACAGCTTCTTCTACGACACCGCAAAGGACGAATGCCTGCTGAAAGGCTACGAAGCCATCTGTTACGAACTCTTCCTGCCGGGCATCGAGAACAGGCTGATGATTGCCATCCACAGGGACGGCCGGGTCGACACCGGCAGCGAGAAGAACGTGATCATGTGCCTTGAACGCTGAAATACGGAGCTGAGAGAGGAAAAGGGCTGGGAAACCGGCCTCTTTCCTCTCTCCACTGCGAGGGAAAAGAGTTATCAGTTTTGTATCAATTTATCCGCCTCACAGGCGTGGACTTTCTCCCCGAAAGACGGTAATGTACGTACTGCAAGGAGCGGAAAGCCCTTGCGGGACAACGATTTTGGAGGGACAAGACCATGACAGACCTTGAGAAGAAAGCCCACGAGTACCGCCTGCCGATGACCGGTACGCCTGAGAACATCGCCTGCCGCTGGACCTGCTGAACTTCGGTGCCCGCTTCCTGGTGGCTGGCTACTATTACGCTTACAAAGAGCCCTGCTACTACGGCGCGGTGTACGAATACACCACGGAAGACCACACCTGCGAGGGCGAGGTCAGGCTGGCGGCGGTGAGCGACGAGCGCTTCGAGGACAACGGACACGCCCTTGCCTGGGCGATGGCGCAGTAAGGAGGGCAAGATCATGCTGAGCAAAGACAACGCGGTTTTCAACGAGATGTACCGCATTGGCCGCGATTGGGAAAAGGCCCGCGAGGAGCGCAGGGCGCGCAAGCAGGAGATCATTGACACCAAGGGCTGGGACAGCGAGGAGCTGAAAGCCTGGTACGCCGAGGACGAGGCGGCGAAGTTTCCCTTCAGCCAGGGAGGCAACAAGGCATACCGCGCCTGGGCGTCCAGCATCGGCCGTCAGGAGAACGAGGTGGAGATGGACGATTTCCTTTGGGAGCGCGAGATGCCGGATTTTGTGGACACCCTGCGCAGGGCCGGATTTGACACCTTCGTCTACACCAATCAGTCCACGGCGGTGATGGAGAACCTCCACCAGTTCGCTGCGCAGGGCTGCAGGATGCTGGGGCTTTGCACCATTACCCGGCAGGAAACCCGCTGGGGCGACGAAGCGCCCACCGAGGTCATGGGCATCCGATTCAGCCTTTCATGACGCAGAAAGTTATCAATTTATATCGCTCACAGGCGTGGACTTTTTGCCCACCTGACGGTAATATGCACATACCGAAAGGGACAAGGAAAGCAAGGAGGACACGAACATGAAGGCGCAGGTTGGCATGAAGGTCAGGGCTTACGAAGGAAGCTGCATCGGCATCCTGATCCAGAGCACCGAGTGGCAGGGCGAGATCATCAAGGTGAACAAAAAGAGCATCCGGGTGCGGTTTACTGAAAGCACCAGCAAGTTCGGCAAAAAGGTCACCAGCCACTGGGAAAACCTGAACACCGAGAAGACCTTCCGCTTTGTGAAGACCCTGAGCAACGGCCACGACTGGTACCGCAGCGAAGCGAACCTCTACGGCGGCATTGAGATTGGAGGCTGAGACCATGAAATTCCTGAGAGAAGACAATCAGGCTACCTACTGCGGCGAAGACCCCATCGATCGGAACGATCCGGAAGGCGCGAAAGACGCTGTGGAAATGACCCTGCCCACCGGTTTTTCCGAAAAGGCCTGAGCCTGCTGGGATTACTTCGACGGCACTGCGTTCCTGTATGAGTACAAGAGCCGCCTGGTGGTGACGGACGAGAGCCTTTACCTGACCGCCCACGGCGACGGTACGCATGAAGCGCCGCTTGGTTTCCCGCGCTGGGAGTGCGATTCCTGGGAAGAACTGGAGCGCATCCTGGAACAGACCTACGATGACCTTGCCGAGGACGGTATGATCTAATCGGCAGCGACAACCGCATATTGCCGGGAACAGCCCATGAGGGCTGTATCTCGTACTGAAAGACCGGGAAGGCCTTATTTTTATGCCCGGACGGAGGTGAGATTTTGAGAAAACTGAAGCGCTACAAGCCCACGGCCTTTAAGGCGAAGGACTCCCATTATGACAGGGACGCGGCTGATTTCGCCGTGATGTTTATCGAAAGTCTCTGCCACACCAAGGGCACCTGGGCTGGTAAACCCTTCGAGCTGATCGACTGGCAGGAGCAGATTATCCGTGATCTGTTTGGCATTCTGAAGCCCAACGGCTACCGGCAGTTCAACACGGCCTATATCGAGATACCGAAGAAACAAGGCAAGAGCGAGCTTGCCGCTGCCGTTGCGCTGCTGCTTCTGTGCGGGGATGGCGAGGAACGCGCCGAGGTATACGGCTGCGCCGCCGACCGCAATCAGGCGAAAATCGTGTTTGACGTGGCTGTTGACATGGTGCGGTTCTCCCCGGCGCTGTCCAAGCGGGTGAAGATCACGGAGTCACAGAAAAAGCTGACCTATGTCCCCACCAACAGCACCTACCAGGTGCTTTCGGCGGACGTAGCCAACAAACACGGCTTCAATACTCACGGCGTGATCTTTGACGAGCTGCACACCCAGCCCAACCGGAAACTGTACGACGTCATGCTACAGGGCTCCGGTGACGCCAGGATGCAGCCGCTGTACTTCCTGATCACCACCGCCGGGAACGACACGAACAGCATCTGCTATGAGGTGCACCAGAAGGCGCTGGACATCCAGGCTGGGCGAAAGGTCGACCCCACCTTCTATTCCGTCATTTACGGCGCGGATGAATCCGAGGACTGGACGGATCCCAAGGTCTGGAAGAAGGCCAACCCCTCCCTCGGCATCACGGTGGGCATCGACAAGGTAAAAGCCGCCTGCGAGTCCGCAAAGCAGAATCCCGGCGAGGAGAACGCCTTCCGTCAGCTGAGGCTGAACCAGTGGGTAAAGCAGTCCGTGCGCTGGATGCCGATGGAGAAATGGGACGCCTGCGCCTTTCCCATCGACGAGGATGAATTGGAAGGACGCGTCTGCTACGGCGGGCTTGACCTGTCCTCGACCACGGACATCACGGCGCTGGTGCTGGTGTTCCCGCCTGCTGATGAGGATGACCGCTACATCCTGCTGCCGTATTTCTGGCTGCCGGAGGAAACGCTGGACATCCGCGTCCGGCGTGATCACGTGCCGTATGATTTGTGGGAGCGTCAGGGATACATCATGACCACGGAGGGCAATGTGGTGCATTACGGATATATTGAGCAGTTCATCGGCAGACTGGGCGAACGGTTCAACATCCGCGAGATTGCCTTTGACCGCTGGGGCGCGGTACAGATGACGCAGAACCTTGAGAGCATGGGCTTTTCCGTCGTTCCCTTCGGGCAGGGCTTTAAGGATATGTCTCCGCCCACAAAGGAACTGATGAAGCTGGTGCTGGAGCGCAAAATCGCCCATGGCGGCCACCCGGTGCTGCGGTGGATGATGGACAACATCTACATCCGCACCGATCCCGCCGGGAACATCAAGGCGGACAAGGAAAAGAGCACCGAAAAGATAGACGGCGTGATCGCCGCCATCATGGGGCTGGACCGCGCCATTCGGTGCGGGAACGATACAACGGAGAGCGTGTATGACAACCGGGGTTTCATCGCGCTGTAAGTATGGAGGTATGAATGAAAAATCCATTTGCCGGGCTGTTCCGAGCCCGTGACAAGCCCAAGGACAGCGTCAGCGCCGCGCCGACATTTTTCTTCGGCATGAGCGGCTCCGGCAAGCCTGTCAACGCTCAGACCGCCATTCAACTATCCGCGGTTTACGCCTGCGTGCGGGTCATCTCTGAGACGGTGGCCAGCCTGCCGCTGGGCGTGTATGAGGCAACGGACGACGGCAGCCAGAAGGCTACGGACCATTCGCTGTACTTCCTGCTTCATGATGAGCCCAACAGTGAAATGACATCCTTTGTACTGCGGGAGGTCATGCTGGCGCACCTGCTGCTGTACGGCAACAGCTACTGCCAGATTCTCCGCTCCGGAAGGAATCAGATCACAGGGCTGTATCCGCTGCTGCCGGATCACATGGAGGTTGACCGTGACAAGAACGGCATGCTGACCTACACCTATTCTACCAGCACCGGCCAGCGGGTCATCATGGCACCTGAGGAGGTGCTGCACATTCCCGGCCTCGGCTTTGACGGCGTCATGGGCTACAGCCCCATCGCGTTGGAGCGGAATGCCATCGGTCTGGGCATCGCCTCAGAGGAATACGGCAGCAAGTTCTTCTCCAACGGTGCACGGCCTTCCGGCATCCTGACGCACCCCAACACCGTGAAAAATCCTGCTGCGCTGCGGGAGAGCTGGAACAGCATCTACGGTGGCTCCGGCAACGCCAACCGCGTGGCGATTCTCGAAGAGGGCATGCGCTTTGAACCCATCGCCATCCCCAACAACGAGGCGCAGTTCCTGGAAACGCGCAAGTTTCAGGTAGATGAGATTTGCCGCATCTTCCGGGTGCCGCCCCATCTGGTGGGCGACCTGGAGCACGCCACCTTCAGCAACATCGAACACCAGTCCATTGACTTCGCGGTGCACACCATCAGGCCATGGTTGGTAAGAATCGAACAGTCCATGAACCGCGCTCTGTTTTCCGATGAGGAGAAGGGGCGCTTTTATGTGCAGTTCAACATCGACGGCCTGATGCGCGGCGACTATAAAAGCCGCATGGAAGGTTACGCCATCGCCCGCCAGAACGGCTGGATGAGCGCCAACGATATCCGGGCGCTGGAAAACCAGAACCCAATCCCCTCCGAGGAGGGCGGCGACGCATATCTTGTCAACGGGAATATGATCAGCATCCTGACCGCCATGCGCCAGGGCGCGGATGAGGCGTCTGCCGGAACTGAAACACAATCCTCACAACAACAGAACAATCCTGAAAGAAGGAGGAATCCCTGATGAAACACTTCTGGAACTGGATCAGGAACGAGGACACCGGACAGCGCGAACTGTGGTTTGAGGGTGTCATCGCATCTGAATCCTGGTTCAACGACGACATCACGCCGGCCATGTTCAAAGAGGAACTGTTCTCCGGCGACGGGCCGATCACCCTGCATATCTCATCTCCCGGCGGCGACTGTGTGGCCGCCAGCCAGATCTACACCATGCTCATGGATTATCCCGGCGATGTAACCGTGCATATCGACGGCCTTGCCGCCTCCGCCGCGTCCGTCATTGCCATGGCGGGCACGAAGGTCTGCATGAGCCCCACGGCCTGCATGATGATTCACAATCCCTTCACCGCTGCTATGGGCGACACCGACGAGATGCGCAAGGCCATCCAACTGCTGGACGAGGTAAAGGAAAGTATCATCAACGCCTATCAGATCAAGACGGGCCTCAGCCGAACGAAGCTGTCCCACCTGATGGACGCGGAGACCTGGATGAACGCCGTCAAGGCGAAGGAGCTGGGCTTCTGCGACGAGATCCTCTATACCGGCGAGGAAGGACTGCCTGACAATTCTGTGTCGGGCTTTTCCTTTGAGCGCAAAGCGGCGGCACTGTGCCTGATGAACAAGGTAATCGCCGCGCTGCCGAAACCTGTGCCTGTGAAGGAAACAGAGCCGGAGCATCCGCCTGACCCTGAACCCGTTTCCAAACCCGAACTCGTTACCCCTGACAACCGTGTCAAGGCGGCAGACCTGGAAAAGCGGCTGTCGCTGATCAAATGAAATGGAGGATTACACCATGAATCAGATTCTTTCCCTGCGCGAAAAGCGCGCCAAGCTGTGGAACGACACCAAGGCCTTCCTGGACAGCCATCGCGGTGAGGATGGCATGGTGTCCGCCGAGGACAACGCCACCTACGAAAAGATGGAAGCGGACGTGGTCGCCCTGGGCAAGGAGATCGAGCGCCTGGAGCGCCAGGCGGTCATTGACCGGGAACTGGATCAGCCGACCGCGTCTCCGCTGGTGTCCGCGCCGGTCGCCCACACCCCTGAGCAGAAGGCTGGCCGCGCCTCTGACGAGTATAAGAAGGCCTTCTGGAACCAGATGCGGGGCCGCAGCTCTTACGAGATCCGCAATGCCCTGCAGGTGGGCGAACTCTCCGAGGGCGGCTATACCGTGCCCGATGAGTTTGACAAGCAGCTCATCGAGGGGCTTGAGGATGAGAACATCATGCGCGGCCTGGTGCATATCATCCGCACCGGCTCTGGTGAGCACAAGATTCCCATTGTGGCCTCCCACGGCACCGGCTCCTGGGTGGAGGAAGAGCAGCAGATCCCCGAGAGCGACGACGCTTTCAGCCAGGTGACCCTGACCGCTCACAAGTTCGCCACCATGATCCGCATCAGCCGTGAGCTGCTGAACGACTCCGCCTTCGATCTGGCGGCCTACATCTCCCACGAGTTTGTCCGCCGCGCCGGCGCTGCCGAGGAGCAGGCTATCCTGACCGGCGACGGCAGTCACAAGCCCATCGGTCTGCTGCATGACACTCTGGGCGCGCAGGTGGGCGTGACCACTGCCTCCGCGACTGCCATCACTGCGGATGAGCTGATCGACATGCAGCACAGCCTCAAGTCCGGCTACCGCCGCAAGGCTGTGTGGATCATGAACGACGCCACCATCTCCGCAATCCGCAAGCTGAAGGACGGCCAGGGCCAGTACATCTGGCAGCCCGGCATCAAGGAAGGCGCGCCGGATATGCTGTTCAATCAGCGCGTGCTGATGAGCAACTATATGCCGCTCATCGCCACCGGCAACAAGGTCATCCTGTACGGCGATTTCAGCTATTACTGGCTGGCGGAGCGCGAGGGCCGCACGCTTGAGCGCCTGAACGAGCTGTACGCGGTCACGGATCAGGTGGGCTTCAAGATGACCGAGCGCCTGGACGGCCGCCTCATCCTGCCCGAGGCTGTGAAGTGCCTGCAGATGAAGTGATGAACCACGGGAGCCGTCTGATCATGGGCGGCTCCCTTTCCTGACGGGAGGAATTCCATATGAGTGATAACCACAGCACCAAAAACTACTTTGCGTCCGGCGGTGATGAGCTGGTCATCGGCGGCAAACTGACTATCCTGCCCGGCGCGGAGGTGCTTGGCGCGGACGGCCTGTCCGGCAAACCTGCCGCGGCCCTGCCTTATCTGGAAGACAGCAAGGCTACTTCTGCCGCCGCACTCCGGGAAGATTTCAATCAGCTTTTGGCGGCAATCCGCGCCGCCGGACTGATGGCTGAACCCCCCGCAAGAGAACCGGGTGAATCCTAATGCCCGTAACCGTTGACGAAATCAAAACCCATCTGCGGATTGAGCACAACGAGGAGGATGGCTATCTTTCCGCGCTGCTCTCCGCTGCCCGGGCAACGGCGGAGGATTTCTGCCGACGTTCGTTTGCGGAGGAAATGCCGGAGCCTGTGCGCCTGGCAATTTATCTGTATGTGGGCTTCATGTATACCTACCGCGATGGCGCGGATCAGAGCGCGTACCGCGCCATGAAGCAGGCCTTTGACGCCCTGCTCTGGCCGCAGCGCGACCCGGAACAGATTCTGTAGGAGGTGTCGCCATGAAGGATACTGCCTTGCATGCCGGTTTCCTTCGGAATCGCGCCGAGTTCCTTCAGCGCACGGTCACTGTTGCCCATGGCATCAGCAAGGAACGCTGGGAAACTGCCTTCACTTGCTGGTGCGCGGTGGAGCCGCTGTCAGGACGGGAGTTCTGGGAGGCCGCCGCCGTCAACCGGGAAAACGAAGTGCGGTTCACCATCCGCTTTCGCCGGGATGTGACACCAGAAATGCGGATCAGGCTGGACGGTGTGGTCTACGACATCACATCTATTCTCGACAAAAACAACCGGCATGAGGTACTGGAGATCATGGCAAGGAGCGTGACTGCGGATGGCAAATGTGCGGATTGACGGGCTCACCGATCTGGGTACCCGAGTGAAAAACATGGGCAAGGATGCCCGCGGCGCGGCAGGTCAGGCGCTCCGCAAGGGCGCGGAGATCATCCGTGAGGAGGCGCATGTCAGAGCGCCCCGCAGTAAAAACGGACATCCCGCCACTTACGGGCGCACAGCAAAGCATCTGGCCGACCAGCTGACCACCAGCGTCTCCGCCAGCAAGTATACCGCCGGCGTGACGGTTGTCGGCGGTGTGAACGGCCCCAGCTATTACTGGAAATATCTCGAATACGGCACCAAACGCATCAAGGAGCGCGCCTTCATCCGCGAGAGCGCAGCGGCGCGGGGTGACGAGGCGATGGAGACCGTGAAGCGGGAAATCGAAACCAGGCTGGGTATCAAGTGAGGTGAGCAAAATTGGATGCATCCACCCTGGTGGACGAGCTGCTGGAAAGCGAAGAGCTGACGGCGCTTCTGGCCACCGACCCTTATGGCAGCCCCGCCATTTATCAGATATTGTCCCCGGAGGCGGAGGTGTTTCCCCGGCTGGCAGTGTTTGAATCGGACAGAGAGTATACCCGCTTTGCCGACGATCAGCCGCTGGAGGAAGAGATCACCTTCCGCATCGACATCTACGCCCGGGAGAACCTGCTGTATCCCATCAACGCCGCCCTGCACAAAACGATGCGCGCCAACGGCTACCAGCGGTTTGGGCAGGTGCAGGACGATTACCTGCAGGACATGGACATCTACGTGAAGTCCGCGACCTATACCATCAAGGAACAGCTCCCGTTTCCATGGGAGTAAGGAAGGAGAAGATTAACATGGCCAATAATTCCACGGTCAAGGCGCAGCGTCAGTCCCTGCGCAACATCCACTATGCCATCCTGAAGACTGATACTGCGGATGGCGCGACCTACGAAAAGCCCGAACCGCTGGTTGGCGCGATTTCCGCCAGCATTTCGCCCACCACCAATCAGGAAAAGCTGTGGGCGGATGACGGCGTGTTCGACATCGCCTCCCAGCTGGGCGACATCACGCTGGAACTGGAGCTGGCCGCCCTGCCCATGAAAGCGCAGGCCGCCTTGCTGGGTCACAGGTACGACAAGGGCGTGATGATCCAGAACGCCAGCGACGAAGCACCCTATGTTGCCATTGGCTTCATGAGCCAGCCCCAGCCCAATCAGTTCAGGTGCGTATGGCTGTACAAGGGCAAGTTCCAGCTGGTGGAGGACGAGTATTCCACCAGCAACGATTCTCCCGCCTGGCGGCAGCCCAAGCTGACCGGCACCTTTGTGCAGCGGGACTACGATGGCAACTGGCAGATTTCCGCAGACACCAGCGACCCTGATTTCACGGGCGTGGACGCCTGGTTCAACGCCGTGTATGAAGCGGCAAAAACGACCGACACCAACGGGGAGGAATAAGATATGGCGCTGCATGACATCCGGGAAGTGCGTATTCCCATCGAACTGGACAAGCCTCGCACGCTGCTTTTCGACCTGAACGCTTTCGCCGAGCTGGAGGATAAATTCGGCTCTCTGGATCAGGCGTTTCAGAAGATGCAGCAGGGCTCCGTGAAGGCCACGAGGACGCTCCTGTGGGCGGGCCTTCTTCATGAGGACGAAAGCCTGACCGAACGGAAGGTGGGCGCGATGATTTCCCTGACCAATGTGGAGACCATCATGGAGCAGATTACCCGGGCGCTGACCGCCGCGCTGCCGGAGGACACCGAGCAGACGGAGAATGCCGTGGCGCCCGACCCTCGGTAAAGGCGCTGTGGGACTCGTTTGATACGGCGGCATCCGGCGCACAGGAATCTGTGGACTGGGTGCTGTTGTATTACGTGGGAACCGTGGTGCTACGTATGAGTGAGGACGTGTTCTGGAAAAGCACGCTGCGGAAACTGCACGCGGTGTTCAGGTGCCACTGCGAGCATATGCCGAAACCTGCCAGTAAAAAATAAACGATGGCTGTTTTGCGGGTTAGTGTCTTCTCTAATAAAAAATTTCATGCTGAAATATTGCATAAAAGATTGCTCTGTGGTATAATCTCTTCTGAGGGAGGAGGTTGTTGCCATGCTTTTATATCTGAAGCTGAACAACTATACAATATACAATCGGGAAGTCGAATTCTCAATGATGGCAAACATGCATTACAGCCGTTTTCCATCCAACGTAGCGTCTGTAGACGGGGTGCATGTGCTGAAAACAGCGGTTCTTCTCGGGCCAAACAATACGGGCAAGACTAATTTCGTTCGCGCCATTGCCATGATGAAAGCAATCATGCTGAACCAGTCTCCCAGCATCGTTCCCAACATCTTCTCAGGGAGCGCTATTGTGGAGGCGAGCATCTCTTTCCTTGAAAGCGGAAAGGAATATGTCCTTGATATCAGGTATGATGCTGAGCATAAAGAATATGTCTATGAGCGTTTTGCAGAAATCCATCGCGACAAGTATAAGAACGTCCGCACGCATGTTTTGCTCTTACGGGATATTCAGGAAAAAGAGTTCATGGCGGATGATGAGGGCCTCGTATCTGCAATGAAGGTTGCGGCGCGTAACAATCTCCTGATCTATCTCCTGGACACTGAGAGCTTTTCTACCCTGCGCAAGATCAGAGAAGCGGTCATTGCCTTCGCGTCGAAGATTGATATTGTCGATATGAACAATATCCCTATCAAGAAGACAATCGACATGCTGAAGCTGTCCGGCGAGGACAGTCAGCGCATCGCAAAGTTTGTGTTGAACGCCGATCTCTCTCTGGACGATTTCAGATACGCAGGAGATGATGAAGTCCGAATTGTTTTTCAGGGAGTCAGCACAGAGAAATCCTCTCCACAGGAAAACGCTCTGCAGCAGGCCGCTCCGCTTACGGAGATGCTTCACCTTGTATCTGTGTATCATGGAGTGCCTGTACCGAGTATTCTCTTTGATTCTACCGGAACCAAGAAAATGGCGGCTCTCGCAAGCTATGTCATTGGCGCACTGAAAGAGGGCCGTATCCTTGTTGTGGATGAACTGGACAATAGCCTGCACTTCCGGCTGACCCGCGCAATCATCAGCCTCTTCAACAATGAACTGAACGAGAACGCGCAGCTGATCGCAACCGCACACGATATCTCTCTGCTGGACTGCAATTCGCTCTTCCGGAAGGAGCAGATATGGTTCACCCACAAAGACAAAGAGCGAGCGTATCTGTACTCGCTTTCGGATTTTACCGCCAGTGAGAGCAAGACCAGAGGCACATCTGATCTGGTAGCCAAATATCGGGCAGGCGTTTTCGGCGCATTGCCCGAGCCTGATCTGTTTGACACCCTTCTGGAGGTGAGTCAGTCATGAGTGCGCTGCCTCCCATTCGGCGAAAGCACAGAATCTGTGTTATTTGTGAAGGGTACGAGGATTATCATTACTTCAATCGCCTGATTGCCCTGAATCTGTGGGACGCTTCCTACAGCTTCACGACCATCAATGTCAAGAGCGCTTCCAACATACCGGCCCGGTTCCAGAACGAGTATCAGAACGACAGGTATGAGATCATCCTGGTATTCTGTGATACAGACAAGGAGCCATACCGGGAATATACTCTTATCAAGGACAAAATCAACAGTTTCCTTGGCAAGCGGAAAGCCTCGGATAAACTCGTTATCTTCGCCAATCCCTGTACCATGCAGATTGTTCTGCTCCACTTTGGCGATGTATCGCTGAAAAACCAGGGAAAGAAGACCAATAGCGCGGAGATTGAGCGACTGACTGGAATTCCAGGATATGACGCCCATGAGGAACAGATTCAGGCATTGTGCGGAAAGATAACCCGCGCCAGCTATCCAGATATGAAGAAGCGTGCAGAAGCCATCAATTACCCCGATACTGTCTCTGGCAGCACGAATATCAGCGCGTACTTGAAGTGGTTTGAGAAGTCCGATGACCATTGGATTGCTGAGATCAGAAAAGCCTGCGCACAATAAAGCATTACTTCAATACCAACAGCGGCGTCGTCCATACGGGCGGCGCTTTCATTATGCCCGTATACCCCGTGCTGCTGCCTGCGGCAAGCGCGGGTTTCGGACGACAATCCGATGGATTGCCCGTCCTCAGTCCGTCTTTGGCGGACGCTGCAAAGGAGGTGATTCCCCATGGCGTCCGGAACGTCCGACCTGATTGTCCGCCTGTCCCTTGATACCACCAATTTTGAAGGCGCGATGTCCAAATTCGAGGGACAGATGACAAAGCTGCAGGCCTCCTGCACCAATGCCAGCACAGGGATCACCAACTTTAAGCAGGTGACGGCGCAGCTCCAGACATCTGCTCAGACCCTGACGGACAAGCTGGCCGCGCAGAAGCAGAAGGTGGCCGATCTTGAAGCCGCCTATGAAAAGAGCAAGGCGGAGACCGGCGAGAATTCTGAGGAGACAAAAAAGCTGGCCGCCCAGCTAGAGCAGGCGAAGCAGAAGGTCTCCCAGACCGAACAGGCGCTGAAGCTCGTCACCCGGCAGCTGAAGCTGTCGCAGAACGGCTTTTATCAGCTGGGCACACAGCTGGAAAACATCGGCGCAAAGCTGGAATCGGTCGGCAAAAAGGTATCCCAGGTCGGCCAGCAGCTCACCACCAGGGTGACTACACCTATTGTCGCGCTGGGCACGGTGTGCGTGAAGACCTTTACATCCTTTGACGACAGCCTGAAAACCGTGCAGGCCACCATGGGCCTTGTGGCAGGCTCCTCGGAGGAAGCGGATCGGCAGATTGCCCTTCTGAACAGCACGGCTCAGGAGATGGGCCGCGCGACCCGCTATTCCGCCTCTGAAGCGGCGTCCGCTTTGAACTACCTGGCGCTGGCGGGTTACGATGCGGACGAGGCATGCGCGGCCCTGCCGCAGGTGCTGGCGCTTGCCCAGGCGGGCGGTCTGGATCTGGCTTACGCCTCCGACCTCGCCACCGACGCCATGGCGGCGCTGGGCCTGTCCATGGATCAGCTGTCCAACTTCTCCGATCAGATGGCCGTGACGGCGCAGAAGTCGAACACCTCCGTCGGGCAACTGGGTGAAGCGATTCTCACCGTGGGTGGCACGGCGAAGAATCTCAAGGGCGGCACCGCCGAGCTGAACGCGGAGCTGGGCATCCTGGCCAACCGCGGCATCAAGGGCGCGGAGGGCGGCACGCACCTGCGCAACGTCATCCTGTCCCTGACGAACCCCACCGACAAGGCCGCCGCTCAACTGGAAAAGCTGGGCGTTTCTGTCTTTGACAGTTCGGGCAACATGCGGTCCATGAACGACATCATGATGGATCTGAACCGTTCCATGGATGGCATGACCGCCGAGCAGAAGCAGAACATCATTTCTACCATCTTCAACAAGACCGACCTTGCCGCCGTGACCGCCCTGCTGGACGGCTGCGGGGATGAATTCTACGAGCTCATCGGCTATATCGATGACAGCGAAGGCGCTGCCCGGCAGATGGCCGATACCATGGAGAGCGGCCTGGGCGGCGCCTTCCGCACGCTGAAATCCGCTGTGGAGGGTCTGGCCATCTCTTTCGGCGAAAGGCTGGCTCCGTATATCCAGAAAGCAGTGGAGAAGATCACCTCCGTCGTCAACTGGCTGACCAGTCTGGACAACAAGACCAAGGATACCATCATCAAAATTGCCGCCGTTGCCGCCGCTGTCGGCCCGGTGTTGCTGGTGGGCGGCAAGCTCATCACGGGCATCGGC